>Ga0207676_10002580_pt1 | contig 12928 bp, 9 predicted proteins | sample KBSSwiS72_FD_184307 | JGI IMG/M metagenome (GOLD analysis project Ga0207676, IMG submission 184307) | Switchgrass rhizosphere microbial communities from Kellogg Biological Station, Michigan, USA - KBS Switchgrass S7-2 (SPAdes) (version 2) | ecosystem: Host-associated > Plants > Roots >... | reverse complement strand
GCGGGAACACCGCCCGCCATCGTCGCCAAGCTCGAGGCCGCCCTGCGCCAGGCGATCCAGGATCCGGACGTCAGCAGCAAGCTCAAGGCCATGGCGGTCAACCCCGGCGGCGGCAGCAGCGAGGAGTTCCGCAAGATGATCGACGCGGATATTCAGAAATTCGTTGCCGTCGTGAAAGCCGCCAACCTGACCTTTGCCGACTGACCGGCGATGCGGCGCCTGCACCTGCTGGCGTCGCTTGCGGCGCTCGCCATTTTCTCGGCGGGCGCCAGCGAGCCTGCGTCGGCGCAAACGGATCTCGGAACGGGCTTTCCCAGCAAACCGATCCGCTTCGTCGTCGGCTACGCGGCCGGCGGCGGCAACGACATTTTTGCGCGGCTGGTCGGTGACAAGGTCAGGGAGTTTCTGGGGCAGCCGGTGGTGATCGAGAACAAGCCGGGCGGCGGAGGCAGGCTCGCCGGCGAATACGTCATGGGTCAGCCGGCCGACGGCTACACCGTGCTCGTGGGTGCCGCCGGGATGATGGCGCTGGTGCCGGTGATCTATCCCAGGACCAGCTATCATCCGACCCGCACCTACACGCCGCTGTCGATGATTGCGTCGTTCCCCCTGATCCTTGCCGTTCCCGGCAGCCACCCGGCAAGGTCGCTCGCCGAGCTCATCGCGTGGGCGAAGGCGCACCCGGACAAGGCGAATTACGCGACTTCCTCGCCTGCCTTCACCATCACCACCGAGCTGCTCAAGCTCAAGACCGGCATGCCGGGGGTGCCGATCCCGTACAAGAGCACCAATGAAATGATGGTGAGCGTCGCATCCGAGCAGACGTTGTTTGCGATCGGGGACGGCCCGCCCACTGTGCCGTTGGTCCAAGCGGGAAAGATCCGCGCACTGGCGGTGACCGGGGCGGAGCGCTCGCTGGAATTGCCCGATGTGCCGACCATGGCCGAGCTCGGCCTGCCACAGGTGAGCGTGCGGCTGTGGAGCGGCCTGTTCATCTCGGGAACGACGCCGCCCGCGATCAAGGGCAGGCTGGAATCGGCGGTGCGTCGCGCGCTCGCGGATGCCGGCGTGCGCGACAAGCTCAAGGCGATGGCGACCGATCCCGGCGGCATGTCGAGCGACGAATTCGCCCGCGTGATCGAGGACGATATCAAGCTGTTCGGCGAGGTCTCCAAGGCGGCGAACCTGAAGTTCGAGGAGTAGCAGCGCGCCGCCGTGACGTGCTTCGGCTTGCCGTCGCCGGCTGCGATCGAACTTCGCGACGTTTACGGGAAAATGACTTCTGTTCGGACCGTCCCGTGATAGGACAGGGGCGGGGGCGATGCCTGTCCCTTGGAGGGCATCGTGCAGCTTATGTTCTACTACGTCGGCTTCATGGCAGCCGGCGACGTCGCCGATTATCTCATCGGGCTTGTGGTGGAGCGCCTTTGGCCGCAGGCGAGCCTGATGGTCTTTCTGGCGCTGTACTTTGTGTTTCTATGGCTCGCCTGGCTGCTGGCGGTGAGGGTCACCCGTCCGAAGGGCGGCGAGCAGGTGGCAGGCTAAGCCCCATTTGCGATCCGATCCGATCCGATCCGATCGAAGCGAAGGATCGTCATGGCCGCGGTGCGCGGCCATGACGTGGCGTGCGCTTTAGTCAAGCGGTTCCAGCTTGATGATCGAGGCGCCGTGATTGCTGCCGACCCAGAACGTCACCGGCGTGGTTGAGTTGTCGACGAACACGCGGCGGATGTTGGTCGTGCGTGGCAGCAGGTACTCGGTGAAATCGCCGCTCTTGGTATCGAGCCGCACCACGCGGTCGTTGAGCATGGACCCGGTCCAGGCGTCCTCGTTCTTGTCGAGGGTGACGTCGTAGGGATTGGTCCATCGCGTCGGCATCGACCATTCGGTGAATTTCTCGGTCTTGGTATCGAACATGCCGATCTTGTCGCCGCGATATTCGCCGAACCAGAGCCGGTCCTGCGCATCCATCTGGCCGCGGCGCAACGCCGGGCTCGGCGTGAGGATGGCGAAGAGCTTGATCTCGCCGGTCTTGGCGTCGATCCGGCCGATATGCTTCTGGCGGAAGTCGGTGAAATAGACGTTGTTCTTGGAGTCCGGCACCACGTCGTAGATGTTGTGCGGCTCGCCCTTGGGCGCGTCCTTGAACGGCTCCCAGGTCTCGATCTGGCCGGTGGCGAGATCGAGGCGATGGACGCCGGCAAAGCCGTTGTTCTGCGACCAGACCTTGCCGTCCACGTGCGAGCTCTGCGGGCTCACCATGTTGACCTGGGCGGCGTCGATGTTCTGCTCGGGTGGCAGCGGGAAGTACTTGAAGGTCTCGCTCTTGCGATCGAACTTCACCATCGTGGCCTGATACATGTTGCCAAGCCACAGGTCGCCGGCCTTGTCGGTGCGCAGTCCCAGGAAGCCGGTGGGGAAGCCGGGCTTGTGCATCGGCACTGGATACTCGCTGGCCTTGCCGGTCTTGGGATCGAGCCGGCCCAGGAACTGCTCGCCGAAGCTCGAATACCAGGCGATGCCGTCGGCATCGATGACGACGTCATGCGGCTGGATGGTCTCGCGCGGCAGATCATATTCGGTGATGACCACGCGGGTGCTGCGGCCTTTCGGGCGCGGCAGCGTCTTGAGTGCGTAGTTCCACTGCGGGCCCGAGCTCAGATTGACGCCGCCGAGAAAGTCGGCCATGCCGCGATAGACCTGCACGCGCTGGTCCCCGCGCTCTTCCATCCGGCGCTCGCCGCGCCGAAGCTGCGGGGCGGCCGGAATGCTCTGGTTCACGTAGCCCTGCATGCGCGGCAGCGTGACGTGGATGAAATCGTCGGGCTTGTGGTTCGAGCGCGCCACGCGCTCGAGCGTGTGGCAGCCCACGCAGCCCAGCATCGCGTTCTTCTGCTGGTCGGTGCCGGGGAAGCTTGCAAGCCATTCCGCGTTCGAGAGCTGGGCGGCGAGATCCTCGGTCTTGCGCAGTTTCAGGTCGTATTTCGCTGGCTGCTGCGCGGCCACGTCCACGCTGGCCGGTCGGTCGAGATCGTATCCGACCGCGCGAATGCGCAATGAGTACTGGCCGGGTTCCAGCTTGGTGGCGGGAAAGCTGTAATTGCCCTGCGCGTCGCTGACGACGGTGATCGTGATCGTGGACCCGGCCTTCTTGGCGCTGATCAGAACGCCTTCCATCGGACCTTCCTCGCCAGAGGAGACCTGGCCGGTCAGGGCGGCGGGCGTTTGCGCCTGGGCCGGGAGCAGGCCAGGGCCGGCAAGCGCGAGGGCGAGACCAACGGATATCAGGATCTTGTTCATGCACATCGTTCCTTCCCGAATGAGGTGCTGTGCCGGCGTCACGCACCCTTGTTATTGCGCGCGCATTTCACTCTTTATTGTCGGGCAATTCAATCCGCCTGGCGGCGATCCTCCCGTTTCGTATGGCGCGAGGCGGGAGCGCGATGAGGCGCGCCTCCGATCCGCGCCCGCTTCGCGATTAGATCGTCTGGCCGGCCTTGAAGAGCTCATGCGGCGTGCGATGCAGGGATTCGAATCCGGTCTTGGTCACCCGCACCAGTTCGCCGAACTGCACGCCGGCCTTGCCGTCCTTGGTGACGGGGTTCGGCTGCACCACCATGCACATGTTCTCCTGCAGCGTCATCGTCACGGGATGGCCAGCCGGGCGGCTCTTGGAGCCAAGGATCGGTGCAAAGTAGCCACCGCCATAGCCATGAACGAGATCGTCGTTGGTGGTGAAGCCGTTTTTCTCGATGATCCCGGATGCGTCGATGAGCTCCTGGACGTGCGCGCCGGGACGGATCGTCTTGGTGATGGAGTTGAAGGCCTCGAATGCCGTGGCGTGCAGGTCGCGGTAGAGCGACGTGGGTTCGGCCTCGACCGTGAACCCGCGCAGCACCTGGCCGGAATAGTCCCACCAGGCGGCGGACAGCTCGCAGAACACGAAGTCGCCGGGCTGCACCTTGCGGCGCGAGGTGAATTGCCGCGGCACGCAGACGTCGGGCGCCGCCATCTGGGTGGTGCCGAGGAAGTGGATCACGTTGGCGCCGCCGACGCCGACATAGGCGCGCTCGATCATGTTGCCGATCTCGTGCTCGGTCATGCCCGGCTTGGTGCCGCCCACCAGCGCCGCCATGCCGGCGTCGCTGAGCGCCGCGCCCACGCGCAGCCACGCGATCTCCTCATCCGACTTGTTGTTGATCCGCAGGCGCGTGTACTCGCCGTCGAGGCTGACCACCTGGAATTTCGCCTCCAGCGCCTTCCATCGCGGACCCGAGAGCGGCCCTATCACGCCCACGCGCTTGCCGCCACGACGGCCGAGCTCGTCGGCCACGGTGGCGATGCCCTTGTCCTCGCCCCAGCGCACGTCCACGTCGCGCGCGATCAGGCGCGCCTGCGGCACGTGGTTGTGATACTCGACATACATCACCATCTTTTCGCCCGGCCGGAACAGCAGCAGGGCCTGGTTCGTCCCCGGCCATCCCGTCACCCACCGGGTGGCGTTCCCGACGTTCAGCGCGCTGACGATCAGGAGATGGTCGACGCCGGCAGCTTCCATCACCCCCGCCAGCAGGTCACGCCGGCGCGAGTATTCCGCATCGGAAAAACGCGGATAGTCCTGCTCGAAGATCGCCCGCAGCTCCGGCGGCAGCTTGATCGCATCGGACGCCGACGCGGCCGGCGTTTGGGCCAGAGCAACGGTAGCCTCGCCGGCACCCGCGGTTGCCGCCCCCGCGCTCAATGCAAGCTTCCCGAATTCACGTCGATCCATGATGTCCTCCACCGTCCCAGGCCATAGCCACTTGCGGACGAAACCATCCGGCTCTCCCCGTATCGGTTTGATTTCGCCGCAGGATCACAGCGGACGCTACCATCGCGCCTGGATGCGCGGAAGGAAGTCCGCCGGCCGATCATGCATCGCGAAATGCATGCCGACCGCGCGTCGCGCGGCCCGGGTCGAGATCACGGAGCTTGTGGATTTCGGGAATTTCCGGGCTTCGACGATGCACGCGTTGGTTTGGCAATGGACCGATCGCGTGAGCGGGGTTAGTCTCTCACCGCTCGGGTGACCACGCGGGCAAAGAGCAGAGCACGGAGTGCAAGCTCGCCGCGCCGCCCTACCATGCCCCTCTGATTTGTGGCACCCGGGCGCCCAACGTCTCGACGCCGGTGAAGTCTGCCACACTACAGGTCGAGCATCTCCTCGTCGGCAAATTCCGCCCGCTCCTGGATGAACTCGAAGCGCATCTCCGGCTTGTTGCCCATGAGGCGCTCGACCGAGCTCTCGGTGTTCTTGCGCTCGTCCTCGACCACCACGACGCGCAGCAGCGTGCGCTTGCGCGGGTCCATGGTGGTTTCCTTGAGCTGGCTCGCCATCATTTCGCCGAGCCCCTTGAAGCGGCCGATCTCCACCTTGGCGTTGGCGTGGAATTCCTTCTTCAGCAATTCATCCTTGTGCTTGTCGTTGCGCGCATAGAAGTTCTTGCCGCCGTGGCTCAGGCGGTAGAGCGGCGGCACCGCGAGATAGAGGTGGCCGTTGTCGATCAGCTTCGGCGTCTGGCGGTAGAAAAAGGTGATCAGCAACGAGGCGATGTGCGCGCCGTCAACGTCGGCGTCGGTCATCACGATCACCTTTTCATAGCGCAGGTCCTCGTCGCGATAGTGCGCGCCGGTGCCGCAGCCGAGCGCCTGCATCAGATCTGAAAGCTGCTGGTTCTGGGCGAGCTTGTCCTTGCCCGCCGAGGCGACGTTGAGGATCTTGCCGCGCAACGGCAGCACCGCCTGCGAGGCTCGATCGCGCGCCTGCTTGGCCGAGCCGCCGGCCGAATCGCCCTCGACGATGAAGATCTCGGAGCCTTGGGCGGCGGTGTTGGTGCAGTCGGCGAGCTTGCCGGGAAGGCGCAGCTTGCGCACCGCGGTCTTGCGCGAAATCTCCTTTTCCTGGCGCCGCCGGATGCGCTCGTCCGCGCGTTCGACCACGAACTCCAGCAGCTTGTTCGCCTGCATGGGATTGCCGGCAAGCCAATGGTCGAACGGGTCGCGGATGGCGTTCTCGACGATGCGGGTCGCTTCCGCAGTGGCGAGCCGGTCCTTGGTCTGGCCCTGGAACTCCGGCTCGCGAATGAATACCGAAACCATGCAGGCGGCGCCGGTCATCACGTCGTCGCCGGTCACCGATGCCGCGCGCTTGCCCTGGCCCATGCGCTCGGCGTGGTCCTTGATGCCCTTGAGCAGCGCGCTGCGCAGCCCCGACTCGTGCGTGCCGCCGTCCGGGGTGGGGATGGTGTTGCAATAGGAGGAGAGAAAGCCGTCGCTGTCGCCGGTCCAGGCGACCGCCCACTGCGCCGCGCCGTGGACGCCGACCTTGCCCGCGCTGCCGGCAAAGATGTCGGGATGAATCAGCGCGTCGCTGTTGATGGCCGCGGACAGATACTCCTTGAGCCCGTCGGCGAAATGGAAGGTCGCCTCGGCGGGAACGTCCGTGACGCCGTGCAGGAGCTCCTGGGCGCAGGACCAGCGGATCTCGACGCCGCCGAACAGATAGGCTTTGGAACGCGCCATCTTGAAGATGCGCTCCGGCCTGAAATGCGCCTTCGCTCCGAAGATGTCGGGATCGGGCCGGAAGCGAACCTTGGTGCCGCGACGGTTGGGTGCGCGGCCGACCTTTTCCAGCTTGCCCTTGGGCTTGCCGCGCTCGAACACCATGCGGTAGAGGGTCTGCTCGCGCGCGACCTCCACCTCCATGCGCTCCGACAGTGCGTTGGCGACCGAAACACCGACGCCGTGCAAGCCGCCGGAGGTCCCGTACACTTTCGAATCGAACTTGCCGCCCGCGTGCAAGGTGCACATGATCACCTCGAGCGCGGACTTGTTCTTGAACTTCGGGTGCGGATCGACGGGAATGCCGCGGCCGTTGTCGGTCACCGCGACGAAGCCGTCGGCCTCCATCTCGACGTCGATGAAGCTGGCGTGCCCCTCCAGCGCCTCGTCCATGGAATTGTCGATCACCTCGGCGAAGAGGTGATGCAGCGCCTTCTCGTCGGTGCCGCCGATATACATGCCCGGACGCCGGCGCACCGGCTCCAGACCTTCGAGCACCTCGATATCGCGCGCCGTGTAACGGGCCTCAGCCCCGCTCGTGGGCTTGGCGGCACGCGTCGCCTTGCCGGCGATACGGCGCGGCGAGGCTCCCAAATCCGAGAACAGGTCCTTGTCCGTTTTTTGGGCGGCGGTCTTGGCTGCTGCTTTGGCGATCTTGGCCATGGTTCTCATGGGTGGGCGAGGGGGAAAACGAATCAGGGGTGACTATGCCACGGTCGTGGCCGCATCGTGATGCCCCGCATCCCCTGAAAGTGATGCGAGCGGCAGGGGACGCGCCAGCGCGGGACATATGGTCCGCCGGTGTCATCAATTCAATTTGATGCCGTCGGAAGGCCGTCGACTTGCCGGATATTCGCCCAATCCTATTGCCAAATCTCCGACAGACGTGACCTTGCCGGAGTCATTTTCCAGACTTGGCCGAAGCCGAGAGGGAGCCCGCCGCAATGTTCGATCTCACCCGCCTGTTGAACGTGCTGTCGTCCCGCGGCGGAGCCACCGCCGATTTCCAGCGCATGCTCGAGTGGAGGCTGCTGCGCGGCAGCCACGAATTTCCGGGACCGGACGGCGGGACTTGCATCAACGAGGCGGCCATCGTCGCCGCGGGCTATCCTTACCGTCCCATCTACCGAGTGAGGGATCTGCCGGCATCGTTCTCGCGTCCGATTGCGCTGTTCGCATTATGCCTGAATGACACCCTCGAGGATGAGTTGCGGCAGGAGTTGCTGGTTCCGTTCGTGACGCGCCTTGCCGACTCCGCCGACGTCGCCAAGATCGAAATGGAGCGGGCGGAGCTTATGCTGCGGCGGATCGTGGCCGAGGTCCTGGCGCCGGCGCTCGCGCGTGCCGGCTACACCGAGATTGCCGAGCGCTGCCGCTCGCTGCGCACGCCGACGGAATTGGTGGCGATCGCAAAGAGCCTGCGCACGTCGGAGAGTTCCGTACTGCACCGGCCGCTCACCGCCGCGCTCGAGCACGCGGCCGATGCCGGCCGGCAATGGCTGTCGGGCCTGCCGACGGAAGTCGTGTTCTGCACGTTTTCGGCGCTGCGCGACATCGCCCCGCTCGAGAGCGATCGTGTCGCTGAGAAGCTCTACCGCCGGGCAGTCGACGTCCTCGCCGCCGCGCTCGCGATCGGAAACCAGGCCGACGCGGGCGGCGAACAGGTGGTGGCGAGACGGATGGACGCCGCCAAGCAGCAGGAGTCTCACGCGGAGACCCTCGTCGCCTGATCAGCAGCCGGCGATAGCGGCGGTCTGGCCTTGCCGTGACAGGCAGGCTAAACCCGGATGTCAAACCGGGTCGCCCTCCCATATGTTCGCCAGCCTCGAAGCTTACGCGCATCAATTGGTCGAATTCGTGCGCGTTCACGAGGCGTGGGCGGCGCCCGTGGTGTTCGCGCTTGCCTTCGGCGAGTCGCTAGCCTTCATCTCGCTGCTGATTCCGGCTTGGGCGGCGCTGGTCGGCATCGGCGTGCTGATCGGATCGGGCGACCTCAATTTCTGGCCGGTCTGGGTTGCGGGTTCGCTCGGCGCCGCCTTCGGCGACTGGCTGTCCTATTGGATCGGCCACAAGCTCGGTCCCCCGGTGGCGCATATGTGGCCGCTGTCGCGCCATCCCAACCTCTTGCCGAGGGGCGAGGCATTCGTGAAACGCTGGGGCGTGCTGGCGATCTTCATCGGCCGCTTCTTCGGACCCTTGCGCGCGTCGGTCCCCCTGGTCGCCGGAATTTTCCAGATGCCGTTTCTGCAGTTCCAGGTCGCCAACTTCACCTCGGCTTTCGTGTGGGCCGGCGTGCTGCTCACCATGGGCGATGGGGTTGCGAAGATCTTTCAATGGATCTGGCCGTAGCGCCATTGCACGAACGCCGCGAGCGGGTGGCAGTTGCACGGACGATGCGCGGCTCTATTCCTTGAGCTTGCGGAGCACCGCCCCGACGATGTTGGAATAGTCATCGGTCCACACCCATTGCGCCGGGTCCGGCGTCTTGAGCTCCCAGTCGCGTGATTGCGCGAGCATTCCGAAATCCTCCTCGCTGCGCGCGACCGCGGCGACGGTGCCGGAATATTTGTACGGGTTGGCCGCTTCATCGATGTCGGTGCTGTCGTCGATAAAGGTGATCAGGCCGTTCGCGGCCGCGATCCCCGCCACCACCGAGGCGAGCTCGAGGTGCCGGTTCGATATGTGCATGACCAGCATGCCGTGCGGCGCGAGCTTGGCCTTGTACATCGCCATGGCTTCACGGGTCATCAGGTGGATGGGAATCGCGTCGGAGGAGAAGGCGTCGACGACGAGGAGGTCGTAGGCGCCGTCGGGCGCATCGGCCAGCGTGAGCCGCGCATCGCCGAGCGTGATCGTGGCAACCGGCCGGCACAGCCACAGAAAACTGAACAGGTACGGATCGCGGGCGATGCGGATCATGGCCGGGTCGATCTCGTAGAAATGTACGGTGTCGCCGGGCTCGGCCCGGCATGCGAGCGACCCCGCCCCGAGCCCGATCACCGCAAAGCGGATCGGGCCGTTGACGCGCGCGCGCACCGCGTCGAACGCCTGCGAGATGGCGGAGCCGTCCCAGTAATACATCAGCAGTTCGGGCGGCTCGGCGGGCTCCGTGCCGTTGAATTCGCGAATGCGCTGGCCGCCGTGCAGCGTGGTCCCGTGCTGCAGCAGCCGAAACTGGCCGTCCGGGGTTTCCGACACCTTGGTGACGCCGAAGAAGCTGCGCACCGACATGGCGCCCGCCTGCTCGACAATGTTGTGGTTGGCCAGAAGGACGAACGCGATCATCGCGGCCAGGGGCAGGGGTGCGCGCCAGAACAGCGCGCTTGCGATCAGGAGGGCGCCGAAGGTCCGGTTGAAGACCGTCTCCGACAGCACGACCGAATTGAGCGTGGTGACGATCAGAATGAGTGCCGCGGCCGCGAGCCCGCCGAACAGCAGGATGCGCCAACCCCGTTCGCTCGGCAGCGCGAGGCCGGGCCGGCACAGGAGCGCAAGCGCCAGCAGGATCGGATACTCCGCCACCCAATCGAAGACGTAGGGCGCGATCAGCCCCGCCGCGATGCCGCCGACCACGCCGCCGGTGGCCATCCAGAGGTAGAAGCCGGTGAGATATCTCGGCGCCGGGCGCATGCGCGCCAGCTCGCCATGGCACATCAGCGCGTTGACGAAGAACACCACGAGATGAACCGCGACCAGCCCGAGGATGGTCTTGAGCGGATCGAAGATGAGCACGGCGACGAGGCCGATGACGAAGACCGGCTGCACGGCGACGACCAGCCAGTGCGGAATCATCGGGCGGCGCGCGAACACGATGACAAAGGTCAGGAGGTAGAGCGCGAGCGGCAGCACCCACAGCAGCGGCACCGCCGCGACATCGGTGGAGATGTGCGCGGTCACCGCCACCAGCAGGCCCGACGGCACCGCCGCGAGCGCCACCCAGGACGCGGCATTGCGCCAGGTCGGCGGCGTGTCGGCCGCGTCTGTCGCGGCCGCCGTGTCCGCCTGATGCGGGGACCGCCACAGCAGCGCGCCGCAGGCGACCAGCAGCGCGATCAGCAGACCGAAACCGAGCGACCAGACGTTGGCCTGGTCCCGCAGCCCCACGAATGGTTCGATCACGCTCGGATAGGACACGAGCGCGAGGAAGCTTCCGATATTGCTGGCGGCATAGAGGAAATAGGGGTCTTTCGCGGCCGGATGATCGGTGCGCGCGAACCATGCCTGCAGCAACGGGCTGTTGGCGGCGAGGGCGAAGAACGGCAAGCCGATCGAGGCCGCGAACAGGCCCATCAGCCATAACGTCTCTCCGGCCTCCGGCGGCCGCGCCCAGCCGGTCGCGATCGACAGCGGCAGCGCGAAGACGGCGGCGGCCGTCACCACGAGATGGACGAGGATCGACGCGCGGCCCGGCGCGTAGCGCGTGAGCCAGTGGGCGTAGGCATAGCCTACGAGCAGCGCGCCCTGGAAGAACACGATCGCCACCGACCACACCGACGGCGCGCCGCCCAGACGCGGCAGCACCATCTTGGTGAACATCGGCTGCACCATGAACAGCAGCGCGGCGCTGACGAAGATGGCTGCCGTGAACGTTGCGAGCAGGAGCACCAGGTGACGTCCGGATGTCGTGCGCGCCGTCGCATCGTTCGCCGACAGGTCGGATAGTCCCATAACCAGTGTCCCGATTCCGAAGTTCGCACGCCCGTGCGGCAGCCTCTGCGACGGCCGCACGGTGGGTGATTTTTGCGCCGTGCGCCAGTCGGTGCATCTGCGCCGTGGCGAAATAACGATCCCCGGCCGCGGGTGCCGGCGGCCTGTTCTCATCGTTCCCGATCCGCGCTAGAATCGAGTCTGCATTTGCCAACCCGGGTCCGCCAGAAGTCTCGGGGTCAAACGGAAATCTCGGCTCCGACCGAAGTCCCGGATCCGCAGAACAAGCACGCACGAGGGAGAACGCCATGTCAGAACTGACTCGCCGCACCATGCTGTCCGGTGCCGCCGCCGCTGCCGCCATCGCTCCGCTTGCCGCGCCCTGGGCGGCGTTCGCCGCGGCGCCACCGGCCGGCACGCAGGTGCCGGGCTGGTACCGCTACAAGGTCGGGAATTTCGAGATCACGGTGGTCACCGACGGTGTCAACCGCTTCAAGCTGCCGGACGATCTCGTCCGCAACGTCAAGAAGGAGGAGGTCAACGCCGCGCTCCTGGCGGTCCACATGGAGCCGGACGTTTTCATCGGGCCGTACAATCCGATTGTCGTCAACACCGGCCAGAAGCTCGTGCTCATTGATACGGGCACGGGCGAGGCGGCGTTTCAGTCGACCAAAGGATCGAGCGGCCAGTTGATGACCAATATGGCTGCCGCGGGCATCGATCCCAAGGCGATCGATACCGTCATCATCTCGCACTATCACGGCGATCACGTGAATGGCCTGTTGAAGGCCGACGGTTCGCTGGCCTTCGCCAACGCCGAAATTCTGGTGCCGGCGGGCGAACACAAGTTCTGGATGGACGACGGCGAGATGAGCCGCGCGCCCAAGGGGCGCATGGAAGGTCTGTTCAAGAACAATCGCCGGGTATTCTCCGGGGAGGTGATGAAGCGTCTGCGTACCTATGACGAAGACAAGGAGGTCGTCCCAGGCATCACCGCCGTGGGCACGCACGGCCATTCCGCCGGCCACAATTCCCACATCGTGGCGTCCGGCTCGAGCAAGGTCTACGTCCAGGCCGACGTCACCCACGTGCCGTTCCTGTTCGCGCGCAATCCCGGCTGGCACGCCTTCTACGACCAGGACCCGGTCATGGCGGAAGCGACCCGCCGCAAGGTCTACGACATGCTGGTGGCGGAGAAGATGCTGGTGCAGGGCTTCCACTATCCGTTCCCGTCGCTCGCCTATGTGGAGAAGAGCGGATCGGGCTATCGCGAGATTGCGGTGCCCTGGAATCCGACCATCTGATTCGGCGTAAGACGGCGATATCGACGCCATCGTCGCCTGACTACGGACCTTGCCGCCGCTGGAATAGCGGCTGCAGCGTCGAGCGTCCGCAAACCAGAATCCGCGACTGTGGATCAGCAGCGCGCGAGCGAGTTCGCGCGACCGCTTGACGAGTGCTGGGCGCGGCGTCTATAGCCCGCTCCATGACGACGAATTGCACACGCGTTTTGTCTCGCCGCCGCCGCGGTTTCGCGGCACGGGCGCGCGATCGCGTGTGATCGTCTCCCTGCCGCCGGATGAGCCTTCCGCGGCACCGATCCTGATATCTTCCGCGGCAGTGTCCCTCATCCGATCGTCCTGATCGCGAGGAGCAAACCCATGGCCACAGCGGCCGACAA
>Ga0207676_10002566_pt1 | contig 12965 bp, 12 predicted proteins | sample KBSSwiS72_FD_184307 | JGI IMG/M metagenome (GOLD analysis project Ga0207676, IMG submission 184307) | Switchgrass rhizosphere microbial communities from Kellogg Biological Station, Michigan, USA - KBS Switchgrass S7-2 (SPAdes) (version 2) | ecosystem: Host-associated > Plants > Roots >... | reverse complement strand
GACCGCGTCGCCGAGTGGCGCATGCGGTCGATCGCCTCGTTCACGCTCGACTCCTTCTCGATGTAGGTGTCGGTGCGCGGGACATAGGCTTCGGGCTGGTAGTAATCGTAATAGCTGACGAAATATTCGACCGCATTGTCCGGAAAGAAGCTCTTGAACTCGCCGTAGAGCTGCGCGGCCAGGATCTTGTTGGGCGCCATGACGAGCGCCGGCCGCTGGAGCGTCTCGATGACCTTGGCCATGGTGAACGTCTTGCCGGATCCCGTCACGCCGAGCAGGACCTGGCTGACTTCGCCATTCTCTACCGCCTCGACGATCTCCTTGATCGCCTGTGGCTGATCGCCGGCGGGTTCATAGTCGGACACCAGCTTGAACGACTTGCCGCCTTCGGCCTTGTCGGGGCGCGCCGGTTTGTGCGGAACGAAGGTCTCGCCGGTTTCCGGTTCGGCCAGCGAGGTGCGGATTTGAATCGCCATTGCGGCCTATATGGTCGGCGACGATGGGACGAACAACCGACTATGCGGCGGCCTAGTGGTAGGCGCGCGCCGCGCTTATGATACCAACTGAAATTGGGGGAGAGCGAGCGTCATGAAACATGTCCTCATCATAATTTTCGCGGCGGCCGCGATGGCCGCATGCAACAAGTCGCCGAGCGTCGATGCGAAGAATGCGACGCCTGAGGAAGTCGCGAAGAAGATTCAGGAAAGCGGTGCCGACCAGAGCATGATTCAGCCCGGCCTGTGGCAATCGAAGGTCACTATCGAGAGGTTCGACATGCCCGGGATGCCGCCCGAGATGGCGAGCCGGATGAAGACGATGATGGCCCAGAACCAGGGCCACGACTTCGAGACCTGCCTGACGCCGGAAGATGTGAAGAAGCCCAAGGAGGATTTCTTCGCCGGAAAGAACAACGAATGCCGTTACGAGAATTTCACCATGGGAAGCGGCAAGATCGACGCAGTGATGCATTGCGGCAAGGAAGCCGGCGTCAGCACCATGCGCATGGCCGGGACCTATTCTCCCGACAGCTATCAGATGCTGATGTCCACGGAGGCTGAGACCGGCGACGAAGCTGGCCACGCCCTGCAGATGCAGATGCGGGTTGAAGCGCGGCGCATCGGCGGATGCAGCGCAAAGCAGGGATGACGCGTTAGCGCCTTCATATGGCGCCCATTGTTGTTCTTCTAAACCGCGGCGGCGGTGCTCTCGCGGCTGACCCAGCGATTGCGGACAAGGTTCGCGATGCCTTCAGTGCGGTCGGCCTCAACGCCGAGATCGAATTGATCGACGGAGGCGATTGCGAGGTGCGCTGCCGAGCGGTCGCGGAACGGGGCGATGAATTGCTGGTGGTCGGCGGAGGCGACGGAACGATCAGCGCGGCCGCATCCGCGCTGATCGGAACGGAAACAATGCTGGGCATCCTGCCGCTCGGCACGCTCAACCATTTCGCGCGAGACCTCGGCCTGCCGACGGACATCAAGGAAGCGGTGGAAGTGATTGCCGGGCTCTCCGAACGGCGAGTCGACGTCGCCGAGATGAACGACCGCATCTTCATCAATAACAGTGCGATCGGACTCTACCCTCTCATGGTGCTGGACCGCGATCTGCAGCGTAAGCGCCTGGGACGAAGCAAGCGCCTGGCGATGATCGTCGCCTCGGTTCGGACCCTGGTACGCTTCAATCACCAGCGGCTCACGTTGACCGTCAATGACGAGAAGGCCGGTATCGACACTCCCCTCCTGTTCGTCGGAAACAATGATTATCGCATCGATCTCGGCGCGGCGGGCCAGCGCGAGAGCGTCGAGGATGGTCGCCTCAGCGTGTTCGTCATGCGCAAGAAGACCCGACGCGGATTGATCGCATCGAGCATACGCGCGCTGTTCAACCGCGCGCGCAGCGACGACATGGTGCAGCTTGAGGGCGTCGAGCGGCTGCGCGTGGCGAGCCGAAGGTCTACACTTGCGGTCTCGCTCGACGGCGAGGTGGTTCGCTCTGCGCCTCCGCTCGACTATAAGATCCGGAAGAAGGCGCTGCGGGTGATCGCGCCCTGATGGAACCGGCGGACGGTCCGCGGGGTTCGCGCCATGGAACGATTGGGGGTGCTCTTGGCGACCCAGGTTCGATCAATGTCCAGCCCGATGCGCGCGCGGGCGCTGCGCGTTGCTGGAGTCGCGATCGTCCTGCTGGGAGCCGGCGCCGCATTGCTTCCCGCAGGCAAGACGATTTCGTCCGACATGATCGGCGGCCTGCTGATCGCGGCTGGCCTGATCGAAACCGTGGCGGGCTCGCTCCGGCGCGAATCGCGGCCGTTCGCCATGGCGGCCGGAATCGTGACCGCCCTCGCCGGCCTGCTGTTCATCGTGAACCCCGAGACCCACTTTTTCCCGACGGTGGTGCCTATCATCGGCTGGCTGCTGGTCCGCAGCCTGATCCTTCTTGGCGCGCTGACGGAAACCTCGGGTTCGGTTCGTAGATGGACCGCGATCTCGGCGGTGATGGATTTTCTCCTTGCCGTGCTCCTGACCACGGGACTTTCGATCTCCACGATCGTCATCAGCCTGTTCGGCCCGACACCCGAGCTCGTCGCGAGCTTCGCGTGGGTCCTGACGGCGAGCTTCGTTGTAAACGGGATGATGTTGCTGGAAGTCGCGAGTTGCGAACGGGACGTGGCAGCCTAGAGGGGCTCCATGTTCGAAAGCTCGCCGGACCTGTCGGTCAACACCGTAGCCGAGATCGTTCGGCTGGCGCTGGCGCCAGTTTTCCTGCTCAGCGGCATCGGCGCCTTTCTCAACGTGCTCGCCTCGAGACTTTCGCGAATCGTCGACCGTTCGCGGGACATCGAGCCGCGCTTACTCGCCAGCCGTGGTAGCGAACACGATCGCTGGATCGAGGACCTGAAGGTGCTCGACCGGCGCATGTCGCTGATCAATTGGGCTACCGGGCTGTCGGTGACGTCAGCCGTCCTCACATGCCTGGTCGTCGTGCTCCTGTTCGGAGCCAACCTGACCCGCACGCATTTCGGAAATGCGATCGCCCTGCTGTTCATGGCATCGATGCTCACCATCGGCGCCGGCTTTGCGACCTTCCTCATCGAGACGACGGTTGCGGCGCGCGCCGTTCGCATCCGCTCGGAGCTCCTCCAGCATACGGTGGACGAGGGCGGCTAGGCCGCTTATCGGCTTGGCCACCAGTTCAGGGGAGTTTTCCAATATCATGACCCGCGCAGCCGCGAGCCACGTCCTCGATCGCGTCCTCGTTCTTGAAATGGTGCGAGTCACCGAAGCCGCCGCAATCGCAGCGTCCAAGCTGATCGGGCGCGGCGACGAGAAGGCGGCCGACGCCGCTGCGGTCGAGGCCATGCGCGGGGCCCTAAACGAGCTTCCGTTCGACGGCACGGTCGTCATCGGTGAGGGCGAACGGGACGAAGCCCCGATGCTCTACATCGGGGAGAAGGTCGGCTCGGCCCAAGGCAGCGGGCCCAAGATCGACATCGCGCTCGACCCGCTCGAAGGCACGACCATCACTGCGAAGGCGGGTCCGAACGCCCTCGCCGTCCTGGCGATCGCGGAAAGCGGCTGCCTGCTCAACGCGCCCGATACCTATATGGAAAAGCTTGCTGTCGGCCCCGGTTTTGCCGACGGCACGATCGACATTACCAGGTCGGTGGCGGACAACATCCGTTCGATCGCCAAGGCGAAGGGCGTGGAGGCCAGCGAAGTCACCGCCTGCGTGCTCGACCGCGACCGCCATTCGGGAATCATCGCCGAGCTTCGCGCGCTCGGCTGCGGAGTCCGGCTCATCCCTGACGGCGATGTCGCCGGAGTAATCGCGACCACCGACCCGGACACCGACATCGACGTCTATATCGGTACGGGAGGAGCGCCCGAGGGCGTGCTTGCCGCGGCAGCGCTCCGCTGCGTCGGCGGGCAGATGCAGGGCCGCCTCGTCTTCCGCAACGAGGACGAGGTCGCGCGGGCCCGACGCTGGGGAATCGAGGACCTGGAGCGCGTCTATACGCTCAACGACATGGCCAAGGGCGACTGCATTTTCGCGGCGACCGGCGTTACCGACGGATCGCTGCTGAGCGGTGTGCACCGCCGACAGAAATGCGTGTCGACCGAAAGCATCGTCATGCGCGCGAGCACGGGCACCGTCCGCCGTGTATCCACAGAATATCGCGACCTCGCGCACCGCGGACTCTAGACCCGCCCCTCCGCCAGCCATAGCTTTGTCGCAATGCAGGCGGCGCTCAACATCGACCGATCGGTGACCGGCCAGCCCTGGAGGTGGCGGCGGCCGCCCGACGACAGCCTCGGCATGGATGCGCTGGTTGACGAACTACTGCTGGCCCGGGGCGTGATTCGGGAGGATCTCGCTCGTCATCGCGATCCGCGCATCCGCGATTTCCTGCCCGACCCGAGTTGCTTCCAGGACATGGACAAGGGTTCGCAGCGGCTCGCCGATGCCGTTCAGGCCGGCGAGAGAATCGCGATCTTCGGGGACTATGACGTCGACGGCGCAACAAGTGCGGCGCTGCTGGTTCTGCTGCTCCGACAGCTAGGCGCCGAGCCCATGGTCTATATCCCGGACCGCCTCATGGAAGGCTATGGCCCGTCGGGCAAAGCGCTGGTTGAGCTGAAGGCGAAAGGCGCCAGCGTGGCGATCTGCGTCGATTGCGGAGCCCAGGCCTTCGATCCGCTGGAAGAGGCGCGCGACGCCGGGCTCGACGTGATCGTCGTCGATCATCACCAATGCGCCAGCCTGCTGCCCGTCGCCTTCGCGATGATCAATCCGAACCGCCTCGACGAAAGCGAGGACGGCGCGGCGCATGGTCACCTGGCGGCGGTCGGCATGGCATTCTTGCTGGGCGTTGCGCTGCTCCGGGAGTTGCGCGGGCGCAGCTATTTCGCGGCGCTGGCCGAACCCAAGATCATCGACCTCCTGGACCTGGTCGCGCTTGGAACGGTCGCGGATGTGGCGCGGCTCAAAAGCCTCAATCGCGCCTTCGTCGCCCAGGGGTTGAGGGTCATGGCCGCGCGCCAGAATATCGGGCTCGCGGCACTGGCGGAGGCGGCGCGCCTCGTGAAGCCGCCGTCCTGCCGGGACCTGGGTTTCGCGCTCGGACCGCGCATCAACGCTGGCGGACGCGTCGGCAAGTCGGACCTTGGCGTGCGGCTTCTAACCTGCACCGACCCCGATGAAGCGCGAACCCTCGCCGCAGAGCTCGACCGGCTCAACGAAGAACGACGCGCGATAGAGATGCTGGTTTGTGAGCAGGCGGAGGCGCAGGCCGCGGATCAGCAGGACTCGCCGGTCATCACGGTGATGAGCGGCGGCTGGCACCAGGGCGTCATCGGCATCGTCGCCGGCCGCATCAAGGAGCGATTCGGACGGCCAGCGATCGTGATCGCAGAAACCGAGGATGGTACCGGGAAAGGCTCGGGACGGTCGATCTCTGGCGTCGACCTCGGGGCCGCCGTGCTCGCCGCCAAGGACAGCGGCCTGCTGATCGCCGGTGGCGGCCACGCGATGGCCGCGGGACTGACTCTTCCATCGGGCGGACTCCAACCCTTCCGTGAATTCATCAACGACCGTCTTGCGGCGGACGTCGATAGGGCACGATGCGACCGCGCGCTGCTGCTCGACGCCTTGCTTGCGCCGGGCGGCGTCGCGGGAGCATTGTGCGATGCGCTCGATACGGCAGGCCCCTATGGCGCCGGCTGGCCGAGCCCGCGCGTCGCGGCCGGTCCGGTTCGACTACTCAGGACCGGCATCGTCGGCGACGGCCATGTTCGGGGTCTCGGCTGCGGCGATGACGGCAAGACGTTCAAGTGGATCGCCTTCCGAAGCGCTGCGACCGAACTGGGCCAGGCGCTTCTCGCTTCCGCGCCCGACCGGCGCTGGTGGCTTGCCGGAACCATCAAGCGCGACGAATGGAACGGCGGCAATGCGGCCGAGATGCACCTCGAGGACGCGGCGCTTGCTTGACGCTGCAAAACCCCTCGCCTAACGCGCACTCCGCTTCCCAGAGCGGCCCCATCGTCTAGCGGTCTAGGACGTCGCCCTTTCACGGCGAAAACACGGGTTCGAGTCCCGTTGGGGTCACCAGGTCAAATCGCTGGCCGCCTCTGCCCTCTGGCCTCAGCACTAACCCCCACTCGCGTCGAATCGCTTTTGATTGTACTAGATTGGTCAGCGGGGGCTTTCCACAGATGGGCTCAATCACGTCGCACGGCCGAAGATATTTGGTCGCTGTCGTAGCAGTTTTTGCCGTTGGCGCGGGCGTCTTCGGACTTGCCCGATTCTACCCCGCGCTTGGTCCGATAGCGGGCAGCATCGCTCCGCAGCTGTACGTCGATTCACTGCCCAGCGCGCAAATCCCTATCCGCGGTCGTTTCATCCTGGTCGATGCCGCTTCCGCGCGACTGTACATGATCGAGGACGGTCGCGTTCGGGATTCGATGAGGGTGATCGTCGGGAAGCCCGAAACCCCGACACCCGAGCTGAAGAGCGTCATCAACTACGAGACGTTGAACCCTTATTGGCATGTCACTCCCGATCTCGCCAAAACGCTGATCGCTCCACGCGTGCTCAAGGACGGCGACGCCTATCTCAATGACCGCGGGTACGAGGTAGTCTCTGCCTTCGCGCGCGACGCGCGCGTGCTTTCTCCGGACAGCGTCGACTGGAAGGCCGTCGCGGCAGGTAGTGCGGAAGTTTTCGTTCGCCAGCGGCCCGGCCCCGCCAATTCCCTGGGGCAGTTCAAGTTCGACCTCCCGAACGGCGACGGCATCTACCTGCACGATACCCCTAAGAAGGAACTCTTTGCCCAGGATGCCCGCAACCTCAGCCATGGCTGCGTGCGTCTTGAGGATGCGGAAAGGCTTGCGCGCTGGCTCCTCGGCAAGGAGCCGCCCACGGCCGCCGTCCCCGAAGAGCACATCCTCCTACCGCGCCCGGTTCCGATCACCATCAGCTACCTCGATGCGCGCGCCCAAATGGAGCTTGCCGGGCTGCAATAGCCGGTGGCCACTGATTTGGGTCAGGCTTTGCCACCAAATCGGCGGCAGTGCGTTGAGCGCCCCATGCTCGATCCCGAAGACGACCCCGAACGCCAGGACGAAGTGGCGAGACGACTGATGACTTATGCGGCCGAACTGCGCGAGCAGAACCGCAAGAGTCATGCAGTGAGACTTCGGCACTCCCGGCCAAAAGAGACCTGGCGCGAACGTTCGACTGGCCAGGATTTGGAGCCGGGAGTAGGTTCCGTCGAATGCGACTCCGTTTCGCCAGCCTTCTCGGCTTACTCGGCGCGTGCACGGTAGCGCCGCCGGCGGGCGCTCCGGGCCCGATTACCGAGTTGAACGGAAGAATTGCCCGGGCTCCCGTGAAATGCCTGCACATGAATCAGAACGAGGCGCTTCGGACGTCTGAGCAAAATCATAATGTCCTGATCTACGGTAGCGGACGGACGATCTGGCTCAATCAGCTCGCCCCCGGCTGCAACTTCCATGACAGCGATGTCCTGGTGACCGAGCCCTTTGGTTCGTCGCTATGCCGCGGCGACGTTGTCCACTCGTTCGATCGGCTGAGCCGAATTCCCGGCCCCGCTTGCGTGCTCGGGGAATTCATTCCGTACGACAGCGCCGGCTAGATTCCCGTTGCAGCGAAGGTATGGCCATCGGGATCGAGATCCCTGAGGTCACGGCCGCGAGTCTCCTTGCCGAACCAGGCGACCAGAACCAGCGCGGCGACGGTCGGAACCATGATGCCGATCGAAACAGCAGATAGCGGCGGCACCAGCGTCAGTATCGCAAGCAGTTGAGCGACCATTCCCCCGGCCTTCGTGCAAGCGGCGACCGTACCGGTCGTGCGACCACGGATACGCAGCGGGAAACTCTCAGCCGTGTAGGGAAGAAGCATCGCGATAAGGGCATTGGTGCCGACAATCAGCAGTGCGACCGGAAGCACCGGACTGCCGGTGGCGGTCAACTCAAGCCGCAGCACGCCCGCAAGCCCCGCTAGCGTTACGGCCAGCGACGCAGCGACGGACCATTTCGTGCTCCAACGATGGTATAAAAAAGCGACGACGAAGACGGTTGGGAAGGCGATGAGCGCGGATTCAGCCAGCAGCTTGCTGGATAGACCAACGCTGTATCCCTTCCCGATCAAATCCGCCGGAAGCCAGAGCAGCAGTCCGAAATTGATCAGGCTGAAGCAGATGGCGGCAAGGCTGAGGGCAAACAGCTTGCCGAAAAAGGCCGGGCCGGTCAGCACAACGGAAGGCCCGCGTTCAAGCGCGTGCTGCTCCGCCCCCCGCGTTTGCCGGGCCTTCGAACCAAACCGCTCCATCACGAGGCGCGCCTCCTGGCGTTTGCCACGCGCGAGCAGGAATTTGGCGGATTCGGGAATGAACGCGCCGAGCAGGACGAGCGAGAGCCCGGTCGGCAGATTGAGGATCCACAGGATCCGCCAGCCGAAGAAGGGCTGCAGCAGAGCCGAGAGACTACTGGCCGCGAAATAGCCCCCGACCGCACCGAGGCCGCCGACCAGCACGAGGCTCCAGCCACGATGCTTGCTCGGCATCATCTCGGCGAGCAGCGCGTAGGTGACGGGGAGCATTCCGCCGGCAGCGACGCCCATCATGAAGCACATGCCCACATTCCATGCGAGCGACGGCATGGCTCCGCAGATCGACGTACCCACAAACATCACGGCTGAAAGCAGGATCGTCGCCTTGCGCCCGTAAATGTCGGCAAGCACGCCCCAGATGATCGAACCGACGACCGTCCCGGTGAGCGCCGAGAAAGGAAAGGTCGAGACCGTCGCCTTCGTGACCTGATATTCCGACATCATTCCCGAAAGCGTGAATCCAAGTGTCGCCGGCTTCATGATGTCGATCACGAGCGCGATCACGAGCACGAACATTAAGCTCCAGTGCGCAGGACCAAGCGGTGCGTCCTCGGGGGGACTGACCACAATGTCCTGCGAGGCCGCGAGCTGCTTTCCGATGTCCTTCGGAAGCAGGCCGTAAGCCGCGATTCCGCAACCTCCGATGATGGCCACCATGCCGAGGATCATGTCCCAGCCGATGGGCATGCCAGCGAGGATGAAGTGATTATGGCGGCCCATGAGGAACATCGGGGCGTGCATAAGCACTCCGCCCGTGACCAGGGTCACCCCAAGGATGAACGCCCAGAGGCCACGACGATCCGAAAGGGTGCTTCTACCGATCATCCGGCGGCAGTACCCTCGTCGGTCCTGACGCGAAGCATCGCGAGTGCGGCCAAAGTCATCACGATGGCGGCCGCCAGCATCGTCCAGATCGGCTCATCGGGGAAAAAGGCTTTCATGATGGACCCCATCACGGTCGCGACCAGCAATTGGGGGATCACGATGAAGATGTTGAACAGCCCCATGTAAATGCCGAGCTTTCGCTGCGGCAGGCTGCTGGCGAGGATCGCATAAGGCATGGCGAGGATCGACGCCCAGGCGATGCCGATCCCGACTTCGGAGACGACCAGAAGCTTTGGATCCTTGATGAGGAGGAAGCTCGCATAGCCGAGCGCGCCGGCGAGCAGGCAGATCATGTGCGTCCGCGCCTTTCCGACCGAGCGAGCCAGCGGCGGCAGAAGGGCTAGCGCGGCGATGGCGGCGACACCGTTATAGACGGCGAACAACACGCCGACCCAATTGCCTGCATCCTGAAATCCCGCACTGGCCGGATCCGGCGAGTGAAAGAAATCGCGGGCCACCACCGGCGTCGTGTTGATCCACATAATGAACAGAGCCGACCAGCTGAAGAATTGCGCGAGAGCGAGCCGCTTCATGACCGGCGGCATTCCGGAGAAATCGCCGACGATGTGCGCGAGCATGTTGTTGGTGCTTCCGCCGCGCGCGAGCAAAATGGCGATGATGCTGGCGAGGCCGTAGGCGATCAACAAGCCGGCGAGGACATAGACTTCCTTCTCGAGCTGCCATTCGAGCACGGCAAGCAAGACCAGAACGCCCGCTCCGATCCACACCAGGCTCGAGCCCAGCGTGCGCGAGGCGAGCGCGCGAAGCGTCTCGTCGCCGTCCGGATGATCGGCGCTTTCACCGAACGCGGCCATCTCGGCGGGCGAATATTCCTTGGTGCTCAGCACAGTCCACAGCACGGCGACGAACAAAGCCGCTCCGCCGACCCAGAAGCTGTAGCGAACCGTGTCGGGGATGCCGCCGCCCGAGACTGAGTTGGACACGCCCCATTTGTCGAGCAGCTCGGGGAAGATGGAACCGACCACGGCCCCTGCCCCAATGAACGCCGTCTGGACGGCGTAACCGGACGTGTGCTGATCCTTGCGGAGCATGTCGCCGACGAACGCACGGAACGGCTCCATCGTGATGTTGAGGCTTGCATCCAGCGCCCACAGCAGGATCGCCGCCATGAACAGGCTCGACGACAAAGGCATGAGGAATAGCGACAGAGCGGCGAGGATCGCGCCTGCAACAAAATAGGGGCGGCGGCGTCCCAACCGGCCGAGCCAGGTCCGGTCGGACATATGGCCGATGATGGGCTGGACCAAGAGGCCGGTCAGCGGTGCGGCGATCCATAGTGCCGGTAGATCATCGAGGCTCGACCCCAGCGACTGGAATATGCGGGACATGTTTGCGGTCTGGAGCGCGAAGCCGACCTGGATGCCGAGGAAGCCGAACGAGATGTTCCAGAGCGCCGCCGCCGACTGGCGCGGCTTTTCACTGACTGCGGTTGCGTTCATCCCCGTCCCCTCGAAGCATAAGCCGCTGACTTGCCGGCAAAGCGGTTCTATCGTCGCGCGCATGGCAACGATAGTGGAGCGCTCGCGGTTGTCAGGCGAGCTTGAGGACAAGGGCTTCATCCAGGCGCGCGGGCTCTTCGATCCGGCCTTCATGGATTCGCTGCTGCTCAAGGCGCACGCGACCTTGTTTCGCGAAAGCGCGCAGGCCCGCGAGGCGGTGCGGTCGAACGGATCGCTGATCCATCTTGCCGACAATCCGGAATATGCGGACGTGATCGCGGCCCCCGCACTGTCTGAACTCTTCCTCGAGTGCGGAGCGACCGACCTGCGCTTCACCGGCGGGTTCCTGATTTCCAAGCCCGGTGGTGGACCGCCCTTGTTCTGGCATCAAGATTGGTGGGGCTGGGACGACGACAGCGCCTATCGGCCACGCGCGCACCAGCTTTTCGCAATGATCTATCTGACGGACACGAGCATCGAGAATGGATGCCTTCGAGTCATCCCCGCCTCGCATCGTCGCGACCATCCGCTGCATCATCTCGATACGGCCCATTCGGAAGGGATGCAGGGGTTCAGGGATCCGTCGAACCCGGCTTATGCTGACCATCCCGACCAGGTCGCAGTAACGGTGAAGGCCGGGGACGTCCTCGTCGGCGATGCTCGTCTGATCCATGGAGCTTTCGCCAACTGCACGAATGAAGAGCGCCCGTTGCTGACCTTGTGGTTCATGCCGCACTGGAGCTCGATGCCTGCGGAGATGCGTGCACTCGCCTACAAGGGCTTCATGCGCGGCGACGACATACCGTCGAGCGTGGAGCCGCACACTTTCCTCGACTGGCCGGAACCGCTCAAGCGCCGGATCGCGCATTTGCTTCCCCCGGACGACGGCGGGGTCGCTCCGATGCGTTGGAACCGGATCCCCAATTTCGACCGGCTTGCCGCTTGAAGCCGCTTCTTGCCGGGATCGCCGCGCTGGCCCTCGCCGCGCCGGCGGCAGCCCAAAGCCTCGAAGATGAGGTTTTCTACCACATCTTCACGCGCTCCATGCGCGACAGCAACGGAGACGCGCAGGGGGACCTCAAGGGGATCGAGCAAAGCCTGCCCTATCTGCAGCGCCTCGGAATTACATCGATCCTGCTGACGCCGCTCTACCCGTCGCCTTTCTATCACAACTATTTCGCGAGCAGCTTCGACGGCGTCGATCCCGAGTTCGGGACTATGCGCGATTACCGCAGCCTCATCCGCGCGATCCACGCGCGAGGGCTGAAGATCTACCTCGACCAGGAATTCCAATATGTCGCCTATGACCATCCCTGGTTCCGATCGGCACTCGGTCATCCGAATTCGCCATATTCAGACTTCCTGATCTTCCACGGACCCAACAACACGAAGCCCGAGTCGGGCGTTTTCAACATCACGATCGCCCAGCGCTTCCCCGGAGCGCAGACCGGCATCACGACCGTCAACCTCAACTCTCCAAAGGTAAGAAACTGGGCTGCCGATTACCTGCTCGACTGGGTCGATCCCAATCACGACGGCGACTTCTCGGACGGCGTGGACGGTTTCCGCGTCGACCACATGATGGACGATCTCGACAACAAGCATTTGCTCACCGGGCTGTTCGACAGCTTCTGGAAGCCGGTTTTCGCGAAACTCCGCGCCACCAATCCCAGGATCCGGATCGTGGCCGAGCAATGGGATTGGGGCGACGGCGGCGATTTCCTGCGGCGCGGCGACGTGGACGCGGCGTTCGCCTTTCCGCTGACCGGTGCGATCCGGAGCTTCGACAAGTCGAAGATCGTCGCGGCGATCGCCGCGCTCGACAAGGCAATCCCTGCCGGCAAGCACGAGCTGGTCTTCGTCGAGAACCATGACATGGGCCGCATCGCTTCCGATCCGGCGATGACGCCAGAGAAGCTGCGCACTGCGGCAACACTGATGTTGGCGCTGAAAGGCACGCCGTCGATCTACTACGGACAGGAGCTCGGCATGCGCGGCACGCCCCGCGACGAGTACAAGTCCGACGAGCGCGAGATCGGGATGCGGGAGGCGTTTCGCTGGAGCGCTACAGTCGACGCGCCAGGCCAAGCGAACTGGTACAAGGGACCAAAGAGCTATTGGACTCAGCGCTTCGCACGTGACCGCGACGGCGTCTCCGTCGCCGAGCAGGATCGCGACCCGAATTCGCTGCTTAATCACTATCGGCGC
>Ga0207676_10002564_pt1 | contig 12971 bp, 25 predicted proteins | sample KBSSwiS72_FD_184307 | JGI IMG/M metagenome (GOLD analysis project Ga0207676, IMG submission 184307) | Switchgrass rhizosphere microbial communities from Kellogg Biological Station, Michigan, USA - KBS Switchgrass S7-2 (SPAdes) (version 2) | ecosystem: Host-associated > Plants > Roots >... | reverse complement strand
CGATCGACCCATTGCCGATACGGCGCCCGGTCGCGATGCGCGCGCGCGTCGAGCGTGTCCTCGGGCGTCAGGCAGTCGACGATGACGCGCCAGCGCGGCGACGTCTCATCGGGCGGGAACAGGCTCACCACGGCCGTCAGGTCCAACTTGCTGCTCATGTCGATGCCCATCCAGCAGCGCCGGCCGGCGAGCGCGGCGACGTCGAGGCGCGTCTGCCCGTTCCGCCAGCCGTCGATCGACAGCCATGGCTCGCCGCCGAGCACCCACAGATTCAGCCGCTTTTGCTTGAACGCGGCGGCGGCCGGCGGAATGTGCTGCGCCTTGCGCGCGAGCGCCTGCATGTCCTCGGCCTTCACGCTGATCCCGTAATTCGGGTTGGCCTTCCGCCAGGTGCGCTCGACAAACGGCGGATCGGTCGGGTCGGCGTGCGCGATGAAGGCGAAGAACGATTCGTCCTTCAGCACGCGATCGAGAATCTGCGTGGCGTAGTGATGCTGATCGCCGCACGGCGTGCGCGGGTCCGAGCCCGCGGTGGTGATCTGGTAGTTGAGCGGCTGCCGGCGGGCGCCGAGCGCCGTCTCCATCACGTCGATCATGTCGCGCGTCTTCTGCGCGTGGAACTCGTCGAGGATGATCAGGTTCGGATTGAGCCCGTCCGTCGAGTCGGAGTCGGCGCCGAGCGGTTCGAGCTTCGCGTCGACGGCATCCCGCCAGAGCGCGCCGTGCTGCGTGAAGGCGCCGTCGATCCGGTAGCGCAGGCCGCTGTGCCGCACGAGGCGCTTCGCGTCGTTGAACACCAGTTTCGCCTGGTCGCGTTTCATCGCCACGCAGTACCCCTCGGCGCCCGGCTCGCCGTCGAAGAAGGCGACATACAGCGCGACGAGCGCCGCCTCGAGGGACTTGCCGTTCTTGCGCGGCAGCTCGATGTACGCCGTGCGAAAGCGGCGCAGGCCGGTCGCCTGCTGCACCCATCCGAAGATGGCGCCGAGGCGGAACCGCTGGTGCGGCTGCAGCACGATCGGCGTGCCCGCCCATTCGCCCTTGTAGTGCGACAGCTTCTCGGCGAAGCGAAAGAACCGCTCGGCCCGATCGACGTCGAAGACGTACGGGAAGCGGCTCGTGCCCTGCCGCGACAGGTCGCGCAGGTGTCGCGCGCAGGCGAGGCGGTGATACCGGCCGGCGAGCACACGGCCACCGACCACGGCGTGCGCGTAGGCGTCGATCGACGTCACCGGCCGTCACCCTTCCCACGTCGAGCGCGACTGCCAGCTGGCGCCTTCGCCGCGACGCGGCTGTTGTGATGATGATGATGATGATGATGACGGCGGCTCGTCGTGAACGACCGCCAGCACGTCGGTCAGCCGTGGCCTAGTTTTCCGGCGCCCGCCGAATCTCGTCCACCAGCGGCGCAGCGCGGCGGCGATCGCCGTCCTCGTCATCGTCAGCCCTTCCGTACGTTGCAACTCGTGCAGAGCGATTGCAGGTTGGCCCGATCAAGGCGCGCGCCGCCGTCGCGCAGCGAGCGGATGTGGTCAGCGACCGCCGCGCGCACGCGCTCGCCGCGCTGCACGCACCGACTGTGCTCGGCGTGCAGCTGCCCATCGAGGCGCTGCCCGCACCATGGGAACCGCGCCAGCCAGTCGCGCGCCAGCGCCTCCCAGGCGGCGTCGTAGCCGCGTTCACGGGCCGAGGCCCGCGCGCGGTCACGCGCCCGCCGATGCCGAGGGCAGGGACCGCCGCGCGTGAGCTGGCCGCAGTGCGGATACGGACACGGCTGCAGCGGCGCGGCGCCCACTCATCCCTTGAGCGCGCGCAGCGCGTAGACGACGACGACGGCGCCGACGATGACGACGACGATCGAGCCGAACGGTTCGGGCACCGCGAGGAGCGGCAGCAGCGCGCGCAGCACCCAGACGAGCACGAGCAGGACGATGAGCGTGATCACGAGTTCGATCAGCTGGTTCCGCATCGCCGCCTCCGTTTCACTGGCGCGTCGGCGTGAAGACGTTCGCCGCGCCGAAGCCGTAATTGAGAAACTGCGGCGCCGCCGTGGCCGAGCACGACGCGCCGATCACGTCAATTTCGATGGTGCCCACCGCACCGCGCACGTCGGCGCCGGCGGTCGCGTGGTACGCGATGACGTCCAGGCTGATGTCGGCACACGAGCCTCGCTTGCAGACGTAGCCCCATCGCGTGTCGGTCGCGCGCAGCACGCTCACGAGCGCGTCGACGAAGGCGAAGGCGCACTGCCCGGCGAGGCTGCTGTAGGACTGGCCGAGGGACAGGATGGTCGTCTGCGCGTTCGCGGGCAGCGACAGCACCGTGCCGCTCGGCGGGTCAGGCACGCGCGGCCCGGTCGGCGTCGTGTTGGTGCCACCACCTGGTGGTGTCGGCGGCGTCGGTGGCGTGGGTGGCGTCGGCGGTGTCGGCGGCGTGGGTGGCGTCGGCGGTGTCGGCGGTGTCGGCGGCGGCACGACCACCACCGTGTTGTTGTTCGTGTTGTTCGTCGTGACGACCACGCTCGGCGCGGTCGGCGTGCGGTCCTCGCAGGCCGCCGCGGCGAGCGCGAGCGTCACGAGCGCGAACAGCACGAGCACGCTAGGCGAAGCCGTCCTCGAGCGGCAGCTGCACGCGACCGCCATCGGGCGAGGGGTTCTGCGGACCATTGGGTGTCTCCTTCAGGCGATCAATGTCTGCCTCGACGCGGGTGATCAGCCAGTCGAGGGCAGCGCGGCGGCGGCCTGCACTCGGAATCGAGCTCAGGGCCGCCACCGCCTTGCGCATGGCGTCGAGGTCGGCGCGCACGTCGGCATCAGTGACAGGTCGGGTCATGGCTCACGTCCTCCGCGCCCGCGCGCAGTAGACTAGCGGGCAGGGCAAGTCTGCTGAGGCCCGGCGCGGCTCGATACCGCGCCGGGTCGTTTTGTGTACGGCCGTTTTGCGCGTCGACCGTGAGGCGTTACCGCTTCGGCTGTGCCGTCGGCGGCAGCGTGTTGTCGGGGCGTGGCGGCTGACCGGGCAGCGTGTGGTCAACGCCCGGCTGTGCGCCCGGCAGCGTGTTGTCCGGGCGAGGTTGCGACCCGGGCAGCGTGTTGTCGACGCCCGGCTGCGAGCCCGGCAAACCCTGATCGGGATGCGGTGGCGCGACACCGCCCCAGATGCCCGGCGGCACGAGCACCCAGCCGAGGCCGGGCACGTACTGCCAGGACCATCCGCCGCCGCCCGGCCGGTCGTAGATCGGCGGCGTCGGCACCGGCAGCGGCGCACCGCCCCAGATGCCCGGCGGCGGTCCGCCCGGCGCGATCGGCTGCGTCGGGAAGCCGGGGCCGACGCCCGCGATCGGCGGGTAGTAGATCGGCGGGGTGGCGATGCCACCCGGCGGGTAGTGAATCGGCGGCGTCGGCACCGGGAGCGGCGCACCGCCCCAGATGCCCGGCGGAAGGTGAATCGGCGGTGTGACCGACGCGCCCTCATCGGCGACGGTCATCAGACCCACGAAGTGAACGAGACGAGTGGACATTCGGGACTCCCTCTGTGAGTGCGGGTTAACGTTCGTTCGGTCAGAAGTCTCCGCGCACGCGCTGACCGGGCAGCGGCGCGGGATGGTCGTCGGCTTCCTCGAGCGCCGCGGCGATCGCGCGCAACTCGCGTGGCGAGCGCAGCACGACGCGCAGGCGACCGCCGCTGATCTGTTCGTCGGAGACGTGATCGTCGATGTCGAGCACGAGGTGTCGCTCGGACGGGCGCAGCCGTTGCGGGTTGGCGAGGTCGCCGCGCGCGATCAGCCGCTCGACGGCGGCGCGCAGCTGCTCGACGGTCAATCGCGGTTCGCGCATGGCCTGATCTCCGCTTTCCAGGTGAGGCAGCGCCGACCGGAGACGGTGCAGAGGCGCTTGCCGGAATTGACGACGACGCCCTTCTCGTCGCGGAGCTCGTTGAGCCGCGCGTGGAGATTGGCCTGCACGATGTGCAGCGGCGAATGCGTCATCGCCTGAAAGAGTTCGTTGGCCGTCGAGTCGGGATGCCGAATCACTTCGATCAGCACGCGCACCTGCCACTCGCCGAGATACCCGCGCTGCAGGAGGTCGTAGTACGCCTCGATGGACGTCTCCTGCGTGTTCCGGCCGACGCGCGGCGGCGGCGGCGGCGCGATGACGGGCGCCACCGTCATGTCGATCGCCGCCTCGATGTCGCCCTGGCGACCGTCGCACCGCTGCCGGTGATTCGGTTCGCTGGAGTCGCCGCCGCAGAACAGGCAGACCTGCTCCATGCCGTCACCGGGGCGCACCCGCGTACGCGCGATCGAGCACGCCGAGCGCACTCGTTTCGAGCACCCACCACGTCGACGGCTGCGCCCCGTCGACGGCTTCGAGGCGCGCGCGGGCGTCGGGCGGCAGACCGGTGCGCTGCGCGTACGCCAGCCACGGCTCGGCGTCGAGCGTGTCGACGAGATAGCGGTGCTGCAGCCGGTCGCAGTCGAGACTCTGCGAGGTCAGGCCGAGCGCCAGCCGATCGGGCACCGCTTGTTCGGTGAGCCACAGCAGACGGCGATCGCCGAGATGCGGCTGCCGCTGCGGGCGTAGCATCGCGCGCCGGCCGAGGCGCTGGCGGACGTGCGCGCAGGTGTAGTGCAGCAGCGTCACGCGGATGCCTCGGTGACGAGCGCGTACCACCGCCCGTCGAAGTGCAGGCGCTCACCCTTCGGCTCGATGTCGACGGGCCGCCACTGTTCGACGTCGCCGTCCGCGAGCTGGACGAGTAGGCGGTCGGGGAGCACTTGGATGCGGACGCCGCAGCGCGCCTCGATCTCCGCGAGCGTGCCGGTGATGACCACGCTCACGACGACGCGCCGACCTCCGGCGGGTCGTCAGGCGTGAGCTGGTCGCGGCGGCTGTAGATGGCCTCGGGTGTCTCGAACCGGCCGGCGTCGATCGACGTCATCGGCGCTTTGCAGCAGGCGAACGCGGCGCGCACGACCGCCACCCCGTCGACGGGCTCGGCCACCTGCCGCGCGCGATCGATGCGCAGCCAGGACTCGCCGTAGGGCGCCGGCAGCCGGCTCACGCGCGGGCTGCCCCGATCGATGACCACGACCTGGTTGTGCGGCCAGACGGCGGCGCACTGCTGCTGCAGCTGCGCGCGCTGGTCGGGCGTGAGCTTGAGGTCGTAGGCGAGCACGATGACGTCCCCGGGCGAGGTCACGGTCACGGTCGGCAGCGGGAAGGGCGGCGCGCTCATCGGGCGCCTCCGGTCCCGCGTGATCCCACCGTGATCCCACGGCACGGGGTTTTGGGAATCCCGCTCGGATTATCAAGGGAAACCGCCGGCCTTCTAAGCCGAGGGTCGCAGGTCCGAATCCTGCCGGGCGCACCACTTCCCCTAAGGAAAATGGAATGTTTTAGGTCATCTCGGGCTATTGCGATATACGTCGTTCCCGACGCATGATCCCACCGTGATCCCACGGAACGGAGATTCAGAGCGGTCACTGAGGCAGAACGATGGTCAAGAAACGGTGTGCGGAACGCGGCTGCACGATCGCGCCGCGCTGCGACTCGACGAAGCATCCCTGGTGGATCTTCCTGAACCTGCGGCGCGGCAAGTCGGGCGACAAGCCCGAGAAGGGGCCGGTCACGAAGTACGCGGCGCTCTTGCCGAAGGGCGCCCAGATTCCCCGCAACAAGTCCGAGGCGGAAGACCTCGAGCGGCTGGTGCGCCAGTGGGTGCTCGACGGGCGCCCGCCGATGGACGCCTGGGCGGCGGCCTTCCACCCGGCCGCGAAGCCGGCGCCGACGCCGACGATCGATGACGGCGATCACCCGGTCATCCTCGCCGCCGCCGCGCAGCAGTACGGCATCGACTACATCACCCCGGAGCTCGCGGACGACAGCGCCACGAGCATCGTCAACATGATCTGCGCGTGGCGCCCGCCGTCCGGGGTCGCGCTCGGCCAGCAGTCGATCAGCGTGCTGTGCGATGAGAAGGTGGCGCGGGCCTACCTGCGCGCCGTCAAGGCGCGGACGTCGGAATCGACGAGCGACCACCACTTCACCCGCTGGTCCCACTTCCGCAACTGGTGCGTCCACGAATACCACCTCGACGGCGCCAACCCGTTCTATCACCGCACGCTGCGGCCGAAGGGCATCAGGAAGTACGACCCGAAAAGCCTCAAGGGGGCGCGCTACCGGCGCCTGCACGTCGACGAGGACGCCGCGCTGGAGCAGACGTTTCGCACCTGGCCGGACGGCGGCATGATGCTGGCCCGCTATCACTGTGCGCTCGACACGATGCTGCGCCGGGGCGAGATGTTGAAGATCACGAAAGACCTGATCATCCGCGAGAAGGTGCATGGCGCCACCAAATTTGTGCTGCGGCTGACCGCTGCGATTACCAAGGGCGCGCTGCCGCGCGACGTCGAGGTGGAGTCGGATCGGCTCACCGAGTTCCTGTCGCGCGACCGCATCCGCTTCGCGCAATACCCCTTCGGGCAGCTGGACGGTGCCAAGTTCACCGTTGCCAACTTTCGCATTGATTGGGAAAACGCGCTCGTCGCCTCCGGCCTCTACGCCGGCGAGTACCGCAAAGTGGTCGGCAAAAACTACGCGAACCGCTGGGTCTGGACCGCGCGCGGCGGCGAGCACGGGGAGCTGCACTGGCACGACCTGCGCCACGAGGGCGCCAGCCGCCTGCACGAGCGCACCGTGCCGCTCGTCTTCATTCAACAGCTGCTCGGCCACAAATCGCTGGCGACGACGCAGCGATACCTGAACGTGCGCCCGACCGACCGCCGCGAGCATCTGCGCCGGGTCGCGGGCGACCTTGGCGTATGAAAGGACGCTGATGAATCCCCATTTCGAATCCGCGTTCGCCGCGCTCAAGCGCGCGAGTGAGCACATGATTGCGGCGCACGAAGAGCAGACGGCGGCCCATGCCGCGCTCGTCGAGGGCATCCGGCAAGTGCTCGAGGCCAACAATGAACATCTCGACCTGCGCGAAACCGTCGAGCGCCTGCAGACGTCGGTGCTGGCGCTCGCCGAGGAAGTCAAGCGGCTGCGCGGAGACAGCGCATGACGCGGCCGGTGCAGGTCGAGAGGGAGGCGTCGATGATCGAGGACCTGCCGAACGCGCTCACGACCCGCGCGCGCCGCTGGCTGACGAGCAAGCTCCGCGAGGTCGAGCGCGCGATCACGCGCGGCGCCACGGCACCCGACACGCTGATCGTGCCGATGCTCGATGTCGTCGACGACGCGGGCGGCACGCACATCATGCTCCTGCACGACCTGCCCGCCGAGGCGAGCGCCCGCGGCGAGCGCGTCGGGCTGGCGGTCGCGGCGGTCGGTGGCGTCGGCTTCGTGTGGTATTACGACGCGCGCATCCGTCATCAGCGCGGCGGGCCGGTGGTGAGCGAGGCGCTGGTGGCGATCGTGCAGACGCGCGACGGCTTCCGCGCAGGCCTCGCCGGCCGCTACACGCGCGGGCGGACGTGGACGTTCGAGCGCGTCGGCGCGCTCGTCGAACCGACGACCGTGATTCAGGTGCCGACCTGGCCGGCGCCGACGAGGCACTGAGTGAACTGGTTCACGCGGCACCGCATGGAGTGGATCGCCGAGTCGCTGCGTGTCTTCGGCTTCATCAACCGCGATCACTTGAGGCGCAAGTTTGGCATCTCGCAGCCGCAGGCCTCGATCGACCTGCAGACCTTCCAGCGCCTCCACCCGGGCGCCATGCACTACGACACGTCGCGCAAGTGCTACGTCGCCGCCGAAGATTGAGGGACCGGCGCCGGAGTCGAACCGGCCATCTCGCCCTGAGCGGATATCCGCCGCGAGCACGCTCACCCGGTGCAGCTTGCCGGTCCTCACGCGCGCACCTGCGGATCGTCGTGGAACGTATGGCACATGCCGCAGTACCGTCAACCGCACGCTGCGCGGCCAACCCGCGCGCCATGAACGCGAGAAACGACGCGCGCGTCATTCCCGGGCCTCGCGCTCGTCGTCGCGGCTGAAGCGGTCAGGCACTTCGGCATCGCGCGCGAAGGCATCGAGTGCGTCCTTGGCGAAAATCATGTGCGACACGCCCGGCAGCTGGATGTACGCAACGTCGCGGCTGGCGGTCGCCGCGAGCAGCGTGTCTTCGGTGCAGCGCAGATAGGCCGCCGCCTCCGTGAGATTGAAGTACGGACTCGTGATGGTGGTGCCCGTCCCGAGGTCGATCGTTCGCATCGTCACCCCTCCCTGTTTTCAGTGCCGCTTCCCGACCGTGCCGACGCACTCCGGGCACACCACCAGGGCGCGCACGACGACCGCCACCGGCAGCGGGCTGCTCACGGACTTGCCGCACGACTGGCACAGCACGCGAAACGTGCCGTCGCTCTGGCGCTCGCGCGCCTGCTGCTCGCGCGAGAGCACCGCGTCGATCGCTTCCTGCGCCTTCAGCATCCGCTCGGCGTAGTCCTTGAGTTCGTGCATCTCCACGGTTGCACCTCACGCCGGTCATCTGTCGTGTGCCCGATCGTCACCCCGGCGCAGCGCCTCGAGCACGGCCGGCGCCGACGCGAAGTACTCGCGCACGCCCGCGAGGAAGGTTTCGGCGGTGCTGCGCGGCGTGCCCGCGAGGTCGGGATGCCGGAGCGCCAACTGCACGACGCCGGCGAGCGCGAACGCCGTCTCCGGGCGCAGCGTGAGTGCCATGAGCGGCGCCGCCTGGAGCTCGCGCGCCATGTCGGCGAGCAGCTGCGCCTCGTCGTGCAGCGGGCCACCGAGGCCGCGCACCTGGTCGTCGCCCATCACGTCAGTCCTTTCCGCCCGCAGAGCGCACACGAGCCGTCGGTGCGCAGCCAGTCGTTGCAGTCGTGCGTGCCGCCGCCCGCGCGGAACGCCCGGCGCGCGACGTCGAGCGTGGACGGCGCGCGCGTCGGCACGACGAGCGGCGCCTCGCCGGCGGCGTCGACGGGCCGCGCCGCCATCTGCTGCGCGCCGAAGACGAGCGCCGCGAGCGTGTTCCGAATGGCGTCGTCGGTGGTCGCTTCGGTCGCCACCTTCACGACGCGCCCGCGTGTCGCGTGCTGCGCGATCCACGCGATGAGTTCGAGGCGGTTCGGCGTCTCGCGGTGCAGCTGCTCACCGTCCGGCGTTTCGATCGTTGCGAAGAACGTCAGTCCGTCGTCGGTCATGGCGTCCTCGGCCAGAAGCTGTTGACGGTCATCCCGAGCGCCACCGCGCACGACGGGCACACGACGCGCAGCCCGGTCGACGCCAGCCGCGGCCCGACCGCGAGCTCGACGCGGCACCGTGGGCAGCGGCGCACGACACTGCCCGTGCGCACGGGCGGCAGCGTGCGCTGGAACATCGCGCGCAGCGCCGCCCGATCGGACTCACGGCAGGGGAACGCCACACCGACCATCTCGGCGCTCATCGGCGTGTGACCCGCCGTTCGGCGGCTTCCAGCGCGATGAGGATGGCCGAGTCTTCGGCGGCTTCCCGCCCGATGAGGAAGGCCTCGACCGCGCGCTGCCGACCGGCGGCCGAGCGCAGCGCCTTGTCGAAGTCCTCGCATTCGCTGCAGAGCGTCTGCGCTTGATCGACCCACGCACAGCCCGGCGGACACGGATCGTCCCAGGTGCAGCGGCACCAGCGGCACACGCCCGACCTGAGCGGAACGCGGAGCACCAGGTCAGGCATCGGCGTGCGCGCCGTCGTCGGCGCCCTCGAGCGGGCCGAACAGCGGCAGCCCGGTGTGATGCGTGGCGACCCGGATGCGTTCGGCGATCGTCGTGTCGAGGCCGGCGAGATGTTCCGCCGAGAGCTTGAGCGCCTTCTTCAGCGCGTCGTGTGCCCGCGCCGCCTCGAACCGCTCGTGATAGAGCGCCGCGAGCTCGCCGAGGACGCGGCGCGCGTCGTCGGGGGACGGCAGCACGATCGGCCCGAGCTCCTGCAGCTGCTTCTCCGCCACGCCATCGCCGCGTGCGGCATCGGCGGCCGCGCGGTCGAGCGCCTGGTGCGTGTCGGGATGCCGCGGCGGCCAGTCGTCGTCGTCGCGATCGCCGGTCGGCAGCTGCCTGGTGCGCGCGTCGGCGGCGCGGCGCGCCGAGGCGATCACCGGCCCGAGCGGATCGCGGTCGCGGCGGCGATGGTTGATCGGCGGCTGCGGCTTCTTCGGTGGCGGCTTCGGCTTCGATCGCTTGGACATGGGCTCAGTCCTATGGTTTGAACTCGCTACGGTGAACGTGCATCCCGGCTTCAGGCGTCGTCGGCGACGGCGGCAGCGCGAGCGCTTCGCGCGCCTTGAGGCGTGGCACGAGGATCTGCCCGACCGTGCAGCCCGTGCGCTCGTCGACGATGTGCGCCAGAAACTCTTCCTCGAAGATGGCGATGCCGGTGCGGACGGCTTCGACCTTCGCCTTCACGACGAGCAGCAGCGCGCGCCAGCGGCGGCGCATCTCCTGTTCGTTCGTCGAGCTCGCGCGCAGGCGCGGCAGTCGAAAGCGGACGCGATACTGCACCTCGCCCGCGCGCCACAGGAACTCGATCGTGTCCCCCTCGGTGTCCCACGCGGACGCGAAGCCGCTGGCGCCCTGCCGCTGCAGGTAGTCCTCGAGCTGGCGCCGCGACTGGATGACGGGCACCTTCGTCTTCTCGGCGAAGCCGCGCAGACGGGCCACGTCAGCGCCGCCGTTTCGCGCCGCTCGCCGCCTTCGCGGTGCCGGTGGTTTCGATGAACTCTTCCACCCATTCCCGCTTGAAGCGGAGATTGCGACCGACCCGCATGAAGCGCAGGTCGCCCTGGCGCATCAATTTGCGCACCGTCACCTTGCCGCTCTGCAGGCGCCGGCAGACATCGGACATGCGCAGCAACGGTTCCTGCCCGACTCCGTCCACAACATCAACAGCAACAGGCATGATCTACACCTCGCGGATTGAGACGCCGTACTGCGCCTCGAACCATCGTTTCTTCAGCCGGTAGAGCGGCGTGCGGACGCCCTTCGCGTCCTCGACGACGACGCGCCACCGATCGCGATCGCGCTCCTGATACATGAAGTCCGCGCGATACGTCGCCACCACCTTGCTGGCGGTGACGGCGGCCTCAAGGCCCGCGACGACGTCGGCAAACGCCGTCACGGCGGCGACCAGGCGGAACGACGGCTGCAGCTGCAGCTCGCGGATGCGCCCGGCCTTTGCGAGCAGCTGCAGCTGCGCGTAGCGTTCGGCCTCGTGCTTGGACGGGAACGTGTGCCCGTCGAGCGTGCAGCGCACCGCCGAGTACTTGTGCCCGCTCGGACGGATGACGACCCGCCCGCGCACGACCCGGCCGGCGAGCGGACGGCTCATTGCACGCCTCGCGGCCAGCACGCCCAGCACGTGCAGCACCGATAGACCGGCACGGCGCCGTCCCGATCGCGGACGACGACGCCGTGCCCCTTCACTCCGCAAACAACCCGGCTTGCGTGGGTCGCGACGGTCGCGAGCGCCGTGGCGATCGAAAGCGCGAGGCGTCGGGACAGGTCGCCCAGTGCGCCTGCTGCCGATCGAAGACTGCGACGAAGACGCCCAACGCCGGCGAGTACTCCGTTCGCAGCGGTGCCGCTGAGGCTGCCATCGGCATCGCGCGACCGGCGGGCGTCTGCCACCAGATGATCGCGGCGCCGCAGCCCGAGCACACGCCGCCCACGCGCGCGGAGTCGGCGAGCAGCTGTAAGGGTTTCACGTGTCGCCTCACTTTCGATGATGGCAGAACGACGGATCGCGAAGGGCGCGCGGGTCATCGGTCGCCCCCGGCGCGGCGGCGGCGTTGCTCCTGCACGTAGTCGAGCGCCCGCGCATAGAGCGGCCGCCCGCCCGTGCCGATCTCCGCGTAGTCGATGCCCTGCCGGTCGCAGGTGTCCTTGAAGGCGTCCGTTTGACTCGCCCCGCTCTCCGGCCATTGTTCGATGACTCGATGGGCGATCGCGATCGCGCGCTTCCAGGTGGTGGCGGGCGTCTTCGCCAGTGCCGGCGGCAGCGGGAGCGCACGCTGCGCCGACTGCGGGGCGGCCTGCACGTCGTCAGGCGTCGGAGCGGTACTAGTACGCGCCGGCGGAGCCGGCGCTGTACGTTTTCTTGTACTAGTACTAGTACTTGTACTGCGCGCGCGATCGTCGTCGCACGCGACGTGCAGCGCGCGCACGAGCAAGGCGCCGCCGCAGTGCGGACAGGTGGTGAGCGCGTCGTGGCTCACGACGCGTCCTCATCGGCGGCGTCGTTGAGGGCGTCGAGCGCCTGCCGCTCGATCGCGGCCCACCACTCGCGAGACATCGCGGGCGCGCGCCGCTCGAGCACCGCCTTGGCGACGACCAGGCGAGTCAGCAGGATATCGGCGTACGTGCGCAGCGCATCCACCGGCAGCGCCTCAAAGGCGCTGGTGAGCGCGGCGACCGGGCTCAGCGAGTCGTCGAGGGCTGCCCGCCCGGGGCAGCGGCGGTGAGTCAGCACCGGCCACCGCCCCGCAGCTGCGCGCGCCGACGACGAGCCGCGCGCGCGCTCAAACACGTTCCAACCATCTAGACCTCCTGCGCACCTGGGAGAGCGTGCAGAAGGTTTGACCGACCCCTCAACGACGACGACGACAGCGCAAGCCGACCAAAAAACAGGCGAGTCGATGACGACGACGCAAAACCGCCACGGGTCGGGAAACCATGTACGGCCGAAGACCTTACTTGAGGGTATTTATGAACGTCAAGTAACCTCGCAAGTCACGGCGGGATGCTACGGCATCTAGTGTGCCGCCGAAGGGTTGGCACCAGATGTGCCGCTGAGCCGCCGTCCCGTCCGTGAAATATCTTCTTTGGCAATCTATGATTCCTACGGAATCTATACGCCCCTCACAGGTTGCGACAACATCCCTTTCAATGGCGAAGGTCGCGATCACGCACGCCGGCTGGCGGTGCGACCGCTGTGGCCATGAATGGACGCCGCGCAGTGAGGCCCGCCGATCGCGTG
>Ga0207676_10002563_pt1 | contig 12971 bp, 12 predicted proteins | sample KBSSwiS72_FD_184307 | JGI IMG/M metagenome (GOLD analysis project Ga0207676, IMG submission 184307) | Switchgrass rhizosphere microbial communities from Kellogg Biological Station, Michigan, USA - KBS Switchgrass S7-2 (SPAdes) (version 2) | ecosystem: Host-associated > Plants > Roots >... | reverse complement strand
GCGGACGATCGACGCCATCCTAGTCGCTTCACTCGCCGGTTCAGCGCTGGGCGGTTGCAGCCATCATGCCGACAGCATCGGCCTCAAACTGGTCCAGCCCGCCAATATCGCGGCGAATGATCAGATCGGCGAGGTTGTCGATCAAGGTCGGCATTATCTCGACGACCGCAACTTCGCTCTTGCGATCAGCCAGTTCCGCGAAGCGCTGAGGCTCGATCCTGAACATGCGGCCGCGCATAACGGGCTGGCGATCGCCTATACCAGCATCGGTCGCCCGGACCTCGCGCGCCGCCACTTCGAACTCGCGGTCGCCTATGGTCCGGCGGACTCGACCTACCAGCGCAATTACGCGCATTTCCTCGGGGGCGAGCAGGCGGGCGCGGAGGCAGCGCTCGCGCAAGCCAGCACGAGGGCCAATGCCGATGAGAGACGGGACCTGCCCGCCGTCGCCGCACAGGCCACGCCGGCTGGCCTTGTTGCTGATGGACGCGCCAATAGTCAGGGTCCGATGCTGGTGGATGGGTCCGGCGTCGCCATGCTCCTGTCTCGCCCGCAGCCGACCAGCAATCTTTCGGCCCGGTCGAAAACAGCCGGACCGACGGCGCGCCCGGGGACGAGTTACAATCTGGCCGCGTTCGGGCTCGCGCCGACACAGACCGCAATGCAACCCATGCTTCGGCGCACATCGCTCTTTGAGGTGCGCCTGGTGACTGTTGCGGCGTCCCTGCGCGGCCCCCGCACCGCGGGCCTGAGCGACGCTCCCGCCATCATCGCGAAATTCAGCGCCTCCCTAGCGGAAGCCTCGTTTTGGGGCGCAGTCGATCGATCGCGCGCTCGTGCCGGCGGAGCGGTGCATTCCACTCGTGCCGATAATGGCTGCGCCGGCACATCGCGCTACGTTCCCCGCTGGTCGGGGCAGCTGACGGTACAGATACGCCAATGCTCAGCCTGATCCTGACATTGCTTCTGCAGGCCAGTCCGGTCGTCGACGCCAAAATGGGCGCGGTTCCGGACGCGAACCTGACGTCAAAGCTGGAAATGTCTCTTCCGCCAGACCTGAACGGCATCGTCGATCGGATCCGATTGGCCATCGATACAGCGCGCTATGATGAAGCCGATGCGTTGTTGCAAAGCTATCATGATCAGCTGGCACCAACGCATGGCGAGGATCTCACGGTGCTTCAGGCCGAGCTTATCCTGGCGACGGGGGATCCGCGCGGTGCGGAGAAGGCGGTATCGGGCCTGGATCCCGAGGGGCGTTTTCGCTGCAATATCCTGCGTATCGGCGGCATGGCCGCCCAGGCTCGCGGGGAAGCCGACAGGTCGATCGCCCAGCTCGGCACCCTGGCGCATGACTGCAGCGTGACCTGGCGGGTGTGGGATGTGCTTGGCCAAATCCTCGCAGACCAGGGAGAACGTGAAGCGAGCCGTTTCGCATTCGAAAATGCCCTGGCATCGCCGGATCATCCGGCGACCGTGGCTGCGGATTATGGCCATAGCCTCATCCAGTTCGGGATGCTCGACGAAGCATCAGCCATGCTGTCGCAATCCCTTGATCGTGATCCGACCAACAAGGCGGCACAGCATGATCTGGACTATCTCACGGGAATACAGGGGCTGGAGCCAAGCAGGCGCGAACGAGAAGGCGATACCGAATGGGCACGGCGCCTGGCGGACGCCGGGGATGGCGCCCTCCACGCCGGCAAGAGCGACCTTGCCCGTGCCCTTTATGCACAAGCCCTGATCGTATCGCCGCAATATGATGCCCGGCTGTTGGAGGCGGCCGACAAGCCATGAATCACCTCCAGTCATGGTTCCAGCTTGCGGCTGTGGCCTTGCTGATCGGCGCGGCCGTGCAGGACCTGCGCACCCGCACCATCTCGAACGGGTGGCCGATCGCGATCCTGCTGCTCTTCCTGATCGCTTATGCGACCGGTGGTATTGCCGGCCCCATCGGGTCCCACATCCTCCATTTCGGGCTGGCCCTGGCGGTGGGGGTCGGCCTGTTTGCACTCGGCTGGATCGGCGGGGGCGATGCGAAGCTCTATGCAGCCATCGCACTATGGTTCGATATCACGCGTGCGCCCTCTCTGTTTTTCTGCGTGGCGATAACGGGCCTCGTCCTCGCAGCCGTTCATTTGAGCGTGCGCATGTTCCAGACCCAGGAGACCAGGGCCCGCGCGATCCGTGAAGGCAAGATAGCTTATGGCGTCGCGATCGCGCTTGGCGCCACCCTGGCCCTGGCCCTGGCGCTCGGGCTTGACTAACGCAGCTCGGGAGCAGCGCGCGTTTGGTGAGGGGGCAGGTTCAGGCCCCCCTTCTTGATGATCAGCTCGGAGCGTGATGCGACCCCCAATTTGCGGTAGACGTTGTGCAAATGGACTTTGACCGTGCCTTCGGTCAAATTGTACCTGTTGGCGATATCCCTGTTTTTCATTCCCCGGCACACAAGGTCGACAATTTCGATCTCGCGCTGGGTCAGAAGATCGTCCTGGCGCAGCGAGGGTGTCGGCATGTGGACTGAATAGCGCAACGCCCCTTCCGTCACCGTGGGGTCTATGGCTGTGCCACCCGCAAGGACAGCGTCGATCGATCGCACGATTTCCTCCGGATCGCGATCCTTGAGCGCGATGCCATCTATGCCCAGTTTGAGAGCTTCGATGGTGTCTTCGGGATCGATCTGAACTGTGAGAAACATTGTCTTCGCGGCATGTCCCGCCTTGATCCGGCGCAGCATCGCGATCCCGCCGCCCTCCGCCATTGAAACGTCCATCAGAACCAGGTCGGGCCCGAATTCCCGAAACACCGCCATCCCCTCCGCGACCGAAGGGGCAGTTCGGACAGTGTAGCGCCCAATGTTCGATAGATATTTATCTATCCCGTGCAGAAAGAAGGGATGATCATCGACAATTAATATCTTGCTCGTGATCATGTCACCTCTCCTCATATGTCATGGGAACCGCAACCGAAAGAAGCGTTCCGCCGGACAGTCCCTCAGAATAGGCCCTTCCGTTCACAATTGCCAGTCTCTGCTTAAGAGACGACGAAGACAAGGGTCCGGCGCCATCCTTGCATCCACGGCCGTCACTGCCCTCATGGGAGATGTCCTTAAGCGTTATGACCAAATCCGAGTCACGGATCGCCAACAGGCAGGTCAGATGCAAAGACCTTGTGTGCTTGCTGGCGTTTGCAACTATTTCCCGGATCAACAACTCAACATTGTTCGACGACTCCCGGTGCATTGGAATGACTTCTTCTTCGCTTCGGAAATCTATCGCTATCTCCCACTGAAGAGCTATCGTCCGAATGGCCAATTTGAGCATTTCGACCAGATTTATCGGCAGGTCTTCGTCCATGGTCTCCTGCAGAAGCGCCCGCAAACGCGATTGCTCAAGCGCGACGATTTCCGCCGTCGATCGTATGTCAGCGCATATCGGGGCGTTCGAGGGAGAGTGGGTCTGCAGCATCGTCAGCAAACGCATGCGAATTGCTGCCAGTGACTGAAGTACGCCGTCATGCAGATCGCGCCGCGCGACTTCCCTGGCTTCCACAAGAAATGCGGTGCGCATTTCCACGACTCTCGTCGCGCGCGCCACCACGTCGTTGAATGCGCCGTCAATGAGGGACATTTCGCGCAGGAGGATTGCATCCACTTGCCCGCTATTGGCGATTACGAGCAGACCTTTTCGCGTTCCAATGGAAAATCGTCTTGTGATTATTGTCGAGCAATGCATCAGAGGAAATAAATAATGATATGGGGAAATACCACGATCGGATTTTGAACGAGAATTGCTCAGGTCTCTCGCTATGCTGAGGCTGCCTGGAATCGCCCCGTTTTTGGCGATTTCCTCCATTATGGCAGGTTGATTTAATTCTAGATCCGTATTTACAAAGAGGCTTAGGCCCTTCGATCTATTCAATAATCCAATAAAGCAAATAGAGCCTTTCCCTCCGTAAAGCGCCGCCACACGTTCAGTCCATTTGCTGAAATCAAAGGTAAACGGCTCGCCGGTTGAGAGGATCGGATCAATCCAGGCGTCGCTGCTCAAGCCGGCCAGGCGGGCCTCACGATCCAGGCTGAACCTGATGACGGCGGCCAGAACGACCATGATCACGCTCCAGCCGATATAATCATAGACATTGGGATGGGCGTTCATCCAATGCGTCGCCAGCGGGGGGGCAACGCTCCAGATCACCGCCCATATGATGAGGTAGGGCAGGAGAATGGGGTTGATGGGTAAACGGCCGCCAAAGGCGCGCCACAGGATCCCGCCAAAGAAGAGGAGCAGCAGTCCGTGGATCGGGGCGTCCCGCAGCAGCAGGCAAAAGACAAATACCGCGTCGAGGCCCAACATCATCAGCAGGCCGGGCTTCGTCCTCGGCAATCCGAGGAGGAACCCGCCGAGCCCCGCGACTGCCCAGGCCAGTATGTAAAAATCCGCCAAGGCGCCCGCCCAATGGGTCCAGGGCGCGGTCCCTACATGCATCAGCGCTACGACGGCAATGAGTAGCCGTATCGCCGTGATGGACATCGGCAGAAAACGCGTGCCCCCCAAGCGATTCCCCTCCCTTGAACGTTAAAGCGCCCTTCCGCGCCTTATAGACTTACGCGATGCGATTTCGGTAATCGTTATTGAAGCGAGGCATGCGGTGTATCCACTCTCTGACAGTTGCTTTCCAGCAGGCGGCTGCCGTGGCCCGGCGCCGCGGCGACGGGATCCAGCGAAGGTGAGGCCAGTAGTCGCGCATATTCCCGCTCGGGCGCGCCATAGAGGCCGTTTGCATAGATATTGAGCCCCTCGCGGTCGAGGATGGTAATGGCACCGCGCTTTGCCCGGATCAGTCCCTCACCTTCGAGATTATGCAGCGCAACCGTAACGCCGGCGCGGCGCACGCCGAGCATGAGGCTCAGAAATTCGTGGGTTTGCTCATACACATCCCCGTCGACCCGGTCGTGGGCCATGGCGATCCAGCGGGCCAATCGCTGTTCGACATTGCCCCGGCTGTTGGCCAGCGCCGTCTGTGAAACCTGTACGAGATAGGCCTGGACATACAAGAGCAGCCGGGCGCGTATGCTCGGGTTGGCGGACATGGCATTTGACAAGTCGGCCGTCGTGATCCGCAGGGCCATGCCAGGCACCTGGACGAGACCGCCGTCGGGAGACCGGTCGGCGCCGAGCACGATCATGGTTCCGATCATGCCCTCGCGGCCGACGACGGCGATTTCCACCTGCCGGTCCTGCGATGTTTTGGCGATCATGGAGACAAGGCCGGATTCGATGAAATAGGCGTGCTCCATCACCTCATGGGGGCGCTGGATGATCGCGCGGAAGACAAGCTCGTGCCGTTCCAGCAGTGGCTGCAACAGCAGCATGGCGTCGCTCGATAGCCCGGACAGCAGTTGGTTGGATGTGCGCCGCAAATCTACCCGTACATCGGTCATGACCCTTCTCCTAAGCGGGCAAGAGCACGATCTAGCGTCGGTTCTCTCAGCCATGCGCGTCCAAGGGTCTGCTATTGCCTATACCCTACACCCGGCTGGCCCGGTGCGCCATCAGTACGATCCCGTACAGACCAGCCGATTTATCGGTGCAGAACCTTTTCGCCCTTGTGCGAATCCAGGACATAATGGTACCTACAGGTGCCTTTTAAGGGGAAATGCGCGACTGACGGATGAGATCCATGAACCTCATGAAAGCGCCCGGTACGTTACCGTACGTTGATTGGGGATAGACGGATCAGACAGATTCATGATTAAAGCTGTCGACAGATCGAACAACATTTCCATATAAATGCCAATATCATCCGCCGCCACGAGGTCTGAATGTCGTCGCGAGAGAGATGGGTTGGTCGAGAGGATGCATAGCGGAACCCGGATCGGGTTTGTTACCTGATCCGGAATTGTCATAAAAATCGATAAAAACTCGGGCTTGCTAAAAAAATCTATTTTTTAGGAAGGATCGTTGTGGCGTATCACCGTATTTTGAAACTGAGCAATAACAAGAATAGCGAAAATCGCCTTTTGCCTCCGTCACCGCACCGTTCATGGACAGCAGCCGACCGGTTGCAAGGCAGTCGCAAGCTTTCTCCCGAAGAAGCAAAAGAATTGCTGAATAAGATGTGGGACGAGATAGACAACTGTTCATCATCGGATGATATGAATTCCAGTGAAATCCTGTAAGGAAAGAGCTATCATCCACAATAAAGCGATTATCGAGAGGAAGCCATCATGACGAGTCCGACACCGCGCGATGAATTATTGTCGAATGCACCGTTCGCTTTCCCGGAATCCGTGCTGAGCTTTTATAATAAGAATCTGGTGGAAGCCTGCAACCGGATGACCAAGCGCATCGATTGGAGCACCGAACTGCTGGCGCAAACCGGCAAGGTGGCTCGTTCCAACAACGAAACTGCTTTGGCGACAGCCCGGATCGCCGCGGAAGCGTTCAGGGCGTTCACCACGTCTGCGGCCCGGATGTATCAGTCCGCCTTCACGGGCGGGCTGGAAATCTCGCGGACCCTATCGCAGTTTGAGCATGCTGGCGAACGATCCCCCGCCGGTTCGGAATCATTCAACGCCCAGTCGGCGCTGGAGACATGGCTGAAGCCGAGTCAGAATGTCGCGCAGATGTTCATCAACGCGACGTCCCGGCTGCCTGATCCCTCCGGCATAGCCAGGCCCGGGAGCGGCCGGGTCGCGGATGCCCCGGCAAAATCATGCGCGCATGCGGAGCCCCGACCGGCGCTGCATTGAGCTGACCGGTTCCCATTTGCTTTTCACGAACAGGGCCGGATGTTTCCGGCCCTGTTTAACGATGACTTGTTCGTCAGGCGAAGCTGACGCGCGTCCTGCGACGCCGCCGCATCGCAAAACCGACAGTGCCGAGGCCAGCCAGCGCCATTGCCCATGTGGTGGGTTCCGGGACAGCGGACAGCGTGCCGATGGTGAACACGCGCAGCATGTCGCTCGGCGACGCGCTGTTGTCGGTATTGAGATTGTCGGAACCGATCGAGAACGGCGTGTTCGACGGATCAAGCTTGATTACCGAGCCGGTGCCGAACACGGTCCCGCCGGTGATGGAGGCCGAGATGATGGCGCCATGTGCGGTGCTACCCACCGCCATGCCCGCCATAACAAGCGCCAGCGCGGCCGCGCGCCGAAAACCCCCAATTTGCGTGAATCGTCCTTCTGTTCCGAATTCGGCGCTTGTGACGGGGCATCATTGCGGCAATATTAAGGATATATGGCGGTCGCGCGACAGCCTTGCGCTGTCCTATTCCGGGGCTGTTGGTGGCGACGACGGCGCTGGAACGCCCGGATGGGGCCATGCATGATGGTGTATCAAATTTTAACATAAACGGGAGATGATGTCCGTGGTGGGCGGGTGACGCGGAAGGCCGTGCGGTCCGCATTGGGGAGAAACCATGGAGCGTTATGATCTGGTCGTGATCGGCAGCGGCCCTGCGGGACGACGCGCTGCCGTGCAGGCCGCCAAGCTCGGCAAGTCCGTGCTGGTCGTCGAGGGCCGCAAGCGCGTCGGCGGGGTTTCGGTCCATACCGGCACCATCCCGTCGAAAACCCTGCGCGAGACGGTGCTCAACCTCTCCGGCTGGCGGGAACGCGGCTTCTATGGGCGATCCTACCGCGTGAAGAAGGAAATTTGCGGCGGCGATCTTGGCATGCGGCTCGGCAAGACGCTGGAGCATGAGATCGACGTGCTGGAGCATCAGTTCCAGCGTAACAGCGTGCGCACCATGTCGGGTTTCGCGCGGTTCCTCGATCCGCACCGCATCGCCATTCTCCAACCCGACGAGAGCGAACTGGTGGTGGAGGCCGAGCGCGTCCTGATCGCGGTCGGCACCGCCCCGTACCGGCCCGCCGACGTTCCCTTCGACGACAATGTCATCCTCGACAGCGACGGCCTGATCGAGGACCCGCGCGTGCCCCGTAGCCTGACCGTGATCGGCGCCGGGGTGATCGGCATCGAATATGCGACCATCTTCAGCGCCCTCGACGTCGCGGTCACACTGATCGAGCCGCGCGAGACCTTTCTGGATTTCGTCGACCGCGAGATCATCGAGGAGTTCGTCCACCAGCTGCGTGATCGCGGCGTGGTCTTCCGCATGGGATCGGCGATCGAATCCATCACCGTGGATGAACGCGGACACGCCATCACCAGGCTGGCGGACGGGCGTTCGGTCCGCTCCGAGATGCTGCTCTACGCCGCCGGCCGGGTCGGCGCGACCGCCTCGCTCGACCTCGACAAATGCGGCCTTGCGGTGGATGGGCGCGGACGCCTTGCCGTCGATCCGGCGACCTTCCAGACAACCGTCCCGCACATTTATGCCGCCGGCGACGTGATCGGCTTTCCGAGCCTCGCCTCGACTTCGATGGAGCAGGGGCGGATTGCGGCCTGCCATGCCTTTGGCCTGCCGATGCCGCCCGCACCGCAATATTTCCCCTATGGCATCTACGCGGTGCCCGAAATCTCCACGGTGGGGATGAGCGAGCAGGAGGTGCGCGGCAAGGACATCGTCTATGAGTGCGGCATCGCCCGCTTCCGCGAAACCTCGCGCGGGCATATCATGGGCCTGGAGCAGGGCATGATGAAGATGATCTTCTCGCTCAAGACCCGGCGCCTGCTCGGCGTTCACATCATCGGCGAGGGCGCGACCGAACTGATCCACATCGGCCAGGCCGTCCTGAACCTGAAAGGCACGATCGACTATTTCATCGAGAACACGTTCAACTACCCCACGCTGGCCGAAGCCTACAAGATCGCCGCGCTCGACGCCTGGAACCGGATGCCGCGGGCGGCCTAGGCCATTGCACTCGCGCCGTCTTTGAGCTAAGGGCGCGCCCAAGCGCACGTCGCGGCATCCGGCCGGGCGGGCTCCCCCAAGAACGCAAATCTGAGAGATCCCCATGAGCTCCACCAGCGGCCTCCGCAACGTGGCCATCATCGCGCACGTCGATCATGGCAAGACCACCCTGGTCGACCAGCTGTTCCGCCAGTCCGGCACCTTCCGCGACAATCAGCGGGTCGAGGAGCGGGCGATGGACAGCAACGACCTCGAAAAGGAGCGGGGCATCACCATCCTCGCCAAGTGCACGAGCGTCGACTGGCACGGCACGCGCATCAACATCGTCGACACGCCCGGCCACGCCGATTTCGGCGGCGAGGTGGAGCGCATCCTGTCCATGGTCGACGGCGTCATCCTGCTGGTCGACAGCTCCGAAGGCGCGATGCCGCAGACCAAGTTCGTGACCGGCAAGGCGCTGGCGCTCGGGCTTCGTCCCATCGTCGTCGTCAACAAGATCGACCGGCAGGACGCGCGCGCGGAGGAAGTGCTGGACGAGGTGTTCGACCTGTTCGTCAGTCTCGACGCCAATGAGGACCAGCTCGATTTCCCGACACTCTACGCCTCGGGCCGCAACGGCTATGCCGGCGCAAAAAACGACGTGCGCGAGGGTGATCTCTCGATCCTGTTCGACACCATCGTCAGCCACGTCCCGCCGCCACATGCGGTGGATCCGGACGCGCCGTTCACCTTCCTGGCGACGTTGCTCGACCGCGACAATTTCCTCGGCCGTATCCTGACGGGCCGCGTGCAGACCGGCACGGTCAAGCTCAACCAGCCGATCCATGCGCTCGATCCCACCGGCAAGATCGTCGAGACCGGCCGCGCGACCAAGATCATGGCCTTCCGGGGCCTTGAGCGCGTGCCCGTGGACTTCGCGAGCGCGGGCGACATCATCAGCCTTGCCGGCCTGACCCACGCGACCGTCGCCAATACCATTGCCGATCCGCAGGTGACCACGCCGATCCAGGCGCAGCCGATCGATCCGCCGACGCTCTCCATGCGCTTTGCCGTCAATGACTCGCCGATGGCGGGCCGTGAAGGCACCAAGGTGACGAGCCGCATGATTCGCGATCGCCTGTTGCGCGAGGCGGAAAGCAATGTCGCCATCCGCGTCGTCGAGGCTGCGGACAAGGACAGCTTCGAGGTCGCCGGGCGCGGCGAGCTTCAGCTGGGCGTTCTCATCGAGACGATGCGGCGCGAGGGATTCGAGCTGAGCATCTCCCGCCCGCGCGTCCTCTTTCGCGACGGCGAGGACGGCGGCCGCGAGGAGCCCTTTGAGACGGTCGTCATCGACGTGGATGAGGAACATTCCGGCACGGTCGTCGAGAAGATGGCGATCCGCAAGGGCGAGATGACCGATATGCGCCCATCGAGCGGCGGCAAGACGCGCATCACCTTCAGCGCGCCGTCACGCGGCCTCATCGGCTATCATGGCGAATTCCTGTCGGACACGCGCGGCACCGGCATCATGAACCGCCTGTTCGAGAAATATGCCCCGCATAAGGGCGCGATCGCGGGGCGCCAAAATGGCGTGCTCATCTCCAATGGCGCGGGCGAGGCGGTGGCCTATGCGCTCGGCCCGCTCGAAGACCGCGGCATCCTGATGGTGTCGCCGGGCGAGCCGCTCTACGAAGGCATGATCATCGGCGAAAACGCCAAGCCGGATGACCTCGAAGTCAACCCGATGAAGTCGAAGCAGCTCACCAACTTCCGCTCGACCGGCAAGGATGACGCCATCCGCCTCACGCCGCCTTGGCGGATGACGCTGGAGCAGGCCATCGCCTATATCGACGACGATGAACTGGTCGAAGTCACGCCCAAGTCGATCCGCCTGCGCAAGCGCTATCTCGACCCGAACGAGCGCAAGCGGGCGAACCGCAAGAGCGAGGCTGCCTGATCTCGACAGTTTTGGACTCTTGTCCTCGCGCCCGGCAGACGGCCGGGAAAGCCCCTGCGCCGGCAGGGAGAGCAAGCCATGGTGACCGAAAACGCATTCGGCCTCATCAGGCCGGGTGAAGGGGAAGCCTTTGAAAAGGCGATGCGCGAGGTCGGCATTCCCAGCCTCGCCGCCTGCCCGGGCGTGCATGCGGCCAAGCTGGGGCGCCGGGGTGGAGAATCCGGGCAGGTTCTTCTTCATCGTCGACTGGGAATCGGTCGACGCGCACAATGCCGTGCGGGACTCAGAGGCATTCAAGGCCTTCGCCGCCGCCCGCGCGCCCTTCTTCGGCCTGGGCGGCGGGCTGGATCATTTCGTCACGGTGGTGTGAGGGCTGGGGTGGCGGCGAGACGCTGCCGCCGGTAGCGGGATGGCAAGGCGAGGTTGGGTGTTTGGCCGCCTGTCCGGTTACTGAAGCGCAGAGGCAGCTGTCCTTTGCCGAGCGTATCCATATCGGCCGCAAATAAACACTCCTAGCAATAAAAGGGGTAGCACTTCACCGACAAACTGGATTAGTTTCGCGATCGATTTTATGTTGGCGGCATGAGTGACAGAGACATCGGCATAGCCAAGGAAACTGTTGACGCGATTGCAAAATGGATAACGCAAGTGTCGCTCTATCCGGGATTCAAAGAGTGGAAAAGCAAGTCCATTAGTCTTGTGCTGGATGACTTTCGCCTGCCATCTGACGCCGATCACCCGGAAGAATTTTTATTCGCTCCACACGTCGAACGGCAACACGCGGCTGTCATGTCGTTTTTGGCATTACAGACGACGTGGAATGCTTTGGCGGACTGCGAATATTATCTGCGGCGCTATCCTGGAAGTCCGATCACCAAGGAGGCGCATCTCCGCTATTGTATAGAGATGTTTTTCAGCCGTGTTTACGAATTCAGCGAACGTATAAAAAAATGCCTAAACACGATCAACGCCACGCTAGCCGATGGCAAACTCGATGTTGGGAAAATCATCAAGGAATATGCGAAGGAATTCCGGCAAGAGCTTGCTGCTCGAAATTCTGTCCATCACAACTTCCATTTCAGTGATTTGATGTTAGACCGAGTGTCGATGACGGGGTTGGTAGCTGGCCATCCTGAGCATGGCCGTGGCTGGGCAGCTGAACAACGGACCGCTTACCGTAAGACGCAAGGGGATTGGGTCGCTCGGATGAGGCGCCGCACTAAACGAGTGAAGGTTTATCTCAGTGTCGTCGAAACTGCCATGCTAAAGGAATGCCACTGGCTGAAGGAGCCAATCGATCCCGATCAAGGAAAGGGCGAAGCTTCACCGACCGCCAATTAGCCTGTCGCGGCCACTACTTAAATTCGAGGAGCAATGTCCGCTTGTAGGGCGACGGAGATCAAATGAAAAGGCAACCCATGGTCGGCTTGCTGTTGCGCGCCGGCAATATGAACTGACGTCAGCTAACTGCCATCCGGCGAACGCTTCAGACGACCGGAAAGGGCGCAAGGCTGAACCAACCACCATCCTCTGTCCTACACCCCTTCCTCCATGCCTCACTCCCCCTGACGCCAACGTCAGGAGGATGCTCATGGCCATTTCCACCCGCCGCACAGCCTACCCGCATCCTGCCCGCGCCCTCACGCCCCCTCCACGGCGCGCGCGGGGGCAGAGGGGATAAATTTGATCAGGCCGTGACCTTCATAACCTTCGGGTATCAGGATACCCTTCGGGCCGGGCGGCGGCCCTGTCTTGCTCCTCGCCCGAATCGGCGTAGCTTCCATTCGTCGCGGCTGATCCGCGACTCGTCGATGGACATCCCCATGCTCTTCCGCCGCTCGGCGAAGACCTCGGCGAACTCGCCGCCGGAACCGAGCGCGGCGGCGAGCACCCGCTCGGCGGTCTCAGGGTCGATCAACCCGCCGCTCACTGTCTCGCCCGCTTGCCCGCGACCTCGATCAGGCGCCCGGCGGCCACGAACAGCTCGCCGCCGGAGTCGGTGTCGGCCGCGTGGTCGGCCGCCCGGCCGCCGGAGTAGTAGAGGCGGGCGAAGGGGCGGCGCGAGACACGGCGGCGGCGCATGTAGGCCGCGGCCTCGTCGGCGTAGCCGGAGACGCGCTCGAGCAGGACGCGGTGGGGCTTCGGGGGGGTCACTCGGTCCCCTCGACGTCGCGGACGCCGTCGCCGCCCGCGCGCCCGTCGCCGCCGG
>Ga0207676_10002559_pt1 | contig 12983 bp, 9 predicted proteins | sample KBSSwiS72_FD_184307 | JGI IMG/M metagenome (GOLD analysis project Ga0207676, IMG submission 184307) | Switchgrass rhizosphere microbial communities from Kellogg Biological Station, Michigan, USA - KBS Switchgrass S7-2 (SPAdes) (version 2) | ecosystem: Host-associated > Plants > Roots >... | reverse complement strand
GAATTCGCGACTGAATGTTCTCTTCCGTAACGTCTTCCTTCCGCCCCTCGAAAACCCTACCCAATGTTCCTTTGAACGCCTGGAAGATGTCGGTGATCGGCAGAATCTCGAAGCGAATGCCGAGACTGGCGGCCAGCTCGCGCGCGTCGGTGAGCGATCCCGGCGAGGAGTATTCTGACGGCATGCCTACGCCAATCACGTTTTCCGGACCAATGGCATCGACCGCGATGGCGGCGGTGAGTGCGGAATCAATCCCCCCGCTCAAGCCGACAATGGCTTTGCGAAAGCCGCACTTGGCGATATAGTCTCTCGTGCCAAGAACCAGCGCGGCATAAATGCTGGCTTCCTCTCCCGGGATTTGTTCGTGCATATCTCCGGTGAGGGAGTCCGAATCGAAGAAGATCAAGTCTTCCTCAAACGACTTGCCTCGGGCAATGATCTTCCCATCTCGATCAAACACCAGGCTGGAACCATCAAACACCAAACTATCGTTGCCGCCGACCTGGTTCACAAACGCCACCGGCACGCGATCGGTTCTGGCGATAGTGGCCAGCATCTCCTGGCGCAATTCGCGTTTCCCTGCCCAGAACGGAGAAGCGGAAATATTCAAGACGAAACTGCCCCCAGCTTTCACCAGAGCTTCGACCGGATCCACACTGTAGAGTTGCCGAGGCCAAAAGTGTTTGTCGTTCCAAGCGTCCTCGCAAATGGTGAGGGCCATTCGCTTTCCGCAAAACGAGAATAGATCCTGATGGCGCGCGGGAGCAAAATTACGCACCTCGTCGAAAACGTCGTAGGTGGGCAGCAGCATCTTGGACTGCACGAACTTGATTGCGCCATCCATCAATAGCGCTGCGGAATTCATCGCCGACTTGCCGGTATCCGCCTGCGCGGGAGTGACCAGGCCGCAGATAACAGCAATGCCGCGGGTATCGGCAGCAATGTGCTCGGTTGCTTCTCGATTGTGAGTAACAAACGAGGCTCTCTCGACCAGATCGCGGGGAGGATAACCGCAGACACAGAGCTCCGGGAACAGGATCAGGCCCGCCCCTTCAGCCCGGGCACGCTGAGAGTATGCGATGATCTTCGCGGAGTTGCCGGCGAAATCACCGACCGTAGGATTGATCTGTCCCAGCGCAATCTTCACACTTTAAGTCTAAAGGGACAGGGGCAGTGCGCCAAATCAATGCGGGGCAGCCTCGCGGAATTGAGGAGGCGCTGATGGGTCGCCGGTGGTATTCGGTACCGGCGTCGGCGCACTCGAACCGCTGGGCTGAGACGTTTCTTCGCCTGGGCGACGAAGCGTAGGAGCCTTGGTCGGACGCTGCTCTTTCTGGGCCGCGGTGGCGACTTGAGGGCCGCCCAGATCGATTTCCTTTTCAGTTCTTACGATCTTTTCACCACCCACCTTCATGGTCTCGACACGAACAACCTCGTCTCCCACAATGCGGATGAAGTCCACATCTTTAGGAGGCTCTCCGTAGATCCAGTCCTCGTACTCGGCACCGTGTTCGTCCTTCTCGCGCATTTTTTTCTCCGGACGGCCCTTTGAGTAGATGACCATCTCACGGTTCATCCCCACCAGCACCTGATGGTTCTTGATCGCTTCCTTTACCTTAGGGGGGACCGTCTCGACATACGCGTCCACCGGAGACTTCGAGTCGAAATCGAACACCGGCCACAACAACTGCTTCATCTGCTCAACGGTTAGATCAGGAACGTGGTGATCGAAGACCAGATCAACATAGGATCCACGTGGATTGTTAAAAGGCCCGTTCTGATCGCCACCACCGGGTGTGGTCATGGTGTTGTTCATGCCAACCTGGATGTGTTGATACCATTTCTGCTTCTTTACCGGGCCACCGTTGATCTCCAGGCGAATACGGTCGCCTCTGACCTCGAACTTCGTAATCAGAGCGCGGTCCCCGGGTTTAACCGAGGGGCCCCAGAGTGTGAGCAACTTTTCCAGATCCTCGCCACTGGGGGAAACTTTGCCGTCCTTTAGGGTGAGGCCAGTTTTGCCCATGGGAAATCTCGTGCGGATGTAAACCAGGTCGGCGTTAAAGGTTCGGACCAACTCCATCCGGTGCTGAGCGGAAAGGGCGGAGGATGTCTTCTCGTTCTCGGCCCGGCAGAATGGCACAGAGACGATAACTAGCGAAAGGGCAACAACTACACGCGGCGGCCTCATAGGGCACTCCAGCAGATTATAGTCCTTGGATGGACGCCCGCGACGCCGAGGTGTCTCCAACGTGCAAAATAAAGGCACGCCCGAAGGCGTGCCTGGCCCAATTCCCCTCCCTCTACCAGGCGGAGAAGGTGAACTTGTCAAGGTACACGGAATAGCTCGTTTTGTAATAATTGCTGTCAATTTGGTAATTGACGGTGATCCCGTACCAGTTCGTCGAGGTGGGAGAGTCGTAACGGTTCAGAGCAGTTGTAGTGCCGTTCAAAGTGATGGACTTGAACAGCAGATGGCCATCGGAAGTGCGTTGCACCTGGATGGTTAGATGGTTCCAAGCATTGCTTTTAGGGTTGCAGGGAATACCACTCGGAACCCACTTCTGCTGCCCGTTGTTCCAGGTGTCCCACTCGTGACCGCCTGCAATGCGGCACTCATGGCCCCAGATGTACGATTTCCCACCCACGAATTGATTGATGTCAAACTCGAGAGCCTGCGAATCGCTGGCATTGTTGATCCAGAAATAGACGTCGTAGGTGAAGTTATGTAGGGAAGGAACAAGCGTTTTGCTGAAGTCGGGAAGGCCTTGAGAGGAAAAATCTCCGATCAGGTGATTGTTCCAGAGGATATCTGCCCACTGAGTCGTACCGCCACCATAAGTGGTTTTTGTCGACATTCCATCCATGGAGGGCGAACTGACGTTCGGCGTCCACGACCACTTCGCCTGCGTTCCCGTTGAAGTGCAGGAAGAACAGATGGGGAAATTCGGCGGCAGTAAGGCGTAACCATTCCAGCCGCTGCCGTTTTGCAGGTTGGAGAAGGTCTTACCGCCTGAACTGCCTGACTGGGTGTTGACATTCACGGCGAGTTGAACTTTCGCGGACCATCCACAGTTGTCCCACTCCTGAACGACCGGATACTGTGTTCCAGAGGGTAGCGAGACATAGGTGTCAAGCTTCGCGCCGTTGACGACGTAGGTCAGAACTCCGGGCGAGGTATAAATTCCCATTGCCGAAACGCCTTTTGAGCAGGATGGAGAACTGGCGCTGGCAACGAAGTGAACGGATGAGCTCACGCTTGCATTATTGGTGGGAGCAGTAACGTAAACCCCTGCTGCTGCAGGCAGCACAAAACAGCACACACAGACCAGTGGCTTCCAAAGCTTCATCGTGCGTACTCCAGCTTTTTATCAATTGCCCGCCAACCAGCAGCGAAGTTCTCGCGATTGTAGGAATTCCACTACTTACACTCAATGAAAAACACCTTAGAAGTTAATCGGAAGTACATGCACGCGTAAGACGAACACCTTAGGAAATGAGGGGTTGGCAGTTGGCTCAAAAGACATTTTGCACTTCTGCCCGGCGACTCTCGATGTTTACAAGACGTCGAAAATGCTCGGTGATCGCGCTAAACCACCGGCGCCACTTGCAATCCATCTCTAGCGACTTGCAATGGCAAGACCCTACCTCCGGCGTCGCCGATGGCGGTTGCAACCCGGCTGGCTGAACCTTTGTCGACCAGGAAGATCACACAGCCTCCACCGCCGGCTCCGCACACTTTCGCAGCTCGACCACCATTTTTGCCGGCGACGCTGATGAGTTTGTCGATGAGGGGCGTTGTGATCCCCGGTGCATTGGTACGTCGCAGCTTCCACTCTTCGCGAAGCAGCTTGCCCACTTGGTCCCAATCCATGGCCACCAGTGCTTGGTGCATTTCGCGCGCGATGGAGGCGATATTCTCAAAGTTGCGAAAGACTCGTTTGTCGCCGTCAATGTGAGACTTGAAGACCTCCCAATTATTGATCCCCGATCGCCTTGGAATTCCTGTATACGCGAGTACGAATCGCGATTCGATTTCCTCCGGCAACACCGGCACCGCTTCACGATGAATGCCATCGGCATCAAGGCGAATGGCGCTCACGCCACCGTACAGGGCGGGGTAATAATCCTGACAACCCGTAGGCACCTCAATAATTTGTGCTTCCACGTTCTGGGCGATGACGCGCATTTGCTCCAACGTAAGGTGCCGGTCGGTGAAGCGCGCCAACGCCGCACTGGTGGCAATCATCAGGGCAGAAGACCCGGAAATTCCAGCTCCGGCTGGCGACTCAGAATCGGTCTCGATGAGTGCGCCTTCTTTGGGTGCAAAAAACTGCAACAACCGTCCGGTGATCGGCAATTTGAACTTCTTCGCTGACCGTACCTCGTCAAAGCTCGCGAAGCGCTCCTCACGTTTCGTGTCCCACGAGCGCAGATGAATTCCGCGACCTTTTAGCGGAGTAATACGGCAGGAGGTCTGAATGTTCACCGCAAAGTTGACGGTCATCGCGCCGGGATGAAACAGGTACAAGGGCCAGAGGTCGATGGTGCCTCCAGCAAGGTCGGCGCGGCACGGCGCCTTGGCGACGATGGCCGGCCCGGATGGCAACAAGTTGACTTTGTGCATTTGGGGTTAAGAAGAAATTCGTGAACTGCGGAATTATATGCCACCTAGCACACGAGCTGCGGCCGTGCCGCATCCAAGAACCACGGCTTACGCCCAAGCGATGGCAGAGACGCGCCCCAGACTTCTTTTTGTAGACGACGAACCGAGCATCCGCCTCACTCTGAGTATGTATCTTGAAGACCAGGGGTTCTCGGTTGCAGCGGCTGCTACGGTTCCCGAGGCACTAGGCCTCATCACGCAAGAGAACTTCGATGTTTTGATTGCCGATCTAAACGTCGGACAAGCAGGTGATGGTTTCACGGTTGTAAGCGCGATGCGTCGAACGCAGCCGCGGGCCGTCACTTTTATCCTCACCGGTTATCCCGCATTTGAGACGGCTCTTGAGGCCATCCGCCTGCAAGTAGATGACTACATCACCAAACCCACAGACACCGAAACTCTCGCCGCCAAAATTCGCGCCAAGCTTGCTGAACCCAAGCGTGAGCACTATGTGAACCGCAAAAGGCTATCCCAAGTGGTGGAAGAAAACATTCCTGAGATTACTGAGTCATGGCTCGACGCTGTTCGCGCGGATCCCATGCTCGGAGCAATCAATATAGGTGATGAAGCACGTACGGATCATATTCCGAGAGTGCTTGAAGTGACTCTGCGTATTTCCAATGGGGACAAGATTGGTGACTTCGATACCCATGCCGCCCGCGATCATGGAATCATGCGCCGAAAGCAGGGCTACACGGTGCCCTTGCTAATCCGGGAAACGCGGTTGTTGCATGACGTGATTGCAAACTGCATGCAGCAGAACCTGCTGGCGGTTGAGATCAGCCATCTCATTCCGGACATGCTGATCATTCATCAAACGATACAGAAATTGCTAGAAGAATCCGTTATCGCATTCCTGCAAGGTCCTACCAAGAAGGATCGAATCGCAAGCTAACCGGAGCCGTTAGCACTGGCGAAAAGGCCGAGATCTGTGGTCAAGAAGAAGCAAGGAAGCGCAAAAAAGAGGCTAGGAGCCGATATTCAGGGCGCGCTTCATCGTTCCCCGCTCTGCTTGAATTTTCTGTTGCAGCAGAGTAATGGAATAGATCAATTGTTCAGGGCGCGGGGGGCATCCGGGAACGTAAATGTCGACGGGAATAACCTGGTTGACGCTTTGCACCAGCGCATAGTTATTGAAAACGCCGCCCGACGTTGCGCACGCTCCCATGGAGATCACCCACTTCGGCTCCGGCATCTGCTCCCATAGCTGGCGAATAACGGGCGCCATTTTGTTGGAAACGCGACCGGCAATAATCATCAGATCCGATTGCCGAGGGGATGGACGGAATACTTCCGCACCAAAACGTGCGATATCAAAGCGCGAAGCCCCCATCGACATCATTTCGATTGCGCAACAGGCCAAACCGAACGTCATCGGCCAGATGGAGTTCTTGCGCATCCAATTCACGACGTTGTCAACCGTAGTGAGAACCACCCCTTCCGGCGTAGGGTTTCCGTAGGTAGCTTCCTGGACGATGCGCTTGCCGTTCTTGATCTCTACGTAGGGTCCAAAATCCAATACGTTTGCCATCTCTTTTATTTTAAACTACCGCCCCCCAAAAGGAAGATCGAGTTGGGATCGCGCGTGGCGGAGCACTCAGAAAGACTTCGATGCCTCGGTAAGTAGTTATAGCGGTACGATCCCCGCCCACGGCTGCCGCTTCACAGGGGGGAGCGTCTGGCTTAGGACACACTGATGTTCTCGATAGAAGCCAGCTCTTCGGGGGAAAACTCCAGCTTTGCCAGCGAGGCCACATTCTGCTCTATCTGCTCGACGCGGCTGGCACCAATTAAAGCGCTAGTCATACAAGGTTGGCGCAGTACCCAGGAAAGCGCCATTTGTGCGAGAGACTGACCCCGTTTCTGAGCGATATCGGTGAGTCGACGAACCTGCTCGAGGCGATGGTCATCGATGTCTTTGGGCTTCAAGAAGCCGTAAGACTTCGAGGCCCGCGAGTCGCTGGGGATCCCTTGCAGGTAGCGATTGGTAAGCAGCCCCTGCGCGAGGGGCGTGAAGGCAACACAACCGATCCCCTCCTGAAGCAGAACATCGAACAGGCCGGTTTTTTCTGGAGTGCGTTCAAACACAGAATATTTCGGCTGATGGATCAAGCAGGGTGTACCGAGTTCCCGCAGGGCCGCCGCCGCCTGCACCGTTTGTTCCGCGTTGTAATTGGAGATACCGACGTAGAGAGCCTTGCCCGACCGAACCGCTTGATCCAGCGCCGACATGGTTTCTTCGACCGGCGTGTTTGGATCAGGCCGGTGGGAATAAAAGATGTCCACGTATTGCAGGCCCATGCGTTTCAGGCTCTGATCGAGACTAGCTATCAGATACTTGCGCGATCCCCAATCGCCGTAGGGCCCCTCCCACATCGTGTACCCGGCCTTGGTGCTGATGATCAATTCATCGCGATAGGGAGCGAAATCGGTTCTGAGGATGCGCCTGAAATTCTCTTCTGCGGAGCCCGGCGGCGGACCATAGTTGTTTGCCAGGTCAAAGTGCGTGATTCCGAGATCGAAGGACCGCCGCAGCATCGCACGGCAATTTTCCAACGCATCGACTCCCCCGAAGTTGTGCCAGAGGCCGAGGGAAATAGCCGGGAGATCAAGGCCGCTCTTGCCGCAGCGGCGGTACTGCATGGTCGAGTAACGGTTCGCGGCGGGAATGTAGGACATTTCCGAACTCTAACTGAGGACCGCTTTCACTGCTACCTGCTTGCGCCCGTCGCTGGGGACCGGTACCACATTACCCTTGACGACGACGCCGTCAACCGATAGCGCCACCGCATTGCCGTTGCCCTGACGATGAACCTCGATATGGAAGGTCACGCCGCGGAATTTGCGCGTGGCCCTGAACCCCTTCCAGCTCTTCGGCAGGACCGGTGCGATCTCGAGACCTTGGTAGCAGGTGCGAATTCCCAGAATCCATTGGGTGACGGCGAAGTAGTTCCACGCAGCCGTGCCGGTAAGCCATGAGTTCTTGGCTTCGCCGTGGGTCGGGGCATCGCGCCCAGCGATCATTTGCGCATACACGTAGGGCTCGCAGCGATGGACTTCGCTAATGGCTTCGCGCGCAGAGGGATTAATACGCAAGTAGTAATCGAAGGCCTGATCGCCATTGCCGAGACGGGTTTCGCCAATGATGACCCAGGGATTGTTGTGACAGAAGATTCCCGCGTTCTCTTTGTAACCCGGCGGATAGGAAGAGATCTCGCCGAGCTGTAAGTAATATTTGGAATAGGCTGGCTGTTGCAACACGATCCCGTGCTCGGTCGCAAGGTGTTTGCGGGTTGACTCGAGGGCCTTCGCAGCCATGCCGTCGGTGAGCCCCACGCCGGCCAGTGAGCAGAAGCCTTGAGTCTCAATGAAGATCTTCCCTTCTTCACATTCTTTCGAGCCAACCTTGTTTCCAAAATCGTCGTAGGCTCGGAGGAACCAATCGCCATCCCAGCCGTGATTGCGAATCGTCTCCTCCATCTTCATGACCTCAGCGATATAGTCCTTCGCCTCGGCTTCCGCTTCGGCGCACTTGCTTGTTCCGCCATGTTTCGGGCAGGCTTTTTGGACCGTGATGTCGGCGAGTTCGCGACCGGCGAGGCAGAAAAGGCCGGCAATAAAGATCGACTCGGCTACCTTGCCCTCTTTGTTCGTCGTCGTCTGGAAAGACTGTCCCGGAGTGTCCGAGAAGCAATTTAGGTTCAGACAGTCATTCCAGTCAGCGCGGCCGATCAGCGGCAGACCGTGAGGCCCGAGGCGATCGAGGGTGTACTGGAAGCTTCGCTGCAAGTGGTCGTAGAGCGACTGCTCCGATCCCGGCTCGTTGTCGTAGGCAACCAACTCCTTCAGGATGCCCCAATCGCCGGTCTCCTTCAGATAGGCCGCGACACCGAGAATGAGCCAGTGCGGATCGTCGTTAAAGTTGCTGCCGACATCGTTATTCCCGCGCTTTGTCAAAGGCTGATATTGATGATAAGCGCCACCAGTCGGAAGTTGTGTGGCCGCGAGATCGAGTATGCGCTCGCGGGCGCGGGACGGAACCATGTGCACGAAGCCGAGCAGGTCCTGATTGGAATCGCGGAAGCCTAAGCCACGCCCAATACCAGATTCATAGAACGAAGCCGAGCGTGACATGTTGAATGTCGCCATGCACTGGTAGGCGTTCCAGATGTTCACCATGCGGTTGGTGTGTTCGTCGGGCGTATCGACTTGCACGATGCTCAGCAGACTGTCCCAATACTCGCGCAGCCTCTCAAAAGCGGCATCGGCGTTTGAGGGACTGAGATACTTCGTAATTGTCGCCTTCACCGATTTTTTGTTGATCGTTTGCGAATTGGGCGGCTCGAACTTCTGGTCTTTTGCGTTCTCCTGGTAGCCGAGCAGGAATACGATCTGCCGCGATTCGCCAGGCTTCAAGTTCAATTTGATGTGCTGATAGGCTACCGGCGCCCAGCCGTAAGCGATCGAGTTCTCTGACTCTCCCCGTTCAACCACCGCCGGATTATCCCAACCGCGATACGGTCCGAGAAACTTGTCGCGTTGGGTGTCGAAGCCATCGGGTTTTAGCGAGGATGCGAAATAGGAGAAGTGATCGCGACGTTCTCGGTATTCGGTTTTGTGATAGATGACACTGTCTTCGACTTCAACTTGGCCGATGCTCAAGTTCCGCTGGAAATTCGTCGAGTCGTCTTGCGCATCCCAAAGGCAAAACTCCACGCCGCCAAAAACCGAGAGTGACGCGGCGTGGAGGCGATGGTTGGTAATGGTCAACTGCCAGATTTCCAGGTTTTCATCGAGCGGAACAAAATACCGAGTGCACGCCTCAACTTCCTTGTATTCCGAACCGATGATGCTGTACCCCATCCCATGTCGACAGCTGTAGTTCTCGAGTGGATGGCGCGTGGGCTGCCATGAAGGAGACCAGAATTCCTTGGCATCGTTGTCGCGTAGGTAGATGTAACGCCCCCCGCAATCGAAGGGGGCATTGTTGTAGCGATATCGTGTGAGTCGCCGCAGCCGCGCGTCGCGATAGAACGAGTACCCTCCCGCCGTATTGGAAATGATTCCGAAGTACGCTTGGCAACCGAGGTAATTAATCCACGGCAACGGCGTGTCCGGTTGCGTGATGACGTACTCACGCTTCTGATCGTCGAAGTATCCAAATTTCATCCGTGCTCCCCGCGGAGGAGGTACGCCCGACTGCAAGCGTACAGGCTTGCGAAACGATTTTCTAGGGCATTTTTCGCTTGTCTGAAGCGAACCGGAGATTATACAGTGCAGGACAGAATCGAACGCAAGAACTTTCGTTAGGGTGGGGATGCATGCTTAGGAACCCATCGCGGCGGTGGCGGATTCAAGAAAAATGTTCGGGCAAGGAGATCGAAATCATGCGTCAGGAACGATTATCCGTGAGCAAGCGTTCTTTTGTTTTCGCATGCGTCTTAGCCCTCTTTGCACTTGCCGCCACGCCGGTCGCCCGAGGACAAGTAGCAACCACAGACATTAAGGTGGATCAGGTCGGATATCTGCCGGCTGCGCAAAAAATCGCATTCATTGCCACCTCGGGTGAAACCGCGCAGAGCTTTTCGGTCAAGCGCAGCAGCGACAACAAGGTGGCGTTTGAGGGAAAGTTGGGCGCTCGGGCGCACGATTCCAATACCGGCGACGACGTCCAAGCCGCTGATTTTTCGATACTGCGTGAACCGGGACGGTATTACATCGAGGTTCCAGGCATCGGCCGCAGTTGGAACTTCTCAATTGAGGCCAACGTTTACGCCCGCGCATACAAGCTCGTCATGCTCGGCTTCTATGGTCAGCGCTGCGGACGAGAGGTTGATCTCGGCTCTGAATTTCCAGGCTACAAGCATGCCGCGTGTCATGTGAAAGGCGAGTTTCATTCGACCTCCGGTAAATCAGGGGATCGCGACAACCTGGGTGGCTGGCATGATGCTGGCGACTATGGTCGATACGTGGTGAATTCGGGCATCTCAACTGGTTCCCTGCTCTGGGCATGGGAGCTGTACGCGTCCAATCTCAAGAACATCAAATTGAAAATTCCTGAGAGTGGAAACGGCACGCCAGACATCCTGAACGAAGCGCGCTGGAACCTCGAGTGGATGCTAGAGATGCAGGATGATGATGGCGGAGTATGGCACAAACAGACCAGCCCACACTTTGCTGGGTTCGTACTGCCGGAGGACGACACGCTGGTGAGCGAGGTCATTGGCACTGGGACGTCGCCCTATAAGAGTACATGCGCAACCGCAGATCTGGCCGCGGTGGCGGCGATTGCCGCCCGTTTGTACAAGCCGTTCGATGAGAAATTCGCCGCGAAGAACTTGCAAGCGGCACGCCAAGCCTGGCTGTGGACCGAGAAGAATCCGAACGTTACATTCAAGAACCCTCCTGGCATTAGCACCGGTGAGTACGGAGACAACGACTGCACCGACGAGCGGGTGTGGGCAGCGGCAGAACTGTGGCGCACAACCGGGAATGCGGACTATAACGACTTCTTCCTGAAAAATTACGCTGAGTTTCAACCCAAGTTGGACGCGCCTCCGGCCGAGGGGTGGAGAGAAGTTGCTCCCATGGGCCTCTGGACATACGCATTGGCGAAGCGCCAAGGTTCCGATGCCTCGGCGGTTGCGGCCATCCGCACGAACAGCGTAGAACTGGCCAGGCGCATTGCCCAGCGCACGGCCGCCGATCCGTATCACGTCAGCCTGGTGGCAAAGGATTACGTCTGGGGATCAAATGGCGTGGCCGCGTCATACGGGCTGCAGCTGCTTGTGGCCAACGCATTTTCCCCCGATCCGGCCTTGCTCAACGCGGCAACCGATGATCTGCACTACCTGCTGGGGCGCAATACCTTCTCACTGTCATGGGTGACCCAGCTGGGGGAGCATCCCTACCGTTATCCGCATCACCGACCAAGCGGTGCGGATGAAAATAAAGAGCCATGGCCCGGGTTGCTGTCAGGAGGGCCAAACGCGGGGCGTCAGGACGCGGTGCTTGCCAAACTGGCGAAGGGATTGCCTCCGGCCAAGGTGTATGCCGACGATCAAGGCTCGTATGCGAGCAACGAAATCGCGATTAATTGGCAGGCTGCAGTGGTATTTCTATTGGCGGGAACACTGCAATAGTTGGAGCGTTGCATTTGAAGATTAGGGCGATCTTACGCCGGTTTTTGGCTGAGTACTCTCGGTTCTCTGTTGTATAGTTGGCACGGCCCCAGCACGATTGGCCGTGGTTGCGGCCCCGATGGTCAGCGCCTGTAATCGAACCTTCGCGTCTCAATGAGGTGTCCTTTGAATCTACACGGCATCGATATCGCCGTAGTCGTGGCTTATCTCGTGACCTCAGTTCTCGTGGGCTACTGGGTCTCGCATCGCGCGTCAAGAGATATCAAGGCCTACTTCCTCGGTGGCAACGTCATGCCTTGGTACGTCCTGGGGGTCTCGAACGCCTCAGGCATGTTCGACATTAGCGGCACCATGCTGCTGGTCTACTGGATGTTCGTCTATGGCTTGAAGAGCGTCTGGATTCCTTGGTTGTGGCCAACCTTCAACCAAATCTTTCTCATGGTGTATTTGTCGAGTTGGCTCCGGCGATCCAATGTTATGACGGGTGCGGAGTGGATTCAGACGCGCTTCGGTAAAGGTCGAGGCGCAAACCTAGCGCACATCATCGTGGTCATCTATGCGTTCTTCAGCATCATCGGTTTTTTCACCTACGGCTTTAAGGGGATCGGGAAGTTCGCGGCCACATTCCTTCCTTGGCATCTGAGCGCCAACGAATATGCGCTCATCCTGATTGCCATCACCACCTTTTACGTGATCAAGGGCGGGATGTTCAGCGTCGTAATCACCGAGGTCATGCAGTTTTGCATTCTGTCAGTGGCATCTTTTGCCGTCGGCATCATCGCCATGATGAAAGTCTCCCCGGACACGCTTCGCCGTTTCATTCCCGCCGGATGGGAAAATGTTTTTTTCGGTTGGCACTTGAACATGGACTGGTCTCGGCTGGTTCCTTCCGCTAACACCAAGATCGCTGAGGACCACTACGGACTCTTCGGATTTTTTGTGATGATGCTGCTGTTCAAGGGAATTCTGATCAGCGCGGCTGGCCCCGCACCCAACTACGACATGCAACGCGTGCTCTCCTGCAAGAATCCGCGGGAGGCTGCCATGATGAGCGGCTGGGTTAACGTCGTACTGACCTTCCCGCGCTATTTCCTTATCACCGGCCTCACCGTCCTCGCGCTGGTGTTCTTCAGTGGCGCCATACGCGGCATGGGCACGCACATGGATTTCGAGAG
>Ga0207676_10002558_pt1 | contig 12985 bp, 7 predicted proteins | sample KBSSwiS72_FD_184307 | JGI IMG/M metagenome (GOLD analysis project Ga0207676, IMG submission 184307) | Switchgrass rhizosphere microbial communities from Kellogg Biological Station, Michigan, USA - KBS Switchgrass S7-2 (SPAdes) (version 2) | ecosystem: Host-associated > Plants > Roots >... | reverse complement strand
CCCGAGCAAGGCGGCGAGTTCGGCCAGCGAGGCGGGATCGAGCGCGACCGTGGCCGCGCGGCCGGGCCGCTGGCCGAACAGGAATGCCGCTGCCGCCACGAGCACGATCAGCAGGCCGATGGCCGCACCGGCCAGCGCGCCGCTGCCGTCCCATCCGGCGGCGCTGCGGCCGAGCACGAAGCCGGCGACCAGGGCCGCCGCCAGCAGCAACAGGGCGACCGCGCCGGGGCCAGCGGCGGCGGGGGCCTCGACCGGGGCGGGCCGGGCCGGCAGCGGCGCCCTCGCCGGCTCGGTCGCGGTCGGGGCCACCCGCGCGGCGGTGGTTTCGGTGGCCGCTCCGGCGCGGCGCTTCAGCACTTCTTCAGAGAAGCGGGAAAAGAACACGCCGGCCAGCTGCTTGGCCGTCACGTCGATCAGCTTGCCGCCGAGCTGGGCCAGGCGGCCGCTGACGTCGGCGGTGACGTCGTAGACCAGCAGGGTTTCCTCGCCCTGTTCCTCGAGCCGGACCAGCGCGCCGCCCTTGGCCGCGCCGGCGGCGCCGCCGCTGCCCTCGCCGGTGATGCGGTAGCTGCGGGGCGGATCGAGATCCGAAAGCTGCACGAAGCCGCCGAAGCGCGCGCTGATCGGGCCGACCTTAATGGTGGCCGCGGCCTTGAAGCCGTTGTTGCCATCGGACTCCAGCGACTGGCAGCCCGGGATCGACGCGCGCAGGACATCGGCATCGTTGAGCGCCGCCCAGACATCGCCGATCGGCGCCGCGATCCGCTGTTCTCCCGTCATCTTCATCGCAAATGTTCCTGCTCGTTTGGGCACGTCCTGAGCGGGATTCGCCGGATTATGCAAGCACGTCGAGCGATGTTTTTCCAGCAACGGGCGATTTTTCCGCCGTGAGCCAGGGACCGGTCCGCCCGTGGTCATTCCCCGTCCGATCTGCCTCCCCCGCGCCGCCGAATCCATCGGCAGAGGACAAGGATGATGCCAGCGGCCGCGAGGGCAACGGCGATCACGCCGGCGAGCGAGCGGGCGATGTCCAGCAGGAGGATCTCGAAGAACCGGGCAATGGCGATGGTGATGTGGAACATCGAGTGCTCGGGGGCTCGCTGTGTGGCCTGCGTCGGCCTTCCCCGGGGGGCGTCAGCGATCGCGCCGGTAACGCAGGGTCGCATTGGAGCCGCCGAACGAGCCGGTGGAGCTCAGGATGCTGAGCGCCTTCGACAGCGCGACTTCGAGCTGGGTGGCGGTGAACCCGCGCGCGTCGGTGATGACCTCGACGTAGACGTTGCGGGCGATGTATTTGCCGGCGGCGACGCTGGTGCCCTGGCCGGTCGCCGGGTTGCCGCCGAGGATGCGCAGCCGGTCGAAGCCGGCGACCGAGCGCAGCTTGCCCAGCGGGTTGAAGCCGCCGCCGGAACCGCGCAGCGAGTTGAGCGCGGCGGCAAGCTGGATCGCCTCGGTCGGCGAAAGGGTGGTCACCGAACTGCCGAACAGGAGCCGGGAGAGCACCTCGTCCTGCGGTAGTGCCGGGGTCGAGGTGAAGGCGATCTGCGGCCGCTGCGCGCGCCCGGTGATGGCGATGGTCGCCGAGACCGCGTTGACCGTGGTGCTGGCGGTTATCGCCAGCAGGGGATCGAGCAGGGCGCTGCCGTCGAAGGTCACCCTGCTGCTATCGTCCAGGGTGAGGTTCTTGCCGGCGAAGCTGTAAGTGCCGCGCACGACGTCGAGCTCGCCGACGACGCTGGGGGCGCCGGCGGTGCCGCCGATGCGCATGTCGGTCGCCCACTCGGCCTCCAGCCCCATGCCGGAGACGAACAGCCGCCCTGGCGCGCGCACCCGCAGATCGAGCTTCCAGCGCGAGGGCGCCGGGCCGGCTTCGGCGCTGGCCTGCAGGGACTGGCCCTTGCGGTGGACGCCGGTCAGTTCCGGGACTTCGCCGGACCCCTGGCGGATGATCCGGTAGCGCGCCTCGCCCAGCCGGATATCGCCCTTGATCAGGCCGCCGGCGGCCTTGGTGTTGGTGATGGCGATCTGGCCCGAGGCGGTCGCGCCGAGGGCATCGCTGCGCGCCAGGCGGGCATTGGCGAGCTCGATGGCCAGATCGATCGGATAGCCGGCGGAGGCGTCGAGGCTGACCGAGCCGCGCGCCGACACGGTTCCGTCCCCCGCCTTGCCGGCGAACCGGGTGAGTTGCAGCTGGGACTGGGTGAAGCGACCGTCGAGGGCGATGTCGCGGATGACGGTGCCATATTCGCTGTTCTCGTAGCGCAGCTGGCTGGCGCGCATCAGCCCGGTCAGCGTCGGCCGCTCGACGCCGCCGCCTAGGTCGGCGGCGATGACGATCGGCCCGGACAGCTCCTGCCCGGCAAAGCCGCCCAGCGTCCACAGCAGTTCGGCGGGGCCGGCGTAGCGGATGCCGCCGGCGAGCGAGCCGTGCATCAGCCGTGCGGTCCAGCTTTCGCCGGCGCCGGGGCCGATGTGGACTTTCGCGCGGCCGACGGTGGCGCCACGGCGCTGGACCAGGGCGCCGATGTCGGCGCCCGTCGCCCCGGTCGTCGCAAGCAGCGAGAGGTCGATCGGGTCGGACACCGCCAGCGCGCCGGTGCGGGTGAAGCGGGAGATGTCGAGCCGAGTGCGCGAGACCGGGATCGCGTTGCCGCCCGCCATGGCGAGGTCGACCGTGCCGCTCGCCTTGCCGCCGAGGCCGAAACCGGGGAGAGTGGCCTGCGCCAGCGACAGGTCGACGTTGACCAGTTGCGCGTGCAGTTGCGGCCGGGCGCCATAGCGGCCGAACAGCACGAGCCGGCCTTGCGGCAGGACCACGGTCGCCGGTGCCAGCAACCAGTCGCCGCCCTGCCGGGCGATCGTCGCCGGGGCGGCAAGGCGGAAGGCGATGGCATTGGCGGTGCCGGTGAGGTTGGCGACGACGCGATCGGGTGCGAGCGCGGCCTGGGCGGCGAGCTTGAAGGGGACCCCGCCATGGCCCGAGGCGGTGACGGCGACGTTGCCGCGCCCATCGCGATAGCGGACCCGCGCCTGGCCATTGGTGATGACCAGCGCGCCCTGGCGCAGATCGCGGACCACGGCATCGACCGTCGCCGCCGGGGCGCCCGGATAGAGCAGCAGGCCGGCATTGATCCGGCCCGAGCCGATGGTGATCGGCGTGGTGCCGGGAATGCGGGCGGCATTGGCGGCCAGGGTCGCATCGACCCGCTGGATGGCGCCGGCCGCCGCCAGCTGGAGCCTGCCGCTGAGGCCCGATCCGTTCATGCCGAGGCTGCCGCTGAACGGTCCGGCGGCGGTCTGCACCAGGGTGCCGGCGAACCGCACGCCGGCGAACAGCGCCCGGCGGACCTCGATGCGCAGCGGGCCGGCGCCGGTGCGCAGCCCGATGTCGCCGGAGAACGGACCATAGGGCGAGCCGCCGGTTGCCCGGATATCGTAGCCGCCCGACCCGTTGCCGGTGACTGTCGCGTCGACGTTGGCGAGCTGGATGCCTGGGTTGGGGCGGTCGGCGTGGAGGCGCAGCAGCGGTTTCGCCACGGTCCCGCTCGCATTCAGGGCGAGCGGTCCATATTGCGCGCTGTTGCCGCTGGCATGGAAGGCTATGCGGCCGTCGGGGCGGTAGCTGCCCTCGCCGGAAAGGCGCAGGCCGGGGGCTGTGACCCGCAGGCCATGCGCGCTGGCGACGCCGTCGGGCGAGTAGGCGAAGGCGGTCGCCAGCTGCGCGTCGCCGCCGAGGAAGCGGCGGACCGAGGCATTGTCGATCTGGCGGGTGCGGGCGCGCACCCATCCGGCGATGCCGAAGCCGCCGTTGCGCCCGGGGACGAGATGGGCGTCGGCCTCCAAAGCCACCCGGCCCAGGCCGTCGATGCGGTAGTCGTTGACCCGTCCCTTGACCGCGCCGACATACGTGCCACGGGGCAGGTCGGCGACGGCGAGCACGGTGGCGTCGAGACGGTCCGAGCGGATGCGGAGGTTGTCGGTGGCGAGCTTGCCGCCGGACAAGGCGAACGAGCCGTTGGCCGAGAGGTTCTGCAGCAGCCCGCCTGCCGCCGCGTTCAGGCCGGTGACGCGGCGGGCGGTGGCGGTGATCGGGATCGTCACGCGGGAGGCATCGACGGTGGCGTGGCCGCCGGCGCGCAGGCCCTCGATCGCGGTCTCGTTGAACGCCAGCATCGCCGCGCGCAGGTCGTAGTCGATCGTCGGCGTGGCGAACGGGCCGTCGAGCCGGAGGTCGAGCACGAGATCGCGGGCACGGGCGGCGGGCGCGATGGCTCCGGGGGTCAGCACTCGGGTGGCGATGCGGAAGTCGCCGAGGCGATTGCGGGCGAGATCGACGAGGCCGGCGGCCTTGACCGCCAGCGCCGCCGAACGCAGGTCGAGCCGGAGATCGGCGCGGCGCTCGCCGAGCACGGCTTCGCCGTCGATGGCGAGCGCCGGCGCGGTGAGTCGGGCGCCGGCGCCGGGGGCGAGCACGGCGGCGGGATAGCTGTTGCCGGTCATGCGGAAGCGGCCGTTGGTGCCGCTGAGCGCGATGGCCGCCAGCGGGGCGTTGCCGGCCCGGGCGTTCAATGTGCCGCGCCAGTTCGCCCAGTCGCCACGGCCGCCGAGCGCCAGCGTGAAACCGTGGCCGAGATGGGCATAGCTGTCGACGATGCCGCCGGTCGGCGCGTCGAGCCGGAGATCGACCAGCAGGCGGTTTTCCGCCGGGACGGCGTCCAGCTTGAGGCGGAAATCGTCTCCGCCGGCCACGCCCGGCGCGGCGATGGCGCGCGCGGTCGCGTCGATCCGGGCGCGGCCCGACGCGATCGCCGCCGAACCGAGGATGGCGATGACGTGGCGCTTGCCGTCCACGGCGGGTTCGATGGTGAAGCGGTCCACCTGCAGCCGGCCAAGGGCGATGTCGAGGTCCGGCAGCAGCGGCTGGTCCGGCTTGGGCGGTACCGGCTTGAGCTCGGGCGAACGCAGCAGCACCGCGTCCGCGGCCGTGGCCGAGCGGACGTCGATCCGCTTGCGCAGATAGGCGAACGGCCGCCAGTCCAGTTCCAGCCGGGGGATAGCGAGGAACGGGCCACGGGTGTCGTTGACCGTCAGGCCGGTGATGGTCATGCGGCCATAGATCGAGCCCTCGATCCTGCCGGCGTGGATGCTGATACCGCTTTCGGTGGAGTAGCCGCCGAGCTCGGCGGCGAGGAAGCGCCGGCCCGGCGCGGTGTTCAGCCCGACCAGCGCCAGCCCGGCAAGCGCGACCAGCAGCACCAGCGCGGCGGCGATCCAGCGCAGCAGCCGGGTCCGCCGGGGGGCCTGCGGGGGAGGGGCCTCCTCGGTCATCAGAACGCCTGGCCGATGCCGATGTAGACCGCGACCCGGCTATCGCCGGGCTGGCGGTTGAGCGGGGTGGCGACGTCGAGCCGCAGCGGGCCGAAATTGGTGTAATAGCGCGCGCCGATGCCGGCGCCATAGCGCAGGTCGGACAGGCTCGGGGTCGAGCCGTCGCCGACCCGGCCGGCGTCGATGAACGGGACGATGCCGAAGTTGCCGAAGCGCAGGCGGGCCTCCAGGGCGAATTCGACCTGGTCGCGCCCGCCGGTCGGATCGGCGTTGGCATCCTTGGGGCCGAGCTGCTGGTAGCCATAGCCGCGCACCGAGCCGCCGCCGCCGGCATAGAGGCGGCGGGACGGCGCGAGATCGCCGGTGGCAGTGCCGATGATCGAGCCGACCAGGGCGCGACCGGCGATGACGATGCGGTCCGACACCGGCAGGTAACCGGTCGCCTGCAACTGGGCGCGGACGTAGGGCTTGACCCGGCTGCCCTGGAGCGAGGTCTCCGGGCTGAGCTTGGCGGTGATGCGGAAGCCCCGGGTCGGGTTCAGCAGGTCGTTCGAACGGTCGTAGCCGAGCTGCAGCGGCAGGGCGCCGATCAGGTACTGGCGGCGGGGCCGTTCGCCGCCGGCGACCAGCGCCGCGCCCTGCTCGCTGGTGCCGACGATCTCGGCGCCGAGCGACCACGTCCAGCGTTTCTGGAAGATCGGCGTGCTGGCGCGCGACAGGCTGACCGAGAGGTTGGCGGTATTGGCCTGGTAGGCGGAATAGTCGCTGCGGTCGACCGACAGCAGCGCCTGGAACGTGCGATCGCGCTGGCCGGCATTGGAGCGGCGGAAGGTGACGCTGCCGCCCTGTTCCTGGGTGCCCGCCACGGCGCCGACGATCAGCGCGCCCTCCGGCGGGAACAGGTTGCGCCAGGTGTAGCTGCCGGTGACTTTCGCGCCTTCGCCGGTGGCATAGCCGGCAGACGCCGAGAGGCTGTGCCACGGGCCGCGATTCTGCGTGATTGCGAGATCGACGGCCTCGGTGCCGTCCGGGTTGGTCTCGCCGGTGGCCACCGGATTGATCGCGACGGTCGAGAACAGGCTGGTGTTGACGAGGGCCTGGCGCAAGTCCTCGGTCTTGCGGCTGTCGTAGAGATCGCCGGGCTTGAAGCGCGGGAACACCGCGAGGTGGCGCAGGTCGAACACCGGGTCGCCGCTGGTGCGCAGGGCGCGGAAGCGGGACTTTGGCCCGGCATCGACCGGCAGGGTGTAGTCGCCGAGGTGAGTGGCCTCGTCGAGCGCGATGTCGCGCTGGCCGAGGGTGGCAAAGGGGTAGCCCTGCTCGGGCAATTTCAGGCTGGCATTGGCTTCCGAGCCTTCGATCAGCGACGCGTCGATCGGCATGCCCGGCTCGAGCCCGAGCGCCTCGCGCGTGATCCGGGCCGGTTCGGGCGGCGCGGTGACGACGATGGTGCCGAGCGCATAGCGCGGGCCGGGCGTGGCGATCAGGGTGACGTGAACCTCGCCGGGGCGGTCGGGGAGGACGTCGAGCGTCGTTGTCGCCAGCCCGTCGTAGTAGCCGGCGGCGCGCAGCAGGCGCACGGCAAGCGCGCTGTCCTCATCCGCCCGGGCCTTGACCTGGGCGGCGTTGGCGGCCTTGTCGCCATCCTTGAGCAAGGCCGAAAGCGAACGGAACTGCCGGGCGACATTGCCTTCCGGCGCGGCGCTGGCGAGATCGTCCAGCCCCTTGATCTCGGTGGTGTAGCGGATGCGCAGTTCGGTGTCGGGCGATGTGTCCGGGGCTGCGGCCGGCGGGGTGGGGTCGAACTGGCCGAGCGGGACCAGCGGCGCGGTGATCGTGCTGTCCGGGTTTTGCGGGGCAGGGGGTTCGGGCTCGGGCGTGGGTGGCGCTGTGGCTTCGAGCGGGGGAAGCGAGGCTTCGAACGCGCTGTCGGGGATTGCCGGCTGGGTCGGCTGCGCCGCCGCAGCGGATTGCACCCAGGCGACGAGCACCGCGGCCTGGAGCATGACGCCGGCGGGGCGGGTTGGCCGCATGGGAACGGAAATCCCTGAAAGCCCGGTCGTCCGAGCACTCGACCGAACCATGTATCCCCGCGAACTCTCGTGATGCCCGCCTGACCGCGCGCAAAATTGCCTGCCGGGAGACAATACGCTCGGCTCAGCCGGGTTGTTCCCGCGCCGGGGCAGATTTGCGCGCGGGCCGGGGATCGGCCGCGTGGGTGCGCTCGATCGCGGCGTTCAGTTCTGCACCGAGCAGGAAGATGTAGGCGGAGAGCCAGAGCCAGAGCTGGAGCACGACGACCGCGCCCAGCGAGCCATAGGTCACGTTGTAGCTGCCGAAGTTCGCCACGTAGAATGCGAAGCCGGCCGTGGTCGGCAGCCAGAGCAGGGTGGCCAGCAGCGAGCCGGGCGTCAGCCAGCGCCAGTCCGCCCGCTTGCGGTCCGGCCCGAAGCGGTAGAGCAGGGCCGCGACGGTGACGGTGACCACGCCGATGACCAGGTAGTTGGCCACGCTGATGACCACTTTGACCACATCCGGCGTCGCCGGCAGTAGCGAACCGAGGAACTGGGTGGTGGCGGTCGAAAGGGGGGCGCCGATGCCGAGCACGACGCCCGCCCCGGTGATGACGAAGATCCGCCGGTAGAGCTGGACGAACCCGCGCGTCTCCCGCTCCTCATAGGCGATGTTGAGCGCGGTGATCAGCGCCGATGCGCCCTTGGAGCCGCCGTAGATGGCGAGGACCAGCGCCAGGGCGAGGCCGAGCCCCTTCTTGCCGCTCGAGGTGCTGACGGCGTTCTTCATCTGGTCGGCGATCAGGGCGGCGGCATCGCGCGGGAGGACGCCGAACAGGTCGCGGATGTCGTCCGCCAGCGTCTCCGGCGTGGCGAACAGGCCGTAGGAGAGGACGATCGCCCCCAGGATCGGCGCGATGGCCGCGAAAACCCAGAAGGCGGTTCCGGCGGCGATCAGGCTGATGTTGTCGGTTTCGCTGGTGGTCCAGGTCCGTGCCAGGACGTGCTTCCAGTCCGCCCGTAACACGTGCCAGGGGTTGCGCGGTTCGCCATGGCTCCGGCGGTGTTCACGGGGGACTTCGCCGGCCATCGGGTGCTCCTTTACCGCACCCAACTGCGCGACCGTGAGTCGCGTTCCTCGGCCCGTCGCATTGTCCGGCAGGCGCCCGCAACGGGCCTTTCGGCGGGGAGGTGCCGATGATAGCGTGCAAGCGGCTGGAACAAGGCGATGGGCGATGGGCCACGGCAAGCGGAAGCATAGTGAAGACGGCGACTATGCGGGCACCTTGCGGGACCTGCAGATCGGCCTCAGCCGGATGCAGCGGCAGGTCCTCGCCGAAGGGCGCAAGCTGCTGGTCATCGTCGAGGGGCGCGATGCGGCCGGCAAGGACGGCCTGATCAAGCGGGTGACTGAGCACATGAGTCCGCGCGACACCCGGGTGGTGGCGCTGGGCGTGCCCACCGAGCGCGACCGGCGGGCGTGGTATTTCCAGCGCTGGGTGCCGCACCTGCCGGTCAGCGGCGAGATCGCGCTGTTCAACCGCAGCTGGTACAACCGCGCCGGGGTCGAGCGGGTCATGGGCTTCTGCAGCGATGGCGAGTACGAGCAGTTCATGGAGACCGTGGCCATGTTCGAGCAGATGCTCGCGCATTCCGGCTTCACCATCCTCAAATATTACCTCGACGTGTCGAAGAAGGAACAGCGCAGGCGGCTGAAGGATCGGGATCGCGATCCGCTCAAGCAGTGGAAGATCAGTCCGCTGGACCGCAAGGCGCAGAAGCTCTGGGAACCGTATTCGCGGGCGCGCGACGCGATGCTGGCGCGGACCCACAGCGTGTTCGCACCGTGGGTGGTGGTCAGGGCCGACGACAAGCAGGCGGCGCGGCTGGCGGTGATCCGCGATATCCTCGCCCGCTGCGGCTGCAAGCCGCGCGACGGGGAGGCCTTGCCCGATCCGTCGATCGCCTTCGTCTACGACCGGGCCGCGCTGGATGCGGGGTGGCTGGTGGATTAGGACCGGCGGTCGCCGGGCTGGACGGCGGGGCTGTCAGCTCGCCCGGCGGATCGCGGCCTGCCAGCCGGCCAGCAGCGCGGTGCGCGTGTCGTGGGCCATGCGCGGTGCGAAGCGGGTGCCGTCCCCGGCTTGCGGGGCGGGATCGAACAATGGGCTCCATGCACCGGTCCGGTGGCCGGCGAGCATGGCGGCGCCGAGCGCGGTGGTCTCGACGTTGGTGGGGCGGGTGACCGGCAGGTCGAGCACGTCGGCGAGGAACTGGCAGAACCAGTCGTTGCTCGCGACGCCGCCATCGACGCGGAGACTGCGCGGGGGGCCGGCGCCTTGCGTGGCCATGGCGGCGATCAGGTCGCAGGTCTGGTAGGCGATCGATTCGAGGGCGGCGCGGGCGAAGTGGGCGGCGCCGGTGTCGAAGGTCATGCCGGTGACGAGGCCGCGTGCCTCGGTCAGCCAGTGGGGTGCGCCGAGGCCGACGAAGGCGGGGACGAGGTAGACGCCGCCGTTGTCCGGCAGGCTGGCCGCCATGTCCCGGGTCTGGCGGGCCTCGACGATCACGCCGAGCTTGTCGCGCAGCCACTTGATCGCCGCGCCGGCGACGAACAGCGAGCCTTCGATGGCATAATCGGTGCGGCCATCGACCCGGTAGGCGACAGTGGTGAGCAGGCGGCCGCCGGCGGGCGCCGGTTGGCCCCCGGTGTTGAGCAGCATGAAGCCGCCGGTGCCATAAGTGATCTTGGCCTCGCCGGCGGCGAAGCAGGACTGGCCGACGAGCGCCGCCTGTTGGTCGCCGGCGATGCCGGCGATGGGGATGGGGGCGCCGAGCAGGGTGGTTTCGCCGAAGTCGGCACCGCTGTCGCAGACTTCCGGCAGCACGGCGCGGGGGATGGCGAACAGGCCGAGCAGTTCGTCCGACCATTGCTGGCGGTGGATGTCGAAGAGCAGGGTGCGGCTGGCGTTGGTCACATCGGTGCGGTGGACGCGGCCTTCGGTCAGGCGCCAGAGCAGGAAGCTGTCGATGGTCCCGAAGGCGAGTTCACCGGCTTCGGCACGCTGGCGGGCGCCGGGGATGGCGTCCAGCAGCCAGGCGAGCTTGGTGGCGGAGAAATAGGGGTCGAGCAGCAGGCCGGTCAGCTGCTGGACGCGCGGCTCGTGGCCGGCCTGGCGCAAGGCCTCGCAGGCGGCGGCGGTTCGGCGGTCCTGCCAGACGATGGCGCGGTGGAGCGGGGCGCCGGTCTCGCGGTCCCACAGCACGGTGGTCTCGCGCTGGTTGGTCAGGCCGATGGCGGCGCACTGGCCGGCGCTGATTTCGGCGGCGGCGAGCGCGCCGTCGATCACCGTGCGGGTGTCGCGCCAGATGGTTTCGGGGTCGTGTTCGACCCAGCCTTCGGCGGGGTAGTACTGGTCGAACTCCAGCTGGGCGAGACCGGCGATGCGGCGCGCGCCATCGAACACCAGGCAGCGGGTCGAGGTGGTGCCCTGGTCGATCGCCAGGATATGTTGCTTCATGGCCGCCCCCTCATGTTTTATGGAGATATTTCTCTATCTTTTCCGCCGTTCCGGCCGGCGCGGCAAGACCCAGTTTGGTGCGGCGCCACAGCACGTCCTCGGCGGTGCGTGCCCATTCTTGTGCGACGAGGTATTCGAGTTCGGCGGCGCTGAGGCCGGCGCCGAAGTCCTCGCCGAGGTCGGCGCGGGCCTTGGCTTCGCCGAGGATGGCCGCGATGCGGGTGCCATAGGCGCGAACCATGCGACGGGCTTCGCGCGGGCCGAGGAACGGCCAGCGGGCGAGGGCGCGGGCGATGGCCGCGGCCTGGCCACCGGCGGGAAGGTCGCCGCCGGGCAGGGGCACGCGGTCGGTCCACGGCGGTGCCATGGCCGGCAGGAACGGGGCGAGCTTGTCCAGCGCATGCTCGGCGAGCCGGCGATAGGTGGTCAGCTTGCCGCCGAACACGCTGAGCAGCGGCGGGGCGGATTTGCGGCCGAGTTGCAGCACATAGTCGCGGGTGATCGCCTTGGCGTCGGCGCTGCCGTCGTCATGCAGCGGGCGGACGCCGGCATAGCTCCAGACCAAGTCGGCGTCGGTCACCGGCCGGGCGAGGAAGGCGTTGACCCCTTCGCAGAGGTAGCGGATTTCCGCGCTGGTGATGGCCGGCCGGTCGCGCTCGTGGTCGCCGACGATCAGGTCGGTGGTGCCGATCAGCGTGTAGTCTTCGAGATAGGGGATGGCGAACTGCACGCGGCCGTCCGGGTTCTGGAAGATGTAGGCCTGTTCGCCCGGCCAGATCCGAGGGACGACGATGTGGCTGCCCTTGACCAGCCGAACATGGCCGGCCGGCGCGGCGGCGGGGGTGAGGCCGAGCACGTCCTCGACCCATGGCCCGGCGGCATTGACCACGGCCCGCGCGGTGACGGATGCCGGCAGCGGCTGGCGCGGTGGCGGGCGGTTCGGGTTTGCCTCCAGGGTGACCTGCCAGAGATCGCCCGCCGGCCGGGCGGCGGTGGCGCTGACGCCGGTGAGGATTACGGCGCCACGGGCGGCGGCATCCACGGCATTGGCGACGACCAGGCGGGCGTCATCGACCCAGCAGTCGGAATAGGCAAAGCCTCGCGTCAGGCCGGGCTTGAGCACGCCGGCGAGATCGGCTCGGTCGAGCCGGACGCCGCGCGAGCGCGGCAGGCTGATGCGGCCGCCGAGGTGGTCGTAAAGCCAGAGGCCGAGGCGGATCAGCCAGGCCGGGCGGCTGCCTTCGGCCAGCGGCAGGATGAAACGGAGCGGGCGGATCAGGTGCGGGGCGATCTGCAGCAGGCGTTTGCGCTCCTGCAGGGCTTCGCGGACCAGGCGGAATTCGTTGTATTCGAGATAGCGCAGGCCGCCGTGGATCAGCTTGGTGCTGGCCGAGGAGGTGTGGCCGGCCAGGTCGTCGCGCTCGACCAGCAGCACCGAAAGCCCGCGCCCGGCGGCATCGCGGGCGATGCCGGCGCCGTTGATGCCGCCGCCGATCACCAGCAGGTCGTAGGGCTGCGCAGACATCGCGCGCGTTATCGCTGAAAAACGGCATCCGGGCAACGGCGGCGATGACACAGACGGCACGGAAATCGCTTGAAAATCCGGGCTGCCGTGCTGCGGCGGCGGAGGGCCTGGCGGCTGGCTGAACCGGGCATTCGCGGCGCTGCAATGCCCCGGTTTCGGCGGCAAATGTTTTCTCACGGCGAACCCACGGTTTACGTCCCGACAAGTATTCGCCGCTAGAAAGTGGCGGGTGATGACCCCGCAGAACCCCGCGCAACAGACCGAGGGGCCGGCGCCCCCGGCTGCGCTTTCGGCGTGGATGGTGCTCGGGCTGGGTGGGCGCGGCAGCGAGGAAGGCACCCGGCTGCGTTCGCTCCAGTCCGCGCGCCTGGCTGAATCGGGCTGGTTGCGGCTGGCGTGCCATGCATTCGCGGCGGTGGTCACCGCCTGGCTGTTTCGTGGCGTGCTGCCGGTCTTGTGGATCGGCATCTGGCTGGCGGTGCTGGCGGGAACACTGGCCTATGGGGTCCAGCGGGAGGTCGCGCTGGCCGATGCCGACCGGCGGCAGGTGAGCGACGAGGATTTCTGGCGGCTGGCGTTCTGTGCGGCGGCGCTCGGCC
>Ga0207676_10002555_pt1 | contig 12992 bp, 19 predicted proteins | sample KBSSwiS72_FD_184307 | JGI IMG/M metagenome (GOLD analysis project Ga0207676, IMG submission 184307) | Switchgrass rhizosphere microbial communities from Kellogg Biological Station, Michigan, USA - KBS Switchgrass S7-2 (SPAdes) (version 2) | ecosystem: Host-associated > Plants > Roots >... | reverse complement strand
GGTGTAGACCAGCAGCAGGATCGAGGCCTGCGACGCGCTGAGGCCCTTATAGTCGCGGGTGAAGAAGATATAGAGCGCTGTCATCCAGCCGGGGCCCAGCGTGAGCGCGATGTGCGACAGGTAGAGCCGCACCAGGTCGGGCTTGGTCAGCAGCCGCAGATAGTCCGTGAGGTTCGGTCCACTGGCATGGGTCGAAGGACTGATCCGCTCTCCCGTACGCCACACCGCCAACCCGACCATCACCGGCGCCAACCCAATCACGAACCAGCCCATCAGCTCGATATTGCGCGAGTCCGGCCCGTGCAGGGCGGCGTTGATCACCGGCAAGCTTAGCACCATCAGCGCGCTCGCCACGCCGACCGCGGCCATGATGCCATAGAGCCTCGAGCGTTCGTTGTAGCTCTTGGCCAGGGTCGCCGCCCAGGCTGGGTGCGCCAGGTGCAAGATCGAGCGCCCCAGGTAGAGCGCCAGCAGCCATCCGACCAGGTAGAGCCCTCCGACGCCTGGCTTGGCGAAAAACAGCATCCAGGTCGCCGCCATCAGGATCGGGACTCCGGCCACCATCCAGGGCCGATATCGACCGAACCGCGAGCGGGTCGCGTCCATCACCACGCCCAGCACTGGGTCGACGAAGATATCCAGAAGCCTCACCGTAGCCCACGCCCCGCCCACGACGCTCAAGGGGACGCCCAGGTGGCCGGAGAGATGCGGCGGCAGGTAGATCAGCATCGCCACGTCGACCGCATAGAGCGGCAGCGAGGCGACCGCGAAGGTCAGCGCACCGAGGATCGAAAGGCGGCCTGGGGCCTTGCCGACAACTTCGCTGGCCAAACCAGATCCTCCCACACCTCGTTGTTGGAGAGATCAGGACTCGTCCCGATGCGGATCGCAAGGCGCCGCGGCGTCAACCCGTGTAGGCAAATCCGCCGCGCCGAAGGATCGAACCTGCGCCTTGAGCGTTGATTGGTCTCCCCGACATCCAGGAGTTCCGATGCCGCGCCTGCGTAAACAGCTTCCTGCACACCTCGGCGTCGGCGAAATCCGCTATCGCGGAGGCCAGGCTCCGGTGGGCTACGAAGTCCTTGGCGAACCTTCATCGTTGCGATTGGGACCGCTGCGCCTGCGCGGCTCGTTCACGGCAACGCCCGAGATCGCCGCCGAGGTGTTCCGGGCTGGCGAGGCGGAGCTGACCATGGAAGACGGCAAGGCGTTTCGCATCAGCATGCTGGGCCACACCGAAGGCTCCAACATCGCCTATTTCGAAATGAGAATCTGAACGCCTTCCTGCTGCTTTTCCCTGAAGTAGGCCCAGAACCTCATGGCCATTCCCACGACTGACGTCGCCATGCCGATAATCAGCAAGGCCAGCATGACGGGCTTCGCCGCCGCGCCGCTCCACGACACGATACCCAGACAGATCACGCTGACGCAGGAAACGGCATAGCCGAAGAGCTTGAGCACGGGGCGGGCTCCATCGTGGAGATCGCCGATTGCAACGGTTTTGTGACGGCGCCGTTCCGGCCAATCGTCAGTCGCGCGCCTCGTAGCGCATGGCCAGGGAGACGGCGCCTTCCGCAGGCTCGACCGAGCGCAGGCGTTCGCTGACGTCGGTTAACGCGTTGGCTTGCTCAGAATGGCGGCCAAGCTCAATCCCGTCGCGGCGTACGATCCATGCGCCGCCCTGCTCCACAACCTCAAACTTCATCGATTCCCGCCTGTCACAACCCAAGCGTTAGGCGAATTGAGGTTAACGCAACAAGAGCGCGAACATGTTCTCGCCTGCTACCGGATGTCGCAGGCGCCGCCTCAGCGCGGGCGGGTCTCGATAGGCACGTCGCAGACGCTGAAGGCCGGTCCCAGCTTCTGGCGCAGGCTGGCGACGACCTTCTGGAACGCCGGGCCGCGCTCGTTCAGCACTTCCAGGTTGGGCCGTTCGCCCGCCGGCATGTCGGCCGCCACCCGCACTCGAACCATGCGGTCCGGGTCGCTCGGCGGTTCGCCCACCTTCACGGCGCGCACGACGTCGAGCCCCTGCACTACCCGACCCCAGACCGCATAGTCGTGGTCCAGCCGCCGGGCTGGCGCCCGCATAAAGAAGATCTCGCTGTTGGCCGTGCCCGGATCGGCCTGCCGCCCCATGCCCGCCACGCCCGCACAGTAGGCGCCCCAGGCACGCAGCTTTCCGTCCTTGGCCCGGCCCTGCTCAGCGACCGAGACGCCCACGAAGGGCGTGGCGCCGAGGAACCCCTCCAACGCATCGCTGCGTGTCACCACGATCGTCTTGGGCGCGGGCAGCCGGAAGCTGAACTCCGCCGGCAGGTCGGGATATTTCGAGGTCCCGCCGTCCTTGTTGTTCGGGTTGCCGGTCTGGTCGACGAACCCCTCGATCACCCGGTGGAACAGCAGGCCGTCGTAGGTCCCCTCGCGCGCCAACAGCTTCACCCGCTCCACCGCCAGCGGCGCGAACTCCGGGCGCATCTCGACCACGACGCGCCCCTTCGAGGTGTCGATGACCAGCGTGTTCTGCGGGTCCAGCGGCCGCCAGTCCGGCGCGGGCGCCGCTGCAGCTGTGCAGGCCAGCGCGGCCAGGATCATGTAAACTCTGCGCAAGCCCACCCCTTCCATTCTGGCAACAATCTCTTTCGATCCGCCACCTTTGTGCGCCAAACTGGCAGGACTATCTAGCTCCGCGAAGGAGACCAAACCCATGATCGAGAAACGACCCTTTGCGGGCCTGGGCGGCGCCGACCACGGCTGGCTGAAGGCCAAGCACCACTTCTCGTTCGCCAACTACTACGACCCCAAGCGGATGGGCTGGGGCGCGCTCCGCGTCTGGAACGACGACGAGATCGCCGCCAATTCCGGATTCCCGCCGCATCCCCACTCCGACATGGAGATCATCACCTACGTCCGCGAAGGTGCGATCACCCACAAGGACAGTTTGGGCAATGAGGGGCGGACCGAAGCTGGCGACGTGCAGGTGATGAGCGCTGGGACCGGCATCCGTCACGCCGAGTACAACTTGGAGCCCAAGACCACGACGCTCTTCCAGATCTGGATCGAGCCCGACGATCGGGGCGGCCCACCGTCCTGGGGCGCGCGCCCGTTCCCGAAGTCAGACCGCTCCGGCAAGTTCGTCACCCTCGCCTCCGGCTTGCCGGAAGACGGCGACGCCCTGCCGATCCGCACCTCCGCGCGGGTCGCCGGCGCGACGATCAAGGCTGGCGAGACGACCGAGTATGAGCTGAGCCCCGACCGCCACGCCTACCTGGTCTCGGCTGTCGGATCCGTGGAGGTCAACGGCGTCCGCCTCGACCCGCGCGACGGCGCCGCGATCACCGGCGAAGCCTCGCTGAAGATCACTGCGCTGAACGACGCCGAAGTCGTCCTGGTCGACGCGGCCTAAACTCAGGAACGCCCACGTCGGACGCTTGCGGCCGGCGTGGGCGTCACCCGCCAGTACTTTCGCATCAGGATGAAGGTGAGCGAGGTTGACCATCCGATCAGGATCAGCCCGACCAGCGGCTCGAGGCTCGCCATTACCCTGAGGCCGCCGACCGGATAGAGGTCGCCGACGCTTTGGGTCGTGTAGGTCTCGAGCGCGAAGTAGTAATACTGGAAGGCGTCGTGCGGCACGTGCCCCACGAAGTGGCCAAAGTTCAGAACCTCCGCCCCAAGCCAGAAGCCGATAGCGAAGACGCCGGCCTCGAACATGTGCGCGGCCACCACCCCGACAATCACCGACAGCATCTTCAACCGCGGCGTCAGCGGCGCCTGCTCCGACACCGCCGAGATCAACCGCAAAGCCTCATAGTGGATCAGCACGATCAGAAAGCTCGTGACGATCGCGAAGGCCAGACCTTCCACGCCAGGCATGCGTCAGGACTCCATTTCGCGAGGCAGGCTCACGCCTTGTGGATCGGATCCACCCAGGCGACGCCCTCGGGCTTCTCGGCGGGCTCGATGTCGAGGTTGACCACAACCGCGTCGCTGTCGCTCCTCACAAGCACGCAGGAAAGCGTCTCGTCACTGGAGGCGTTGATCTCCTGGTGCGGCACGTAGGGCGGCACGTAGATGAAGTCACCGGGCCCCGCCTCGGCGGTGAACTCCAGCCGCTCGCCCCAGCGCATCCGCGCCCGGCCGCTGACGACGTAGATCACGCTCTCCAGCGGTCCGTGGTGGTGGGCGCCGGTCTTGGCGTTGGCGTGAATGTGGACGGTGCCGGCCCAGAGCTTCTGCGCGCCCATCCGCGCCCGGTCGATGGCCGCGGCCCGATGCATGCCAGGGGTCTGAGGCGTGGAGTCGTCGAGCTGGTCGCCCGGCACCACGCGGACGCCGCTGTGCTTCCACCCATCGGGCGGGGTCTTGGCTTCGTCGCTCATGAAGGGAGGGTGCGGCCCCGCAGGCCCGCGATGCAACCCCTCTCGGAAATTCTAGTGCAGCGAGGTCGGCGGCACGACCGCTTCGTCCCACTCGCCGCCGTCGTCGAGGATCAGCACGTGGCGCAGTTCCTGGTCGGCCACCGCAAAGTCGCCGGCGGCCTGCAAAGCTTCGGCCTGAGTGTCGAAGGCGCCAAGGAGCCCCTCGGCCTCGTCGACCAGCACCCACCGGCCATCAATCGCTACAACGCTAAGATCGAACATCGCGCTCTCCCCGTTCCAGCCATATTTCAGCGTGCGCGCTCTGTCCCGCGCGCCAACTGACACAACCCCTGCGGCTCAAGAGCGCACGGTTCGCCTAACAGGTTCGTTAACGAGCTTGGCTTTAGCGGCAGAAATGTCCGCCGCTGTCCTCGCCGGGGTCAGCCTTCGTCGCGCCAGTAGGGCACGACCGGGCCGTTCAGTTTGATGGTGAGCGGGTTGCCCTTGCGGTCCTTGGCGACGCCCGCGGTCACCCGGACCCAGCCCTCGGAGACGCAATATTCGTCGACGTTGGTCTTCTCTTCGCCCTTGAACTTGATGCCAACGCCGCGGTTCAGCACATCGGCGTCGTAGTAGGGGCTCATTGGGTTGGTGGACAGTCGGTCCGGCAGGGGCTCGCTCATGCCGTCGCCCTCGCACAGCCTGCCCGCCGGTTCAAGCGAAGGACGCCGCCCAAGGCCGGATTGCCGCAGTCTTGGCTGCGACTGCGGCGGCGGGGTTTAGGCGCTAGCCGCCCTGGCGGCGCACCTGGCCCGCCGCGGCGTCGGTCGCCGACAGGTCCAGCGCGAAATAGACCAGTCCGGAGCCGTCGGTGACGGTCAGCCGCAACTCGCCCGTATCCAGCACCTCCTGAGGATTCTCCCTCAGGATGTCGCCAAGCACCCGCACCGCCTCGATGCGCGCCTCGGCCAGCGTCGCAAGGTCGAGACCCTCGTCGTCGGCGATCGCCCGGCCGTCCTCGGTATGAAAGAAGAAGTGGGCCATGGGCCAAGAACCGCCCGGCCGTTGGGATGTTCCGGTCCTGCACGCCCACCGAGCGCCCCCCGCATTTGCGAAACCCGCCCGGCTGCGGCAAGAACGGTGGCGTGACCCATTCGAGCGCCGCCCCATGAGCCTGCCGCCGGGAACGCCGGCGCCCTGGTTCTACGCCGCCTCGCCGACGAACCCGAGATTCGCCCTCGCCAGCGTCGGCGGCGTCTACGTCGTGCTGGCCTTCCTGCCGCCGCCGGGGCCCGAGCGAGAGGCCGCGCTAAAGGCGGTGGCCGATCGCAAGGACCTGTTCAGAGACGAGCGCTGCCTCTTCTTCGGCATACTGCCCGATGCGGAGTCCTGCGCGAGCGCGGTCAGTGCGCCGCCGCTCCGCTGGTTCTTCGACCCCGACGGGGAGCTCGCCCGGTCCTTCAAAGCCCAGGGCGCCGACGGCGCCTACCTGCCGCAATGGGTGGTGCTCGACCCTACGCTGCGCGTGCTGGGGTCCGCAGCCCTCGACCAGGGCCCGTCCGTGCTGAACACGGTCGCCGCGCGCGGCGCCCCGGACGACCACGCGGGCGTGCCGGTGCACGCGCCGGTGCTGATCGTCCCGAGGGTGCTCGACCCCAGCCTCTGCCGGCGGCTCATCGATTCCTACAACGCGAGCGGCGGCGCCCCCTCCGGCGTGATGCGCCAGATCGACGGCAAGACAGTGGGTGTGCTCGACGATTTCAAGCGGCGGCGCGACGCCACCATCACCGATGAGAGCCTGCGCACGGAGCTGCGCTCCTCCATCCAGCGCCGCCTGCTCCCGGAGATCCGCAAGGCCTTCCAGTTCGAAGCCACGCGCATCGAGCGCTACATAGTGGCCTGCTATGACGCCTCGGACGGCGGCTATTTCCGGGCGCATCGCGACAACACCACCACCGCGACGGCCCACCGGCGTTTCGCCGTCTCCATCAACCTCAACGCTGAGGAATTCGAGGGGGGGGACCTGCGCTTCCCCGAGTTCGGCCGCAGGACCTATCGCCCCCCGACCGGCGGTGCGGTGGTCTTTTCCTGTTCGCTGCTGCACGAGGCCACGCCGGTCACCAAGGGCACGCGCTACGCAACCCTGCCGTTCCTGTTCGATGAGGCCGGCGACCAGATCCGCGCGGCCAACGCCCACACCCTGGCCAAACCGGAGCCGCAGGAAGCTGCGCCCGCCGCCGACTAGCGGCAGCCGTCGACGATCTTTTCCAACTCAGCCAGCCGCAGCGCCCGCAGGACCCGCCCGGCCGCCATCAGCTGGTAGCGGTCGGCCGCGCCCCCGGCGTCGAGTAGGGCGGCGTCCGTATCAGGATATTTCGGCGCACGCGGGAAGTTCTTCGGCACGCAGGCGCGCTGCTTTGTCGGTGGCGGCGGCGGCGAGATCACTGGCGGCGCTGGCTTGATGACCACGACAGGCGCAGGCGGCGCCGCCGTAGGCGGCGGAATGATCAATGGGGGGGGCTTCTTCCAGAATGTGCTGCAGCCGGCGAGCAGCAAGGCTGCGGTCGCCACGACCAGGATCGGGCGTCCCGTCATTTAAGCGTCTCGAGCACGGCGCGGTCGGCGCTTTCCATCCTGGCGCAGACGTCGAAGCCTGCGGGCGCATTCTTGGCGAGTTCCTTCGCCCGCGCTTCATTGCTGAGGGCCGCGGCCGTGACCCGGCTGCCGTTTTGCACGGCGCCGACCTCGCAGGCGGCGAGCTTGGCGCCCCACACCGCGGCGGCCTGCCGATTCTCTCGCCCCAGCTCGGCGATCCGCGCCCGAAGCGTCGCTTCCTTCCGGGTCGCGTTCGAGACGGTCACCGTCAGGGCCACGCCCAGGGCGACGATCACGGCGAAGCAGGCAAGCGTCAGCCAACGGCTGGCGAGGGCCCGCACCAGGGGGTGGCTCATGACGGTGGCCTTTCCGCGGAACGGCTCGTACGAAAACAGCTAGACCACATCATCACACCGTCATCGAACCGCAAACTCCGACAAATTCGAGGCCGCGACGTGTCGTGCCCGTCGATTGACCGACATATCGCCGTCGCGATCACAGCGTAAGTCGATTTTCAGTCGAGTGAGGAGGCGCGCGTGGCCGTCTACCGCATCTATCTGGTCCATGACGACGGGCGGCTTGAGCCCGACGAAAGTTTCTACTGCAAGACCGACGAAGAGGCGGTGCGTCGCCTCAAACCCTCTTCGCGCCAGGATATCCGATCAGAACTTTGGCAAGGCGGACGCTTCATCGCCGTGGCCTTCAAGGCCCGGCGATCCGAGGGTGATCGCCCGCACGCCCCCTAACCGTTCAATGCATCGTGCCGGCGACGATCTCCAGCTTGTTGCCGTCCAGGTCGAAGAGCACGCAGCCGTAGTAGTCCGGCGCAATGTCTGGATGGGCGCCCGCGGCCCTGACGCTGTCGGCGCCGGCCGCCATGGCCGCGGCGTAAGCCGCGTCCACGGCCTCGCGGCTCTGGGCCGAGAATGCGATGTGGGTTCCCAGTCCCGCCACCCGATCGCCCGCGACGGGATAGAGGTAGAACTGACCGCCCATGCCGCCCGGCCCATACGCCAGTTCCTGAGCGCTTGCACTCGACGCGGCATGGCCGAGGGGCGCCAGGAACGCGTCGTAGAACCGCCGCGCTTGGTCGAGATCGCGGACGCCGACGGACAGGTGATCGAACATGGGGATGACCTCGCGAATGAACTGCGCCTTGCAGGTGTGGCGGGGCAGGCGCCTATGCAAGGCCCTACCCGCCGCGGGTGAGCTGGCGGCGGCGCGCGCCCTCGCGCCACTGGTCAGCCTCGGAGAGAAGGTGCTCGATGGCGTCGCGCGCCGTCGCCTGCAACGCCTCCAGATTCGGCGCGGGCAGCCTGTCGGCCAATTCGTCCAATCGCGCCACCAGTGTGGTGCTGCGTTCCGCCTGCTCCTCGAACTCCAGCTTGGCCTCGAGCGCGATGCTCGCCGCCCCGATGGCCGGCACGATGACGCTGCTCATCAGCATGATGCCAACCACCCAGTGGTCCAGTTCGTAACCCATGGCCTCCACGATCGGGTTGGCCACAAGGAAACTTCCCAGCGCGCCCAGCAGGAAGAAGAAGGTCCCGTCCTCGGCGAGGTGGATGCGATGGGCGATGCGACGGTTGCGGACGGCCTGTCCGTGGTGATAGCGCGCCTGGCCGCCGATCAGCTCCTCACTGGCCCAGGCCCCCCAGCGCGCCACGCGATCGGCGTCGAAAGCCCCCTGCGCCGGGGCGATCCCGCGTAGCAGGGTGGGCGCCAGCGTCTTTTCCCGGCGGTGTGCAGAAGGCCCGGAGCCCGCCGAAATTCCCAGCGCCCAGGCAACCCGCTCCAGCCGCAGTTGCTCGGCCAGGCGCCGCGCCTGGGTCCAGCGCATGTGCCGCCGCGCTCGATTGGCGCTCAACCACACGGCCAGCGCGGCAAGGCCAAGCACGAATTCGCCGAACACCGCAGGTATCTTGAAGCTCTCCCAAACCGCGGGCGCGGAGCCCACCACCGCGGCGGTAACGGCCGCCAACAGCAGCAGAATCTGTTCGGAGCGATGGATCGCGGCCAGCCGCGTCGCGCGCTGGTCGGCCGATACGTAGGCTGTGTCCAACTCTTTGAAGCCGTCCTGGTTCGCTAGGTCGGCCGGCAGGCTGACGTCCACCCTTGGCCCGGGCCGACCTCCCGCCAGCCGTTGAAATAGAGCGAAGGTTCGCCAGAGCGACCTGTGCAGAAGCCGGTCAACCCGCGACGGAAGCGGTTCCACCGACTCCACGATATCGGGCTGGGCCAGGCCCAATTCCTGGGCCAGCGCTTCGGCGCTCATCCACTCGATTGGCCGCGCCATCTGGCGCAGGGTCTCCATCACCTCCAGGAAATCCAGGGACGGCTCGCCGGGACCTCCGATCAGGCGCAGGACCATGGTGCCTGGCTCGATCCACAGGATGGGCAGTCCGGCCTCCAGTGCGATCCGCACCGCATCGCCCGTGCCGCCGGCCCCCCGCGCGCGCTTTCCGGTCCAGACCGCGACCAGCAGGTCGGCGTGGCTGAGCAGCCACCGGGTCTGGGCCAGATGCGGATTGCGCCCCGCGCGGATGGCCGTCTCGCCGTCCAGCCAGGTGGCCGTGTCGGCCAGAGGACTCCGGACGTCGCTCAGAAAGGGATATATCGCGTGGACCGGCCCAAGCTTCGCCCTGATCCAGGCCCGGGCGCCGAGCTCGTCCGCCCCCGGAGCGAGGCCCGTGAGCAGGCGCGCGGAACTCACCCCCGCCGCCTTCAGACGCCCGAACGCCAGGTTCAGGGCGCGGCTCAGCGACGACGTATTGCCCATGTCGCGGGCGCGGTTGTGTCCCGCAAACGCCACCTGAAGCCGGATCGGTCTGTTCACACGCGCCCCGCCACCACGCTTCGGAAGCCCTGGGTTCGTTTGGCTCCGCCCAGCCTAGTCAATGTCCCCGGCTTGCGCGAACGGCGTTTTTCCCAAGGGCGAACCCGTCAGTCAGCCCTGGGCCCTGACAGCGGCCTCGGCGGCCTGGAATCCGATCTCGCTGTGGTGCCCGTCGCAGAAGGGCTTGGTGACCGAGGCTCCGCAGCGACACAGGAAAATCCGTTTCTCATCCGCTACGTCGACGGGCGCGCCGGTGGAGTCCACTAGGTTCAACTCGGCAAGGTCGCCCGAAACCACGATAGGCCCGTTCGGGCTGATGGTTATCTTGATCGCCATGTCCTTCTCCTCGGGGTGAAGTCTCACCGGGGACGGATGCGCTTCGCCCTACTTCGGCTTGCTGAACTTGTAGACGAACTGGTCGGTCTTCCCACGGATCGACGGGTCGAAGACGAGGGCGGTGTGCGGGTCGGCGGGGTTGCGCAGCACCGGGCTCTCGCCGTCGAACTTGAAGCCCGCCGCCGCGACTTCCTGCTTCACTATGGCCGGGTCGATGCGGTGCAGGGTGTCGGCGACAGTCACCGGCGACCCGGGTGCGGCGGCATGGTCCACCACCAGGTAGACGCCGCCCGGCTTCAGCGCCCTGAACACCTGGGCGTTGACGCTGGCCGCCGTGCCGGCTGGGAACGGCTTAAGGTGCATGTCGTGGTAGTTCTGCACGGTGAGGACCATGTCCAGGCCGTCGGGCAGGCCCGCCGCCGACAGCGGTCCGGTCAGGGCGACCACGTTGTCCCGTCCGGCCGCGGCCTTCTTCTGCTCGTCGCCATAGGCCGCGCGGAACTGGATGAACTCGGCAGACTGGTAGGCGTAGACCTTGCCCTTGGGTCCGACCGCGGGCGACAAGATGGCGGTGAAATACCCGCCGCCCATCATGAAGTCGGCCACCTTGTCGCCTGGCTTCACCCCGGCGAAGGCCAGCATCTCGCCCGGATGGCGGTCCGCGTCGCGCTTCACGTCGGCCTCGGGCCGCGCCTTGTCGGCCAGCGCCGCGGTGATGTTCGCCGGAACGCCAGCGGCCAGCGCAACGCCTGCCACGCTAACGGCGAACGCCGCCAGGATCGATGCCGTCAGTCTGCGAGCCATGGCCTGGGCCTCCCTCAAGGTTCCTTTGGAGCCAGCCTAGACCGCAAAAGCCGCGGGCGCAGCATCGCGCGACAACGCCGTTCACCGTTTCGCAGGAAGGTTCGGCGTTTCAATCCAGCGCGCGGCTCGAGCCGCTTCCCTTTTTGCAGCCTCTGGCCGAAAACATTCCCATGACCGGCAGTCTTCTCCAGTACGCCTACGCCTTCGGCATCGACGTCTTCCGGCTCTGCATCTGGTTGGTGCTGCTGACGGTCATCTTCGTGCCGCTCGAACGGCTCTTCGTGCTGCACCCTCGCAAGGGCCGCCTGAAGGGGATACCCGGCGATCTCGCCTTCTATTTCCTGAACAGCCTGCTGCCCGCCGCCCTCATCGGCATTCCGATCTCGGTGCTGGTGGCGGGGCTACAGCGGGTGACGCCGGAAGCCTACACCGACGCAGTCGGCAGCTTGCCGCTGGGGGCCAAGCTCTTCCTGGGCATCCTGATCAGCGAGATCGGCTCCTACTGGGGTCACCGCCTGAGCCACCAGACGCCGTTCCTGTGGCGTTTCCACTCCGTCCACCATGCGCCCGAACACATCGACTGGCTGGTCAACACCCGCGCCCATCCCCTCGACATGGTGTTCACCAGGCTCTGCGGCCTGGTGCCCCTCTACATCTCCGGCCTCGCCTCGCCCAGCGCCACCGGCGACGCCGCCATGGTGCCGGTCTACATCACCCTCTTCGGTACGGTCTGGGCCTTCTTCGTCCACGCCAACGTCCGCTGGCGGTTCGGGGCGCTGGAGGAGCTAGTCTCGACGCCGCACTTCCATCACTGGCATCACACCAACGACGAGAACCGCGACCACAACTACGCGGCGCTCTTCCCTTGGGTCGACCGGATATTCGGCAGCTATCACGGGCCAAAGCACTGGCCGCCGGTCTACGGCGTCGACGACCCGCCGCCGGCCGACTTCACCGGCGCCCTGCTGCATCCCTTCGGACCGCCAGCCCCAGCGCAGCGCGTTGCGGCCGCCGAGCCCGCCAAGGACGCCTGACCCCGCCGGTCAGGGCGCCAGGGTTCGCCCGTTCAGGCGCGCCTCGCCGTTCAGCACCATCGTCACCGCGTCCGTCCCTACGCTGACGCTCACCGGACCCTCGGCGATCCGCCAGCCGGGGACGCTGACGTCGTAGGCGGCCAGCAGGCGCGGGTCGGCCTTAACGCGCACGGCCTTCGTCTCCCCAGGCGCCAGCGCGACCCGCGCCCATCCGATCAGGCGCTGCGAGGGCTTGCCGTCGGCGGCCGTCACGGTCGCGTAGATCTGCGGCGTCGCGATCCCCGCCCGCTCACCGGTGTTGCTCACCTGGAGGCTCGCCGTCACCGTGGGACCGCCCTCCAGCGCCAGCCCCGCATAGCCGAACCGCGTATAGGAGAGCCCGAAGCCGAACGGGAACAGCGGCTTGCCCCCGCTCCGTGCATACCAACGGTAGCCGGTCTCCGCCCCCTCCGGATGCTCGACCGAGAAGCGGCCCCGGTGCTGCTGCACGTCTGGGAACGAGGTCGGGATCGTCGCCCCCTCCACCGGCGGCCCGAAGATCATCCCCGGGATCTGCGGCCGGGGCAGGTCGTCGGTGGAGGCCGGGAAACTGATCGGCAGGCGGCCCGAGGGCTCTGTCTCGCCGTACAGCACATTGGCGATCGCCTCGCCGCCGCGACCGCCCGGATACCAGGCCTCCAGCACCGCCGCCGCCTCGCCGAGCCAGGGCATCAGGACCGGCGTGCCAGTCTCCAGCACCACAATGGTCTTCGGATTGGCCGCACAGACGGCCGCGATCAGCTCGTCCTGCTCGTGGGGCAAGGAAAGTGTCGGCAGGTCCTCCGCCTCGGTCGCCCACTGGTCGGCGAAGACGATAGCCACGTCGGCCTCCCGCGCCGCTTGAGCCGCCTTGGCCGGGTCGGTTCCTGCGTCGAAGGTCACCGCCGCATTGCGCGCCAGCTCCCGGATCGCCGCCAGCGGCGCCGAGGGATGATAGGTGATCCGCGAGAAGGCCGAGGACGGGCCCATGGTCACCGCGATCTCGTG
>Ga0207676_10002551_pt1 | contig 12996 bp, 10 predicted proteins | sample KBSSwiS72_FD_184307 | JGI IMG/M metagenome (GOLD analysis project Ga0207676, IMG submission 184307) | Switchgrass rhizosphere microbial communities from Kellogg Biological Station, Michigan, USA - KBS Switchgrass S7-2 (SPAdes) (version 2) | ecosystem: Host-associated > Plants > Roots >... | reverse complement strand
GATCCGCAATCACCTCGGTAAGTGCCTTCAGAAAATCATCCGGCGATTCACCGGGCAACAGGCGAACGTCGAGATTGCACGTCGCAGCGTTGGGGATAACGTTTGTTTGCTTGCTGCCGCTCAGCATGGTGATGGAGATCGTGTTGCGCAACAGAAAGTTGAACTCTCGCTGACTCGCCAGCGCCTTCGCGAACACGGGATCTTTCAACGCTTCACGAATGTTTGCAAACCGCGAACGCAACGGTTCCGGCTGCAACGCCGCAATGTCCTTGAAATATTGTTCGACCGCAGGCAATAACTTTACCGGCGTCTCCCAGTCGAGAATGCGGTTCATCGCGCGGATGAGACGGTTCGTGGCTGAGTCGGCAACTGGTCGCGAGCCGTGACCGGGCAATCCGGTGGCAGTAAGTCGCAACCAAAACGGCGCCTTCTCAGCGACGTCGACGCCGACAATCTTGACTTGATCGCCCTCGAGCAGGTTGTCGCCGCCTTCAGTTAAAAGGTATTCGGCATTTTTGAAGAGATCGGCTTTATTGGCGATCATCCAGAGTGACCCCTCGTCGTTCACTTCTTCGTCGGCGGTGCCGAGAAAGATGACGTCGCGCGACAACGCGGGTCCTTCGCGCTTCAGCAGGATCATCGTCATCAGGTGCAGCAGCCCTTCGCCTTTCATGTCGAGCGCGCCGCGGCCATAAATCGCACCGTTCTTGATCACGGCCGCAAACGGATCGACTTCCCACGACGCGGGCTCCGCCGTCACGACATCCATGTGGCTGAGAAGAATGATGGGACGTTTCGAGCCGTTGCCTTTCAGACGCGCGATGATGTTGGCGCGTGAAGGTTTGAATTCAAAGATCTCATTCTCGATTCCGTATTGATCGAAGATCTTCTTGAAAAACTTTGCCGCCTCGATCTCGTTTCCCGGTGGATTCGAGGTATTCACGCGCAGATATTGCTGCATCAAGTCGACGGCCATGTCCTGATAACGCGGCCAATCGATCGCGCCGTTCTGCGCGCGCGCACTCGTGGGCAGGGCAAGCACTAATGCCGCAAGCAATCCAGAGATTACACAGATTCTATTATTACGACGAGCCATTTCGTTTTCTGCTTTTTGTGCCTTCTAGTGGCCCATATTATCATGCCCGCCAATGCGTCTCTTCCCTTTGCTTCTCATGCTGGGCGCCGCGTTCGCAGCCGGCGCGATAAATTCCATTGCCGGCGGAGGGACGCTTTTGACGTTCCCGGTCCTGATCTGGCTCGGACTCGATCCCAAAGTTGCCAACGGTACCAGCACCGTCGCCCTGTGGCCGGGACTGTTTGGAGGCTTGTTTGGTTATCGTCGTGAACTCGAAAACAGTTCCACGATCCTGCTCCGGCTCGGAGTGACCAGCGTCATTGGCGGCGCGTTAGGCGCCTGGCTTTTGATCTGGACACCTTCACCTGTTTTTGCCTCGCTCGTTCCCTTCCTCATTTTATTCGCGACAATCCTCTTCATGTGCCACGGGCAGATTAACAAACGTCTGCGCCTCGGTTCTCTCGACGCAAACCCAACGCGCTCGTGGTGGACTGGCGCCATCATCTTTCAGTTCTTCTCCGCCATGTATGGCGGCTACTTCGGAGCGGGCAATGGCATCCTCATGCTCGCGGCGATGGGGCTGCTCGGTCTCAACGAACTTCATCGCGCCAATGGCATCAAAAATTTTCTCGGCATTTGCATCAACAGCATCGCGGTGCTGAGTTTCTCACTGGCCGGACTGGTCGTTTGGCAGGATGCACTCGTGATGGCTTGCGGCGCATTGGCGGGCGGTTATTTCGGAGCGAGCATGGCGGTGCGCATTGGCCAGATGTGGGTGCGGCGGGGCATAGTGGTGATCGGATTTGTTATCTTCATCGCGATGATTTGGAAGCTGCGCCACTGAATGCAAGCACGAGCTGAGACCACTAAACTTCCACGCGAGTTTTATATGCGCCCCAACGTCCTCACGGTGGCTAAAGATCTGCTCGGCAAACTGCTGGTCGTCCCTGGTCCAAATGGTAAACGAGTCTCCGGAAAGATTGTTGAAGTCGAAGCATATCGCGGACCCGAAGACAGGGCCTCACACGCTTTCGGCGGACGGCGAACGAAACGAACCGAGACCATGTACGGCAGCGGTGGCGTTGCCTATGTCTACTTCGTTTACGGTATGTATTACCAGTTCAATGTCGTCAGCAATGTCGCGGACACTCCGCACGCGATTCTGGTACGCGCGCTGGAGCCGGTTGAAGGCATCGAGATTATGCGGGAGCGCCGCCACACCCATTCGGACCATAATCTCACCAGCGGTCCCGGGAAGCTGTGCATCGCAATGGGTATCGATCGTCAACTCAATGCCGCGGATCTCTTAGGAGATCGAGTTTGGCTGGAAGAATTCGAGCACGTTCCACCACGTCGTGTCGCCCGCGGCCCACGCATCGGCATCGACTACGCGCAGGAATGGATCGACAAACCCTGGCGCTTCTGGATTCGTGATAATCGGTACGTCAGTAGGATCCGTTCAATCCGCGCCTAAAGAACAAACTTTATTTTGGCCCCTTCGATCTTTGTGGTCGTCACGGGCTGTCCACGCAAAAACTCCATCATCCCTTCTTTAATCTTCGGCGACGACAAAAACAGCGGATCGCTATGAACCGCGCCGTCGATAATCATATGCGTGCTGTTTGGAAAACCAACACGATACTCTTCCGCATTGTTGATCGGCGTGCGAGCGTCCATGGTGCCGCTGATAAACAACACCGGCACGTCCGATCGCAGCGGCGCCCGAAACTCATCGCCAAGATCGGGAGCCTTCCACGCCTCACAAACCTCCGGGAACGGAAAGTTAAAAATATCTTCGAGCAACGTACCCTTTGCTTCCTGCGCGATGCGCTCTCGTCGCGCCGCGGTCTGGCCCGATGCGCAATCCATCATGTACGACATCGCCGAACCAATCTCACTGCGCGACTGGCTGAGCCAAACCTGTGCCGGGTTCGTGAAGTCTCCCTTCGCGGCCCGATAGAACAAGGCCGGAAATCGCGCGGTTACAGTGGTGCCGATATTGTTTGCGACGATGTATTGCATCACAAACTTATTCACTACGACTTTGATCTTGAGTTTTGTTTGCGGGTCCGTTATCTCGACTGTTTCCGGATGCGCGTCCAAACGATCGAACACCGATCTCATCAGCCCGAGAAAGTCGGGAACCTCCTTGCCGATTTCAGGGTCGGCTTTAATCACAGCCGCGAGATCTTCGAGATGCTTCTGGATGTTGCTCGGGAGTTTGTACGTGTGATCGGGTCCTTCTGTGCCGGCGAGAATCGCGCGATGAATACTCTTCGGATGCCTGCGCATGGCTGCGAACGCGAGGTGAGTTCCATAACTAATACTCCAGAGACTGATCTGATTTGCTCCCAATGCCTTTCTCAAATCTTCAAGGTCGTCGGCGCTCTCGTTGGTGTTGTAAGCAGTCAGGTCAACACGTTGAATGTCGCGCCAGTACGACACACAACCGTGTGAGTTCTCGAGCAACTCTTTGATTGCCGCTTCACGCGTTGGCGCAACGTCGAGCGGCAAGCTGAGCCGCTCATAGCAACCGAGGTTCGGTTTCGAGAAGCCCGTGCCGCGCTGGTCGAAGGCGATTACATCCGCAATCTCGCGCAAGGCCATGAACAAAGGAAAGCGAGCGTCTTTGGCGGTGAAGATTCCTGACCCACCTGGTCCACCCGCGAGATAGACAATAGGAGGACCGGGGTTCTGCGCCGTGCTCTTGAAACGCACGAAAGCGAGTTCAATTAAATTGCTATCCGGCTTCGAGCGGTTCTCGGGAACATACAGTGTTCCGAATTCGGCGTCGACTTTTTCCTTCTTGTTGTTTTCAAAAACGTAAGGCTTGATTTTGAGCGTCCCGGCTTTTTGTTGGGCGCTCGCGGGCACGATCAGGATTAAGAAAGAAATCAGTAACAAGACACACTTGGAGATAGACATGCGCGATGCCTCCTTGGGAACTTTTCCTACAGATTATTTACCGCAGATAAACGCAGAAGAACGCAGATTACGAAACTCTATCCTTCGATCTCGGAGATGGCCCAGGCAGCTTTGGCGCTGACGCTTGTGTCCGGATCGTTGAGTGCCTGTTTGAGAGTGGGGATCGCTTGAGCGCTCGCGATCTCGCCGAGGGCCTCGGCCGCACCGCGACGAACTTCGACACGCGCATCCGATAACAACACGCTACACAGTGCGTTGACTGCCCGCGCGTCTTTCATCTCGCTCAAGGCCCACACGGCTAATTCACGGACACGCCAATCGTCATCTGCAAGCGTGGCGACCAGTTTTGCCAGGGCGCGACTATCATGCACCTCGCCCAGTGCGCGTGCGGCAGCCATGCGCACCCAGTCGTCGCTATCGCCAAGCAACGTGACGAGCTGCGGTACGACGCTGGCTCTTTCGCCCGGCGCCATGTTCATCAACTCGCCGATGGCCCAGGCTGCGTTTCGTCGCACCGTTGCATTCGAGCTGCTGAGCTGTTGCGAGAGTGGTCCATAAGCAGGACTGCCGAAAGATGCGAGCGCGATGGCTGCTTGTTCGCCGGGCGAGGGATGTTTGAAGGTTTGCAGCGCCGGACTCCAGCGGCCAATGTTCCAGCACACCATGAGCTGCGTCTTACTGTCGTCGCCAAGCATGGCGATGAGCGACGGAATCGCGGCGACATCGCCTTGTAATCCGGCCTTGCAGGCCGTCCGCGCTCGCTCTTCGGCTGCGGGCTCATTCTGTTGAGGCTGAATTTCGGTGCGCGGCGGCTGTGTGGCAGCAGTCGCGGCCGAAGGAATCGGATGTTGGGTTGCTGGAAGATTGAGCAGCTCGATTGTTTGCGTCACCGCAGCGTGTGCTTGTGTCTGCAACTCGAGCGAAAACATTGAAAGCGAAAGTGCTGAAGCACAGAGAACCGAAAGCGCAGCGAACATCAATACGCGCGCCAGACCGGCGCCCACTCGTCCATTACGTTTCATGAGTCTCACGATCCTTTCCTCCAGAATCTTTCCGTCGAAGATGCTCAATATAAATGCCTGTGACGAATACTGCCGTGAGACGTGCGCCGCCCACAGCAACGAGCGGGCATAAACTTTCGGCGCCAGCACATGACGGGTGACCAGTTCGTCGCAGGCCAACTCGCGCGTGCGATCGATTTGACGCTTGATTAAGTACGTCAGGGGGTGAAAGGAAATCGGCAGTACGAGCAATTCGCAGATTAGATTGGTGAGAAAGTCGTTGCGCTTCACATGGGCCATCTCGTGGGCTAGAACAGAGAGAAGCCTGGCTTCGTCAGTGCTGGTGCAAAAGGTTTTTGGCAACACGATCAGTGGCCGCAGCGTGCCGATCGTATACGGAACGCGTGCTTCCTTTGACACGGCCACGGGCGACGCGCCGAGTTTCAGGAGCTTGCGACAGTGTTGTGCGAGCAGTTCGATATGCGGAACGATTTCGGCGCGAAGCGCGGAACGTCGCAGTTTCTCCTTTCGACGCCAGCAACGCGCGAGTCGTACCGCTCTTGCAACGATAAATAACACGTAGGCAAGTACCAGGATGACGACGCTGCGTCTTGAAGCCGTGACAGTCTTAGTGCGCGATGGGCCGATGTGATCCACGGCCAGAGCGTCGGATGTCGTGCTCGTCACGACTGAAGTCGCTGGAACGCTGGTTACTCGCGTTGAAGGCGTTGTTAGCCGAAGACTCGAAACCCACGCAGGCACGACCCGGCTCGCAGTTATTAGCGGCACGATCAGAAACGCCGCCAGCGCGACCACCCCCAACGTATGCCGGTAACGTGCAGGGCAATTCTTCAAGCTCCAGCTACCGAGCGTGGCTATCGCGAAGATCGTCGGGATCTGCCACACCGAATTCAGGATAAAATTCAGGATGACTTCGCTAGTCCGTAACATCGCTCTCTTCCTTTTCGATCAACGCGTGAAGCTCCGCCAGCTTCTCGGGCGTGAGATGTTTCTCCTGCAGCAGGTTCATCACCAACCCTTCCGCCGACCCGCCAAACAAACGATCGATAAACTCGCGCACCGCGTGACCCGTAAACTTTGTCCGGCTGACGGCCGGTTTATAAATGTAGGCTTTGTCTTTGAGACTTCTTTTGACTTTCTGTTTGCGATGCAGGACGGTGAGCATAGTCTGTACGGTGGTATAGGCGAGCTCGCGTTTGAGTTGTTTTTGCACGGTCTGCACGGTGGCGGGCCCGGTTTCCCAGAGCACCTGCATAATCTCGAGCTCCAACGGCGTCATCTGTTCGCTCTTGCGACGCGGCATCCGGCCAAAACCTCCTAAGACTTTAGGCGGAGAGAATACAGATCCCCAGCGGCCCTGTCAACTAAAACTTTAGTTGTTAATCGCTGCCGTAGCGGATTTCCATGTGGCGGATGCGATAGGCTGCTAGGATCAGTACGATCAGAGTCACGCCCAACATGCTCGGAAGCGCGATGTATGCCGGGGTTGGATCGGCGATTACGGCGAAGGGGCCTTCGGAGACGGGAACGGGAACGAGCGAGTTGAGGTAGTGAATCACACTGATTTTCTTCAACAACGGCGGCAACAGGAAATTGAGCCACTCCCAACCATAAAGCAACAACGCGGGAATGATTGGATTACGAATAAACAAACCCACGACGAGAAAGAACGCGCCGTAACCAACGCATGCCAGCATCGTGATGCCCGCGTAAGTAAGCAGCTGCGAGAGACCACGGCCCTCGGTAAAGTAACGCGCGCTCTGCGAGTAGAAGTGAGGGAAATACAGCAGCAACATCGAAATGATAGTGGTTCCTGTGAAGAGAACCATCGACGTGACGAGCCCCGAAATATACTTCCCGACCACCAGCACTTCTCTGCGCACCGCGCTCAGAAAGTAATAGTGCAGACTGCGATCGACTAACTCGCCGCGAAACAGATTCATAAAGATCCACGCCGAGCCAAAGAACACCACCGTGCGCAAAATCAATCCGTTATAAAGGGCGGAGTAGATCACGCTCATCTGGTTGAAATCGCGCCACTCGTTCGCGGGTGGACGAACCACGGCCAGAATTGAGAGCGGGAAGAGCGGCAGGAACGCCAGCAGGTAGATCAATATCGAACGACGGTTGAGAAAGTTCTTTTCGATCTCCATCCAGAAGATCGCGGCGACCTGCCGCAGCCACAAGTCCCAACGCGACGGCAGCCTGCTCGCTCTCTCTGGCACTACTTCTGTCGCAGCACTCATCTTCTATGCACTCCCGCCCGACGTTCCAATCAGGTATTGATAGACCGCACTGAGATCGTCATCGACCGGCGCTATCGCTTCGATACTCACGTCACCTTCAGCCACGGCTCGATTCAACATCAGGTAAAAGCGATCCGCATCACGAGTTTTCACAAACAGGCCGCGACGATCGTCGTGCACCTTGGCTTCGACAACGTGATCCTTCGCGAACACGTAAGCCGCGAGTTTCGCAGGCTGATCGCAGCGAATCAGGATCTGCATCGGGTGCTCTTCCATCTCGTCGCGTACGCCGTGAATGTCTCCTTCCGCGACGATGTAGCCGTTGTTCACCAGCACCACGCGGTCAGACATCATGTCGACTTCGTGCAGGATGTGTGACGAGATGATCAGGTGCAGTCCCTCGGCCGCGAGCTTGCGAAACAGCGCGATCGTTTCGGCGCGCACCATCGGATCGAGTCCGTTGAGCGGTTCGTCGAGAATCAACACGGAAGGTTCGTGAGCGATCGCCTGGGCCAACCGTATGCGTTGCCGCATGCCCTTGCTGTAGCCGGCAACTTTCCGGTCCGCCGCTTCGACGAGATTTACCCGCTCGAGCGCAAGATGGGTCAATTCGCTCGCGCGCTTGCGATCGAAGCCATGGACCAGCAGAAACGAATTGATAAACTCGCGTCCCGTCACTCCTCTCGGAAAGGAGTCAAACTGGGTGCAATATCCGACTTTGCGAAACAGTTGTTCAGGCTGGTCGGTGGGAATTCCCAGCAGCGAGATCGTGCCGCGCGTCGGGCGCAACAGTCCTGTCATCAGGTTCATCAACGTCGACTTCCCTGCTCCATTCGGACCGACAAGACTCGTAATGCCCGGCGCGATCTGCAGGTTGACTCGATTCACGCCGAGTATCTCGCCGTAAAACTTGGAGACGTTGTCGAAAATGATGAGCTGATCCGGGGAAGACATTTGATCTATCGAACGACCTCGTACGCTTTAACTTTCCAATGCAAGATTGCCAAACACACGGCGCAGATAAAGAAAAGTACGGCCCATGAACACCACAGCGGTGGCTCCGTCACAACCACTTCCCGGATAACATTGTCATCGAAGCCCCTGATCGCAACGGTTGCGTAAGTGCGTTCAAAAGTTCCGAATAGACCAGCCGTCACGCTTTTTATCAACGCTCCCATGCTGATCAGGTTCCCCCAACGCGTCAAAAACACCTGGTTGAAAAATTCGCCAAAGACCGAGGGAATCAAGAACAAGCCGAGCATCGCGCCGCTCGCGACGATCCTCCATTTCACCAATGCTGAAAGAGTTTGCGACAACAGTGCGAGCAGCAATATCCAAACCGCGCTGCCGATAAAGATCGCGCTGACCATCCACAAGTTTGTCTTGAACCAACTGAAACCTTCGAGGTACGACTGCAATAGAAACAACAACAACTGCGGTATCCACGTGATCGCCGACAACAGGATCAGTAATACTGACATCTTTCCCATCACGTACTCGGTGCGCGAGAAAGGACGGCAAAGATAGAGCGGCAAGGCGTTGTTCCGCAGATCGCGCGAGACGAGTGGTGGTCCAACCAGCAAGGCCAGGATGAAAGCGAAACCGCCCTGAATGTTTACGAAGGTCTGAAAGAATGAACCATCAACGGGCACCAGCTCGCGAACGTTCAGGTTCATGATTGCCACCGCCGTGACGTTGTGACGCAGGTAAATCAGCACTGCTTCGACGAGCAGCGGCAAGAAGCAGACAACAAAAAATGCAGTGAACAGTTTCGAATTGAAAACCCCGCGCAACGTGTGTCGCGGAATGATCAGGAAACGGCTCCACTCAGGAGTCAGTGCGCCGGCGTAGCGCTTGTAAGTCTGCTCATAAACCGCCATTGCCGTTCTCCATTGCCTTCAGGAAAATGTCTTCCAAAGAATCACGCTTGTAACTCAGGCGGCGCAGTTGCACCTGTTCCTGATCGGCCAGCCGATACAGATCTCGCACTTCGATGCCTTCCTGCAAAACGATCTTCAGTCGATTCGCACTCGAGATCGCGTATTCGCAACCGAGTTTCGCTAAAGCTTCGACAAACTTCTCCTGATCGCCGCGCGTTTCGAGCATCAGAAACTTGCGGTTCGACTTTCTTTCCTCTTCGAGGTTGCAGTAGACGGCAATTTGCCCATCGCGCAGGATCAGGATCTCGTCGCAGCATTCCTCGACGTCGAGCAACAGATGTGAAGAGAGCACGATGTGAGCCTGACCGCTGTCGCGGATCTCGCGAATCAACTTGATCATGCGCAGGCGCGCCGGCGGATCGAGTCCGTTAGTCGGTTCGTCGAGAAAGATCAGTTTTGGACCGTGCACGATTGCCTGCGCGAGCTTTGCGAGTTGCTTCATGCCGAGCGAGTAACTATCGAGACGGCGATAACGTGCCTCGCCAAGACCGACGTAGAAGAGTGCTTCGTGAGCACGCTCGAGTGCGGCTTCAGGAGGTAACCCCGACAGTTCACCCATTAACCGAACGAAGTGAACGGCGTTCATCTTAGCGATGAACGAATCGCGCTCCGGCATGTAGCCAATCAATGCGCGGATCTGTTTTGCTTCGTCAGAAATGTCGAGCCCGAATATCTGCGCAGTGCCGGAAGTCGCCGGATGGAATCCGAGCAGCGTGTGAATCAGCGTAGTCTTGCCGGCGCCATTCGGACCGAGCAGACCGATCGCTTTACCACGCAGGTCACCGCGAAGGTTCTTCAGGATTTGGCGTCGACCGAAAGAAACGCTGAGACCATGCAGGTCGATCACCGGCGGCTCGACGAGAGCCATTTGAGCTTTGATCGGTTCACCGGGAACCGAAATGGGGAGCGCCATACTCTTTCTTATATCGCCGTGTTCTGATAATTCCAAACGAATCCGAGTCCGAAGACCGTGCCCATCAGCAGAAAAGCAACAATGCATGCTAACGCATCAGACGGTTGTAAAGTTCTGCCAATCGCAAGAATCTCGATCAGGAACACAGGTGTGTTGAGTATGACTGCGGAGGCGAGCGGAAAGAGCAGCGCTGGTCTGCAACCACCCATGCGTTGTCGAAGCCATGAAAGGGAGGGCGCATAGGCTAATGAGAACAACAGCGCTGCCATGATCATGGAGGTGACTGTCGCACTGAGTGCTTGTCCATCGAAGAAAGAAAACTTCGAGAGGATGAGTACCAAACCGAACAGCCAGGAAGTCAGGGAGATTGAAACGAGCTTCATTGTTAGCGCTTTATCTTGTGAATCCTACAAATCTTATTAATCCTGTCTAACTTTGTTTCTAAAGAACTCAGTTAGACAGGATTTTCAAGCTTGAACAGAATTACTTCTTCGAACCCATACCGCGACCGATGATATTTTGCATCTCGAGCGCGTTGGGCATTCCCAACAGCGTTGCCGGTCCTAACCCGAATGGACCACCCTCAGTGTTCGCAGCGAACGTGATGCTGTCGCCCTGCGCGTAAGCGTATGCCAGGGTCGGCGGCATGTCGGAGGCGATGGCTTTCATGGCCTGTTGTGGTCCGCTCGGCAGTTTGTCAGCCGTGCTCGCCAGGCCTGCCGGCACGAGGCCACCGATGTTGTGATAAAACACTGCCGAGAAGTTGGCATTGCCATCAGCCGGGAGACCCGCCGTAAACTTCGGCGAACGCAACAACGACGAGCCATTCTCGTGCGCGGTCAGTGCGCGCTGGACCAACGCCCGGCTCGGACCGACGATCCAGTAGCCATTGTCGTAGGTGTAGTTGACCTCTACGAACCCGAAGTCAGGCGATCGCAACGTGTAGAAAGTACGACCACCGACGTCAGCCTTGTCCCAGGTCAGACCGTTCTTGCCGAATTTCGCGGCTTCCTTATTCACTTCGTCGACCACGCGCTCGAGTGTCTGTTGCAAATGCGCCGGGTCATTGACTTCAAACACCAACTTCCACGAAGGCGTGGGCAGTAGTGGCCCGTCAATCGCGAAGGCAAACTCTCCACCGAGCGGAGCGGCGATGTCGTTGCGAATGTTTAGACCGCGATCTGACGACTGCTTATCGATGGTCTTGCGCAACTCAGGCGATACCGTGTCCATTACGTTGAGCAGATCATCGACGAGCGCCACCGGATTCTTGACTACGAAACCAGCCACTACGTTCGCGTCCGGCGAGATGTACTCCAGCGAACCCATGGGTCCCGGAGCCGCGAGCCACGACGGAATGCCGCGCTGCGCGTTGTTGAATGAAAGCGAAGCTTGCGTGTGCGTCTTTCCGTTGCTGTCTTTCTGATCCAGCACGAAATACTTCACGCTCAGAATGCCCAACTGATTCAACGCACTTTCCTGCTTCTCAGCATCCGGACCTTTCGTGCGTTCCGCTTTTGTGCTGGCGACAACCTTCTCGAGGTTTGCCGCGACCACTAAGCCAGCGCCTTCCTGGTAAACCTGCGCGATGCGATTGCGGAATGGCGCTGCCGTGAAACTGCTCACGCCGCCGTTAGCCTTCGCAGTCGCGAGACCTTGAAGCTGTTGCAACTTCGGACTGGCGGCAAACAAATTATCCTGAATCCAAACGTACAGCTTGTCTTTGCTGTCATCGGCCGCTGCATTTGCCGTCGCTGGATCTTCGACGAACTGGATCTCAGGATGCCCCTTCTTGTCGGAATACTTCGCAATCTCCTGTTCGAGAAACTGCCGGAAGCCTTCCGAGTTCTTCAGCTCAGCCAGCACCAGGGGGTCACCGGGCTTGCCTTGATTGTCGATCGAGACCGAGACGGCAATCTCATCGCCGAGATAGGAACCAAACTGTCGAATCGTTCCCACAACCTGGTCCATATTCTGCGCGCGGCCCGCCTGCTCTTTCTCCCACCAGTCACGCAACGCAGGATTCTGACTCATCCGCTCCTGAATGACGCGATGTGATTCAACAATCGAGTCAGCGAGATTTGGTAACGCGGCGTAGACGACTGTGTTCTCCGGCATCAGATCGAGCAAGTGCGTGGAATAACGAACGCCAGGTTGCTGAACGTTCTTCAACGCGTTCTTCAGCGAAGCCAAACCATTCAAGACGGCCGCATAGCGATCTGCGTTTCGACTCCACGCGACTTCGTCTTTCACCGGAATCGTCGCAATCGACGGGTTCGTGGTGGCTTGTTCGCCGGGATGAAGCACGCGATCGGCGCCAGCGTGATTCAGATTAACTTCGCCTTCGATTACCGAAATGCGCGAGCCCTTGGTGCCGTTGTTTACTGAGAAGACCGTACCGGTAACTGCAACCAGCGAATCGGCACTCTCGACAAACAACTGACCATCTTTCTGCTTCGCCGCTTCCACGACGATGCTGCCGCGATTGAGGTGAATCGTCGTTCCTTTGCCCGTCTTAGTCAGGTAAAGCTCGGAACGATCTTTCATTTCGATCAACGAACCATCGCCGAGACGAACGACGGCGTGACCGTCTTTCGCGGTACGTACCTTCTCGTTCTGTTGCAGCTTCGCGCCAGTGCTGACCGCCGCCGACTGCGTGTCCGCAACCTGATAAACCTGTCCGTCAGCCGCTTGCACGGTGGCTTCGAAATCACCGTATGGCCAGAACCGTTGCACAAACGGAATCGCCAGCAGTCCCAAACCGATGACCAACGCGGCAGCGATGCCCCAGCGCATCACAACTGGCTGCAACGAGTAGCTCGGCTTGCGCGCGGCCGGCTTGATCGTGGCCGTGCGTCGCGAACGCGCTTCGTTC
>Ga0207676_10002538_pt1 | contig 13031 bp, 11 predicted proteins | sample KBSSwiS72_FD_184307 | JGI IMG/M metagenome (GOLD analysis project Ga0207676, IMG submission 184307) | Switchgrass rhizosphere microbial communities from Kellogg Biological Station, Michigan, USA - KBS Switchgrass S7-2 (SPAdes) (version 2) | ecosystem: Host-associated > Plants > Roots >... | reverse complement strand
CCAGCGACGACACGTAGATTCCAGCCTTGGCTATCTTATCCTTGATCGCGGCGATGCGGTTGTCATCCACCTCGTCCGGATTGAGCCGGAGTTCCATGCTGGTGAAGCCTTCGGCCTTGACGAAATCGAGATTCGCGTCGGAATAGGAGCAGAGAACTCCCAGCTTCGGCTTCCAGTTTGAATAGGAGGGCCGTTGCGCCTGGACTGCGACGGCGGCGGACACGGCGGTGAGGATGGTGCGTCTAGAGATAGCCACCGCTCGACAATAACCCGCCGGGGGAGCCATTGCAACCCGTATTTGCGATACTATAAACCGAATTCAGGCTCCGAGTAGAGGTCACTGCCATGCCACAGGTGCAGCGAGCACCCGAAGTACATGACGTAGTAGTCATCGGCTCCGGAGCCGGTGGCGGCACCGCCGTCAAAGTTCTCACAGACCTGGGCCACAAGGTCACGCTGCTCGAAGCCGGCCCCATGCTCGATCCCAGCAAGGACTTCAAGGAACACATGTGGCCCTGGGAAGTCGACCACCGCGGCGTGGGGCCCAACGCGGAGAACTATTTCGGAAAAGACATCTATCCATTCGGTTATTTCCTCGCCCCCAACGGCTTCTGGGACCTCCCAGGCGAACCCTTCACGGTTGCCGAAGGCGACTCATTCCGCTGGTTCCGGTCGCGCATACTGGGCGGTCGTACCAACCACTTCGGCCGTATTTCGCTCCGTTTCTCTGACTACGATTTCAAGCCCCAACAATTCGACGGCCTTGGCACCGACTGGCCCATGACCTATGAGGAAATGTCGCCCTGGTACGACAAGGCCGAAGAATTCATCGGCATCACGGGCACCCACGAAGGCCTCCGCACCGCGCCTGACGGCAAATTCCTGCCCCCGATCGCGCCCCGCGTCCACGAGCAGCTCATCCAGCGCGCTGGAAAAAGACTGAACATTCCCGTCATTCCCTCCCGCATGGCGATGCTGACGAAATCTATCAATGGCCGCGCCGCGTGCCACTACTGCGGCCAATGTGGACGCGGATGCCGCACTGCATCGGCTTTCAGCTCCAGTCAGGCGATGATTTTCCCCGCGATGAAGACGGGACGGCTCAGCATCATTAGTGGAGCGATGGCGCGCGAGCTTCTGGTCGATAGCTCCGGCAAAGTCAACGGCATATCTTATGTCGATAAAGCGACGCGTACTGAGAAAACGATTCGATGCAAGGCGGTCGTGGTAGCCGCCAGCGCCTGCGAGTCCGCTCGCCTGCTCTTGAATTCGAAATCCTCGCAATTTCCGAATGGAGTCGCCAACGGTTCGGGACAGGTGGGCCGCAATCTGACGGACACCGTCGGCCACGCCGTCAGCGGCGTCATACCGGCGCTTGAAGGCATGCCCCGTTACAACAGCGATGGAATCAGCGGCATGCACGTCTACGTTCCGTGGTGGGAACTCGACAAGAAGAACAAAGATTTCCCGCGTGGCTATCACATCGAAATCGGAGGCGGCTTCGGCATGCCGCAGATCGGCTCTTTCCGCAATGTCGCGACGAGAAACGAAGGCTACGGAACCAAATTAAAGGATGATATTCGCCGCTATTATGGCAGCCAGGTCAACTTCTCCGGCCGCGGCGAAATGATCCCGAACGAAAATTCGTTTTGCGAAATCGATCCCGTGACCGTCGATCAGTGGGGCATCCCCGTGCTCCGCTTTCACTGGCAATGGAGCGAAAACGAAATCCAAATGGTGAAGCACATGCACAAGACCTTCACGGACTTGATCGAGACGATGGGCGGACGTGTCACGTCACCCGCTATGCCCGCAGATGCCGTGAAGGCCGTGTCTCTCGGCGGCGAAATCATCCACGAAGCCGGCACCTGCCGCATGGGTGATGATCCCAAGCGCAGCGTCCTTAATAAGTGGTCGCAGGCGCACGAAGTGCCCAATCTGCTAGTGGTCGACGCGGCCCCCTTTAATGGTAACCCCGACAAGAACGTGACGCTCACCATCGTCGCCAATGCCTGGCGCGCCGCCGCGCACCTCGCCGACGAAATTACGAAAGGAAACGTGTAGGTTATGGAAGATACTTCGCGCCGCGAGTTATTCAGGATTATCGGCGGCTCCCTAATTCTCACGGCCGCAGGATCAGGGGTCCTTTCGCCCGCCCTCGCCCAGCACGTCCACGCCGAGATCGCAGCCGTGAAATCGCTGAGCGCAGGCCCGAACTACGCGCCGAAGAAGTTCACACGGCACAATTTTCTGACACTCAAGAAGCTTGGCGACATCATCATCCCTGGCGCTTCCGACGCGGGAGCCGCGGAGTTCATAGATTTCCTCTCCAGCCACAACGAGGAGCTCGCCGCGATTTTCAACGGGGGCTTCGGCTGGCTCGATAACTGTATGCAGAAGACCTATGGCACGGATTTTCTCAGCGCCACTATGGCGCAGCAAACCGAAGTGCTGGACAAGCTGGCGTACGAAAAAAACAGAACACCTGAAACCGCTCCCGGAGTCCACTTCTGGACGTGGACCAGGAATATGGTGGTTGACGCCTACTACACCAGCCCCGCAGGCGTGAAAGACCTCGGGTACATGGGCAACGGAGCCATGCGCGTTTTTAGCGTTCCGCAAGAAGCTGTCGATTACGCGGTCAAACGCAGCCCCTTCGCCAACGAAGCTTAGTGAACGTATCCGATTTCAGGTATCGGAACGGCCGTGTATACCAAAGAGCCGTGAATATTAGCTACCGTGCTGCATACTTTGTATCATCTGCTTCACTTGAATGGCTGATCCTCTGGGACGATTTGCCAGGGCTTCATGCGAGAGGAAGTGCGGATTTATTCGCGAGAGGGTCTCGTTAACGAAAATACCTTTGTGAACGTGCAATCCCTGCTCGACAACACCAATCGGCAATGTTTCTGTATGGTACTGACAGACTCCACTCAATGAAGCATGTTTCTCGAAAAGCTGCTCAAGACCCCGCTCGTAGTCCAAGAGCTTCACAAAATTCTTTTCGTGCCCGAATTCCCACGTCATATCGCCGGTGGCCCACAGGCCTCTAAAGCCATTGCGCAGTGCTTCATCAATGGCAGCCTCAAGCAGAGCCAACATTCTCTCGCTATCAAATTGTCCATCGACTAGGTGACTCTCATCGGAGGAGAGCACCAACGCACCCCTTTCCAGCTCTCGAGTTAAATCGAGACCCGCGGCAGCCAGATAGGACCGGATTCCGGCCACCATTGTAGGACTGTTGAGGTAGAGACAGCGCTTATTGTTTCTGAGGTTTTCGACGACACTGGCTGCGAGCGCTCGAAGATGCTTGGCGGGCGAGCCCTCATAGATCAAACATTGATGCCTTGGCACCGCATCCATAATGTGATTTTAGACTAAATGTGATTTTAAATCGGAAGTACGGCCACGCACCAGAATGGTGATCCTCGGTGGCGCCGAGATCAACACAACCGTCGCGAACGAAAGTTAGGGTCTGATTACAACTCTTTGTGTTGCCTAAGCCCGGCCAAAGGCGCTGGAATCGCACTTTAACCTTTTATTTGCATGTCTTTAACCGCCGATTAGAAAATGGCCTACTCATACATTAAAAAAATCGATTGGACGTCGTGGGACTCATACCTTAGACTGCAAAAGTACTGACATCCGCTTCCCGCCCGGTCCGCGGGAGACACTCCGGTAATAAATTTTGTTTGATTGAGGGCACCGCGCCGCACCTTGGCCGTAGGTGTATCCAAGCGCCAGCGGACTTAACTACCAACGTAGAGAGGAATCAATTATGGAAAATAGACTATCTTTTCCGGGCAAGCTGAGTCGATTGCGTGATCGCCTTCGGAATCCGGAATGGCGCCAATACGGCAAGATCCTGATCATGGGGAAACTCACCGGCGTCGGCCTGATCCTGCTGGCTGCGCTTCTGCTGAACCCCGACTTGATCGGCTTCCGGACGTTCGCCGCGGACCCAGTCCTGAAGGGCAACGACATCGTCAACCCAATCAACACTGTGTGGACGCTGGTTGCGGCGTTCCTGGTGTTCGGTATGCAGGTGGGCTTCACCATGCTCGAAGCCGGCTTCTGCCGCTCGCGCGAAACCGTAAACGTGCTGATGGAATGCGTTGTCGATACTTGCTTGTGCGGTCTGTTGTTTTATGCGTGGGGCTTCTCGTTCATGTTCAGCCACGGCAACGGTTTCATCGGAATGAACTGGTTCTTCCTGCAAGGCGCGCCGCACACATATGAAGGTACCGGCGTCGCGTTCCTGGCTTTCTGGCTGTTCCAGTTCGCTTTCGCCGACACCTGCTCCACCATCACTTCGGGTGCGATGATCGGCCGCACTGCCTGGATGGGCGACCTGCTTTACAGCTTTATGGTTTCGGGCTTCATCTATCCGATCATTGGCCACTGGGCCTGGGGTCCGGATGGCTTCCTGGCCACCATGGGCGCCGCGGGCTTCTTCCTGCCTTGGGTCGGCACGGGTTTCCATGATTTCGCGGGTTCGACAGTGGTGCATACTATCGGTGGATTCATCGCGCTGGCGGGCGCCATCGTCCTCGGCCCTCGCCTGGGCCGCCGCTTCAAACGTGACGGCGGTGGACCAATGATGCCGCACGATCTCACCATCGCGGCGTCCGGCGGCTTGTTGTTGTGGTTCGGCTGGTACGGATTCAATCCGGGCAGCACGCTTTCAGCCATGGACTTTGAAGGCATCGGACGAGTTGCCGCCAACACCACACTGGCCGCGTGCTCAGCCGGCCTCGCCGCGATGTTCGTCGCCTACATGATGAGCAAAAAATGGGACATGAGTTTCACGGTGAACGGCTTCCTGGCCGGACTGGTGGCCATCACTTGCCCATGCTACTGGGTTAGCCCCACGGGTTCGATCCTGTTAGGTGCGGTCGCCGGCGTGATTGTGGTCTACGGCGTCGAACTGCTTGAGTACCTGCGCATTGACGACCCAATCGGCGCGGTGCCGGTACACGGCATGTGCGGCATTTGGGGAACACTCTCGCTGGGCCTGTTCGCTTCCGGCCAGTACGGCGCCACTGGGCCCTTAGCGCCGGATAATTCCGCTCCTCTCAAAGGCCTGTTCTACGGCGGCGGCACGCAGGTGTTGGTGGCCCAGATCATCGGCAGCGCGATCATCACTGTCTCCACGTTCGTGTTTGCCATGGTGGTGATGTATGTCGTCAATGCCATGGGCTTGCTGCGTATCTCGGCGGAAGGCGAGAACTACGGCCTGGATCTGCACGAGCACGGCATCTCGGCTTACCCCGAATATGTCATCTCCTCGATGGGACGGCCGGGCGGGATGGTGCCCGAAAAAGCGGCGCATTTCTCGGCTACCGAACCGCTCCCTGGTATTCGGGCGGCCGAACACGGGCGCTAGGCGTTGGGGATCAAGGCGTTCTGAGAACACATTGGGCCGCGTGAGTTGCGCTTGCGCGGCCTTCATCTTGCAATCGAGTACGGTTCTTCTGAAAGGACAGAAATCGAATGAAAAAGATTGAAGCAGTCATCCAGCCCTTCAAACTGGACGAGGTCAAAGACGCTCTGATCAAAATCGGGGTGGAGGGCATCACGGTTTCCGAGGTGCGGGGGCACGGACGCCAGAAGGGCCACACTGAGGTCTATCGCGGCAGTGAGTATAAAGTCGACCTGCTGCCAAAAGTGAAACTGGAAATGGTGGTGCGCGATGCACTGCTGAATCCGGTGGTCGAAACTCTAACCACCGCTGCCCGCACAGGCAAAATCGGGGACGGAAAGATATTCGTCGCCAGCATCGACGACGCTATTCGCATCCGCAACGGGGATCACGGAGAGGCGGCCCTCTAACTCTATGGCGTAGCGGAACTATTTTCGGAGGAGCCGTTTATCCGATGCTCGACTTGCGGCAGCTAGAAACATTTCGCGTGGTGGCGGTGGCGAATAACTTCAGTCGCGCCGCCACCCAACTTGGCTACCATCAATCGACCGTAACCTTTCACATTAAGTCGCTGGAACGCGAATTGGGCGTAAAACTATTCGAACGTGAACGCTTCTCGAAGTCCATCGCGATGACGGAAGTCGGCCGACGCGTTTTTGAATATGCCGAGCGGCTGCTGGCGCTCGCGGCGGAGGCGAAGGCCAAGGCCGCATCTTTCTCACGGATTCGTTCGCGGGAAAGTTGACGTCACTCCCAGCGATTTTGGGCATCGGAGGTGAGTTACCCGACGGTCGCGTCATAAGTTAGGATTTGGTGTAGATCAGAGCGTATCGAGGATCTGCGAACCACGCTCGAACGTTGGGTAGTCGGAGCCGGCCCTAAGGGGTGCCTCACCGGCTTGGAAATCGAAACCATAACGGGTGGCACGGGTCGATTCGCGGGCGCCAAGGGAAGTTTCATTGTGGATCGTCTGACTAACCTAGATATGGGCGCGACCTCCGGCTCGTTCCATGGAACGATTACTTCTATTGGCGGAGGCCAATGAAACACTCCCCAGGGGCCGACAAACATTGTCGGAAGAGATATGGGGCCTCTTCCGAATCACGTACCACTGACATACTCCTGGCATGAGTGGGACTGTTGGCAGAAGTCTCGTGCTACTTCGATTCCACTGAGCGCGGCACGGCCAGCAGCATCCAGTTGCCGGCGTGAGACCAGCGTTCCTCAAACTTTCGTCGATCCACGCTGTTTGGTCCGCGCCTGGCTGGGTCGTTTATCCAAGCCTTGCGTTGATCCAATCCAGTGACCACGACGTAGTGTAAATCAGCGTTGCCCTTGTTCTTCAAGGCGACGATCGGTACGCGACCCTTGGAAATCTGACGGGTCAAATCAGTGGGATCCGCCTGGATCGTAAAGACGTAGTATCCCTTCGAGTCCAGGTAGCGGCGCATGTCCGAGAGCAACGTGCCGTCGTTCTCAGTTACCGGGAGGCTCGCATGCAGCTCGGATTCCACGGGCTGGGCCAGACCGGATACGTGTGCGAACCAATACCCTTGCACCATCGCGACGCTCGCGGGACCGCATCCGTTCGTTTCCTGGTGGTGGAAGGGAACCTCAAGGGGGGCGGCGTCCATGGCGACCGGTGCCGATCCCAACGCGAAAGCCGTTAGGAGGATTATGGCGGCGGCTCGAACGTATCCGCGTGACCTATGCTGCTCCATGAAATCCTACTTGAGTACCAGCACAAGAACGATCGCCGCAAGAGCGATTACGATATACGTGAGATGCTCGTTCGATAAGGCCCCGCCACGAACCTCTGGCCCGGGATTCTGGTTTCGCTGAGAGAGTGCCGCAAGCTCCTCTTCATCCAGGAATTGTGGTTCCGAGATTTTTCCCGGACCGTCCGGCTTCGTAGGCGCTTTTGAAGCCGCTGTCCCGGCGGAATTTTCCGAAACGTTGAGCTGCGTCTTGGCTTCGACTTGAGCGAATGTTCGGGTTGGCGCGGCAATTGCAAAACACAGGAAAAAGGCGGTAAGCCTGGGCGCCGTCAGCGAAATACGGATCATTTACAACCTCCCGTACGAAGATGCCCGCCGGCCGCCGCCTGTTACTTGAAGAGCGTGTGAAAAGGGGAAGGGGAGCAACCTTGACTGAAACGGATTAGCGCTTCGACGCGCGATCTAATCCGCAGGGAAGGAACCTGGATGTTAGAGAAACCATCGACAATTCCGCCCGGTTCATTCAGGCCTGCCCATAGCGGAGTCGTGTTTGGTATCGCGCATGGTCATGTAAACCAGCAGTGACGTTGCGATCACTGCCGTCAGGTAGTAATAGAACCACGTCTCATGGCCGATGGACTTGAACCACAGGGCTATCGATTCCGCTGTCCCGCCAAAGATCGAAACCGTTATCGCGTAAGGCAGTCCGACGCCCGTTGCCCGGACCTTAGTCGGAAAAAGCTCGGCCTTCACTACGGCATTGATCGAGGTATATCCGGCCACAATCAGCCAGGCCGCCGCAATGAGCAAGAAAGCTGCGAACGCGGTCTTTGCTGCCTGCAGCGAATACAGCAGCGGGATAGTGCCAATCGTGCCCATGACACCGAACCAGATCAGTAGCGGTTTCCGGCCAATCCGGTCGGAGATGGCACCGTATATCGGCTGCAGGAATAGAGCAAAGATGAGCGAACTGCCGGTGACCATAGTAGTCTGAATATCACTGAGGCCCACCGACAGCTTGAGGAACTTCTGCATGTAGGTGGTGTAGGTGTAGAACGCCGTAGTGCCGCCCATAGTGAGACCGACGACAACCAAAATCTCACGCGGGTATTTCACCAGGGCCCTAATCGAACTTTCTTTGCGCACTACGTTTTTTGCGGCGATGAAGTCATCGGTCTCATGCATGTTGCGGCGCATAGCCAAGGCAACCAGCGCCAGAAGAGCCCCAATAACGAACGGTATGCGCCAACCCCAGGCCTTCAACTGAACCGGCGTGAGCAATAGCTGCTGCAGCAGTAGCAAGACCAGAATGGCGCATAGCTGCCCGCCGATCAGCGTCACATACTGAAAGCTTGAGTAGAAACCGCGATGTTTCTCATCCGCTATCTCGGAGAGGTATGTTGCGCTGGTGCCGTACTCGCCGCCCAGGCTTAATCCTTGGATCATGCGCGCAAGGCCGAGAAGCACCGGCGCTGCCAGGCCAATGGAGGAGTAGGTCGGGGTCAGGGCGATCATCAGCGATCCGAAGCACATAAGCAACACGGAAAGCATAAGAGCGTTGCGCCGGCCGTAATGATCCGCGAGATGGCCGAACAACCATCCGCCAACGGGACGCACGATGAACCCGAATGCAAACAGGAGGGCCGCGTTAAGTTGTTGCACCACCGGATCATTACCGGGAAAGAACGAGCCCGCGAAATAAAGCGCGAAGGCCGAATAGGCGTAAAAGTCGTACCACTCAACCAGATTGCCCACCGAACCGACGAAGATTGCCTTCAGGCGGCGCACGGTGGCGAGATGAAGTTGTTCGCCTCCCCCGATGGTCGATGACAATGCCACTAGAACCCTATTTTACAGGCACTAAGCGCGCGGAGCGGCGAACTTTGAAAATACAGTGCCTGTCTGACCCAGCGGAGCCCCATGCGAGTTAAAAAGGCAAGTGCATGAACCGGGTGAGGAGGCCACGGCCGAGGCCGGATCCCACCAACGTCGTTCAGTCTTCCGAGCTGAATGGATTAGACGAGTTTTCGGATCATGTTAGTTGGTCGCATCCATGACCCAAGGAGTGCGCCCGGCCGCCGTCAGTTTCGGCTCGACATACTCTTCCTTATTCCAGTCGTGATACTGGTGACACTCCGAGCAGTTGGATCTCGCCGCTTCCTCGCCCGAATGATGGCATGTCTGGCAGACTCTGATCCCTGGTACCAGCACGTCGGACGTGAGCTTGCTGGTGGACGCCTGCTGATGGCAGGAGGAACAGACCACCATCTGATGCGCGGGGTGATCGAAGTTGCCATGCTTCAGCCATCGCGTAGTCAGGTTAGCCTTTGGCACCTGTGGAGTGTTGTCAGCAACGGCGAATCCCAGATCGTGACATTCCTTGCAGGTCTTTCCCCACAGAAGCTTTTCGGCCTGGGCCGCGCGGCGCTCGACCCATTCGGCGGCGTTCTTTGCCGGAAGCGGTGGCACTCGCGGCGGAATTCTTCCTTCGGTTTCTTCGGGCAGGCTGATCTCAGATGGATGCGCCGCGATATATTCTTGCAACTTGACGACGACGAATGCACGCACAGTCGCCGGGTCTTTATGGGGGACCGGCTCCTTGATCCGCTTATCGAACATCAACGTATGGCAGACGGAACAATTCCTGTAATACTCGACAGGCTCGATATAGGAGCGGTTGGAAAGTTTGGAATGCGGCGCCGGGAGCGAGCCCGGATCGATTAGTTTGGCCTCGACAGATTGGCCATAAGGCCAAGGCCGCGCGGCGGGGCTGGAGCGGTGGCAATCGTCGCACTTCATCTGCACATTGCCACTAGCTCCTCGCAGATCTTTTTTCAAGTGCACCTTGTGATTAAACTTGATCGTGCCCGGGTCCAGTTGTTTCGTGCGCAGCGGCGTGAATTCCGGATGGCTGGAATCGAAGCCAACGATCTTAGCGGCAACATGTAACGTCCCGCTCCTGGTTTTCAGATCGCCATGGCAAGAGGTGCATGCTTTATCGTTGGTCTGCGCCAGACGGGCGGCCCCCTTGTGTTCCAGATGACATTCGGCGCAAGCGGGCTGGAAAGTTTGTTCCTTCTGATGCACCGGGCCGCTATGGCAAGCACTGCAAGCTTGGTCCGTCACCGTTTTGCCGAAACTAGTGTTCACCACGTGGCACGAGTTGCATTTGTTTCCGATAAACGCGTGCGACACGGCGATGGGTCCGCTGCTATAGGGTTTTTGCCGATTCGCTGCGGCTTGCGAGCCCAGCCACACCAGCCCGGCGGCGGTTAGCGCGAACGAAAGATAGTGACGCCAGCGAGCGAGGGCGAAGCGATTCTTGAAGTAGTCCCGATTAATTCTTTGCGCCAGCTTCTTGGTTGTGCGGGTCCGTCCTGCCATGTTGTCGCTCTCTAATATCGCAGCGCCACGATGGCATGGATACCGCCCAGCACCAGAAGCGCTATCGACGCCGGCACATGTACCAGCAGCCAGCCGTGCAGCAAGTGATAGATTTTCCTCTGGCGGCTAAGCTGGCGCTCTTCCTCGCAGATACTTTCCAGATCCTCCAGAACCGCGTGCACCGGCTTGGGCAGCATCCTCCGCAGTGAGTCGAATACGGCCGTCGACTTCGTGGGCGTAGCGAAATCCCCGTCCGGCTTCTCGGGGCTTTCCAGGAACGGGCGGATGCTATTCATGTAGATCGTGCGGAACCGCGCCCGGTCTTCCGGCTCCACTTCCGTCAGGACGGTGGCCACTAGAGATTCGGAGCGCGATGCTGGCTCGTTTTCCTCACCTGGCGGAGTGGCGTCCCGGCCGGTGAGCGGCCCGCAGATGGAACTCACCAACTGGTCGGCCTCGTCGCGCAGCTGTTGCCGCACGTGAGGGATCTCTTCGTAGATCGTCTCCAGCGGAACGCTCGCCGTGAGCTGGCTGGGGACATAGTGCTGGATGGCCGCACCGATGATCCCGCTCAGGATCACGATGAAAAGCAGGATCATCAGCACCGCGGTTAGCTGTCCCTTCCAAGCGAATCCGCCGTGATACAAGATCATGGGGAAGCTGAGCAGGCCCAGCCAAAGGTGTCCGCGCATCCACGTTTGTGTACGGCCCACGCGCCACACCGGCACCTTCTTGCGCGCGCCCAGCAAGCCGGCGAACAGCATCATCGCGTACCCGGCAATGCCGAAGGTCAAGCCGATGGCGCTGCCTCCGGATGGTCCGGTTTGCGAGGTCATGGCGTAGGGGATGTAGACCAGCGTCGCCGCCGCGAACAACAAAGCCGTCCAGGTGAACCAGGGGCGGTGGGTGCGGTCGATGCGCATGCTAATTGCCTCTAGCGCTTTCCGCCATTCGAGTGATATCGGCAGTGGCCGGAGTCAGCATTTGAATGAGCGTGGACGGATCCACCCGGTGCGCGGCGTCGTGCGGACAGGCGTAAACGCAGCTCGGTTCCTCGTGATCGCGGCACAGATCGCAAGTGGTAGCTTTGTGGCGAATTACCGCCGTCTGCCTGGCGGGCGATGAGGGATCGCTTTCCAGGCTTTCCATAGGATGCATGTTGATGTTGCCGTAGGGGCAGTTCTTGGCGCACAAACCGCAGCCGACACACCAGTCTTCAATTATGATCTCCAGCGAATTGTTGCGGCGGATGGAACCCACCGGGCAACCCACCATGCATAGCGGATCGCGGCAAGAACGGCACGAGGTGGCCACCAGATATTTGTCGAAACGCACTCCTTCGCGGATCAGCCGCGTTACTCCGTCGTGGGCATCCGCGCAAGCCTTCACGCAGTTGTCGCAACGCGTGCACTTTTCCAGGTCCAGCACCAGAAGGCTCTGCGCTTCCATCAGGCCTTGTGCCAGGAAGTTCTCCAGGGGCACTGTCGCCGCGCCCTCCACCTTGCTGCGATTCTGCTCCAGACGTTCGCGCGCGACCGTTTCCAGGCTTTCGCGAATCTCCGGAAAGCTCTGGACCATGTTGGCAAAGTCCTCGGCGCCGATGCGGACCACTTCGACGTGGTCCAGCGCCGTGACCGTAGCCGTGCGCCGCCCATCTCCCAGCAGACCGATTTCACCAAAATAACTGCCACGCCCCAGGTACGCCAGAACCAGTTCTCCGCCGGGATGTTCTTCTGTAATTTTCACGAAGCCGATGCGCACCAGGTAGAAGCTATCGGCAATGTCGTTTTGCCGACAGATAATTTCGCCTTGCGAGTAGCGGATCAGATCCACTTTGCTGCGCAGTCCTTCGATGAAATCCTGGCTGAGATTGGCGAAGATGGGGACCGTGCGGAGGTGATCGTCGAGCGCCCGATTGCGGTAATTGCTTTCGATCTGCGCGCGCATGGTCTTGTTGCGCTGCACGATCTCCAGCACGTTCTTGAGCATCTCCAGCATCACGCAATCGGTGGCGGCGCGCACCGTTGCCGACCGCGGATAGCGGTTCATGCAGGTCATTTCGCCAAAAAGATCCCCGGTCCGCAGTTCATTCACGGGATTGACCATGGAAAGATCCACGGGCGCGTCGATCGGAATGGATCGACCGCTTCCCGCTTCGCGACCGGCGGGCTGTCGCTTGCTCAACCTGCTGGTTAACTTGCTGAAGAATCCCGAAGCGCCACCTTCTGTCTTGACGTGAGCCATCGGGCTGGATAGATAGATGCTGGCTCTGCCTTCCAGAATGTAAAACGCCGTGGAACCATATTCGCCCTCGCGGCAGATGATATCGCCCGCCTTGTAATACCGGCGCACCACGGCGTTCTTATTCAGTTCGAGAAATGTTCCCGACACTTTCTGGAAGAAAGGCAGCCCCAATAGTTCTTCCACTTCCACCGGTTCCCCGTGCGGCAGCGCCGTCTTTACGACTGCCTTGTTGGTCAATGCGCCGGTGGGACAGGAAACCATAC
>Ga0207676_10002537_pt1 | contig 13031 bp, 12 predicted proteins | sample KBSSwiS72_FD_184307 | JGI IMG/M metagenome (GOLD analysis project Ga0207676, IMG submission 184307) | Switchgrass rhizosphere microbial communities from Kellogg Biological Station, Michigan, USA - KBS Switchgrass S7-2 (SPAdes) (version 2) | ecosystem: Host-associated > Plants > Roots >... | reverse complement strand
TGCGGCCTTTCTTTTTAGGCGCCTCGACCTGTTGTTTGGTCTGTAACTCGGCAACGCGAGACAACACCGTGCGCAGTTCTTCCGCGCTGATCGGAATGCGCAGAAACTCGCGCGCACCTGCGCGCAGGCTGCTCAGAATCATGTCAGGTGAAGCGTTCTGCGCGGCGGAAATGAGGGCGGTTTTTGGACACTCGGCATTTAACTTTTCAATAAACCTGACGGCGGTCTCTGCGTTTGGACCAAGCGCGATAATCGCGGCGTCAGGCTTCAAACGAACAATTTCTTCATAGAGTTGTTCAGCGTCGTTGCCGCCTGCGAGCAGCTTCACGTGTTCTTCGGCGGTCAAGGCCCGGCGAATGTCTTTGAAGTTTTCGAGTCCGGTACTTAAAACAACACAGGTGATTGGTTCAGTCATGATTTTGGACCAGCTCTTCCAGAGCTCGGATGAGGTTAAGGGGTTTAGGGAATCAACCCGGCGCATTCCCCTGTTAATGTGGTTGTATAATGCGGCATCGCGATCTTCTTCGGCAGCATCGGCAGTACAAACTGAAATTCATAACCAGTGATACTGACGGTGGCAGTTCCCGAGTTGACCGAGAAGTCGCCGGTGCGACTCACTGTAACGTTGGCGGTTGACAATCCCGGCACCAGCGGTTTATCGCCACCATCAACATTTCCGTAAACGACGAGGTTCTTGATGTTGGCATCTTCACCACTATTGGGCCGGTGAAGCACTGCATAACGTGCGCCGCGCCGGACTGCATCTGTCAGTGCGTTGTGCGCCCATAAGGCTCGTCCAAACTCCAAGACAGCAAATATCGCCATGATGAAGACAGTCGCGCCAATGGAGAACTCAACCAGGGTTGAACCTCTCTCGTCTTGTTTGCAGCTCTTGATACGAAGCATGGTTTTGCCCTCTAGACTGACGCGTTAAGCATGTAGTGCATCGTGATGCTGGGCTTAACATCCACATTGAGTGATAAGCCGCTAATCTTCGTCATTTTTCCCAAATCGAAAATCGGATCATGCTTGTAGTTTTTGATCTTGACAGTGACGGTCGCCGGTACGCCGGCGCCGCCTGCATACGTGCCACCTTCAAAAACGAGGTCGACGTTAGCGATCGTGAGACCAGGCAACACTGGCGAGCCTGTGCCGGCAGTGTTGCCATAGACCACCAACCTCTTTGCAGCCAACTGCCAATCCGTAGTGGGGCTACTCACAGGTTTCGCAGCCATCAGTCTCGCTCCTACACGCGCGGCCTTGGCCAATGTCGTGTACTCGTAAAAGTAGCGACCAAACTCCCCCACCGCGCCAAACAGCATGAACAGAAGCGGTAAGACGATCGCGATCTCGACCAGTTGCACGCCACGTTCATCACGTCGAAAGCGATTCAAGAAGTTGAGCCGGTGCCAACGTCGAGCGTTTCGGATTTTGCGTACTCGATGATGCATCTCTGTTGCCTCCTATTTGTATAAAACAGGAGTGACCGTTAGCGGACTTCCTCCGCCACCGGAGCCGACGGAACCAACGCCGACGGTGATGTCGTCAATGTATTCAGCGACCAGATCGCCGCCGCTACCGCTACCCACTTTCGTCTGGAGGAAGAATTGACCAATGCGATTGAACCTGACGACGTTCCTGCCTGGATCGAATTCTGATTCCTTAACGATTGGGATATAGACCACGCGACGATTTGGGAATCCCGTATGTGAAGGCGCTTTCGTATTCGCAGCCGCCCCCGCTTTGTACTGATCGTAGGTGATGCCTTCCTTGATGTTGCTATCCGGGGGATGATCCTGGGGATTTACCTGCGATGTTTGATACTCGTCGAACCTCGTGTTGACTCCCTGTCTCACAGCACCAGCGGTTACGCCAGTCTTGGTATCGATGGCATACTCAGCTCCTGGTCCAGCGCAAGCATCAACACCCGCGGCGAGACCAACACGTGCATCCGCACCACCGGATCCGGCGAGCGCAAGAATCTGGTAGTTGCCCGGTGAGACAAAAGAACCTGATTGCGCACGGAAGGTGTAAGTGTTTGGTGCAACGATCGGAGTGCCGTAATCGATCACCATTACGGGAAGGAAATTGCAGATATCAGTTAGCCCGACCGAATAACCGGCGACTGCGGTTGCAGTTAGGTTCTTGCTCTTACCCAGCACTGCTCCCGCGAATGAAACGGCCACCGGCGATGGCGCAGTGGTGACTCGAACGTAACGAATGTTAGCGACTGTGCCCGGAGACTTGGCAGCCGAAGCCCCCATGTATCCACCTTCCAGAGTGGTTGAGAATTCAACGCTGGTAATCGTAATTCCCGTGTGGGCAAAGTTGTATTTATTACTCGTCTTAAGAGTCGCTTGCTGAACTGCGGCGTCAATACCCGCCGGAGCGCTATTAAGAACTGATACAGCAGCAAGCGCTGCTGCATCAGCTCCGTTCTGAAGTTCAGCTTTAACGAGGTAGAACCTGCTGATGTCGACTCCCAGTCCAACTGCCAGCAGGATGGCCAGCATTCCGATTGCTGAAGTGGCCAGAATTGAACCTCGTTCCTGTTCTCTCGATCCCGCTTGTCCTACTGATCTGTGCTTCATGTTCTCCCCCTCTTTGTTTCGAATGATCGGCTCGAGAAAAGAGAGTTGCGATTACCAGGGCCTGACAGAACTCGGATTGGAATCCATAGTTATTGCTTTAGCGACTGGCAGGGCAGGATTACTGTTGCGCACGCTACCGACGGTGCCGGTGCTGTTGCCTTGTGTAGCAGTGTCGGTCGTCGTCTTGGTCTTGGGCTCCTCGACTTTCGCCGGCGCTGCTGCTGGAGTTGCTTCGTTCTGTCCGGAGACTTTGTAACCGGACTGGCCCTGGATGCCTTCACCCTTCTGCTCGATACCCAAAGGTGAACCATTCTTCAGACCATCTATGCCACGCATGTTCGGCAGGTCGTCGCCGTTGACGGGCTTGACCATATGCGCGGTCACGAAGAACATCAGCTCGGTCTCTTTCTTCTCGAATGACTTCGACTTGAAGAGATTGCCGATTACGGGAATGTCGCTGACGATCGGAATGCGCGACAGGGTCTTGGTTTCAGAGTTATCAAGCAAACCGGCGAGCGCGAACGACTGACCATCGCGCAGCTCGACTCCGGTCTTGGCGCGGCGAGTGCGCAGCGCCGGCACGACGAAACCGTTAAAGCGAATGCCGTTTGCAAAGTCGATGGTGGAAACTTCCGGTTCGAGCTCGAGACGGATGTGGTCTTCGTCGATGATCGTCGGTTTGAAGTTCAGGCGGATGCCATACTCTTTCCAAACGATAGTGATGCCGGTGTTGTTGTTGCCGGTCTGCAGTACCGGAACCGGGAACTCACCGCCGGCGAGGAAGCTCGCCTGCTGGCCGTTCATCGCGATCAGGTTTGGCTCGGCCAACTCACGGAAGGCGCCTTCCTGGCGCAACACTCTGAGCATTGCCGCCGTGCCGATTTGTCGATTGAAAATGAACAGGTTGAGCGCCGGTTGAATAAGGCCACTGAGAGCGGCCGCAGTCTGAGTGATGGTTGCCTCGCTAACGGACGATGGGCCACCACCGCTGTTGACATAACCGGAAGTGCCTCCCTGCGGGTTCGCCAGGAACGACGTGCCGTAGTCACGCAGCCTGTTGCGATTCACTTCGGCAACACGCACTTCGAGTTGAATCTGCGACGCGCCCGAAACAGGCGACGTCAACATGTTCACGACTTTGAAGTTCGCTGCTTCGACAACGCTCTGCACTTGCGCGGATGTAGCTGCATTCGACACGCTGCCCGAGATCACAACCGAACCAGCAGCCTGGCTGAGACGGATGTCGTCTTTCGGAAACAACGCGCGGATTTGAGAGTCGATCAGCGATAGATTGGCGCGGACGTAAACGTCAAACACCAAAAACTGACCGCCGGTCTGCTCCCAGGCGATGAAGTTGACCTGACCGGAACCTTTTCCATTCACGAGCACCTGGTCAGGAGTGACGAGCACGGCTTCAGCGATTTCAGGATTCGAAACCGAAAAGCGGCCCACCGGACGATCGAAATTGATCACGCGCGACTGTCCCACCAGAACGTTGACGGCAATCGCCTCTTTGTTCTGACTGAACGACGCCTTGTAGGAGGTTTCCTGGGCGTGCGCGATCGAAGTTGCAAAGATAGTAATCAGGGACGCCAGCAATAAACTCACTCGGCGTGCAATTGGGGAACGGCTCTGCATGATCTTTATGCTCCTTTGTTTCAAGCGATCGTCAATGCGATCAACTTCAGTAGTTCAGTTAAGTGAGTGATCTCTATGGAAACTCGACGTTGCGTTTCTTAGCGCCTTCGATCATTTCCACTTGCGCACGCGGAGTGGGCTGAGGAGCTGGGGCTGCTTGCACTGGCTTCGGCGCCGGCGCTGATCTGCGCATTGGTTTCGATTCCGACTTGGGCTGTTCACTCTTCAGTGCACCCGGATCAGGAACCGGCGTGGCGGTGTCGCCGCCTAACAGATTGCGCTTGTTGACGCCTGGAGTTTGCTCGTCGCCCTGGTCGATCTGGTTACGCATCACGAGCTGCAACTTGCCTTCTGTAGCAGCGAGTGCGAGTTTTTCAGCTTGTTCGGGAGTAACCTGGAGGGTGACGGCCTTGACGCTATTGGCTTCGCGTTCGTTCTCAGGCTTGTCGATGTTCTGACCGTTGGCCAGGACCTTTATGTTTTGAAGGACGATCTTGGAAATGGGATCCTGGTGAGCTGAACCTTCGCGCGGGTCGATGGTGACAACTACGTCGACCAAAGAACCCGGCATGATGAATCCGGAAATGCCGGCGGCATCGTCGACCTTAACGGTCATCGCGCGATAGCCTTCCGGTATCACGGCCGACAAACCGGCTGCGGTTCCTTCGGCTGCCAGTTTCGGTTCAGTGACTGGCTCACGTGCGGCGATGTTCACCACTGCCACGCGGCCGGCGAGCTTTTCAACTGTATCGAACGCTCCGTCCGGAGTTGATTCCTTCGGAAACTGGACCACCATGATCTGCTCGGGGATGATCTTGCCCCCAAGTGGTATCGGGACTTTCGCCACGACTACCTTGTTCAGATTCTTGCTGTATGCCTGTGCGCTCGACAGGTATCTGCTGACTGATACGGCAGCGAGCACTCCGAAAATCAGCGCCCCTACCAAAACTATAAAGAAACGTTTGTTTCGCATGGAATCAACTCTCCGTTCTCGCCAGGCCAAGCCTGGTTGATAGCGCTACTAGCCGCTGTTAAGGGTGAAAAATCGCGGTCGCGATAATGGCGCCGATAGTGATAGCCGCACCGTAAGGAATAGTGAGCCGGCGATCAGCGGGGACACTGAATTTGGGCATTGGCCACCCTGGTAACAAGCCGACGAAGATCTGCAGAACGCGATGACACGTGGTCCTGAGGGCTCCCGATCGCAGAACAACAACCAGAGCGAGCAAACCGCCGGTTAGAACGACGACTATAAAAGTTGGCAGAACAAGCTGGGCGCCGAGTATTGAACCGATGGCGGCGAAAAGTTTGACGTCGCCCGCGCCCATTGCACCGAAGACGTGCAACATGAACATCAAGACAAAAGCCAGCAAGCACCCGCCGATGCTGTTTAGACCGCCCTGCCAACCTCCGACTGCGAAGTTGAGAGTCAGTCCAGTGAACAGGGTGGCGAGTACAAACGGATTAGGAATGCGGCGATAGCGCACGTCGTGATAAATGATCAGCACGGCGAGCGGGATTAAGAAGAGTTCGACGATAATTGCGGTAGGGCTGAGCATGTCGGATAAAAGAAGAATTCCCAGATGAGGGAAAGCCGGCAGCAGCTAAGAATCGCCGCTGCCGGTTAATTTCAATTTTGGGGTAATCGATTACCCACCAACGATCGTGTCCGCGAGTTCATTGATCTTGGTGGCAATGTTTCCACCCAACGTACGGAAGGCCAGCACACAAGCCAACGCTACGAGCGCTGCGGCAACTGCGTACTCTGAAAGTTCAAGACCAGACTCATCACGGAGAAAATTCTTAATCATTTTTGTTGCTCCTTTTAGATTCGGTTAGGCGTTGTTACTTGGATAAGCCGGCAAACATGACGCTAACCGTGGAAGGATCAGCACCGTTTGCCTTTGCGTTCGCTGGAGAAAGTTGAACCGCTGTAGCCGTGCGGCGGCCAAAGCCATTGATTCCACTTAGAACAGCACTTAACAAAGTGAGCATCAGCAGCAGGGCTTCGTTATTCATCATTCCCAGGGTCTTGATGCTGACCAGAATCGCCAGCGACAGAAACGGGGAAAGAATTGCGAGCATTACGACTGATGTCAGATTTTTTTTGGTGTTAGCCTTCATTAGGTTTGTCTGCTCGACCGTTGATGCGATGCGTTGTAGCTTCGCGACGAGCTTCACGTTTACAACCAGTGTGCCAGTGGTCTTAGTGTGAGTTTTGTTGGATCAGTGGTGTGATTTGTAGCCTGCGGTTGACAACGCCGGATGGTCCAACCCGGTGAGATTGAAGGTTGCCTGCGCCGGAAGTCCTGTTTTCATTACTCTTCGCGCCTGTCGCCCGCAGTTGACAACCCACATTGGCCCATCACCGTGATTGCGACAACCTTAAATTCACCACAAAGACACAAAGGCACAAAGGATAAAGGCCCCATGTGAATGGGAGTTCCTTATCCTTTGTGCCTTAGCGTCTTTGTGGTTTAAGCGCGGTATTGCATGCCCGGCTCGGTGTCTTCCTGGAGAAAGTCGCCGATATCGATTGCCAGGCGCTTTAACTTCTTGTAGAGCGTTTGTCTTGAGCCCAGCCCTAACGCTTCGCTCGCCTTGGCGACGTTGCAATCGTGACGCTTCAATGTCTCGGTGATCACGCGTCGCTCATAACTCTCCAGCAAATCATCCAACCTCTCGGCAGTCGCCTGGCTCTGACTTCCCTGCGGATGAATCCTCGAGCTGATGTTCTCCGGTCGAATATAACCGTCGTCCTCAGCATATAGGACCAACCGCTCGATCTCCGCCGCGAGCTCCCGAATATTCCCGGGCCAATAGTAAGTCTCGAGAATCTGGATCGCCTCCGCTGTGATTCCAGAAATCGGCCGCTCGTTCTTCCGCGCGTAGTGACTCACGAAATGCGAAATCAACGCCGATATATCTTCACGACGCTCTCGCAAAGGCGGTACTTTCAACGTCAGCGTCGCGATTCTGTAGTAAAGGTCTTCACGAAAGAGCTTCTCGCTGACGAGCGTTTCAAGATCCTTGTGCGTCGCGGCGATTACGCGGACGTTCACTTTGCGCGGCGCACGCTCGCCGAGCGTGTGAACCTCGCCTTCCTGTAAAAACCTGAGCAGCTTTGGCTGAAGCGGAAGCGGCAGGTCGCCAATCTCGTCGAGAAACAACGTTCCATTCTCAGCCGAACGGATCAAGCCCGCCTGGTCCGACATCGCGCCGGTAAACGTACCGCGCTTATGTCCAAACAACATGCTTTCGATCAGTTCAGCAGGAACCGCGGAGCAGTTGAACGGAATAAACTCACTCTCCGACCGCCGGCTGAGCCGGTGAATCGCGCGCGCGATCAATTCCTTTCCTGTCCCGGATTCACCGGTGACGAGGATCGTCGAATGTGAATCTTTAATGCGCTCGACGTTTTTTGCCACGTCGACCATCGCGCGACTACTGAACACCATTCCCGGCAGTGAACTTGCGGCTGTCACTGTCGCGGACCTGGTCCCAGTGGCGACGACATTCGTCGACTGGTGCGAATGGGCCAAATGCGCGACGTCGCTGAGCGCGTTGAGTTCTTTCGCCTGTTGAGGGGTTAAAGGCCTGACACAACGGCCGTACAGCGCCGCACCTTCACGCATGGCAGACGGCTGCGCCAGCAAAAGGCAGATTGCCTGGTCTCCCTCTTTCGCGGGTTGCGGCCGGCCCTTGCACGAAAAGATTTCGGCTACCGCGACTTCGCCAATCGCGATCTCCATTTCCTCGAGTCCTTCAGCCCAGCGTAGCGTTGGTTTACCCGCATCCGATGTGGCCCAGATCGATAGCCCGTAGGTCGGCGCTGTCGCCTCGACCATCAGGCTCATCTTAATCATCACCTCATAGAGGAGATCCGGACCGCCATTAGCGGCTTCACAAACGGCTCGTACTATTGAACTGATAGGTAGTTGAAGAGAACTGGGCTCGGAAACAGGGGCATCCGGACTTAGGACCGAAGAGTCAGACATCTACACCCTTCCTTAAATGTGCTTGAAAACCGTTGGATCCTTACTTTTATGAGGGTGCCGCGGGACAAGAAACTCAATCGTGGTGCCATGGGCATTACAGCCCGCAGGTTAAGGAGTCTAGTTTGCCAACCCCGCTGTGTCAACAAGTTTTAACTCCTTATCTTTTGGAGATTTCCGTTCGCCCACCGTTCGCCAAATTTTAAAGCTTAAGCGCTCTTAGTTGAAGTAAATGTTGAACTTACGCGGTTAAAGCATTGATTTGAAAAGGGCTAGAAAAATCTTTACACCCCTTAAGCAGGGTGCTACAGTCCGCCGATATCGCCGCTAAGTCGTTGAGCGGCAAGTAATTGACAAGCCGCAAAGCACATTTTGTTGGGGCTGCTGGTCACGAGGTGCCTGCTATATTGTGGCCAAACCCACAGATTTCAATTAAGCAGCCTCTTAACCTAGAGCGCATGACAATCTACTCGGGCACGGGGGTAAGGCAAAGGAACTTGGAGGTGTGAGGTGAGTAAGGCCGCAAACAGTTACTGGGTTGACGAGCGAATCAGATCGCAGCGCGTGACGCCGCGCACGAATTCATTGGCTTCTGTGCAACAGATTTCTATCGATATCCTCGGAACGCGCACAGAGGTGCGGCGCCGGGGCGGAATAATTCCATCCTGGGTCGTTTTTGGAATGATTCTTCTCGCGACTTGCGCTGTCTGTGTGACGGTGAACATGCGAACGCGGGCCAGAGTTCATGTTGCAGCACAACAACTTACCGTAATGCAGACCGACGTCGAGGCATTGCGCAGCATGAACCAATCGCTGAAATCGGAACTGGAAAGACTGCGAACAGATCCCCGGACCATCGAGCTTGCGGCACGCGCCCATTTGAACATGGTCCGCAGTAATGAATTTGTTGTACCCGTTGAGTGATTATCTCAGTGACTAACGGAGAATACGATTTCTATGCCTGCCGAAACCTGCCCATAGTTTTTTTCTGCTCGACATCCACGCAACCGGGTTAACCCTCCGAGTTGGCGCGGCTGTGACTGCCATCACAGCCGCGCTCCCCTCTTCAAGTAAAATTGCTTCTGAGCCCGCCCAATTCAATTTTGTTTTTATGCTTTTTGTGCCTTTTTGTGGCTAAATTTGCTCTTGTGCTTCTTTGCGGCTAATATCCGAGGATGCACGAAACGAAGGAAGGCTCACCTGCTGAGATAGAGCGAGAACGCTGGGAGGAAGAGACTCTTAAGCCCGCGCTCGAGAAGCATCCGGAACGTAAAAAGAGTTTCCAGACCGTGTCGCTCGACGAGGTCGAACGCCTCTACACTCCGGCCGATACAGCGGATCTCGACTTCACTCGCGACGTCGCTTTCCCAGGCGAGTTTCCCTACACGCGCGGTATTCATCCGACCGGCTATCGCGGCAAGCTCTGGACAATGCGCCAGTTTGCCGGCTTTAGCACTCCTGAAGAAACAAATGCACGTTTCAAGTACCTGATGGAGCAAGGTCAAACCGGGCTCTCCGTCGCCTACGATCTTCCGACCTTGATGGGCTACGACGCTGATTCGCCTTTATCTGAAGGTGAAGTCGGCAAGTGCGGTGTGGCGGTGTCGTCGTTGTCTGACATGGAAGTGCTCTTTGACGGGATTCCGCTGGAAAAGGTCACCGTATCTCAGACGATCAACGCGCCGGCATCAGTACTGTTGGCGATGTATCTCGTGGTCGCCGAGAAGCAGGGCGCGCGTTGGGACAAGATTTCAGGCACGCTGCAAAACGACATTCTCAAGGAATACATCGCGCAGAAAGAGTGGATTTACCCGATCAAGCCGGCGATGAAGCTGGTGATCGACACGTTTGCGTTCTGCACCGAGCAGGTGCCGCGCTACAACCCGATCTCGGTGAGCGGTTATCACATCCGTGAAGCAGGAGCGACCGCGGCGCAGGAGCTCGCGTTCACTTTGCGTGATGGCATTGAATACGTGGCGTGGGGTGTGGAAGCAGGTCTCGACGTGGACCGTTTCGTGCCGCGCATGTCCTTCTTCTTTAACGCGCACAACGACTTCTTTGAAGAGATTGCGAAGTATCGCGCGGCCCGACGCATCTGGTCCCGCGAAATGAAGAACCGGTTCGGCAGTAGTTACGAGCGCACGCTGCAACTGCGTTTCCATACTCAAACTGCCGGCGTCTCGCTGACGGTCCAACAACCACTCAACAACATCGTTCGCGTAGCGATCCAGGCACTCGCGGGCGTTCTCGGCGGCACTCAGAGCCTGCACACCGATGCTTACGACGAAGCGCTGGCACTGCCGACAGATCGCGCGGCGTTGATCGCGCTGCGCACGCAACAGATCATCGCTGAAGAAACTGGCGTGGTGCATACAGTCGATCCACTCGGCGGTTCTTACTATCTCGAGTCACTGACGGAAAAGATGGAACAGGAGGCGCTGGAGTATTTCCGGAAGATCGACACGATGGGCGGCATGGTTGCGGCAATCGAGAAAGGATTTCCGCAACGCGAGATTCAGGATTCGGCTTACCACTACCAGAAAGCCGTTGAGCGAGGCGAGCAGGTGATCGTCGGCGTCAACAAGTACGCCATGACTGATGAGCCTTCCGAAGTTCCGATCCTCGTGATCGACGAGTCAGTACGCACGCACCAGGTCGAACGACTCGAGCAAACACGCACACGCCGCGACGCTGGCGCCGTTGCGAACGCCCTCGATAAACTGAAAACCGTTGCCCGTAAAAACGAGAACACGATGCCCGCTACGATCGAAGCAGTGCGCGCCTACGCCACGCTCGGAGAAATCTGCTCGGCGCTGCGAGACGTCTACGGAATCTACGAAGAGCCCGCCTTTTAGAACACACTGATGTCCAATCGAAAGATTCGCGTTCTGGTAGCAAAGCCCGGTCTGGACGGACACGACCGCGGCGCCAAAGTCATCGCACGCGCACTGCGCGACGCGGGCATGGAAGTGATCTACACCGGCCTGCGCCAAACGCCGGAGATGATCGCAGCCGCCGCGTTACAAGAGGACGTGGACGCAGTCGGCGTTTCAATATTAAGTGGCGCCCACAACACGCTCTGTCCCCGGATCGTTGAGTTGCTCCGTGAAAAAGGAATGGACAACGTTCTGGTCCTGGTAGGCGGCATAGTCCCCCAGGAAGACCTCCCCAAACTCAAACAACAAGGCGTCGCCGAAGTCTTCCTCCCCGGCACCTCCACCGAAGACATCGTCAAATTCCTCCAGGACAACGTAAAGCCCCGCGAATAATCCCATGGCCCACAGTTTGATCACGAGATAGAACAAGTTAAAAAAGAACAAGTCAGGAAGAGGGGCTTGCCCCCGCTCATCGAATTCAAACAGCGGGGGCAAGCCTTTCTTCCTGACTTGTTCTATTCTTTGACTTTGTGTCAGCCTTACTTTGTCAGCTCTGACGTCAGAATTGCTCCATTAAGATTCACAAGCACCGCCGAAATCTTCAACACTTTTCGACTTGTCTTATCGATCCAAACAACCTGCTTATCAGCATCGTTGTCGGTCGCGATTATCTCGATCTTGTAGGCGTCGAACGTGCCTGCCGGAACCGTGACGCTCTCCGTTCCCACGACCTTCAACTGTTTGATCTGCGGCTTCTGTTTCTCCAAGTCGAAGTTTCGAAAACTCAAACTGTAACCATCCGCGAGCGGAAGCGAAGCGATCACTTCAAAGGCGCCGGCCCCGTCGGCAAACAGAGCGCCACCGGGATCTACAGCAAGTGGTGTGGATTGACCGTTCATCGTCGTGGTCCCGGTCAACTGGTTCGGCTCAACGTTTATCTCCATCGTCAGCGGACCTTGCTTAATCAAGCGACGCTTCAATAGCAGACTTCCCTTCTCGATCGTGCTGACGTCCGAGATCGGACCTTGCGGAAGCTGTGCCGTTTCATTAACGGTCCACGCCCCATTTTCTTCCTTGATTTCTGACGTCATAGTGAGCGGAATCGATTGTCCTCCGATAGCAATCGACGCCTTGTAATTTGAAGTGCCGGGCCGCAGGTCGACAGCAGGTTTCGGAACTTCAGATGTGGAGCTAACCGCCTTCGGCAACGTCACCGTCTTTACATCTACACTGATTTCCTTCAAACGTTGAGTCACTTCCGGCATCATGCCTTCCTGATAACGACCACCAAGATATTTCGCGAGAAACTTCTCGGCACTGGCAAACATCGCCATATTATTTACCGGACGTGCAAAGCCGTGCCCTTCATCCGGCGCCACCAGATACTCAACTGGAAATCCTCTATCACGCAAAGCGATTACGATCTGATCCGACTCGCGTTTGTTAACACGTGGATCGTTAGCACCCTGGATCACGAGCAGAGGGGTCTTGATTTTTGCAGCAGCACTTAACGGCGACTGGCGCAGCAACTGGGCCTTTCCTTCAGGCGTGTTGGGATCGCCCATGCGCTCGTAGAAGAGCTTTCTAATCTGTTCCCAGTATGGCGGAATCGATTCGAGCAGCGTGATCAGATTTGATGGACCAACAATCGAAACTCCGGCCGCGTAAAGGTCAGGTGTAAACGTGACCCCAGCGAGCGTGGCATAGCCGCCATACGAGCCACCCATAATTCCCACGCGCTTCGGATCGGCAATCCCCTGGGCGATGAGATACTTCACGCCCCAGGTAACGTCGTCCTGCATTTTGTCGCCCCACTGTTTGTTTCCTGCAGAAAGAAATTTCTTGCCGTAGCCGGTTGACGCACGAAAATTAGGTTGCAAGACAGCGTAACCGCGGTTGGCGAGAAACTGCGCAATCGAATCATTGCCCCA
>Ga0207676_10002536_pt1 | contig 13031 bp, 10 predicted proteins | sample KBSSwiS72_FD_184307 | JGI IMG/M metagenome (GOLD analysis project Ga0207676, IMG submission 184307) | Switchgrass rhizosphere microbial communities from Kellogg Biological Station, Michigan, USA - KBS Switchgrass S7-2 (SPAdes) (version 2) | ecosystem: Host-associated > Plants > Roots >... | reverse complement strand
GGCGGAGATGTTTCATATCTACATCACGAACAGACCTGGTGATGTTAAAGCTGGAAGCCTGGGTCGTATCGTTAACGGTTATGAAGCAAAGATCGTCGACGCTGAAGGAACCAAGGTAGCGGTGGGTGAAATGGGAACCCTCAAGATCAAAGGTGATTCGGCGGCGCTGTGTTATTGGAACGCTCATGAAAAATCGAAAGAGACATTTGCGGGCGACTGGTGCACAACCGGGGATCAATTTCATGTTGATGAGAACGACTACTATTGGTATCACGGACGAACTGACGAGATGCTAAAAGTGTCGGGTGTTTTCGTAGCGCCGGCGGAAATCGAAAACTGTTTGCTTAAACATGAGGCAGTGCTTGAATGTGCGGTGGTTGGTCACGAATCCGAGGGACTGATCAAGCCAAAAGGATTCGTTGTGCTCCGCCAGGGTTATTCAGCGAGCGAGCGACTGGCAGAAGAGATCAAGCAATTCGTTAAAGCAAGCATTGCCGTCTACAAATATCCGCGCTGGATCGAGTTTGTCGACTCCATACCTAAGAACGATCGAGGAAAGACTGATCGGAAGAAGCTTAAGTCGACTCGATAGGGAGATTGAGATGTATCAAGTTTGATTTATCGTCTGCGCTCGAGATCATAGTCGCGGAGGCGGCGATAGAGTGTTGATGGAGAGATGCCTAGGATTTCCGCAGTTTTGCCGCGATGCCAACCAGTTTGCTCCAAAGCAGCAAGGATCTGTTGTCGTTCCACCTCGCGCAGGGATCCGGTTGGTGCTGCTGTCGGTGAAACAACAACGTCAGCAGTGGGCGGCAATGGAGAGGCAGTGCCTGCAACGGGGACAATAGCGTTTGGTCGCAGGACTTCAGGAGGGAGTTCCGTGACGGTGATGCGTCCGTTGTTGGAAAGAATGACCGCGCGTTCAAGACAGTTCTTTAACTGTCTGACGTTTCCTGGCCAACCATAAGTTCGCAGCGCCTCGAAGGCGTCGGATGTTAATTCTGGCGGAGTTGTGCCACCGACTTGTTTGAGAAGATGCCGAGCCAGGGGTTCGATGTCCTCAGGTCTCTCGCGCAATGGCGCAAGACTAATCTGAAAGCCATTGATGCGGTAAAGCAAATCGGATCGGAACACTCCATCGTTTACCACAGTCTCGAGGTTGCGATTCGTCGCGGCCACAATGCGCACATTCACCTCGACTTTGCGGACACCACCAACTCGGAAAAATGTTCGCGTTTCAATTGCTCTAAGGAGTTTTGCTTGTAACTGCGCAGGCAATTCGGTGACTTCATCCAGAAACAACGTTCCGCCATCGGCAAGTTCGATCAATCCAAGCTTGCGACCCTTTGCACCTGAAAACGCTCCGGCTTCGTAACCAAACAACTCCGATTCGAGAAGCGACTCCTGAAACGCTGCACAGTTCAAATCAACGAATGATGCTTCAGCTCGACTTGATAGACGGTGAATGGCATGAGCGACCAGTTCTTTACCCGTCCCTGATTCACCCGTGATTAGCACGGAGGCTTCGGAGGGCGCCACTCGCTCGATCAACCTGATTGCTTCCTTCATTAGCTCCGAAACTGAAACGATCTCGGGTAAAGCTGATTGTCTCGCGAGTTGTTCTCGCAGACGTACATTGTCGACACGTAGCCTTCGCTTATCCGCAGCTTGTTTTACTCGTATGTCCAATTCGGTGATGCGATAAGGCTTCGTGAGGTAGTCGTAAGCACCGAGCTTCATCGCTTCGACGGCGGTCTCAACAGTTGCCTGTCCGGTAAGCATGATTACTTCCGGGGGATTTGGACGTTCGTGAACACGACGAAGAAGCTCCATGCCATCGATGCGAGGCATGTTGATATCACACAGCAAGACATCGACATTGCTCTCTTCGAGACGACGGAGCGCAGCTTCGCCATCTGGCGCGGCCTGAACTCGATAGCCTAATCGCTCCAGCTCTTTTTGCAGCACAAGCCTGAGATTGGCCTCGTCTTCGGCAATCAGTATTCGTGCCTGCTGTTGCTCACTCAATCCTTCTATTCCTCTTTGAGATTAACTGCGGGTAGAGTAATTGTGAATGTGGTGCCAACTCCCACTGTAGACTGCACATCCAGCGAGCCGCCATGCTCGGTTAAGATACCATAACACACTGCGAGGCCGAGACCTGTTCCCTTCCCAATCTCCTTAGTCGTGAAGAAGGGTTCAAAAATCTTCGGCAGGTTTTCAGGGGGAATACCCACCCCATTATCGATCACCTCAACCACCACTTTCTTTCCGTCGTTCTTTGCGTCGATCGTTAGAATGCCGCTGAACACCAACGCATCAAGTGCATTCGTGGCAAGTGCGATCAGTGCCTGCTGCAATTGACCGGGATCGCCTGAAACCCTTGCTAAGTCTTCTGCAATATTTACTCGGAACTCAACCGCGGATCTTCGCTTTTGGTGCGATAGCAATCGGATCACTGAACCAATAACGTCACCCAGATCAATCGTAACGTGGTCCGACGCTCTTGTTCGACTGAAGTCGAGAAGTCCGTTCGTAATCATCTTGCATCGAAAGGCCTCGCTGCGGATTAAACCCAGGTACTCGCGAAGATCTTCAACCATCGGTGAGCCATCGAAAGCGCCCTCATTCAATCGAGACTCCAGCGACTCAGCACACGCCGAGATCGTCGCCAGTGGGTTGTTAATCTCATGGACTACTCCTGCCGCCAATCGTCCAACTGCAGCCAACTTTTCAGCTCGAGCCACTGCGCGATTTGCCTCGACGCGATCTGTTACCTCTTCACCTACCGTGATCACATGTGAAACTTCACCGCTAGAATCAGCCCACATCGGAATCTTGCTGATCAGCCAGTTCCTGATTTCACCTTTCCCGGTGGTAGTCTCCTGTTCGATTCGTTCGATCTCCCCGCTTTCAAATACTCGTGAGAATTCCTGTTCTAGAACTTCGCGCGGTTGTCTTGTCAGTACTTTGAAAACGTTTCGGCCGAGGGCTGAACCACGAGGAATACCCAGTTCGCCAAGTTCGCGGTTGCGGTTCCAGGCAACAACACGGTAATCGCGATCGACTGCATAAAGTGAAACTGGAAGAGAATCGATGATGGCTTCGATGAATCTCTTTTGTGTTTCGGTCTCAGCGGTCCGAAGCTCTACTTCCTTTGCCAAACTAAACGACGTGTCTCGAGCTGCCTGGTACAGCGAGCAGATGTGTGCGGCCAACGCAGTCTGTTGCGCAGCTGCGTCGATCAAACGCCGCTCAGTTTCACTACAATCCTCACGACGATCAAAGGCAACAATCAATGCTCCCTTTGCGCGGCCCGCAAAACGTAACGGCGCCACATACTCTGTTGTGTGAATGTCGTCTCTTAGTAGAAAAGCCTCGCGTTCAACTACCGTTAACGAACTGGCGGAAGCTGTTGAACGTAACCAATCGTTAAGTGCTTCTCGGTCCAACAAAGAAGGATCGTCCGCACTTCCTTCGCGATCAAAAACGCACACGGCGTAAGAATCACGACCCACAGTTACATACGCTGCACACAGCGACGCATCAATACCATCGTAGGTCGCTCCAGCGACGCGACGGACTAGTTGTTCCGGCTCGAGCGCACGCAGGAGTCCCCGACCAATCTCCGAAAGGAATCTGAGCTCGCGGTTGCTGCCGATAAGAGCCCATTCACGCTGTGATGTACGGACATGCAAGCTAACGCGCGACAACAGTTCGCCCGGCGTTGAAGGTTTGGTTATGTAATCGTCGGCACCGGCGGTGAAGGCTTGCACCTTTCGGGTTTCGTCGTCGCTTTCGGAAAGCGCAATGATGGGTAACTTGCCAGTGAGTGGCTGTGCTCGCAGCAATTTGCACAGAGCGAGGCTGTCAACCCCGGGCATCTCGAGGTCGAGCGCTACGAGGTCGCACCGCACACCTTTAAGTACACGCAGAGCGGACGCCGCCTCCGTTGCGGTTTACACGCTGTAGTCGGCATTTTCGAAGATTTCGCGCAACCGATCCCTGGTTTGGGGATCATCATCAACAATCAAAAGAGTTGCGCCTTGGTTTTCGGCGGGAACTGCCATGCTGTCAAAAGGCTGGAGCTAACAAGATTGAGGAACGCCTCAGGTTCCTCAAGGTTGGCACACCGAATGAGTGCCTATAGCCGATTGAAAGCGATGAGCGACGGTGCTGTCAAGATGATTGATGTCCGATATGCTTTAGCTTGTCGCTCCGATTGGCTCAAGACCGCCCAACAAAGAGAAACGAAATGCTAAACAGTCTCTTAAAAACAATGAGGAGGGTCAAACTATTACGCTGTTTTTGTAAGGCTCTTGGCTTGCAGACGAGTAACTTGCCAGCTAAAGAGCCTCTTGCAAAAATAAGTTGAAATCGCCCCCAATTTGCAGGTTGGGAAGGGGACCCTGTCCGCAGCTTCCCAGACCTTGTTGAGCGGGGACAGGGTCCCCTTCCTTACCTGAAAATTTCTTGCCTTCGTGGTCTCTCTTTAAATTTTGCAAGAGGCTCGAAAGCAGTATCGGACATTCAGATGATGACGACCACGTTTTCCGGATCCGAGGTAGATACATTCGGGGGCGCCACTGGCAGGTTTCGGCCAGCGCGGTGAGTCGACTTCATCCGATACATCTGATCGTCTGCAGCATTTAGGAGCTGATCCAGCGTTTCACCGTCCGCGCCGAATGTCGCGGTACCAACACTAATCCCAACGCGCGCCGTCCCGTCCCGTCCTACCGGAAGTGAGAACTGGGAGACAGCACTCTCAATACGGGCGCAAAGCTCCTCCACCTGCACGCCCACGACTTCTTGAACAAGGGCTACAAATTCATCACCTGCATAGCGTGCGAGAAAATCGTATTCACGAAGTTGGCTCTGCACAATGGCTGCCACTTCGCGAAGCATTTTGTCGCCAAGCTTGTGGCCGTGATTGTCATTGACGTGCTTGAATTCATCCAGGTCCAGCATGACAACCTGGAAGCCTCGTCCGGTTCTTCGCGCGCGAGCAGCTTCTTCCTCAAAACGTACAGCAAGTGAACGTGCATTTGGCAGGCTTGTGAGCGGATCAGTCAACGCGTGTGATTCCGCTTCCGCATGCTGCATAGCGTTCGCGAGAGCATCGGAGGCCAGTTTTGTAACTGTCTCCAGCAGACGCATGTGGTCGGGAGTGTATTGTTCGAGTTCTGTTGAATAGACCGACAAGGCACCGAGCAACACGTCATCTTTGAACAGAGGTAACGACGCCATTGAGTGATACTTAATACCGGCAGCTGGATTGAGATCAGTAAAGTCGAGACTTGGATGAAGCTGATTCACAGCGCTGCGGTGTGCGAGGGCAAAACCAGTCACGCCTTCTCCGGGCGCGATACACCTCCCCGTCAATATGTCTGCATACTTACCTACAACGTGACGCGCAGTCGCAAACCCTTGCATGTCGTCGTAGAAATAAACAATGCAAGTGTCGAATGGAACTACATGCGCCACTTTATCGACGAGAATCTCGAGAGTATGTTCCATGTTGAGCGACGTCCCGAAGGTACGAGCGATCTCATACAATGCGTATACTTCGCGATGCGCTTTCTTAATCTGGTCGTAAGCCAGGTAAGCACCGCGCTCCCGTGTCTGGGTCAGATCGATCTCACTGAGATGAAATTGGTCAGCCGAGGGTGCTGCGGGCGCCGCGTGCTGTAAACCAAGTGCAGTTATTTCTGCGTCAAGCTGAGGTAGATGCTTTAGGAATTGTTCTACGATTTTAGGATCGAAGTGTGTACCAGACCCACGCATCAACAGGGCTGTGGCGTCGTCGAGCGTCATACCCCGTCTAAAGGGTCGATCCTCACGAACAGAATCAAAACAGTCGACAACTGAAAGGATTCGAGCCGTAATTGGAATCTGCTCTCCTTTAAGTCGATCGGGATAACCTCGACCATCCCACTGCTCATGATGATGGCGAATGATTGGAACTACCGGATAAGGAAAATCCACCCGACTGAGGATTTGAGCACCGACGACCGTGTGGATCTTCATTTTTTCAAACTCTGCGGAAGTCAGTCGGCCTGGCTTATTAAGAATGTGCGGAGGGACTGCGAGTTTGCCGATGTCATGAAGCAAGGCGCCGGCTTTCAGAGCTGATATTTCCTTCTCAGACAATTCAAATATTTCGCCCATTCGCGTCGCGTAAATCTGCAATCGACGAACGTGACAATGGGTAATCTGATCTTTTGCGTCGATTGCTGTCGCGAGTGCTTCCGCGGTAGCCAAGTGAAGCTTACTCAGTGTTTCGACTTCTTTAGTCTTGTCGTTTAGACGCGAGACCGTGCAACGGTAGATCAGATACGCAGCAAAAATCGAAATTGGAGAAATGATTAAGTATGGCAGGAGCGGCTTGAGAACTGTGCCGTACACCATAGCGATTGTAAGTGGCACAATCAGCATCACCCATGAAACGACAACCTGGTTTCGTTGCCACCAGGCAAAGACGGGATTTCGCAGAGCAGCGTTCAATAACGCCCAGCGACCTGTTTTAGACGTCGGGGGTAAGTCCATTTGATTACCTGTGGAACTCCTTGCTCTAAACGTGTTGGTCAAGCATTCAGTCATCATTTCGCCAAATAAATAACCGGAGACGACCTGGGAGCAACTCAGGTCGTCTCCTATTTGGTTGGGCAAGGGGCGACTCCTTCTTAGGGGAGCCGCCGTGCTGGGTGAGATGACATGACACTCATGACCTTTTGAACTTACTGCATATCAGAGAACTTGGCGGCTCCGAACTCCGTGCGGAGAGTCCGTGAGGCTCTAAAGCCTCTCAGCCGCACGCTTTCTCTTTTCAACTTGTGTGCCGTAGGGGGATTAGGGGTGAAGGTTCGAATATTGGCTGGTTTCTCCAGGCACAATGAGTAACGACTGGCCTGCCGAGCATATTGACAGGTCAGATTGAGAGCTTCGGTCATAGTGCTTGAGAGACCCAGAGAGCTATCCGCAGATTACGCTGATTACGCAGATTTCTTTTAGAACTTGCTGGGAGCAGGACGTCCTCCGGCTGCATGTTTGCCGCGAACTGCGTTAGCTGCATCCGTAACGTTTGAGAGATCTAGTTAGCAGGCGAGGACGCCTGCGCTCCCAGCACATGCATGTCGAAAAGAAATCTGCGTAATCTGCGTAATCTGCGGATGACAGTCTTTCACCAAACCTTCGTTTGACAATGTTTCTGCCAGGTTGCAATCTCCCTTCACTGGACAAATAACGCGTGGCAACAGTCTCAGCAAAGAAAAAATCCGAATCCTTACAGTCAGTGGGATATGTCGACCTCCTACGCCGGAACCGCAATTTCCGACAGCTGTGGCTCGGTCAGGTAGTTAGCCAAATGGGCGATTGGTTTGACACGATTGCTCTCTACACAATCATCCTTAACCTCACTGGTTCCGGTCGCGATGTTGGGTTACTTCTGGTTGCTCGCTTTGTACCGAGCTTCTTATGTGGATCTATTTCGGGAGTAGTTGCGGATCGCTTCAGTCGCCGAACCATCATGATTGTGTCGGACCTGCTGCGTGCGGTAGTGGTACTTGGTTTCCTTTTTGTCAGGCGGGCGGATCAATTGTGGATCATCTACGTTCTGACAGTTTTGCAGCTGGCTTTGTCAACATTCTTTGAGCCTGCCAAAACGGCTGCTGTGCCATCGATCGTTACCGATCGTGAACTGGTTGCGGCAAATGCTATATCGTCAGTTACGTGGTCGATCATGCTTACATTGGGAGCTGCTATCGGTGGACTGATCACGGGCTGGTTCGGCACTAACGCCGCTTTTGTCCTTGATGCTTTGAGCTACCTGCTATCAGCCGCGCTGATTTTCAACGTCAAACTCCCAAAGCGACCAAAACGTGAGCGCCGGAAACTAACTGTTGGCAGAGCGCTCGGGATAACTGAAACGATTGAAGGGGCCAGATACGTCAAACGAAGGCCTTCAGTGCTTGCCCTCCTCCTCGTAAAACCAGCGTGGGGTCTCGGAGGGGGAATACTTACATTGCTCGCCGTGTTTGGTGAACGAATCTTTCCGGTTGGCAAGAGTGCGGCAACCGGAATTGGTGTCTTGTTCGCTGCACGTGGAATCGGCACTGCTGTTGGTCCAATCGTCGCCCGGCGTATCGCCGGCGAAGGTACAAAGCGTTTGCAAGTCTCAATTGGCATCGCGTTTTTGATTGGGGGAATCTTTTACTTTGCCTTCGGTGCGTCGACGAGCTTTATCGTTGCGTTACTCGTGCTGGGGATCGCGCATACCGGAGGAAGCATCCTGTGGGTATTCTCAACTGTCCTGTTACAACGGAGCGTCGAAGACAACTTTAGAGGTCGGGTCTTTGCTGCCGAGTTAGCATTACTGACTCTTACGATGGCAGCGTCAAATTACGTTACAGGAGAGTTGCTCGACCGCTTTGGAGTTTCGCCGCGAATTGTGACAATGGGTATCGGCGTATTCTTCCTCTTACCAGGCATCGCATGGTTTGCTACACAACGATGGTGGGATCGCGGGGGAAAGGATCGCTTGCCTCGTGTGCAGATCGACGAGCGATCCGAACTTAGCGCCGTGCATCAATCGGTCGAATAACCAGCGGGGGACAATCTTCTGTGCCTCCGGCAACTCTCATGCAAACAAGTCTAGGTGTGATGGGCTCAGCGTCAGAAGTCGGACGACCGGAAACAGCACAAACACTAATTGAGAAAGCCGAATCACTTGCTCGCGCCATCGCGAAACGCAAGGTGCTGCTCTTTACCGGAGCAACGACTGGTGTTGTGTATCTCGTAGGGAAGACCGCACACGATGAAGGGGCCTTTCATATCGGTGTTTCACCCGCCATCAACCAGCAGGAACATGTCGATCAATATAAACTTCCGCTCGATGCTTGCGATGCGATTGTCTACACCGGATTTGGATTGAAGGGACGGAATGTTGTTCTCGTAAGATCGTGCGATATTGTCTTGTTCATCGCCGGAGCTATGGGGTCGCTTAATGAATTCACGATTGCCCACGATGAAGGAAAAGTTATCGGTTGCTTGACTGGAACTGGAGGCGTCGCTGACAACGCCGATCAGCTTGTCCAGAAGTTTGGCAAACGCACCCGCGCCCGTGTTTTTCAAAGCCCTGACCCGGAGAAGCTGGTTGATATTTGTATCGAGGCGCTGCAGTCAGGCCCTTAGGACATGGGTCTTAGGCCTTGGGCCTTGGCAGAATCGAGACTCCGAAACCCGAAGACCAAAAACCAAAGACCGCACTGTCCATTTAACCAATGACGTTTTTCGATTTGAACTCACAAGACACGGTTGTTGCTTCGTACGTCACGGGTTTGACCTCTTCTGACCTTGAACACGATGCGTGGTCCCTCTGTAACCCGGTCTTTATAACTCATCAATGGTCTGGTGCCGCCGCCCCCCCGGAGCGACATGCAGAAGTAAGACTTGGTTGGAACGACGAAGGATTACTTGTACGGTTTGTCTGTTCGCAACATGAGCCGCTAGTCGTCGTTGACCATCCAGTGACGAATAAAAAAACTCTTGGTCTGTGGGATCGTGATGTCTGCGAGATCTTTGTCGCTCCTGATAGTTCAAGCCCTGATCATTATTTTGAGTTTGAAGCCGCTCCAACTGGAGAGTGGATCGACTTGGGAATCCAGCTCACTAAATCCGGTAAGGAGACCGAGTGGGATTACTCCTCAGGAATGAAAACTAATGCAAGCGTTGCAGCTGAAGAAATCGTCGTTGGAATGCTAATTCCGTGGAGTGAACGAATTCCCAAACCCAATCGCGGTGTCCAGTGGCGGGTAAACCTGTTTCGCTGTGTGGGAAGCGACGAAGAGACTCGTTATTTATCCTGGCGTCCTACCAGGACTCCTGAACCAAACTTTCACGTTCCCGAAGCCTTCGGCACCTTACGCTTCGCCTGAATTAACTGCCACCCTGTTTCGACAAAAGCGTTTGGATGTACTCGTGGAATCGAGTCCGATCGGCCTCGTTCATGTCCGTGATTCGCACGCCAATCACATAGCCTGTTTCCTGTGGGTCTTCTTCGAGACTCTCATACCTCACCGGGGAAACAGTTAGTTCGACTGGACCAGAGGGCAGCTCCAATTTCAGATGTAAGCGTCGATCTTCGCCGACGAGGTAGTGTTCGCCAATTCGGATTGCTGGAACGATCAAGCCTATGCCGGTGGTGCTTATGTCGGACGTATGGCCATCCATGGACGGCAAACGGCGAAAACCATTCGAACTGGTTCGGGGGTCGGCGAAGCTAAGAGAAAAGGTTAGGCGAACCCGCGCACGTTTAGAACGCCGCCTGTTACCAAAATAACGGCGCAAATGGGACACTATCCTGCGAGGCAATTCGGACATTTCACACCAGGAAAATTATCTCGGTCCTATGAGGAAGGCGAAAACTGGGCAGCGTTTCGGGGTGGCCGCAATCCATTCTAGAAAACGTAGCGGGAGGGACGCAATAGAAATAACCGAATGTCCTGATGTTCGATATGCTTTAGCTTGTCGGCAGCAGTGATCCGCTACGCGTTAGACACTCTTGCAAACTCAACCTCTCATTCTCCCCAAACTTCAGCTTGGGGTTAGTGCGACTAAGAAGAGAAGCTAACCGTTTCAACCGTTTACATAGAACGCAGGAATCTTCCGGAAACCGTTAAAACGGTTCAAGATTTCAGCACGGATTAGCCTACTTGCTTGTGTTTGCCCCCCGTAAGACACCTATGAAGCCGAGGAAAGCGGGCAAGTTATCCTTCCATCCTAATCCTAGACTGACCGTGAACTCGTGCTCACCTCGAAGACTACTAACTGGCTTGAAAAGAGGAGCCATTATCGCCCACACAGCCTCGCCCTTCTCACGGTTGCCTTCAAACGCGGGTTTACCAAGAATGTGACATAGGCGCGACTGCCGATTGGCGACCACACCGATTCCAACTGCCGGATCTCATCAGCCCACCACTCAGGGTCTTTTTCGATCTTTTCGGCGCGCCAGCCGTTCTCGGAAAGAAGGGTGAGTAGTTCTGTTCTTTGAGCTTGCATACGAACAGAGGCGCCAAACTAGTTCTGCCCGCAGGAACGCATTTCAGGAAGTCTCACCTACTTTAAACTCAACGGTTTCCCACCAGCATCGCCACTCCTTACACCCGAGGCATCAAGGTAAAAGGAGAGCTTCCCAGTGCGCCCATATTGAGCGGGTTCCGCAGTTGCGTACCATGATTTAGAGTCAGGAGAACGGACTACGTGAAAGCTATATCCTGTTGAGTCAGTGCCCTCAAGGTCTTTTGGCAGTAGACCTGCTGTTATCAGCTCAGCCAAACCTGCATATTGGCCATTGTGTTGTTGGCTAAAGGCAACCTCGGCGAGCGTGATACGAGTGAGCATATCCTGAACATCGCTGTGGTGCGTGTCGATTCTGGCGGCGAAGAAAAAGCTCTTTCCTGCCTTCTTAACTATCGCCTCATTTTCCCGGTCACCAACAATCCAGACCCCGTTGTTTTGGATTAACGAGATCGGTTCGGACTTCTCGGCTGTGTCTGGAGTTTCTTTTACTTTGACAAATACAGTTGCAAGATCACCACTGATAGTTTCGCCGCTAAGATCCATCTGTTCGGGAATTGCAGCCGCCATCTTTTCGAAGTCCGGACGGAGATCGTCGAGTTCCTTTGCGCTGAGGCCTTCGACCGCCGGTTTATAGATCGACATGGCAAACGCCTCTTTGAACTTTCTGTCACGCATGGTCTTGTAGAACAGACGGACAGTTTCCGTAGGCGAGAGTTGTTGATTTTGCGAAAAACTATCGAGTGCTAGTGTCAGAAGAAGTGAACACAAAAAGGCTGCAGAGAAAGATCGCTTCATCATTGAACAATTGAACCTCTGACTTCAATAAAAAGGCGCGCTCTTGCTAAGCAGCGCGCCCACTCTGTTTAAGGAACAAAAACGACCTCAGCGTCGAGACGTCGGCGCGGGATTGTTTTTGAGAATGACTTCACGACCGACAAGATACAACAGCACCATCAAAACGAGGAAAGGAATCATCGACAACAAGTCGCTGTTGGCGCCACCAAACAGCGGGTTGCTATTTTTCGCCCAGTCTTCAATGGCCCTGTTGAGATTAATTAACCCTTGCTTCGGCACACCCTGAAGGATCGCAATAACAATCGCGGCGAGCGCGCCACCGGCGATATAGCCGGAAGCCATTAGCACCCCCGGACTCTTGTCTGTCTCGGCAACGAGCTGATCCTCGCTGAGTTTCTTGTCTTTTAGTTTGTTACGAAGGTACTTGTCGACGAGCCAGCGAATGAGACCGCCAAGGAAAATCGGACTCGATGAAGAGAGCGGTAGGTAAACACCTACTGCAAAAGCGAGAGATGGAATGCCACTCATCTCCAACACGATGGAGATCATGACTCCGAGAAGAACAAGACCCCAGGGAAGCTGTCGGTTGAGAATTCCTTTGATGATGTACGACATCAGCGTCGCTTTGGGCGCGTCGTACTTTGTTACAGACTGACCGTCCGGGCGAGTCTTGTGAACTCCGTTGATACCAGGATCAGCGAGATAAACGGCTTCACCGCGATCGTTTACGAGATAACGAATCGCCGATTCGCCCTCAGAAGTTTTATGCCAGCTTCTATAGAGTGCTGAGTCTTGATTCGCCTGGGGTCCTTTCAGTTTTTCAGGAGCACCAGTCTGGGCCAAATCTACCTTAAGCCCCGCAGGAAAGTTCTCGGATACTCGATACTTAACTTTTCCGGATTCATCGACGAGGTATTGACCGGGATCCAGGCCAGCCAACGCAGTCGCCCCTACCTCGTTCTTGTAGACACGATAGTTACCAGCTTGTGGCGGCTTAATCGGATCAGCAAACGCCGGTAAGGACGCAGCGTTGGGAACAGTCACTGCCGTCTTTGTTTCATCGAAAGTAAGGCGCGGCATGTAGATCGTTCCAGCATCGTTCAGCACAAGCAGGATTGGACCCAGAATCAGCGCTGAAGCAAACGCGCCAATCAGAATCG
>Ga0207676_10002524_pt1 | contig 13053 bp, 5 predicted proteins | sample KBSSwiS72_FD_184307 | JGI IMG/M metagenome (GOLD analysis project Ga0207676, IMG submission 184307) | Switchgrass rhizosphere microbial communities from Kellogg Biological Station, Michigan, USA - KBS Switchgrass S7-2 (SPAdes) (version 2) | ecosystem: Host-associated > Plants > Roots >... | reverse complement strand
CCCTGCGCATCTGCTGCAGTTCCGGTATAAGTACGGTAGATGCCCTTTTGAATGCTGAATGTTTTACCTCTTAAAACATCGCCATCAAAATACATGGTACCTTTCATGCGTGGTTCCATATCAGTCTTGATATCGCTTCTGTTGGTAAAACGAACCGGCGTTCCATCAGGATTTACATAGGCGGTCATGTCATACAACTCCATAAAATCGAAAGGCGGATAACTTTCAGCGCCTACAAATGATACAAAATCCGGCTGAGGACTCATAAGGGCATCATAGGTGTGACGCAGACGCGTATTGCCGGGAACAGTTTGATCATAATCTTTTACGAATATGTTTTCAGGTGAAGCTATGTCTAAAAACAAGTCGGCAAAATTTAATGCTTTATCAGGATAGTCTTTCGTATACAACGCATAGGGACCGGCTTCAACAATTTTACCTGCATCCACAGCATATTGAAAAAATTCATTTGCCTTGCCCTGATCAATACCTGCCAAACCGGCCGCGTAAGCCTTGTCTGATCCATAATTCAGGTAGGTGGTGTATTTAGCAACAGAGCCAGCATAAAGCATCGCACGTGACATGAGCGCAGCGGCTACATATTTGTTAGCACGCCCCCGTTCACTGGTTGCCGGCATATTGTTAATAGCGAATTGCAGGTCATCATGAATGAATTTCCATGTGTCATACTCTGTGTTGCGGGGAACCTGCAGCGAATCCCTGGACGCTAACGGGTTCTGTACTGTTTTTACAATGGGAACGCCGCCATAACGCTTTGTCAGTCCAAAATAAAAGTATGCACGTAAGAAATAAGCTTCTCCCAGCAAAGCATTATACGTTGTGACTGAAAACTTGCTTTTATAGGTGGGAAAATCCTGAATAAAAATGTTCACGTCGCGGATGCGGTCATAAGGCCAGTAACCAAAGCCACCATTATTAACTCCCTGCCATGTATTAAAGAACTCACCACTGCAGTTTCCCTGGCTGTTTTTGCCTGCTTCCCAATAGTTATCCGGGCGGAATGCGTTACCGCCGTTAGGATTATTATTTCCATAATAGTTGAAATCTTCGATGGGGAGGTAATTGTAAATGCCGGTAAAATATTTCTTTACGCCAAACTCGTTACCAAAAAGTTCGGGTTGCCCCAGTATGCCTTTGGGCTGCAGGTCCAACTTTTGACAGGCATAAAAGTTCATTGCCAAAAGCGCCGTATATAATAGAACATGTCTTTTCATAATATACTTGTTCGTAATGTTTTTTAGAATTTAAGTTTCAGGCCGACAGTATAGGTCCTCGTAATCGGGTCATTATAAAAATCGATACTACTTGTAGAAGCACCGCCATTATTAATACCAGGGCGCTCAGGATCTACATTTTTAAGCGGAGTAAAAGTCAATAAATTATACCCGCTCAGGAATAATCTTAAGTCTTTAATTCCTGCCTTTGTTAGCGGTTTAAAATTGAAGGTATAGCCCAATTCAAGTGTTTTCAGACGTATATAGGATGCGTTCATTACGCCGTTAGTACCTGTTCTGCGCCCGTCGTGGCCTGTTGCCGGATAATACCCGGCTACCCATTTTGTATTCGGGTTGAAAAGATCGGCATTCGGATCTTCCGGGTGCCAGCGATTCATAAACCATGTCAGTGTATTTTGTCCTCCAAAAGCCAATGCTTCGGTAAGTACTTCAGAATACTGTACATAAACACCATATGCACCCTGCCAATCCATCGCCAAATCAAAATTTTTCCAGGTTCCGCCTAATGAGATCCCATAGTTAAATACGGGAAGACCCGTTGTAGCAATCGGATGGTCGTCGTTTCCATCAACCACACCATCACCATTCCAGTCTTGCAAATACCAGTCACCGGGTAATGTACCCTGCCCCACCGGGAGCGAGGAGTTCCGGATTTGATCATATGTAGTGAACATGCCGGCTGACTCATTTCCCCACCAGATATTCTGGTAACGGTTGCCAGTGCGGTTTCTCCATTTGTCATAAGAGTTACTGGCAGGAGTCTCAAGCCAGTTTGTCCGCATATATTTAGTAGCAGAAATCTGACCGGATACATAATAAGACAGTCCTTTATACCTGTTTTTGTAAGCCACCGATAATTCATAACCAAAATTCCGGTCGCCATTGAGATTCTCCTGGGGTAAGTTAGCGCCTACTGTTCCCGGAATAACATTAGTGCTTGTTGCCAGCAATCCTGCACGATCTCTTCTGTATATTTCAATGGTACCCGTAATCTTATTGTTCAGGAGTCCAAAATCAAGACCGGCATTATAACTTTTAATTTTATACCAGGTTAGATTGGGGTTCGGAATGGCTGAAGCAGTAACACCTCCATTCAGCACCGGCGGATTGCCGAAGTACCAACCCACGTTGTTTGGGTCAAGAACATATCCGGTAGATGGAGGATAGTTACCTGCTGAACCGTCATCGCCCATTTCTCCATAAGACGCCCTTAGTTTCAATTCTGAAATGAAATTAATATTGTGTTTGATAAATCCTTCTTCGCTCAAACGCCAGCCGGCCGATACTGCCGGAAAGAAACCAAAACGTTTGCCATCCGGAAAGCGGGAAGATCCATCGCGCCGGAACTTGAAATCCAGCAGGTATTTTTTGTCAAAGTCATAGTTTACCGATCCTATCAAAGATTTGGTTGCACGGTCCCAGGGAGTTTGTCCTGTAGCACGCTGACGATTGTCTTCGCCTGCAAACAGGTATTGAGATTCAACCATGATTTCACGATAGGCACTGAAACCATCGAATTGGTTATAAGTCTGCTCATAAACAAGGAAGCTGTTTACATTATGCCTTTTAAAGGAATTAGTATAGTATAACCCAGCCTGCATGGTTCTGTCGTAATACAAAGACGTACCTTTTTCTATAGTTGAAGGCGTAGCCCTTGGTATCGTTGTATAACTGCTATCTGCCGGATTATACCGGTACAAATTATAAGCACGGTGGTAATTATTATAATCAGGAAGACGCATGGAATAATCATACAGCCCTTTTGCTGACAGGCCTTTTATCCACGGAACTTCATACTCCAGTCGCAGGGTTCCGTTGTATCTTTTGTCTCTGTTTGTATTTAACCCAACCAGGGCAGCGTTTGTTTGTACGATCATGTTGTTTTGATCATACAATACAGAATTATCTCCATTAGGGTAAGCCGGATTATTATTAGCATAGTAAGGTGCGTCCGGGCGTGTTAGCCATGCGGCCTTATAAGTGGTCCAGCCCGATCCATTTGGCTCTTGGGTGTTTGTTAATATAGTTCCAATCTGAACCCTTGCTTTCAGCCTTTTTGTAATCTGGGCATCCACATTGCTGCGCAGGGCCCAACGCTCCGACTTCAAATCACCGCTTTTATAAGCACCTTCCTGTTTTGTGTAATCCAGGTTAAAGTAGTAACGTATTTTATCACTACCGCCACTTACACTCAGACTATTATCATACTGGGGGGTATTTTTTCTAAACACCTGGTCCATCCAGTTATACGACTGTTTTGATCCATCCAGGTAAGGCTGAAATTGCGCATTGGTAAATATCGGATTCCTGCGAACCAGGTAATTTCCATTGAAATCCTGCCAGTTCTGTTCATTTCTCAATGTCATATAGTCTTGTGCATTCACCGATTCCGGAACATAGAGATATTGCTGGATTGAAAAAGCGGAGTTAAAAGTAATATCCACTTTGCCGCCCTGAGATTTGCCGGTCTTAGTAGTAACCAGGATAACGCCGTTACCTGCACGCAAACCATACACCGCTGCAGCACCGTCTTTAAGAACAGAGACGCTTTCAATTTCTTCGGCGCTCATACGGGCGAAGTAATCTTTATCGCGAACGACTCCATCAATTACAAAAAGCGGTGGTACCGGTGGGTTCCCCGCTCCCATACCACGAATATCAATCGTTGCGTCGTAAGCACCCGGCCTGGAACTTTTCTGAGATACACGAACACCCGGCAGCTTACCGGTCAACGTGTTGAGAACATTCTCGTTTCGGGTCCGAACCATATCTGATCCCTTAATAGCCGAAACCGCACCGGTGAGCGTTTCTTTTTTCTGCGAGGTATAACCTACTACCACCACATCCGAAAGACTGGCCGCAGTGGGTGCCAGCGAAATACTAATATCGTTCCGGCCACCAATATTCTCTTCGACAGTTCCCATACCCGTATGAGAAAAAACAATCGTGGTGGCAGGTGTAGCTGACTGGAGATTGTATTCACCATTTTTATTGGTAGTAGCCCCGGCAACTTTTCCCTTTGCGCTTCTCAGTTCAACCGAAACACCACTAAGAGGATTTCCGGAAGCTGAATCTCTTACTACCCCGCGCAACTGAGTGGTCTGGGCAAAAAGACTGATGGGAATTAAGAAAATCAATAAAAGCAGATAGTTTATTTTGTTCATATGCAATCAGGTTTTGCAAGTTGATCGTAGAAGTTTTTTGGCAAGAATAAAATAGCAATAATGTACAATTGGGATTTGTGCGCTCAGGGGGGACGAAAGCAGCGCCCTGATCTTTTCTCTGGCAGCATATCATGTTAGTTTTAGAAGTGGACAAGTGTTCCAAAACTATTGTTGGAAATTATCCGGCAATAGTTGTATTTCAAATGGAGAATCAGGTGCTAAACTATCTTTGGAGTATTAACAGGGGGGTTAAAAATCTACTAATACAATATTAATTTTCTCATTTTCAATATATTTTTAAAAAAACATATTGAACAATTATTATTTGTCTGTCATCCCCGACATGTTTGCCCCGGTACCCCAGGTTTTATTAGGCTTTGGTCCCATTTTTAAATGCAGGGTGCCACCAGCGGTCAACTGTTCATGGGTAAACCACGGGCTGTCCAATGTGGCACCATTAAAATCGGCGCTTTGTATATATTTGTTTACTACCGAACACCCATCAGCAATTACAGTAAACTGTTTTCCTCCGGAAAGGCTGATGGTTGACTTTTCAAATACCGGGCTGCCAATGGTGTACATAGGAAGACCGGGTGTAACCGGGTAAAAACCCAATGATGAGAATACCACGAAGGCAGACATGCCGCCGCCATCCTCATCGCCCGGAATGCCAAATACATTGTCTTTAAACCACAGGTCCAGCAGAAACCTCACCCGCTTTTGTGTTTTCCAGGGGCTTGCTGTAAAATTGTATAAGTATGGTATATGAAAACTGGGTTCATTGCCCATAGAGTATTGACCTACCAAACCTGTCGCATCGGGAAACTTGTACCACATATCATGCTTGCTTCTGCCCAGCGGCTCACGGAAAAGTTGGTCGAGCTTGTTTTCAAAACCGGGTTTTCCCCCCATTAAATCAACCAGGCCGTTTATATCCTGCTGTACCTGCCACAGGTATGTCCAGCCGTTGTTCTCATCATAATAGTCCCGGCCACCCGGGCCGCCGTCGAACCTGGGGTCTATATTTATCCAGTTCCCCTGTGCGTCCTTAGGCAAAAACATTTGTGCCTTGCTGTTCCATAAATTTTTATAGTTGGAGGCGCGCCGGGAAAATGTTATATAATCAGGTTGTTTACCTAATTCCTTTGCCATTTGCGCCACAGCCCAGTCATCATAGCTGCCGCCCAGGGTAACAGCTACTGCCTGTCGCTTTTCAAATGAGTTTACGGTGGCGTTGGTCTCGATTTCGCCTGGCTTTAATGCCGGAAAGAATCCTTTGGAAAGGTATACCTCATCAAGTTCGGTCTTAGGGCCGTTCCGCCAGGGAAGCATGGTGGCCTGTGTACTGTTTTTATACATACCCTCATAGGCCTTTGCCACATCAAAATTCCTTAGTCCCTTACGGTATCCATCCAGAAACATGATGGAAGAGTGAAAGCCGTTCATACAGGCATGGTCGCCAAAAAGCACAGGGAAAGTAGGCATCCATCCGCTTTGCTCGTACATGGATACATAGGAATTAAGCATGTCTTCTTCCTGTGCCGGGTTGAGTATGGTCCGCAAAGGGTGGTGCGCCAGATAAGTGTCCCAGGTCCAGTCATCTACATAAAATGGTCTTGCAGTGGTGTGGATTTTTTTATCAAAACCACTGTAATATTTACCATCTTCTGTAATGTCTACCATTCTTTCGTAACACCTGTAGAGGGCAGAATAGAAGGAACGCTTTTGCGCCTCTGTGCCGCCCTGCACCTGTACCTGCTGCATTACTTTCCCCCATGCAGCCTGGGCGGCATCCTTCAGATTTTCAAATGTGGTGCCCATCAGTTCAGCCTCAAAATTCTTTTTTGCCTGCCCGGCACTGATAAAAGAAACAGCGTACTTAAATTCAATGGTGGCAGGGCCGCTTTTGGAGAAACGGATGTAAGCCTTAATATCCTTCCCCGAAATATCATTTGACGCAGTTAAAATATTGTCCTTTAAAACACCCGGGCTTCCGGACGCGCTAAATTTCCCATACATATACACTTTAATATCATCGTGATAAGTTTCCGTACCGGATATCTCATTGGAAGAGGTGAAATGAAAATCGCCGATGCCATGGTTAGTGGTATTAAAAAGTAAGGTTTTATCCACGCCTTTTGGAGGGAAAGAAAACCGGTAAATACCTGTCTTCTTTCCTGGCACAAATTCAACGGTGGCCTCATCATCTATCAGATAGGTGGAGTAATACCAGGGCCTTACTACTTCCAGGTCGTGATCATAGGCCTGTTTACCTTTCCAGCTTCCTGCATCCACCACTGCTGAGCACAGGGGCCTTATACAAAAAACATCGCCCAACCTGTGGGAGACTATCATCAACGGGAAGCCATCAATCTGGTCATCAATGAAGTCGGTCCGGTTCGGATACATTCGCATCATCTGGTTCGGAAGCTGTACTGTGGGCCGTGTAGGCTGCAGCAGTTGTGCCACGTTACCGATTCTTGGGTCTATGTATGACAGGTTATCCTTTTTAGCGCCTTCCGATACCATTGTCTGGGCATGTACAGAAAAGGAAACAAATGGAATCGCAACTCTTACAATCGCCGTCATTAATTTCTGATAAGCCGCAGCTTTGTGTCTCACGCTGAATTTTATTTTCATATAGCTTCAATTACTGCCCGCATTTGAGTTGCGGGATGGTCAATCCTTTAAATATTTTCAAAAACAAGCCATTAAAAACCGGAATGTATTTGTTGTTATTTATAATACCCCATCACGCATCTTTCGTATTACCCAGGCATCCTCATTATGTTATGTATGCCTGTATACTATCAATATTTGATGATGCAATTAAGAAAATGACCATTAATAGAATACTAATATTCTCTTAACTGCCCTTATTAATCAGAAAAAAATTAATGGGGAAGGAAAATTGCCTTAGTGCCGCACGCATGGTCAGCGTTACAAAGCTGGAAGACCGGGCTAAACAACCGGATTGATTGCTTTTTATCCGAATTGCAAGGCTAATCCAAATAAAGGCGGGCAAGCCGGGATAACAATGGCGGATGGCATGAGGTTATAAAAGTATGCCAGCGGCTTTCGCCCTTGCCTGTATGTTTCTAACGGGCTGGAACCGCGGCAAAATGGCGCTAGTTGATAATATGCTGAAATGGCTTACCAAAATCTTCACCGTAAATATCTTTGTATTCTTTGATAAATTTTTGATAAGTGGTATTGGCCTGGGTAAGACGTTTAAGGAAAATCAGGCATTTACATTTATAAATCAGCGCATCTTCGTTGAGCTTATCGAAACAGAATATATAACTGGTTAATTCTATTATAAATTCGGAGTCTTTGGATAGCTCAAGGCTTTTTATTAAACCCAAACAACTATTAATTACAAAATTGGCTATTTCAGATTTAATATCGTCAAGCCAGCCATACTCTGTTTGCGCCAGAAATGCCCCTCTTTTTATAATATTGAGCAACAATGGCCGGCTGACTCTTTCTTGCTCTGCCGGCGCAAGTGACAGCGAAATATATTCTTTATAGTCAATATACATTTCACTTCCTTCCAGCAGCAGCCTTGTGTAACCTGATTTGCTGTCGATAGTGCAGTTTCCAATTTTTTCCAGGATGATTTTTAATTTAACGATATTGACAGAGCGGTTGTTATTTGCGTCTTTTTCGGATTTGTTGTGCCACAATAGTTCGTTCAGCGCCTCTGAAGAAATGCCGCGGCCGTTTCTAATGGTATAAATAGCCAGAATTAGAAATAATTCCTTCAATAAGGGCGTAAACAACCGCGTAATGTCATTGCATTCCCTGTCATACACCTGGAACTGGCCAAAAAGATAAATACTGGATCGCGGAGGATTTTGTGGTTTAGACAATTGTACTACAGGCTCATGGGCTACCGGCAGGGTTTCATTTTGTACCGCCGGAATATAAGTTGGGACAACGGGTTTGGCTACCCGCCATTTTTTCCTTACCAACAAGATAAAACCTGTTACTATTACTATTGCCGGCAATAACCACCACCACCACCGCCTTTGGATCACTGGTTCTACGGCAATCCCGGCCTGGCTGTCTGGCGGCTCGGGCGGAAAATTAAGGGCGTATATTTTTACCTCCGTTTTTTGCTCTTTGACGTCTTCGGGACTATAAAACAAGGTTACGGCAATCAACTTATTGCTTTGGGAAGAATAATACAAATCAGCAAAAGACTGTACATCATGAAAATTATAGGGAATTGCATTTCCCAGTTGATGCAAAACCGAATCTTTGAAAAACCCCCGGACCAATTGGAGACTTGAATGGTAGCTATCATTTGCAAAAATCAGTGCATAGTAACCGGCAGAATCTGCTATAAGACTGTTTGCAAATGTGAAAGCATTATTTAAAGACTTAAACTTGCCAATCTTTTTAAATGCGTTTTTCTTTATATCGTAACGAAACAGGTCGTCATAATATTTGGGATCAAGCATCTGATCGCCGGTTTGACTGCCATATCCGCCCAAAATATAAGCAAATTCCCCCTCTGCATCTGTACCAAGGGCAGCCAGGTACCTGGGAGTGAAATAATCGCCCGTTGGTGTCAATGTTTCCCAGGCATGGGATGCAAAATGATATCGCTGTACAAGATTATTATATCTTAAATATCCATACCCCCCTATAAAGTACAAAGAAGTGTCGGTTTTGGAAATGAATTTATTTGAATGCCAGTATTTGGTTAAATCGACATGGCCGGATGGAAAATTAAAATCCCATTTCCCGTTTTGAAAGTCAAAGAAAACCGCTTTTTTATGATCAATATAGCTGTCAAATAATTTATTACTCAAAGTGTCATAGATATTCTGATGACCCAGCAAAAGGTTCTGGTGACTGGCCGGAAGCCATTCCATTTGGCTGCCATTTTTAAGGGTGTATGCTGCAATAGAATCTGAGCCTGCGATATACAACTTATCATGTTTATCGTCAAATGCAACACCGGCATACCCTTTTGTGGTAAAAGAGCCGACGGATTCCCATTTCTGATGTTGGATTTTTATCCACACCGGATTTTTTATAACGGCCTGCTTACGATGGATTTTATCGTAACTCACCGTGCCTGCTGTTTCATTTAAAGCCCAATAGTAGGCAAGTTGGTTGTTCTCCACAATCCGTATGTCTTTTATCTGCATAGGTGGCAGATCACGGGTCTTGAATTTTTGAAAATCATTGGCTCCCAGTAAAAATTTAAAACAATTGCCGTGGATAGCCAGATTACTTGCACCAATTAATTGATTATTGACCGTACATAGCAGTTTCTGTTTATCCAGGTCGCACTGTATACTGATATGATTCCATTCTTTAAATAGGTGAAGATTGTCGATATTAAAACGTATTCCGGAAAAATGCTCCCCTGCTATTACCTGGAAAGAAGAAGTTGGCTGGTTGTAAATTAAATCTATATTTTCATTGTTATTGCTTACTATGCGCAACACATATCCAAAATATACCTGGTAATTCTGCAGAAAGTTCAGGTCAAAAGAAAATTCAAAACGGTGGTTGAAGCACAATGAGTCGCCGGGGCCAATTTCCAGGGCCGTCCTTTTTTCCAATACTGTTTCGTGGCTATTAAAACTTAAACCGTAAGACTGGGCTGCACAAGTTATTTTCAACAATAAAAACACCGACATGCAAAGTATATACCTCACCATAATAGTTGTAAAAGTAAAGTCTTTAAAAGCGCGCACCTGCCCGGCTGGTAATGCCCGTATTACCGTAATCCGGCTGAAAATAAGATCCTCCGCTTATTAAAATAATTACTCCGGCCGCAATATGAATCAAAATAAAGAAATTGCAAGAAATATACGCAAAATAAGTACAAAACAGCAGAATAAGTAAGCACATTCATATACACATATGTGATTTTAAAGTTTAGCAGAAATGGGGCAAATCCGGGCTGCGGTTTGCTGTGTACGGCACCTGGTAAACGATATACTACTGTAAAAGTATTGTTAGGTGTACCAGGATGAGGCGCAACACCACCAGCCATTCCGCCAGCTTTTTCAGTATCATAATGAATGCGTAAGAATAAAAGGTAAAATTAATAGCTGAACCCACCAGTCAGCATTTAATTGAGTAAACGGCTGTCCCTGTGTAGCAAACAGTATACATTGTCAATTACGCAACGGCAAATACCCAACACCATCCCGGCGAAATACAAAAAAGCCGCCAATAACCTTGTGCAAAATCATTCAGCCATAATATGGAAAAAACACCTGTTATACCCCCTTAACATTGGGAACAAAAAAGTTTAACCCGGGATGCTGCAGTCAGCCGGAACGCATTGAGGCTTACATAGTAGCAGCAATTGGTGCACAGTTTTTATAGATTCAGCAGCAGTGTAAAATAAAGGCGATTGTTGCTTCAGGGTAAGAAAAGAAATACTACAACCGGGTTGTATAATATTCGCCATAGTTTTTTATTGGAAGCCTGTCACATCAGGTTAGTCTAGATTTACTACCAGGAACGATTTTTTTACCTAAACAAATTGCTATATGAAAAAACTCAAAATACCCCCGGGGGGTTATCATGCCTTTTTGCTTTTCCCGCTATCAAGGTTCATTTCAGCTTCATTTAGTAAGACAATACCCGGACTTCTCTCCGACGAAAATAACAAACCATTTGCCGGCGCACAGGTAACCACGAAGGCTACATACCGGACTGTTACCACCGGCAAAGACGACAGATTCGTATTGACGACGTAAGCCAGGACCAATCAATCTTCAGCCATACCGGGTTTACCACCCGGCAAACTGCTGTAAATGATAAAAATAAGATGGTTGTGCACATGACGACAGGCAATTTAAACCGGATGCCGTAATTGTAACAGTGCCGCGTATAAAACACCAGGAAATAAAATCACGACATTCTGCGACCTCTGTTAAACTGGATCAACCCGTCACCCAAACAGAACTATAAGTATTGACCAATCTCCTGAAGGAAGAGAAGCTGCCCCCGGGATGCCGGTGCATACTTCAGCACGCAAATACGTTCGCGTGGGTTGGTTGACTTTGCCCGATCAACCAACCCGCCGCTTATTGTAATTAACCGATTTCCTATGTTAACCCGGAGATATTGAAAGCCTGGCTGTATTGAAAGATCCTACCACCCCTGCATTGTGTGATTTCGAAAAAAGCTCCTGCCAAAATATACAGATTTTGACAGTGGCATGAATAAAATATAATAACATTTCAAATCAAAATTATGAGAAAAATGAAAAGAATATCGTCATATACACGTACGATTACGGGTATTGTCGTAATACTTTTTTGTTCTTTAACTGCAAGCGCAGCCAGCGGCACAAATAAGAATAAAACAGGGCCCTTTTACAACCTTCCGGAAAAAACAATAACCAGCAGCAATGTTATTGCCAAGACGGTGACAGGTAAAGTAACAGACAATAACGGTGGAGCGCTGATTGGTGTAAGTGTTTTAGAGAAAGGTACTTCAACCGGTGCTGTTACCAACCAGGAGGGTAACTATAGTATTACAATAGCCGGAAACAATTCAGTACTGCTGTTTCAACATGTTGGGTACGGCACAAAAAACGAAACGGTTGGAGGCCGCACGGTGATAAACGTAGTACTACAAACCCAGGCAAAGGAGATGAATGAAGTTGTGGTAACTGCCCTGGGTATACGAAAGGAAGCAAGAAAACTGGGTTACGCCGCTTCTACTGTAAAAGTTGAAGAAATCGCCCAGAATCGTACTACCAACTTGATGACTTCTTTAGAAGGTAAAATAGCTGGTTTGGAAATTGCTCCACCCACTGCTGGTGCGGGTGCAAGTAACCGGATTCGTTTGCGTGGGCAGGCGGGTTTTAATGGTCAGACCAATTCCCCTTTAATTGTTATTAACGGCCTGCCCATGGATCAGGGTGCACGTAGCGCCGAGGGTGGTGGGCCTGCCACAGATCAGGGCGATAATCTGCAACAGGTAAATCCGGATGATATTGAGACAATGACCGTGCTGAAAGGTGCAACAGCAGCAGCGCTTTACGGTTCAAGAGCTTCAAATGGCGCCATTATTATCACCACCAAAAGTGGTGCTAAAAATTCGAAGTTTGGCGTGGAATTTACTTCAAACTTTGCTGCTGCCACAGCGTTAGATTATTCAGATTACCAAACCGAATACGGCACCGGTTCTAATGGTGTCCGTCCTGCATCACAGGCTCAGGCGCAATCATTCGGCAACCTGGCCTGGGGCGAAAAATATGACGGCGTTCCTACTTATCAGTATGATGGTGTTAAAAGGCCTTACCTTCCAGATTTAAACCGCACTAAGCAATTTTACAACACCGGAACTTCGTACGTAAATACGTTAGCGCTTTCCGGCGGTAATGCCACAACAAGCTACCGCGTTTCTTTTTCAAACCAGGATGCTAAGGGTATTTCCCCTGGTAATAGCTATCATAAAAAGATTTTTAACTTAGGACTTAACAGCAAGGTTACTAATAAGCTGACACTTCAGGCGAATATCAACTATACCCACGAGGAAAATAATAATCCTCCGCTGGTGGGCGCCCAGGGTATCGGCTTTTCCAGCTTCCTTAACCGCATTCCATTAACTGTTGCAATTTCGACATTGAAAACGAGTGTTGAAAA
>Ga0207676_10002522_pt1 | contig 13053 bp, 14 predicted proteins | sample KBSSwiS72_FD_184307 | JGI IMG/M metagenome (GOLD analysis project Ga0207676, IMG submission 184307) | Switchgrass rhizosphere microbial communities from Kellogg Biological Station, Michigan, USA - KBS Switchgrass S7-2 (SPAdes) (version 2) | ecosystem: Host-associated > Plants > Roots >... | reverse complement strand
TTTCGGAAATCTTGGGATTGCCATTCTTACGGCGCCGACCGAGTTGTTCACGCAAAACGACGTTCTGACTTACGGAGTCGCCGGCATCTTTCGTCTCAATAAACAGTTCAGCGTTGCGGGCGAAGTCAACGGACGGACCAACACGCGCCCGGGCAATGGTCCACTCGGAACCGAGTCGCAGGCAGAGGCGCGACTCGGAATGCAGATCAGAGCGTCGGGATTGCGCTTTGACTTCGCCGGTATCAAAGGTCTCACCAGCTTCAGCCCAAACTCCGGTTTCACGGTCGGAGTCACTTACGACACGCCCTCCGTTTTCGCACCAGTTAAGTAGCCACAAAAAGCACATAAAGAAGAATTGCTTCTCTTTTGTGCTTTTTGTGCCTTTTTGTGGCTAATACTTTTTTGTGCTTTTATTAGCGGCGCATGTATGACTGGTTAGCTGCGATTGCCCGCTGGTTGGAAATCAACGTCATTGGCCTGCCGATATATCTCGCGGGCCCGGCGATGATCGTTATCGGCGCGCTCGATTCGTCGCTGTTGTCGCTGCCTGAAATCAACGACTATCTCGTCGTTGGACGCTGTTTCAAAGACCACACGGCCGCTTTTTATTTCCCGCTTTTTGCGGCGACTGGCAGTGTGATCGGTTGCAATCTGCTGTACACGATCGTCCGGCGCGGCGGTCAGGCAGTGCTGCGGAAACGTTTCAACCTGCAAAGCATCAAGAAAGTCGAACGCGCTTACGAACGGTTTGGTTTCTTCGCGATCGCCATTCCCGCGATACTGCCGCCACCGTTACCGTTCAAGATCTTCGTGGCAACGGCGGGCGCGCTCGAGTATCCGCGCTGGAAGTTTTTGCTCACGGTGATGATCGCGCGGTCGCTGCGCTACTACATCGAAGGCATTCTCGCCGTGTACTATGGCCGCCGAGTTTTGCTCTTCATGAAAGATAATGGACTCGTGATTGTTAGTATCGTCGGGACGTTGGTGCTGATTGGAGTAATCATTTACCTATTTATTAAATGGCGCGGAAGGCCTGCTCTCGCGACGGAAGCCAATCCAACCGACGACGAAGCTTCACCGACTGAAAGGACCCCCTGATTGAAATCTCTTATCCATTTCATAACCAAGTGGCTTACACGTCTTTCTGAATACCTGATCACGTTTGGCGCTTTTGGTCTCTTTGTTGTCGCGTTGCTCGACTCGACGTTCGTCCCGCTGCCGAGCAGTGTTGACGCGTTGATGATTCTGTTGTCGACGACGAACCCGAGCTGGATGTTGCTCTACGCCTTTATGGCCACTACCGGTTCATCGCTTGGCTGTTTGATTCTTTACCTGATCTCGAGACGCGCGGGCACGCGTGCGCTGCAGCGCTTTTCCGAAACCAAACGACAGAAAGTTAAGAATTGGATCGATCGTTACGACGCGTTGGCGGTGTTGGTCGTGACACTGTTGCCGCCGCCGTTTCCGTTCAAGTTGTTTGTCGTCACTGCCGGCGTTTTCCGGTTTAGCTTGCTGCGATTCATGCTCGCGATCGTGGCCGGGCGGGCTTTTCGTTTTCTCTTGCTCGGTTATCTTGCGGTGCGTTATGGCTCGGCAGCGAAAGAGATCCTGGCGAAGTATTATCCGTGGATTGGACTCGGACTGGTGGTTGCGATTCTCCTGTTCGTATTTGTCAGGCGTTGGATGAAGCGCGCGGAGACGGTCGAGCAGACGGTGGAAGCAGGGAACTAGGCGACCTGTTCCACTTCCGGAAACTGAAAGCTGTGCGCGCCGGCCAGATTTCGGATGCCGTACGTCTCTTCGAGTTCGGTAAGTAACAACAGGAAAATTTCGGCGGTGGCGAGAGCATCGCTACCCGCGCGATGACGGCTGATGATGGGAATCGAGAAGTGTTCGGCGATCGTATCGAGCCGGTGATTTGCGAGTTGCGGCAGTGCGCGTCGTGAAAGCTGCACCGTGCAGAGATGCGGATTGATCATGCGATGGCCCGGGTAGACGCGCGAGATCTCATGATTCAAAAAGCTCGTGTCGAAAGCGGCGTTATGGGCCACCAGCACCGAGTCGCTGACGAAGTCGAGCAACTGCGGCGCGAGTTCGGCAAACATCGGCGCCTGCTTGACCATGTCGTTCGAGATGCCCGTGAGTGACGCGACGAAACGCGGAATCGGAATCTCCGGGTTCACGAGTGACAGAAACTTGTCGACGATGCGTCCGCCGCGAATGCGATAAGCTCCGAGTTCGATCAGTCGATTGGGCGGCATCTTGGCGCCCGTGGCTTCAACGTCGACGACGACGAAATCGAGATCCTTGAGTAATCGTGATTGACTGTCGTCTTGTTGCAACTCGACCGTGTTGTTTTCGACGATCTTGAAGCGTCGATCGTCTCTGATCAGATCGGCGACAAGTAGTCCTGCGAGTTCGTCGTCGATGTGAGACAGTTTGAAAACGGCGTCGACGATCTCCGACGCGGCGGCGCGTCCGCCCGAGCAAGTTAAGAGGTCGATTGTGTCTTGAACGAGAGTAGAATCAGAAACTAAATTCGGATAAGGCGGCATTACGGGTTCGGATTGTAGCATGTACCTGAGACGCGAGGTAGCAAATTGAACGCGGAACAAGTTATCGATCAATTCAGAGATACGGGCGCGCTGCTGGAGGGTCATTTTCAACTCTCCAGCGGATTGCACAGCACCGTTTACTTGCAGTGTGCACTGGTGCTTCAGTTTCCCGACAAGGCTGAGAACTTCGGACGCGCGATCGCGGAGAAGTTTCGAGACGCAGGTATTCAATTGGTTGCGTCGCCCGCGATTGGCGGCATCGTTATCGGACATGAAGTTGCGCGTGCCTTGGGCGCACGGTTCGTATGGACCGAACGCGAAGCGGGGCAAATGACGTTGCGCCGTGGTTTTACTGTTTCACCGGGCGAGAAGACGCTGGTTGTTGAAGACGTAATCACGACCGGCGGCTCGACTCGCGACACAATCGAGGCGCTCAAACGAGCAGGCGCTGAGGTGATCGCGGCAGCGTCGATAATTGATCGTTCGGCAGGCACTGCGGATGTAGGCGTGCCGCTCACGGCGCTCGCGTCGCTCAAAGTTTTGTCAGTCGAAGCTTCTAAATGTGACGCGTGCAAACTCGGAGAGCCAGTGGTGAAGCCAGGCAGCCGCGCGCAAAAGCAGTGAGTAGCCACAAAAAGGCACAAAAAGCACAAAAGCGGTGAACTATAAAATTCTGCTTCAGTACGATGGGACTGAGTTTCACGGCTGGCAGATTCAGGACGATCTTAGGACTGTTCAGGGTGAGTTGACGCGCGCGCTTTCGTTGATTGATGGTCGCAGCGTTAACGTGCACGGTTCCGGACGCACCGACGCTGGCGTTCATGCGGAGGGGCAGGTCGCAAGTGTTGAGATTCAGCGTGAGATAACGCCGGCGAAACTCCGCGCCGCGATTAATGGAAACGTCGGTAGGGACCTGCGCGCGTTGTTTGTGGAGACTGCGGCTGACGATTTCCACGCGCGGTACTCAGCGATCGAGAAGACTTACGTCTATCGCATCGTGAATGGACCAGTGATCTCGCCGTTCTGGTGGCGCTACGCACATCATGAAGGACGCGAACTGGATCTCGACCGAATGAGGCAAGGCGCGGAGTTGTTTTGTGGCATGCATGATTGGACCGCGTTCTCGGCCGCGCAGTCAGACGTTGAAGATCGAGTGCGAACCGTAACTCAGATCGAGATACTCGATCGACCTGACGAACGGTCGCGCGGCTCGATGATCGAGATTCGCGTCAGCGCCGATGGCTTTCTTCGTTACATGGTGCGAGCAATGACCGGGGCGCTGATGGCTGTCGGGCGCGGCGAGTTAGACAACGACGAAATTCGCGCGGCGCTCGAAACAGGAACACGACCAATCGCAGCCGCAACCGCGCCGGCCTGCGGTCTAACTTTGCTTTCCGTGCGTTATGTTTAGAGTTTATCGACTATAATCCGCTTTGTATGCTTTCTGACTTCGCCGGCGTTATCCAAAAGGGCACACGAGAAGAATCACTGCTCGCTGCCGTGGCGTGGGATCGCTTGCCGCGTCACGTCGCGATCATCATGGACGGCAACGGACGTTGGGCCGCGCAACGCGGGCAGCCGCGCATTGCCGGTCACAAAGCGGGCGTCGAAGCGGTGCGCGCCGCGGTCGACACCGGCGCGCGATTGGGTTTGGGCGCGCTCACGTTGTATGCGTTTTCGACCGAGAACTGGAAACGCCCGCGTTACGAAGTCGACGCGTTAATGCGCATGCTGCGTCGTTATCTCAGGATCGAACTCGACGAGATCGATCGCCAGAACATTAAGTTTCAGACCATTGGACGCATCGGCGCACTGGCGGACAACGTTCGCAAGGAGATCGCGCGCGCAACCGAACAGACTGCGCGGAACAAAGGCATGGTCCTGACCGTAGCCTTGAATTATGGCGGGCGTGCCGAGATCGTCGATGCGACGCGAGCAGCAGTCAGGCGACTGCTTGACGAAGGCAGCCGTCCCGATGAGATCACGGAAGAGCGCATTGCAAACGAGCTTTACACGCGTAACTTGCCGGAACTCGATCTGCTGGTGCGGACCAGCGGCGAACTTCGGATTTCAAATTTTCTGCTATGGCAAAGCGCTTACAGTGAGATCTACGTGACGGAAACTCTCTGGCCCGACTTTCGACGCGTGCACTTGCTCGAAGCTGTCGTCGACTACCAGCGCCGCGACCGGCGCTTCGGCGGACTGAAGTTAGTCAGATCATCATAAGCCACAAAAAGGCACAAAAGTATTGGTAGCCACAAAAAGGCACAAAAAATCCGGACAGTTTTTCTGAATCCTTTGTGCCTCTTTGTGGCTCAACAACCTTTTGTGCCTTTTTGTGGCTACCTTAACTGAATGAAACGAATCCTAACGGCGGTCATCGTACTACCCTTCCTGATCGCCTCCATTCTAATCTCATCACTTTGGTGGCTCTTTGTTTTGCTCGCGGCGGCCGCGATGATCCTCGGCCTCTTTGAGTTCTATGTGCTCGCCAAAAAACTCCAGCTAAAACCTGAGCCTGTCGTCGGCTACGTTGCGGGTGCCGCCGTGTTCACGCTTTCGCTGAAACCCGATCCACTTGGGAACGCACTCCTGACCCAACTAATCATTATTGCATTAACGATTGTAACTCTCGTCGTGGCGACTTTCCGCGGCGCGCCTTTCGACAAGATGCTCGCCTCTGTTGGTGCGACGATCCTAAGCGTGCTTTATATTCCCATGCTCGGTTGTTATCTCGTCGCCGTGCGCGTCGGTTTTGAACCCTCCCTCTCGGCCCACTTGTTATCGTTCTACTTTCTCGTGCTGATGGGCGGAGACGCCGGCGCGTATTACGTTGGCCGCAGTTTTGGCAAACGTAAACTCGCGCCTTCAATCAGTCCAGGCAAAACATGGGAAGGCGCAATCGGCGGAATGGTGGCGGCACTCGCAATGGCAACGTTGGCCCACTTCTGGTTCTTCCGCGATCTTCCGTTGAAATACGCGCTGCCGCTGGCCGCCATCATGACCATCATCGGAATACTCGGCGATCTCGCTGAAAGCGCGCTCAAGCGTGGCGCCGGAGCCAAAGACGCCGCCAACATCCTGCCCGGTCATGGCGGCATACTCGATCGACTGGATAGTTTGCTCTTCAATGCGCCACTCCTCTACTATTTCGGCGTCGCCTTCTTCCAACGTATTCTCTAACTAAAGAAGGAAGCTGATGACCACCAAGAAAATCCTGTTGATAGTCGGCGCGGTGGTCCTCGTGCTTGGTTTACTGGTCGTCTGTTTTGTTGGCGCAATCGTCGGGTTTGCTTTGTACTCGGTGGGGAATAGTGAGGCCGCCGTCAAAGCGAAAGATTTTCTTCGCAACAACGAGAAGTTGAAGACGGAAACCGGCGCTGTGAAAGACTTCGGGAAGATTGTTACCGGCAGCATCAATCTTGCGGGCAACGAAGGTCAGGCAACGTTGCACTTGAAAGTGATTGGTGAAAAAGAGACAGTTAATGCTACTGTCGAAATGGTCCTTGTGAGCGGCGGCGCCTGGCGCATCAGTTCCGCTTCTTACGTAAACGCGTCAGGCCAGACGATCGACCTGCTGGACCCCTACGATACGCTGTTACTCATCCCCCGCTTAGTTGCATGACGGAATCGTCAAAATCTAACTACGGCATCGCGATCCTCGGTTCGACCGGGTCGATCGGCTGCAACAGTCTTCGTGTGCTCGCATCGTTGCCCGGAGAAATGCGTGTCGTCGCGCTCGCCGCGGGCACGAACGTTGAACGTTTGGCAGTTCAGATTGCCAGGCACTTGCCGGAACTCGTTTCTGTCGAAACGGAAACGGCGGCGCGCGATCTGCGCGAGCGATTATTTGGGTACAACATCGATCTGCCGCGGATCGTCGTTGGCGAACCCGGGCTGATCGAAGTTGCCACTCATCCCCAGGCTGACTGCGTTATTTCCGCGACTGTAGGCGCCGTCGGTTTTGTACCCACCCTCAAAGCACTGGAGTCCGGAAAGCGCGTCGCACTAGCCAACAAGGAAACGTTGGTGATGGCGGGCGAGTTGATGACTCAGGCAGCGAAGAAGTCGGGCGCGGAGTTGTTGCCGGTTGATTCCGAACACAACGCTTTGCACCAGTGCCTGCGCGGTGAACGACGCGACGAAGTTCGGCGCATCATTCTCACGGCGTCCGGTGGTCCATTTCGCACGAAGAACAAAGCCGAAATGAGTCTCGCGACGGTGGCGGAAGCAATGCAACATCCGACCTGGAACATGGGCGCAAAGATCACCATCGACTCTGCGACCCTGATGAACAAAGGTCTCGAAGTTATCGAAGCGCATTGGTTGTTTGGGTTCGGGCCGGAAGCGATCGACATACTCGTGCATCCCGAGTCCGTTGTTCATTCAATGATCGAAATGATCGACGGCTCGGTCATCGCGCAAATGGGCGTCACGGATATGCGTCACGCGATTCAGTATGCGCTCACGTATCCCGAGCGGCATTCATGCCAGTTGCCGCCGCTGGACCTGACTTCAATTTCGGGACTGCACTTCGAGGCGCCCGATCACGATCGTTTTCCGTGCGTCCGACTCGCTTACCGCGCATTGCGTGAAGGCGGCACACTGCCGGCTGCGATGAACGCCGCGAATGAGGCAGCAGTGGCTGCATTTCTAAATGGACGGATCTGCCTGACCGAGATTCCTGAAGTCATTGAATCAGTCATGGACATCCACGAGAACCAACCCGCGAAAGACATCAAGACCATCCTCCACGCCGATCACCAGGCCCGTGTCGCCGCACTTGAGACCATCGATCTCATCGCCTACCACAAGATACTGCAAGGAATAAAGTAGGTTAGAGTTTGTGCTTTTTGTGCCCTTTTGCGGCAAACTTTCTTGTGCTTCTCTCTCGTCCCGCGTAAACTCGTTTGTGCAACCTGACTCGCAATCGTCGAGTCTAAATGTGGTTGTTGTAAGGTAATTATCGGGGAAAAGGCCTATTGAATGACTTATTTAATCTACATTCTGGCATTCATATTCATACTCGGTTCCGCTGTTGTCCTCCACGAATTCGGCCATTTTATTGTTGCCAAGCTTTTCAAAATTCGCGTTGAGACTTTTTCGGTTGGCTTCGGGCCCCGGCTGTTTGGCAGAAAATGGGGTCACACGGACTATCGCGTGTCGGCAATACCGCTCGGCGGCTACGTAAAACTCGGCGGCGACGAATCAAACGCACCGCTCGAAGGCACCAGCGCTACGGATATTCCGGAAGAAGAGATGTACAACCTGCGTCCGCGCTGGCAACGGATAATGGTGGCGCTCGCCGGACCAGTGATGAACGTACTCACCGCACTCGCAATTCCGTTTGTGGGCGCGTTCATGTACGGAGTGCCCGCGACGCCTGCGCCCGTTGTTTATTACGTCAACAAGGGCGGCGCAGCCGAACAAGCCGGTCTACAGGCTGGCGACCGAATAATTTCTTTCAATGGTTCGGAGAATCCGAGTTGGGATGTGATCACCGGCGACGCACTGCTCTCGCCTGGTCGCCCAATGCCCGTTGTCGTCAATCGGAACGGCGCTGAACTTTCGCTGACCATAACGCCTAGCGCTCGCGTCGAAAATGGCGAAGCCGCAGGCTATCTCGATTTCATTCCTGACTACGGTGGTTTGCCCGTCGTCGCCGGCGATGTAACGCCCGCCTCACCCGCTGAAGAGGCGGGCTTGAAGGAAGGCGATCGATTTGTCTCGATTGGCGGAGAACCCGTTAAGAGTTCGGGACAGGTGACGGAATACGTTCGCAACCATGATGCGCAGAAAATCCCGATCACGGTTGAGCGCAATGGGCAGATCACGCAGCTCCTGACGCCGGAGCGTCGCATCAACAAAGACAAGTTGGGATTCGGCGTTGCCGAACAATATCCGCTACACGACGCGAACATCGGCTCCGCCGGTAAGTATGCGTACAACCAAAACATTCAAATACTTCGACTGACGGCGAAAGCGTTGGGACAAGTCTTCACCGGTCAACGCTCCGTGCGAAATACCTTGTCGGGCCCGATCGGAATTTATCAAGCCACCCAGAAATCCATCGAAAGACTGGGTTGGGATGGCGTTTTCGGCATGCTCGGCTTTTTGAGCCTGAACCTCGGCATCTTCAACTTGCTGCCGATTCCCGTGCTCGACGGGGGCGCCATCTTCCTGATGCTGCTCGAGGGCCTGCTGGCACTGATAGGTTTATCGATCTCAACCACCGTCCGCGATCGGATACAACAAGTGGGATTTGTAATGGTCCTGTTGTTGATGGTTTTCGTACTTACCAATGACGTGCTGAAATCGTTTGGAGGAAGTCACGAGCCGGACAAACCCGCCGCTTCGGCGCCCGCGAAATAGGTAATGCGCAAAACGCGACCCGTTCAAGTTAAGCATATTCAAATCGGTGGTGGCGCGCCCGTGGCGATTCAGTCGATGACAAAGACTGACACTGCGGACGTAGGCGCCACTGTGGCCCAAATCGAAGAGATGATGCGCGCCGGTTGTGAGATTGTCCGGCTCGCCGTGCCCGACAACGATGCCGCGTTGGCGTTGAAAGAGATTCGCAAACGCGTGCCTGACGTGCCGCTCGTTGCCGACATACACTTCCATTACAAACTGGCATTGATGGCGCTTGAAGCAGGCATCGATAAGCTGCGATTGAATCCCGGCAACATCGGGAATCACGAACGTATCCGCGAAGTAGTGCGGGCGACACAGGCGCAGAAGATTCCGATTCGCATCGGTGTCAATGGTGGTTCACTCGAAAAAGATCTGCTGAAGAAGTATGGCACGGCGACGCCCGAAGCGATGGTCGAGTCGGCCATGCGTCACATTCAGATCCTCGAAGATCTCGACTTCACTGACATCATCATCTCCTTAAAAGCTTCGGACGTGCACCGCACGGTGGCCGCATATCGACTGCTCGCTGAGAAAGTTGATTATCCGTTTCACCTTGGCGTGACTGAAGCGGGCACTTCGTTTAGCGGCACCGTCAAGTCGTCGATTGGACTGGGGATCCTGCTGCACGAAGGCATTGGCGACACGATCCGAGTCTCACTGGCTGCGGAACCACAGGAAGAGGTTCGCGTGGCGTGGGAGATTGTGAAGTCGCTGGGACTGCGCACGCGCGGCGTTACCGTGGTTGCTTGTCCGACGTGCGGGCGGCTCGACGTCGATAACTTTGTCGGTATCGTGACGGAGATCGAGCGACGATTGGCGCATATCGAGGAGCCACTGCATCTTTCCATCATGGGCTGCGCAGTGAATGGACCGGGCGAAGCTCACGACTCACAGCTCGGGATCACGTTTGGTCGCGGCGTGGGGATGATATTCAAAGACGGGGTGCCGATGAGAAAGGTCGCCGGAGAGAATATTGTCGAAGCATTCGTGATGGAGACAGAGAAACTGCTGGCCGAAATTAAAACCAGCCACGGATAAACACGGATTTTTAACGGATTTTTGGGCGCTTCTGGGCCGCAACGTCGCCGGCCATTACCAGAAACAGAGCATCAGTTGTGACTTTGCGGTTGATGTTGACGATCAACTGCTCGCGCATGTCTTCGATTTGAAGGATCCAGTCAGCGGAGCGTGAAGAGTCGAGGTTCCGGCTGATCTGCTGTAGTTCTCCGGATAAGTCTTCGTTTACGAGTTGAGTTGTTTCGACGCCGAGCGAGAGCATCCAGGCATCGCGAATCAACGTCTCGAGCACGTCCAACCGTTCTTCAAACTCATCCTTGTACTGAGCTTCATTGAGCTGTTCCGCTGAGCGCAGCAGTTCCGCGCGATCGTTACTCACCACCAGCGCGTTCAGCACTTTCAGCATCGCTTTGCGTTGAGATGTGAACGTCGTGAGATCGCCGGAGAGTGCGCGGCCGATGCTGCCGCCCGCGGCGCGTGCTCGCAGACGCGCGGTCCTGGTGTCGACGTTGGTTTTAGTTAAGTGACTCTCGATCTCCGCCGGTGTCAGAGGTGAGAAACGAATCATCTGGCAGCGTGAAAGAATCGTCGGCAAGAGCATCGCCGGACGCGCCGTGATCAAGATCAGGTATGAGGTCTTCGGCGGCTCTTCGAGAACTTTGAGTAGCGCGTTCGCCGAAGCATCGTTTAGCTTGTCGGCTTCGTCGATCAGAAACACGCGCGCTTTGCCTTCGAACGGGCGAAAGTTTGCTTCTTTCTCAATTTGCCGCATCTGCTCGACGCGCAACACACGCTTCGGAGCAACGACGAGTCCTACGTCCGGATGGTCCGTCCAGATTATCTGGGTCCATTCGTCCGCATCGTCACGCTGCGGATAATTGAGTTTCGCGGTACGCGTACACGACGAACACACGCCGCACGCTTCGTGGTCCTTCGGAGTACGGCAGTTCAGCGCCCGCGCGACTTCGAGCGCGAACAGTTTCTTGCCGATACCTTCTTCGCCCGTGAATAGCAGCGCACCGGGCAGACGACCCGACACCAGCATGCGCTTCAATGCCGCTTTGACGCGCGCGTTTCCCGTCAGTTCATCAAACATACTTCATTGCCAGGTGCCCGCGACTCTGCAGGAAAGGAACGATTACGTCTTTCACGCGTTCCTGCGTGCGTTCCACTGGTCCACTCGTATCGATCAACTTCACGCGCTCCGGTTCGGCGAGTGCAATCTGCAAGTATGCGTCACGCACGCGCGTGTGAAAGTCAGCGTGTTCGATGTCCAGCCGATCGCGCGTGCCGCGGCTCGACGATCTTCCACTCGACCGCCGCGCGGTGCGATTGATCGACTCATCGATCCCCAGATCAAAAAGCAGCGTCAGGTCAGGTTTCAATCCTTCCGTCGCCAACTGCACGATCTGTGAAATCAACTCGTCAGAAAAGCCTCGCCCCGCACCTTGATAGGCCACTGTTGCATCCGCGTAGCGATCCGAGATGACGACTTTTCCGCCCGCCAGCGCGGGACGCAAAACCCGCCGCACGTGTTGCGCACGATCCGCGGCAAACACGAGCAACTCGGTCAGCGGATCGACTTCACCCGTCGCGTCCAGCAACGCCGCGCGCAGGCGCACGCCGACCGCAGTGCCACCGGGCTCGCGCGTCAGTAGTGGATCACAACCATTGGCCCGCAGAAAGTTGCCCAGTAGGCGCAACTGGGTCGACTTTCCACTGCCGTCGATACCTTCGAAGGTAATGAAAGTTCCAGGCACGCGCGAGAGTGTAAACGAATGTCACGCCTCAGGCGAGTTGACATCGTGACCACGAATTTCTCGCGGGTTGGCTTCAGTTGTTGGTTGCGAATGGAGGTCGCCGGTGGCCCTTCGCGTCTGCGAGATCGTGGAGATGGCGTGCTTGAAGATCAGTTGTTCCTGTGAACCTGATTCGAGCAGGACCGAAAACTTATCGAAACTCCTGATCCGGCCCGTTAGCTTTGCGCCATTCAAAAGGTACACGACCACCGCAGTCTTCTCGCGACGCACCGTGTTGAGAAAGGCGTCCTGGATATTTTGTGGTGCCTGTTTGCCGTCGGACATGCTTGAAACCCGGGGGTGGATTGGTAAACCGCGCGGTTGCAATGAGATTACATCAGGGATCTTTAGCTGACAAGAGATACCGGGAGATGTGAGAGAAAGATGATTATTTGGACCGCGGACCAGCGGCGAGGTTTTCCAGAACCGATTCCAAAATGCGGTTTTCCTCACCAAAACCGTCAAACCATTCGACCCCTGCTTCATGGCGAAACCATGTCAATTGGCGTTTGGCGTAGTGACGAACGTCCAGCCTGGTCTGTTCGATCGCGCTTTCGAGGTCGCGAAGGCCCTGTAAATACTCAACGACACGGCGGTAACCGTGCGCGCCAAGTGCGTTCGAGAGCGGCGAAAAACCACGGTCCAACAGGTCTCTAACCTCGGCGACCAACCCCGCGCGAAAGTGTTCCTCGGTGCGTTCGTTGATGCGTTGATAGAGTTCGGCGCGCGGTGGGTTCAGGGCCAGGATACGCAGTCGCCGCGCGCTTTCGTGTGGTTCGGGCCGCTGGGGCTGCTGGTCCACAATGGACCGTGCGGTTTGCAAAAAGACTTCGATGGCGCGTTGGACGCGCGGCCAGTCGCGCGGGAAAAGCTGTTCTGCGGCGCGTGGATCGATGCGGTTCAAGAGGCGGTGCAGGTGTTCTGGACCATGCCGCTCGCGAATGCGTGTGAGACGCCGGCGAAGCGATTCGTCAGTGCGCGGACTGACGAAGAATGGCTGACGCAGTGCACGCAAGTAGAAACCGGTGCCGCCGACGAGGAGTGGGACACGGCCACGGTTTTCGATCTCTTCGATTTTCTGAGCGGCTTCGCGCGCCCATTCACCGGCGGTGTAATTGACGTTTGGAGAAACAAAATCGATCAGGTGATGGGGGACACTCTGGCGTTCTTCCAGCGGAACTTTGGCCGTGGCGATTTGGATCTCCTGATAGACCTGGACCGAATCACAGTTGATGATCTCGCCGTCAAGTTGGAGGGCGACTTCGATC
>Ga0207676_10002513_pt1 | contig 13069 bp, 13 predicted proteins | sample KBSSwiS72_FD_184307 | JGI IMG/M metagenome (GOLD analysis project Ga0207676, IMG submission 184307) | Switchgrass rhizosphere microbial communities from Kellogg Biological Station, Michigan, USA - KBS Switchgrass S7-2 (SPAdes) (version 2) | ecosystem: Host-associated > Plants > Roots >... | reverse complement strand
GACCCGGGCGCGCTTTCGCCAGGCGCACGAGATCCGGCACGGTCTTCACCGGCAGCGATGGATGCACGACCAGCACCATCGGCGACGCAGTCAACTGACTGACCGGCGCGAAATCGCGCGCCACGTCGTACGCTAGTTTTTTCTGCAGTCCCGGATTGATCGTCATCGGCCCCGCGTTGCCGAGCAGCAGCGTGTAGCCGTCCGGGACGGCCTTGGCGACAAATTCCGCGCCTATGCTGCCGCCCGCGCCGGTGCGATTGTCGACGACCACGGATTGTCCCCACATTTCAGTCAGGCGGTGGCCGACCACACGCATCACGTCATCGAGCGGGCCGCCGGCGCTGTAAGGGACGACGACGCGGACTGCCTTCGCCGGATACGTCTGCGCTTGCGCATTGCCCGCTACGACGATAAGCGCTGCAAGCAAAGCCCCACGGGCCGCGATTTTTAATGGCATCCGCTACGTCGCAATATTGAACCGCGAAGACGGCGTCGCTTTCAATACATCGGCGAGCCAGTCGGCGACGTAATTCGAGCCGAACTGGCGGTTGTCACCCTGGCAATGCTCGGCACCGCCTTCTTCCTTCGTGAATACCTTGTATTTTTTTACTTTGGAGCCGATGGTTTTATAAAGCAGCTGGCCCGTTTCGAGCGGCGAGAGCGAATCGAGTTCGCCCTGTGTGACGAGGAACGGACATTCGATTTTCTCGGCGACGCCCGCGAGCGTGTACTTTTCGAGCTTCTTCATCGAGCTGTCCATGTCCGGCATGCCCATCACCCACGGCAACTGAAAATGCGGCGCCGACAATTTGGTTCCGCCGGATTCCTGCACCTTGCGGCGCTCGATCCAGTTCGCGTGATAGTCGAAATGAGCGCCCCAGGCAACGCCGGCCGCGAAGCGTTTTTCGAAAGCCGCGGCGCGCGGCGCGTAATAACCGCCCATGCTGAACGCCATCACCGCGACGCGCTTGGGATCGACGTCGGGCCGGCTCGCCACATAGTCGTAAGCAGCGCCAGCCGGGACCTCGTAGTCGTAGCGGCTCGGAATGTTCTGCAGGCGCAGGGCCTCGCCCTGGCCCGGACCGTCAATTGCGAGCGTGTGAATGCCGCGATTCGCCAGCTCGACGCCGCCGAACAGGATCGACAGTTCCTTCGCGCTATCGAGCCCGTCGAAGAAGCAGACTGTCGGCGCCTTGCCCGCGACCGGGGACTTCATGAACCATGCGGGCAGCGTCGTGCCTTCGTATTTCACTTCGACGCGCTCGATGTTCGGGTAGCGAACCTTGGTGCCGCGCCGGAAGCAGCGCAGGCAACTCTGGTAGAGCTCGACCTTCTTCGGTCCGGGCCGCACGAAACGCTCGCCGACGAAATAGTAGGTGGCCGCGCGCAGGTAATGCGACGCCGCGGTAAATGGATGATTCTCGCCCGCCGCATCATCGCCCATTTTTTCAATGCGCTGCGCTTCGCGTTCCCATTCGACGCCCCACGCCTCGTTGTCGCCGATCTTCCCTTTCAGGCGCTGGCCCACGCGGTCGACTTCGCTCATCGCGCTGCCGCCCCAGCGCGCCATCTCGATCGCGATCATCATGCCCTGCGACCACATGAAGTTGTTCGGAAAATACTGGAACCAATACTTCTGCTGCTCCGCCATGCTTGTTTCTCCAATCAGTCGATCTTGAGGTTGATCCGTTGCGCGAGTTTCCTGTACTTGTCGATATCCGCGACGAGGAAATGCATGAACTCCTCCGGCGTGAGGCCGGTTGGCTCGGCGCCAAGATTGTTGATCTTCTCGCGGATGTCAGGCTCCTTCAGCGCTTTGAGCACTTCGGCAAGCACGCGGTCTGTATTTTCCTTCGGCGACTTCGCGGGCGCGTAAAGGCCGTACCAGCCGCCGATCTGCGCGCCGTGGATCCCAAGTTGATCGAGCGTCGGCAGGTCCGGCAGCACAAACGAACGCTTCTCGCCCATCTGCGCGAGGCCGCGCAAACGGCCCTGGTTGATCGGCGGCGCCATCGACAGCGGGCTCGCGAACATCATGTCGATATGTCCGCCGAGCAAATCGGTCAACGCCGGGGCCGCGCCTTTGTACGGCACGTGGGTAATGCTGGTACCGGTCGCCGCTTTGAACAATTCGCCGGCCAGATGCAGCGTGTTGCCATTGCCCGCTGAGCCGAACGTGAGCTGGCCGGGCTTCGCCTTGGCGAGCACGACTAGTTCCTTGACGTTTTTCGCGGGCACCGACAGATGCACGCCGAGCACCATGCCGGCGGATTCGCCCATTTGCGTGAGCGAAACGAAATCCCTGAGCGTGTCGTACGGCAATTTCGCGTGCAGCGCCGCGTTGGTCGTGTGCGAACCGGTGGTGATCAGATAGGTATAGCCGTCGGGCGCGCTGCGCGCGACGAGCTCGGTGCCGATGATGCTGTTGGCGCCCGGCCGGTTGTCGATGACGACCTGCTGCTTCATCGCGTCGCCGATGCGCTGGCCGATCAGGCGCGCGACCGCGTCGGGCGGGCCGCCCGCCGGCCATGGCACCACGAATCTGATCGGGCGGCTCGGGAAACTTTGTGCACAGGCGGCACCCGCGCCAAGCGCGAACACCGCCACTGCCCACGACCAACGCATTCTTTCTCCTCGCACGCGCGGGTTGAACGGCGTCTGCGTCCGTTCGAATCCACGCAGCCGTTCCCGCGTCGCCGTACGTCGCGGAACGGCTTTATTTGATGACGTAAGGATTCACCGGCGACCCGACGCCGCCGGTGATCGGCAGCGCGGGCGCCACGAACATGAACTCGTATTTCTTGTCCGCCGCGCAATCGACTGCCAGCGCGCCGAGATCGAAAATCTCGCCGACCGTCAGACCCATGATCGGAATCGCGATCCAGTGCCACGGCTGATTGGTGTCTTCGGTCTCGTTCGGCCGCACTTCGGCGCCCCACGTATCGGTGACGATCGCCGCCACTTCCTTTTTATGCAGCCAGTCGAGCGTCTCGAACGCGAGCCCCGGCGCGTCGCCGCCCGAGTAGCCATCCCAGTTCTTGTCCGCGAACTTGCGTTCGACGTGTCCAGTGCGCACGAGCAGAAAGTCCCCACGCTTCACCTCGACTTTGTGCTTCTTCGCGGTGAAATCGAGCAGTTCGTTGGTGACCGCGAATCCGTCCGGCAGCCACTTCTTGCCCAGCGCGCGCGGCACGTCGAGCAGCACGCCGCGGCCGACCATTTTTTCCTTGGTCTTCTCGATGCCGCCTTTGAGCGCGCCGGCGCTCGTCACGTTGCGGCAATCGTAGCCGTTCCACATGTAGTCGTAATACATGATGTGGCCGAGGCCGTCCCACTGGGTGCCGCATTGCAGCGGCATGATGATGATGTCGTCGGTGCCGCGGATCTTGCGGTGATCGAGCACGCCCGAATACGCGTCGGTGCCCGTGCGGGTCATCAGATGGATCGGGTTGAAGCGGCCGAGCGCCGGGTACTTGGTCTTGCCGCCCTGCGGCCCGCTCTGGTCGTAGTTCAACGCAAGCGAAATGACTTTGCCGCGCGTCACGAGCTGCGCCGCCTCGACTATCTTGTCGGGCGTCACGAAGTTCAGAGTGCCGATCTCGTCGTTCTTGCCCCAGCGGCCCCAGTTCTTCAGGCGCTTGGCCGCGGCATGGATGTCCTTGCGCGTAAGCTTGCGGTGTTTCTTGTCGATGGTGTTCTTGATTTTCGGTTCGCGTGCTGCCATGGCGTCCTCTCTTGAATCGGTTTCTTGTTGGGAAATTCGTGCCGCGGAATGGATAATTTTACTCGATATCAGCGGGCCGAGATTCCGCGACGTTGGAAAAAACGCGCAGGCTATTCGGGCTTGATCCCTGCGGCCTTGATTACCTTCGCCCACTTGGCGATTTCCGCCTTGATATAGGTGCCGAATTCCGCGGGTGTGCCGCCCACCGGTTCGAATCCCTGCGCGAGCAGCCGATCGCGCGTTTCCACTACACCGAGAATTTTTACGATTTCAGCATGCAGCGTCGTGATGATGGGCCGCGGCGTGCGAGCGGGGGCGAGCACGCCGTACCACGTTGACGCGTCGTAACCCTTGAGCGTTTCGCCGATCGTCGGCAATTCGGGCATCGCCTGCGAGCGCTTGACGCTGGTGACTGCGATTGCGCGCAGCCGACCCGAGCGCACGTGCGGCATGGCGGCCGGCATAGTCGCGAACATCAATTGCACCTGGCCGCCGAGCAGATCGGTCAGCGCCGGGCCGCCGCCCTTATATGGAATGTGCACCATTTTCACGCCAGCGAGATTGTCGAACAACTCACCCGCGAGATGCGACGAGCTGCCGAGCCCTGCCGACGGGTAATTGAGCGACCCCGGCTTGGCCTTGGCGAGCGCGATCAGCTCGGGCACCGTCTTGACCGCGAGCGACGGCAGCACTACGAGTATGTTGGGCGTCGATGCGACCAGGCTCACCGGCTCGAAATCCTTGACCGGGTCGTAGCCGAGCTTTGCATACAGGCTCACGTTGATCGCGTTCGGCGCGACGTTGCCCATGATGATCGTGTAGCCGTCGGGCACGCTGTGCGCGGCGATCTCGCTGCCGATGCCGCCGGCCGCGCCGCCGCGATTGTCGATGACGACGGTCTGCCCGAAGTTCTCGGACAGTTTCTGCGCGACCATGCGGCCGACGATGTCGGTGCCGCCGCCCGGCGGATACGCGACGATCATTCTAATGGGCTTGGTTGGATAGCTCTGCGCCAACGCGCCCATTGCCCACGGCGTAATCGCACTCGCGCCGCACGCGATCAACAGCAATGTTTTGCTTTTCAATCCTCGCTCCTCAATCCTCAATCCTGCACTTACCCCGCCAGCGGCAGCTTGACGGTGTTGCCGCTCGCCGCCGCCAGCTGTATCGCCAGCGTCACTTCGAGATTGCAGCGCGCATCCTGCGCCGTCGCGTGCACGCAGGCCTTGCCCGTCGCGAGATGGTCGAGCCACGCGCGCGTCTCGTTCGCAATCGGCCCCCAGAATTCGCCGAGCGCCCAGTCGCCGGGCGTGCCGCTCGACAGGAATACCATGTTGACGTTGTGATCGGGCAGATACACGTGCGGCACGCCCTTGTTGCTGTACATCAGCTGATCCGTGTGGTCGTCGTCGAGGATCATCACGCCCTCGGTGCCGAGAATCTCGACACGCGCGGCGTGGCCCAGCGCCGGATATTTTTCCGGCAGCGCGTAACTCACCCCCAGATTGACCACCGCGCCGTCCGCATAGGTGACAATCGACCAGTTGACGTCGTCGACGTCGTGGCCGGCGGCTTTCAATACGCCCGTTTGACCGCGCGCGAACACTTCGACCGGCGCGTTGCCTTCGAGCAGCCAGTTCATGAGATCGACGTAGTAGGTGAGCGCGTCTACTACGGGAGTCGCCTCCGGGTTGCGCTTCATCATGGCCAGCGCCTGCGAGCGCGAATTGAACACGCGCGCCGCGCCGCCGATGATCTTGCCGACGCGGCCCTGGATGATCTGCTCCTTCGCGATCAGGTAGCGGTCTTTGAAGCGGCGGCTGTAGCCGACCCGCAGATTGGCGTTGGCTTTCTTCGCCGCGGCGATGATGCGATCGGCATCCGCGATATTGAGCGCGATCGGTTTCTCGACGAGCACCGCCTTGCCGAGCTCTATCGCTTTCAACACCGGCGCGAGATGCTCGCCCTCGCTGGTCGACACGATGACCGCGGTGACTTCGGGCCGCGCTATGATCTCGTCGTTATTCGCGGAGGCGAACTGGGCGCCGACGTCCTGCGCGAGCTTTTGCGCGGCGCCGAGATTGGTGTCCGAGACGGCGATGAAGTTAACTGCCGGATGCGTCGACGCGAGTTTGGCGCGCAGCGTGCCGATGCGACCGGAGCCCACGACGGCCAAGCCGATTTGTTTACGTTCGATGATCTACTCCTGAATCCAATTCGGAGCCACAGAGGGCACAGAGAACACAGAGTTAAAAACGTCCTTCTTGCCTTTGATTCTCTCTGTGATCTCTGTGAACTCTGTGGCAAATGCTTTTGTCTTGATTTTACTCAATCTTCAAATTGAGCGTCTTGATGACCTTGCCCCACTTCGCGGCCTCGGACTTGATGTATTGCGCGAATTGTTCCGGTGTGTCGCCGACCGGCTCGGCGCCCTGCGCAATCAGCCGCTCCCTCACGTCGGGCAGCGCGAGAATGCGCACGATCTCCTTGTTGAGCGCGGCGACGACCTCTTTGGGCGTGCGCGCGGGTGCGGCGTAACCGAACCAGCCGGTGGCTTCGAACCCGGGCACGGTTTCGCCTACGGTCGGCAATTCGGGCATCTGGGGCGAGCGCTTCGCCGTGGTGACGGCAACGGCGCGCAGGCGGCCGGCCTTGATCTGCGGCAAGGCGGTCGGCATCGCATCGAACATCACATGCACCTGGCCGGCGATCATGTCGATATGCGCGAGCGGGCTCGATTTATAGGCGATGTGCTCCATCGTGATACCGGTCATCGACTTGAACAACTCGCCGGAAAGATGGATGGTGCCGCCTGCACCCGCCGACGCGTAAGTGAGCTTGCCCGGATTGGCTTTGCCGTACGCGATCAGTTCCTGCACCGTTTTCACGGTCAACGAAGGCGCGACGATCAGCACGTTGGTAGTCTTGACCATGTTCGTGATCGGCGCAAACGCGGTATTGCTGTCGTATGGCATCTGCGAATAAAGGCTTTGATTGATTGCCAGCACGCTCGCCGCGCCCAGTACGATGGTGTAGCCGTCGGGCGGCGCTTTCGCCACCAGGTCGGTGCCGATGTTGCCGCCCGCGCCGGGACGATTGTCCACCACCACCTGCTGGCTCCAGTGCTCGGCCATGCGCACCGCTACCGTGCGGGCCAGCACGTCGGTATTGCTGCCCGCGCCGAACGGCACGACGATGCGAATCGGCTTGACCGGAAATTGCGGCGTATCAGCGGCGGCCGCGCTGCCCGCAATCAGCGATGCTGCAAAAAATAGTGCTTTCATCATGTCCCCTGTTTCGACTTTCAGTCGGGTTTCGCCCCCGACTGTTTGACCGCCTTGCCCCAGCGCACGATTTCATCGCGCACGAACGCCTCGAATTGTTGCGGCGTGGTGCCGGCGATCTCGACGCCCTGCCCCGACAGCCGTTCGCGCACGTCGGGCATGTTGAGCACGCGCACGATGTCGTCGTGCAACTTCGTAACGACCGCGCGCGGCGTGCGCGCGGCCACCGCCACGCCCCACCATGCCGTCATGTCGTAGTCGGGATAGCCGGATTCCGCGATGGTGGGAAGCTCCGGCACCGTGCGCATGCGCGTCTTGCCCGTAACCGCGATCGCGCGCACGCGGCCGGTTTTCATCGGGCCGTCGAGCGCGAGCTGGGTCCCGAAGGTGTAACTCAACTGCCCCGCCATCACGTCGGTGAGCGCGGGCGCCAGTCCCTTGTACGGCACATGCACCACATCGACGCCCGCCATCGACTTGAACATCTCCCCCATCAGGTGCGCCGAGCCGCCGCTGCCGGTGGATCCGTAGGCGAGCTGCCCCGGCTTCGACTTGGCCAGCGCCACCAGGTCTTTGACGTTTTTTACCGGCAATTGCGCGTTGACGGCGAGCAGCATGGACGCCGCGCCGATCTGCGTAACGGCCGTAAAATCGCGCAACGTGTCGAACGGCAGCTTCGGGTAGAACGCGGCGTTGATCGCGAATGCCGTCGCCGTGAGCAGCAAGGTGTGTCCGTCGGGCGGGCTTTTGGCGACGATGTCGGTGCCTATCGTGGTGCCGCCGCCCGCGCGGTTGTCGACGATCACCTGCTGTTTCCACATGTCGGAAAGCTTCTGGCTGACCAGGCGCCCGATGAAGTCGTTGATCGCGCCGGGCGTATACGGCACGACGAAACGCACGGGACGCTCGGGAAATTCCGCCGCTGCCGCACTGCCCGCCGCGCAAGCGCACAGCATTGCGCACCACAGCTGTTTCAACACGGCACCGCTTGCATTATGATCTCCGCACTTTCTTACGCCACTTTTCTGGACCGCCGATGATACATGCCGAACCCGGACTCTACCTGCGCTACGAGCCTGCCGCCGCGCAAGTGCCGCTGATTGTAGATGTATCGCGCAGCGGACGCGAGTATCCGAAGGAGTACCGCACCCCGCTCCCGTTCACGACGGTGCACGACAACGTGTCGATGTATGTTGAGGATCTGTACGCGGGCGCGCCGCAGGTCGGCGCGACGCTGCTCTATTGCACGTTTCCGAACACGTGGGTCGACGTCAACCGCGACGAGCTCGACATGGATCCGGCGGTCGTCGACGGCGAGTGGCCGGTTGCGCTGAAGCCGACGCCGCGCACGCTCGAGGGCCTCGGCCTCATCAAGAGCAAATCGCGCTACGGCGAGCCGTTCCAGGAACGCAGGCTCGCAGTCGCCGAGATCGAGGAGCGCCTCGCGAAATATTACCGGCCGTATCACGCCGAATTGAAACGGATCATCGACGACCTGCATACGCGCTTCGGCGTCGTGCGCCAGATTTCGTGTCACTGCATGTCGGCGGTCGGCGCGCCGACGCATCCTGATGCGGGCCAACCGCGCCCGGACTTCTGCATCGGCGATCTGCACGGCCGGACGACGTCGCCGGAATTTCGCGCGCTCGTCGTCGATACGCTGAAGGGCCTCGGTTACAGCGTCAGCGTCAACGAGCCGTACGTCGGCAATGTGCTGATCGGCCGCAACAGCGATCCCGCGCGCGGCATCGACAGCGTGCAAATCGAAGTCAACAAGAAACTTTTCATGGACACCAAAACATTTCGCGCGACGGCGGGCCTGGCGAAACTCAAAGCGGACCTCGACCAGCTGCTCGCCGTCGTCGCCGCCGATACGCGTAAACTTGCAAGCGCTGATTATTAGATCGCCGCGATAACCTGGATCTCGACCATCAGCCCCGGGTCGGCCAGGTGGGCCACCTCGACCATGGTGCTGGTCGGCAGGTTTTCCTTGAAAAATTCCTCGCGTGCGGCGACGATCTGCTTGAATTCCCGGATGTCGGTCGTATACACGGTCGTCCACACGACATCCGACAGGGACGCGCCCGCGGCGGTGAGATTTTTCTCTATATTCCGCAAACACTGGCGCGTTTGCTCGAGCATGCTGCCCACCCCGACCTGATTGCCGTCGTTGTCGCGCGCGACCTGGCCCGAGACGAAGATCATGCTCTGCGGCTGATCGACTCGCACGTAATGGTTGTAAACCGTCGCCCGCACATTCTTCATGCCCGGCGGGTTGCCGCGCTTGATCGCCATCGCTGCTCCTCTCGTTCGAATGATTACTGCCGCGCCTCAGCGTCGCGCGCGCTCCTTGGTAAACGTCTCGACCTGCACCGGCGACGGGTTGTATCCGCACGCCGGATTGTATTTTTGCGGACAGTTGGAGATCACCGCGATCACGTCGGTCAGCGCCTCGACGTCGACATAGTCGCCGGCTTTCGACGGGCTGTCCGAGATGGCCATGTGGCCGTCGGGCCCGACGGGCACGCTCATGAAAAAATTGACGTTGGCGACGATATCCGGCTCGCCCATGCGGAACTTGGTGAGCTCATGGATAAAGTTGGCGCGGCAGCTGTGTGTGCGCTTCGCATAGCGCAGCCAGTTCATTTCCACGCTGCAGCAGCCGCCTATCGTGTCGTGGTTCGGGCAACTCGATGCCGTGATGCGCATCAGCCTGGTCGCGTATTCGCCGTATAGAACGGTTCCGGTATTCAGAAAAACGTTCTCCGCCATCTTCATCGTATTCGCGGCGTTGTAGCGGTCGCGCGTGTCGCTCGCGTTGTAGCAGAGAAAATCCACCGCCTGCTGGCCCTCGAGATCGATGAAGCGCACGACGTCGCCGCGCGCAAGCCGCGCGCCCCACGAACCGCCGGGATCGACCGTGACCGAGGTCGCCAACCTGTAGCCTTTGGGGGCACCGATTCGTTTCATGATCGTACCGCTAATCCGAGGTGATGCCGGCTTCCCGGATGATGGCCGTCCAGCGTTTTTGCTCGACGCCCATCAAAACGGCAAACTCGCGCGGCGGAATGCCGGATGGCGCGTAACCCAGGACGTCGAGGCGCGCGCGCGTATCGGGCGCGGCAAGGATCTTGATCGTTTCCCCCGCGATCCGGTCGATGACTGCGCGCGGCGTACCGGCCGGAAACAAAAAACCCTGCCAGTTGACGGCTTCGTAATCCGGCAGGCCCAGCGCCTCCGCGACGGTCGGCAGCTCGGACAGCGCCGCAAAGCGTTTCTTGGTCGTCACCGCGAGTCCGCGCACCTTCCCCGACTTTACGTACGGCAGCGCACCCTGCATCCCTGAGACCATGACAGGCACGCGCCCGCCGAGCACGTCGACCAGTCCCGGCGGCCCGCCTTTATACGGAATGTGGTTGAGCTGGATGCCGGCCATCTTGTTCAGGAGCTCGCCGCCGAGATGCTGCATGCTGCCGACGCCGGAAGATGCGTAGTCGATCTGCTTCGGTTTGGCTTTCGCGACTTCAACGAGGTCTTTCATCGTCTGGCCTGCGAACGATACGCTCGCGAGCCACACGTTCGGCGACAGCGTGAGCTGGGTCACCGGCGCGAAATCCCTGATCGCATCGAAAGGCGCGCGGCGGCTCACGATGGGCGCGGTGATCGTGTCGATCGCGCACAAGAGCATCGTATAACCGTCGGGCGTCGCCTGCCTGACGATATCCGCGCCGAGCATGCCCGCCGCGCCCGGCCGGTTGTCGACGACGAACTGCTGGCCGAGGTTGTCGCCGAGTTTCTGCGTGATGTAGCGGCCGATGGTATCCGAGCCGCCGCCGGTGGCCTGCGGAATGATGAGCCGGATCGGTCGTTCCGGATAAGCCGGTTGCGCGGCGAGGGCGCTGCCATTCGTTGCCGCCGCCGCACCGGCAAACACTCCTGCGAATAGTATCCAGCGTCCGGCCTTGTACATGACTTGCTCCCTTGCGGTAAAAAATCGACGTCCAAATTACTTGCGGTCGAGGTAAATATCGCGGCCTTTGACGTCGGCTTTGCGAAGCCCACCGATGCGCGCGTGCAGGCGGCCGCGCCCGGCGCCGACCAGGATCACCACCACTTCGTCGGGCAACGGCGCATCCGGCATCGCCGCGGTCACCGTGTCGTAATGCGAGCGCACGTACAGCGCGTCCTTGCATGCGAGCGGAACGTCGAGTGACGCACCCAGGGCGCCGCGCTTGACGTTGGCGGCCATCCACGCGGTGGCGTCGCCCAGCGCTTTGCGCACGCTCGTCGCGAACGGCCGCGTGATGGTCGCGTAGCCATGCTCGATTTCGCCTTGCGTGCCGACTATCGCTCCCTTGCCGTAGCTTTCCACCCGCTGCGGATCGTTCTCGTATTGAGCTAGCAACTTCTGCACCAGCAGCGTTCCCAGTGCAGAGCCAAATTCGATCAGCGGCTCGATGTTCGCCAGCGGCGTGCCCGCATACGGGTTGTGTATCGCGGCCATCGCGGTAACGCGCACGAGCGGCGGGCCATCGTCGCGCCCGGCTTCGAGATGGATTTCCTCCACCATCACGGCGGTCTTGCGGATTTCGAAACCGCTGGCCGCGGCTAAAGTTTTTTTCGCCATTTAGTTCGCGTTCGCCTCGACGACATCCTTCGCTGCACCGCCCCAACCGTTTTCCGTGATATCGACGACGACGCCGTTCGGATCGCGGTACTTCAGTTCGTAAAAGCCGCCTCCTGCTGCCGGTTCGCCCATCCAGTGATGTCCGCCTGCGTCTTCCATCGCTTTACGCGTCGCGGGAACGTCGTCGACCCAGAAGCCGATGTGGTGAATGCCGACGAAGTCGCAGCCGCGGTCTTCTCCCGCCGCTTCAACCGTTTTGTAGTCGAGCAGCGCGAGATTGATCACGCCGTCGCTCAAGTACACGCCGCGCGCGTTTTCCCAATCCGTCTCGCCGACCTTGCGCATGCCGAACACGCGCATGTAAAACTCCGCCGTCTTGTGCGGGTCGGGAACCTGCATCGCAATATGCCGCAATCTCGCCATAATCTCTCCCATCGAACCCTAAAGCAGGAATGTAGCACCGCAACGGGGCAACGCACCATTATCAGGCGGTGTGTCAACATGGCGTCCCGCTTTTGGTGCGGCACGCCCAACATAACTGTTCCGGATTACCGCTCGCCCCGCCGACGGGCGTAACATAACAACAGTCACCGTTAATTCACCCTAAATCCGCTTCGACCTGCCGCCCCTGCCGCCCCTGCCGCCCCTGCCGCCCCTGCCGCCACGCTTGGCACAGCCATTGCTAAACGACTATCAATGAACATGCCTACCAACGGATCGTTAACCGCGCAGCGCTGGTTCAACGAAATGTATGACGAGGCCGGCGCGCCGCGGGAGCACTATGCCGCCTTCGCGGACTGGCTCAGTTCGAAGCCGGTTGAATTCATGCTGCAAAAGCAGAAGGAAGCCGACACGCTGTACGCGCGCCAGGGTATTACGTTCGCGGTGTACGGCGACGATACGGGCGTCGAGCGCTCGATCCCGTTTGACATCATCCCGCGCATCATGCGGCCGGGTGCGTGGAAAGTCTTGTCCGACGGCTGCTGCCAGCGCGTGCGCGCGTTGAACGCTTTCCTCAAAGACATCTATCACGGCCAGGACATCATCAAGGCCGGCATCATTCCCGAGCAGCAGGTCCTCGGCAACATCCTGTTCCGCCCCGAAATGCGCGGCGTCCACGTGCCCGCCGACGTTTACGTGCACGTGGCCGGCATCGATATCGTCAAAGTCGACCGCGACACGTTTTACGTGCTCGAAGACAACCTGCGCACGCCGTCGGGCGTCTCGTACATGCTCGAAAACCGCAAGATGATGATGCGGCTGTTCCCCGATCTCTTCTCGCGCATTCCGATCGCGCCGGTCGATCACTACGCCGACGTGCTGCTCGACAACCTGCGCGCCGTGGCGCCCGCGGGCGTGAGCAACCCGACCGTCGCGGTACTGACACCCGGCTCCTACAACAGCGCGTACTTCGAGCATGCGTTCCTCGCGCAG
>Ga0207676_10002507_pt1 | contig 13082 bp, 14 predicted proteins | sample KBSSwiS72_FD_184307 | JGI IMG/M metagenome (GOLD analysis project Ga0207676, IMG submission 184307) | Switchgrass rhizosphere microbial communities from Kellogg Biological Station, Michigan, USA - KBS Switchgrass S7-2 (SPAdes) (version 2) | ecosystem: Host-associated > Plants > Roots >... | reverse complement strand
CAAATTGATACGGACGAATTCTTGCGACCGCAAAATCGTCTCCGGTCTCGATCAAAGAAACTAACCGGTCGACTACCTGGCGCGCTTCCTCTGATCGATCCGTCTCTGCGAAAAGCTTCTCACCCAGCGACGCTAGTCGCGAACGATCGGCTTGCGGCAAACTCGCTGCCGCACTCAAACCCGCATCGACGCCAACACTGGCTAATTCATCGTACCTCTGGAATGTAGCGCGCACTCGCTGACCGGTCTTCAGTTTTAGCTGAGTAGGAATGGCCACCATGCCGATAAGGTTTTTAGGGGTTGCACGTATTTCATAAGTAACGTGCGTGCCGCCGCCTTCTTTCGGCGTCAACTCCGCCAGTGCGCGCATGCGTGCCATCGGTCCTTTGCTGTAGATGCGTTCGATACCAAAACGAACAGGACGCACCCATTCGAACGGCTGTTCTTCCCATTCCACGTCCATACCAAAAATTGAGAGCCGTACCTTTCGACGCGCGTTGAGAAGTGGTTTCTTGTCGTCGTCGACATTGATGATTGGCAAACCTGTGTCGCGATTGAAACGGTTGGTATCAGCAATAAAGGGCCACAGACTTTCCGGGCTTGATTTGAGATCGACTGACCAACGGTAATGAAACTCACGGAAGGTCATGGGAGTTAAAAATCAAGATTGAAAACGAGTTGGCGGCGGGTGTCTTCACTGAAACCCACCGCCAGATTTGCCTGGGTGGTTGCTGGTGACGGCTTTCGCCGAACCAACTGGCGCCGCAAGTTGTCGCGCCGTGATGCGTGCGCAAAGTGAAACCGCCAAACTAGACTTCTTTGTACTCAGAATCTACGTCTTCGTGTGATGAAGCTACGCGGTAGTTTTTCGACTGTACTTGCTTCGTTATCAATAAATCATCTTTCGTCTTTAACAGGTCGGCGCGGTTGTAAACTGAAAGCTCAAAATTGTACCCGTGAGTTATCGCATCTTTTGGACACGCTTCAACGCAGTAACCACAGAAAATGCAGCGACCATAATCAATGTTGTAAACCTCGGCGTAACGCTCGTCGACACCGATTCTTTCATTTGGAGGTCGTGGATCGTCGCGAGCTACGATGTAGATGCATTCGGAGGGACAAGCAGCAGCGCACAGGTAACAAGCAACACATTTCTCGCGTCCGTATTCATCTACATGTAACAGATGCTGTCCTCGATAACGCGGCTGAACGGTTACAGGTTCGTCCGGATACTCGACGGTCCATTTGCGTTTGGGAATGTAAGACAGCGTCACACCCATCCCTTGAATGATTGCCTTCGTCGATTCAATAACGTCCGTAATGATAGACATGCTTTCCTCTTATTGATTAGGAGTGACTTCAGAACCAGTTGCTTGCCATCGACCATCTCGCCAGACAAATCGATCGACAAAATTGTAAGCAACGTCCTTATCATCGATCCAATAATGAATTTTTCCTGCCAGTGTTACTCGATCGCCGCGCAACGTCAGATGTAATCCCTCGAATTCCCACCTCTGAACAGTCGTGTCGCGCTCTACATTGTGTATGTACTCCGCCTTACCCTGCATCTTGCCAGTGCCGTCCGGACCGACATAGTCATCTGCAAGGATCTCACCCAACTTCTTTTTGTCTGCATTGAGATTCGCCGCTGTCCATTCCTGCTCAATATTGGTTAGCTGATTAAGCACGAGATCCTTGTCGGAAGGAGCAGGAGTGTTGGTGTTGATATTCGAGTTTGTCTCGACATTGTTTGTGTTTTCAGAGTTTGAGTTTTGATTACCCGTCCTGTTCGCGTCGCTTTCCCTGTTTGAGTCATTTCTGGAGATGATAACCGGGTTCGACTTCTTCACCATCCGCGGAATCAGAAATACAGCTGCGGCGGAAATTCCTATCAGTGCTAGAAACAAAACCCCGAAGATGCCCACGACCCACGGCCAGGTTTTCCTCTTACTGCTCTCAACAGGAGTTTTGTACGAAGGTGGCTGATAAGGTGGTGGCACCCATCCAGCACTGCTTTCGGGACCGACCTGACTAAGTTCGTCCTCCGCATCGGGCACCGCAGCCAACGGCGTACCATCATCGATGCAGTAACTGAGAGTCGGATCCGTAAAAGTCTTATTGCAAGTTGGACAACGCTTCATTTTGTAACTGACAGCATATTTCCAATGATCGCCAAGATAATGAACGCACCGTAAAGCACCGTACTCAGAGAACCAGTAACTATGCCGACTATCGCAAAAGGCTTTCCGCCGTAAAGAAGAGGAGACCTTTTGATCTGCGACAGCGCGACCAGGCCAAGCACCAACGCCACGATTCCGGGTATTGGGCCCAGGCAAAAAATTCCAATGAACATGGCGAGGATGCCCACAATCATCGACGCCAACGCCAATCCCTGACTTTGTTGCTGTCGGGGGAAGACGGCAGGTGGCGGTGGTGGTTGCCACGCTGTCGACGGAATTCGTTGTGGCTGAGCTGGGCTAACCCAACCACCAGGCGCATTCGGATCCGGCGATCGCCAGGTAGGCTGTTCCACGCTCGAAGGCGCATATGGCGGTCGCGGACTACCTGCTGACTTCGGCTGATAGTCCGTATCAACAAGAATGGTACCGTCGTCGGAACAGAAAGTAATCCAGACCTCGGTGTACTCCTTGTGACACTGCGGACAGTATTTCATCAGCTGTCTATACGACGAAGCACCACGTTCAGTTTTTAGACGAGTTCGAGTTGACTGAAGAAGTACGCAATTTCAATCGCCGCATTTTCATCGGAGTCGGACCCATGAACGGCGTTTTCGCCAAGTGATCCTCCAAACTGCTTTCTCAAAGTTCCGTCGTCTGCCTTAGCGGGATCGGTCGCACCCATCAAGTCGCGCCAGGCTTTAACAGCACTGTCTTTTTCGAGCGCCATAACAATGCATGGAGCACTCGACATGAATTCAGTTAGGCCGGCAAAGAACGGCCGCTCACGATGTACAGCGTAGAATCCCTCAGCTTCCCTTCGAGTCATGTGAATGAGTTTTAGTCCCCGGATCTTAAAACCACTGTCGAGAATTTTCTGAATGATCGATCCTGTGTGACCGGCGCGAACGGCGTCGGGTTTGATAATGCCGAAAGTTAGATTCATCGTTGAAGTGTTCCAATCCTTGTTGCTGTAGTAATCAAGCTAATTTTCAAAAGTAGCGTGGCGATGTTAGGGCTTTACGGGTACGAAGGCTTCGCCTGTTGGTTTCGGGGTTTCAACCTTCTTCTTGTCCGGAGGCACAACTGCGGTCCTCCCAACATCTTTCTTCACGTGCGGCTTCCGTGAAGGCACTGACGCAGCCGTCTGCATAACCGAGGGTGCATTCACTGGACTGTTTGTCTTAGGTTGAGTCGTCTTTGAACCTGTGCGGGAAGTGCGATCACCTTTTTCATTCTTTTGCGCTGAGTCTGGTGTTGGCTCGTCCTTCGTATCGACAGTCGCCTGCGGAGATGGAGAGGGAACCTGGCTCGCTAATCCTTTCTCGGTTCGGTCGCGCGTTAGGATCCAAGCGACCAGCACACCTGACACTGCCATCACAACGACGATCGCGAATAGCCACGGAAGAATACTGCGGCTGCGCTGCTCAGTAGTCTTAGCCGCAGCGACAGGTGCTCTTTGAAGTCCCGGCTGATATTGAATTGTCGACAGCCGCTGGGAATCATCTGTCTGTGGCGCAGGCAATGTGGGAGCAATTTGAGTCGGAGCAGGTTCAATCCGAGGCGACAGTCGCCACGTCGCGTCCAGATCTACGTTGCGTTTGACGTTAAGCAGTTGAGTACCATCTGCGAGACAAAAAATCATTTCTTCGTCTGAATAAAGTCGTTGGCAAACTGGGCACGTTTTCATGGGAGCCCTCCAGAAACAAAAAGGGAAGCGATAACAAGTTCACCCTGGGGAGTTCAACATTCTCTCAAGCCACCGAGAGTGCTTCTTTCATTGCAGCACCGATATCCGCAGGTGACTTTACGACGTGAATGCCTGCTTCGCCGAGTGCTTTCATTTTCTCGGCGGCGGTTCCTTTTCCACCAGCAATGATAGCGCCGGCGTGGCCCATGCGCCGACCCGGTGGCGCCGTCTGCCCCGCAATGAAAGCAACGATCGGCTTGGTCACATTCTCTTTTGCAAACGCAGCGGCTTCTTCTTCCGCTGAACCGCCAATCTCACCGATCATCACAATTCCTTCGGTCTCATCATCCGCCTGAAATAAACGTAACGCATCAACGTGGGTGGTCCCCACAATTGGATCACCACCGATTCCGATTGCTGAAGATTGACCAAGTCCAAGAGCGGTCAATTGTCCGACTGCTTCATAAGTCAGCGTGCCGGAGCGAGAGACGACGCCGATGTTTCCCTCTTTATGAATGTGACCCGGCATGATTCCGATTTTGCAGCGTCCAGGAGAAATAATCCCGGGACAATTCGGACCGATGAGACGCGTTGACTTGTCACTCAAGTATTCCTTCACCTTCACCATGTCGAGGGTTGGTATTCCTTCGGTGATGCAGACGACCACGGGGATGCCGGCATCTGCTGCTTCCATAATTGCGTCGGCAGCAAACGCAGGAGGAACGTAGATTACAGAGGCATTAGCGCCGGCCTCTTTGACTGCATCAGCGACAGTATTGAAGACCGGGATGTTTTCGTGGGTGGTTCCACCTTTCCCGGGTGTCACACCTCCAACAACGTTAGTTCCATACTCAACCATCTGCTTGGTATGAAACGTTCCTTCTTTTCCGGTGATGCCTTGTACAACGAGGCGCGTAGATTTATCGACTAAGACACTCATGATTAATCAGGTTCTTGTTCCTTTTTTTGGTCTTTGGTTTTGGGTCTTTGGTCTTTGAAATCTTTCAAGATGCGTTCGTTTGAAGCGCTACTAGAATCAAAGACCAAAGACCCAAGGCCAAAAACCAAATGCCCGCTTACTGTACCTTTCGCAATCATAAAAGTTCAAACGTCTCTCCATACTGCGGCACTTCAACAGTCCAACCAAACTTCTCAACGATGTGCGCGGCCATCGCTTCAGCAGCTTCGGGCTCGCCGTGCGTCAAAAATGTGCGACGGGGTGCGGCACTCTGAAGTCCTTCCAACCAGTTCAGAATTTCTTGCCAATCAGCGTGCGCAGAAAACCCGCCAATTTTTTCTATTCGACACCGAACAGGAATCCACTGGCCAAGAATCTTCACTTCAGGCTCTCCATTTTGAATCCGACGCCCCGTGGTGCCCGCTGCTTGATAACCAACGAAGACCAAAGTGGTCTCAGGATCTGGAACAAGTCGTACGGCGTGATGCAGCACGCGACCGCCAGTCATCATCCCCGAAGCACTGACGATGACTCTCGCGCCCTTCGCATCGTTCAACCTTTTCGACTCAGCTTTCGAGGATGCGGTACTCATCGAATGCGTTCGTAATGGGTGACGTTGACTGGCCAGTATGCTCGCATACTCTTCATCTTGTTCTTCTTTGCGATTGGCGTACGCTGTTGTCGCAGCAGCTGCCATTGGTGAGTCGACGATTACCGGTAACACTGGTATTGCCTTCTCTTCTTCCAGCTCACGAATCAGATAGACAATCTCCTGGGTGCGGCCCACCGCAAATGCCGGAATCAGTACGACGGCATCACGCTTTGCAGCGTCGTTAATGATGCGAGCCAGTGCAATTTTGGGTTCCTCTGGATCATGAAGGCGATTGCCATACGTTGATTCGACGAGGAGGTAGTCACACAACGGTGGCGGGGACGGATCTCTGATTATAGGTTGATCGTAGTGACCAAGGTCTCCAGAGAAGAGTACGCGCCGCCCCTGACGATCGTCACCGGCGCCGTCAATTTCAACGAGCACCAAACTTGAGCCAAGAATATGACCGGAGATACTGAAGCTCGCATGAATCCCAGGCGCAACTTGGAAACGCTCGCCAAGATTCGAGACCGGTTTAATCAACTCAAGACTCGCGTCCGCATCCTTTTCTGTATAGAGCGGTAACGCTGGAACATGCTTCGTGAGGTTGTGACGATTCTTATAGTCAGCGTCTTCTTCCTGTAGCCGTCCTGCATCGGGAAGCAAAATTTTCAGCAAGTCAGCCGTTCCACGTGAGCAATAAATGGGACCATGAAAGCCTTGACGGACCAGCCGCGGCAAGTAGCCTGTATGATCGATATGCGCGTGAGTTATAAGGACCGCATCGAGCGACCTCGGGTCAAATGGTGGTTCTTGCCAGTTTCGCTCGCGGAGTTCTTTCAGTCCTTGAAACATTCCGCAGTCGACAAGAACCCTGGCTCTTTCAGTCTCAACCAAATACTTTGAGCCTGTGACTGTGCCAACTCCGCCCCAAAAAGAAATAGTTGCCAAAAATGCTCCTTATATTTAAGCCAGTGCCGGCTCGGGACGAGGCGCTCTGCGCCGATAACCGAACCAGACGAAAACTGCTGGAACGATCAACGCGAGATTGCGCAGTGCAGTGGTGACGCCAAGTTGGCTCGCGATGATTCCGCCGAAGCATCCACACTCGAGTGGCTCACCTTTGAGAACGTAGACGTAATAAAGCGCGTAACCTGCAAACATCAATAACAAGAGACCAGCACAGAACGCTCCAATACGAATTGTGCGCGGCCACAACAATAAGATGGCCACAGCAATCTCAATTGTTATCACAGTGCTTGTGGCGGGCCACGACCATCGCTCGTAGTTGAAACCCGAAGCGCTTAAGAGCTGGGCCATGTTTTGTGCGAAGCTCTTCACGACCGCCAATTTTGCAACGGCAGTGAACAGGAACAGTACCGCGAGGAGAAAACGACTGATGCGAGCAAGCCAGGTGAAGAGCGATGCGGAGACGGGGCGAAGCGGTGACGGGGAGACGGAGTGACCGGGCGACGAAGTGCCCTGTGCTTCAGAATTATCCAGTTGCTCGAATTCTTCAGAACCCTTCACTTGTCTTTTCTCCCCGTCACACCGTCCCCGCGTCGCTCACTCACTCCAACACAACTACGCCGCCGAGGCCACCACCTTCTCTGCCGCGTCCTGCATTCCGTTGGCGACTGTGAAGTTGAGACCCGACTCGCGAATCACACGCTGACCTTCCTCAACGTTAGTACCTTCCAGGCGGACAACAACCGGAACCTTTATGCCGAGATTCTTCGCGGCTTCAACAACACCTCGGGCCACCATGTCGCAACGAACGATGCCGCCAAAGATATTTATCAGCACTGCCTTCACATTCTCATCCGCTAACAATATTCGGAACGCTGCCTCGACGCGCTCCTGTGAAGCACCGCCGCCAACATCAAGAAAGTTCGCCGGTTCGCCGCCGGCGAGTTTGATGATGTCCATCGTCGCCATTGCGAGACCGGCGCCGTTCACCATGCAGGCAATATTGCCGTCGAGCTTTATGTAGTTGAGATCAAACTTGGAAGCTTCAATCTCGAGTGGTTCTTCTTCATTCAGGTCACGAAGTTCCATGAACTCCTTGTGACGAAAGAGAGCGTTGTCGTCGAAATTGATCTTGGCGTCCAGGGCGACTAGACGATTGTCTTTGGTTAACAGAAACGGATTGATTTCAACCAGTGATGCATCCATCTGTTCATTCGCGGCGTACAAAGCCTGCATGAACTTGACTGCCTGTCCGATCAAATCGGCAGGGATTCCCAACCCAAACGCAAGCTTCCGCGCCTGGAAAGATCGGAAACCAACAGCGGGATCAATCGTCTCCTTCATGATCTTTTCGGGAGTGTTCGCAGCAACTTCCTCAATATCCATTCCACCCGCGGATGAAGCCATGAATACGGGCCTTCCCGATGCTCGATCCAAAACTATTCCCAGATAGAATTCCCTATCGATGGGCAAGCCTTCTTCGATCAGAAGAACGTGAACTTCCCTGCCCTCGGGACCGGTTTGATGTGTCACTAGCTTCATTCCCAACATTTGCTTCGCGATTGTTTTCGCTTCGTCAGGACTCTTAGCTAGTTTTACGCCTCCGCCTTTGCCGCGGCCGCCCGCATGAATCTGCGCCTTTACCACGACTACATCGGTGCCTAATTCCTTCGCGGCGCGTTCCGCCTCATCCGGTGTTCGCGCAACAATGCCGCGTGGAACTGCGACACCAAACTTCTTCAGCAGTTCTTTTCCCTGATACTCATGAATCTTCATGTATTAGACCTCAGATGATCCGCATTGATTTGGATCACGGAATCTGTGTTGGTTGGAACGCGGTTGAGTTTAGCGGCGCACTGTTGTCACTGCAAGCGTGAGTCTTCTCTGCGCATCCTCTTTGTTCTCTGCGTCTCTGCGCTGTTTCGTAAGGCATACTGTCACCGCTGAGACGCAGAGAACGCAGGGAATGCGCAGAGAAAACACATGAACAAAGGAGTAAGAAATGAGCGACGTCGTCGTGACCTCAAAACGAAATCTCCAAAACGAAGTTCGGTATGAACCCGGCCACACGTTTGTTACTGATGAACCTCTCGAAGTCGGTGGTGAAGACGCCGGACCAAATCCTTACACGCTCATACTCGCCGCACTCGGCAGTTGTATCTCGATGACTGTCACGCTCTACGCTCGGCGCAAACAATGGCCTCTCGAACAAGTGACTGTTCGTCTGCGTCAAGATCGGATCCATGCGAAGGATTGTCAGGAATGTGCGCAGAACGTTGAAGGGTACGTACACCGAATAGAACGATCAGTGAGCTTCAAAGGTGATCTGACTGACGAACAGCTTGCGCGTTTGCAGGAGATCTCACACAAGTGCCCTATACATAAAACACTCAGTTCTCAAATTGTGATCGCGGATCTAGTTGAAGGTGGTGAATGATTTCGGATTGAGGTTTTTGGCCTACGGTCTTTGGCCTTTATACAAAACCAAAGACCTGGCCCTGGAACTGGTCGGGACGGCGAGATTCGAACTCGCGACCTCACGCACCCCAAGCGTGCGCGCTACCAGGCTGCGCCACGTCCCGTCTCCCTGACTTAGTATCCTGCCAAAGAACAATTGTCAAACGACACACTGAAACGTTACTTGGATTTGTTCTGATTCTCTTTTTCGAGGAGGCTTAACAACTCGCGAAGTTCCGCCGCCAACTGCTTCAACCCCTGGCGCTCTTCCGCGGTTCTTTGCACAACAGCAGAACGCGCAAAACCTGTCGCCTGGCCGAAGCCGTCATTCTCAGACAAATCGAGTTGTTGGCTTGTTGTTTCGCCTGTGTCCTCTTCAGAACCGACCACCTTGAATTTGCCGCCGCCCCCACGAAGATCGTTAGTGAGCCTTTTCTTGGCCCCAGCGATTGTGTACTGATCCTCGTAGAGCAGTTCTTTGATTCTCAACGCCATCTCGACGTCGCGCTTTCGATAGACGCGTTGTCCGGCACGATTCTTTTGGGGAGCCAGCATTGGAAACTCAGATTCCCAGTAACGCAGCACATGCGCCTGCACACCGGCAAGTTCGCATACCTCGCCAATCTTAAAAAAGAGTTTTTCGGGGATCGCTACAGCAGGACGACTCATTATCTTAAGGACTTGCCGGGAAGTTTGAGCTGGCTATCGAATACTGGGAAAGTTTTTGGAAGACTGTCGGTGATCTTGCCAGCAACTGACAACGCTGGTCATGTTACTTGGCAGTCTTTGGCGTGTCAATACTTACACTTAGGCTAGCTGAGTTGAAACTTTGTCTTAAAGGTATAGGGTGAAGTGCAATCCTGATTTCTGATTGCTGGTTGCCGATTGCTGATTTGGACTTTGGTCTTGGGTCTTCGGGAGGTTTTAAGTAAGGCGGCGCCAAAAACAATCAGAAATCAGCAATCAGAAATCGGCAATCCCTTTGGACTGCCCAAACTTCGCCCGCTATAATCCCGCTTCCCCACGTAAACGCTCGGGAGGATTCTATTAAACAGTGACAACCTTGCCCACGGCGCTTCGCCTGGCCTCTCGGCTCGATGCAGTCGGCTTCTCTGATATCGTCAAAATTCGTAATCGGATCATGGAGTTGCGCTCGCAAGGTGCGACCGTTTATCAGTTCGAAGGTGGCGAGCCTTTCATGCCAACACCCGAACCGATTAAGGAGGCCATGAAGCGTGCGCTCGACGAGAACAAGACTCGTTACGCACCTTCGTCGGGAATTCCGGAGTTGCGATCAGTTATCGCCGAGAAACTGCGAACCATGAATCGAATTCCGGCGCAGGAGTCGGACGTGATCGTGCTTAACGGAGGAATGCAAGGATTGTTTGGAGCCTTTCAGTCGACAATCAATCCGGGCGACGAAGTTCTTCTCTTCTCTCCTTACTGGACACCAATCAAAGATTTGATTGCGCACTGCCAGGCCAAGATTGTTCTCGTGGCAACCCACGAAGCGCGTCAACTGGGGTTCGAGCAGACTCTGAGTCGGTACACCACAGATCGCACGAAGGCGATCTATTACAACACGCCACAAAATCCGTCCGGCGTTGTGTTCACTCCAAACGAAGCGCACATCGTTGCGAGATTTGCTCGCGAACGTGATCTGATTGTTATTGCAGACGAGGCATACGAAGATCTTGTCTACGACGGCGAACACTTTTCTATTGCGTCCATCGACTCCATGTTCGAACGCACGATTACTCTGTTCACCTTCTCCAAGTCGTTTGCGATGACAGGTTGGCGACTCGGCTATGCGGTCGCTCCGGAACCATGGATGACTGGTCTAAAAAAGACGACGCTTTACTCTTCGAATGGTGTGTCAACTCCAACCCAGTGGGCTGGACTTGCAGCAATGCAACTTGATCCCACAGTTATCGAACACAACAGGAACGAGTATCTACATCGTCGTGATCTCTTGCTTTCAGGTCTCAATGAACTTGGCTTCACATGCGAAAATCCCGCCGGCGCTTTTTACGCATTCCCGGATGTAAGTCGGATCAGTCGCGACAGCAGAGAGGCCGCTGAGATATTGCTGAACACTGCTCAAGTTGCAGCGGTGCCAGGAATTGTTTTCGGGCAACATGGCGAAAGTCATTTGCGCTTCTCCTTTTCAACTTCAATAGAAACAATCGAAGCTGGATTAGATTCATTACGTCGTAACCTCTAAAAAGGACAAACGCGTCGGGATGAAAGATGGCGAGAACGAACATGGAAACGCTCAGTCTCCGTCAGTTTCAAACGTTGCTGTGCGAACTGAATTCGATTTCATCGATCAACTACGAGAACGTGCGGCTCTCCAATCGCATTCCTCGCAAACAATTCAATCATTAAAACTTGGCATTGGTGACGACGCAGCAGTTGTTCATTCGAGTCCCCTTAAGGACACTGTTGTCGCCGCGGATTTGCTGGTTGAGGGCATAGACTTTCGTCGCAACACAGCGCCTCCTAACTTGCTCGGACATAAAGCCCTTGCAGTTTCGCTATCGGACATTGCGGCAATGGGTGCTCGCCCGCGTTGGTCACTGATATCGCTTGGTGTTCCTGACGATGTTTGGCAATCCAGTTTCGCAAATGATTTTTATGAGGGCCTCTTTCATCTCGCAGGCCAATATGATGTCCAACTAATCGGCGGCGACACCTCGCGCACGCCTGAACAAATCGTAATCGACTCAATTGTTGTTGGCGAGTGCGCCATCGACCGAGCGATCAAGCGATCCGGAGCGCAACCTGGCGATCAGATCTTCGTGACCGGCGCACTCGGTGGCGCGGCTGGCGGTTTGAGACTGATCGAACGCGGAGCCCATTTGGCCGATCAGAACTTCAGTGCCAACGAAACCCAGGCATTGGATCACCTCTTACTTCGCCACTTACAACCGGAACCACGCATCGGGTGGGGAATTGTATTGGGCCAGGAACGACTTGCTACCGCGATGATTGATATCAGCGATGGGCTTTCGTCTGATCTCAATCATATTTGTCGGGAAAGCCAAGTCGGTGCGCTGATCCACTCTTCTCTTCTTCCTATCGATGTCCAGGTTGTTGAACTTTGCGGACGCCGTGCGTTGGATCCACTGCAACTCGCGCTTCATGGCGGGGAGGATTTCGAATTGCTATTTACAGTGCGACCGGACGCTGTCGCAAGATTGCCAAGGCGCGTCGATGGAGTTGGACTCACACACATTGGCGAAATTCGAGATACATCCGAAGGAGTGAAGATCTCGGAAGGAACAAGAGTGTGGGAACTTCAACCGGAAGGTTGGAAACACTTCTAGGATTGCTGATTGCTGATTGCTGATTGCTGATTTGTAGCGATTGTTGAGGCTCAAGGAACCTAAGCCTCACCCTTGTATAGCGTTTTCTAAATCAGCAATCAGAAATCAGCAATCTCACCGTTGGCAATCGGCAATCAAACTCGTATTCTCGGTGCTTTCGAAAACATCACCATGCTTAGATTCCACAACACACTTTCCGGACGCGTAGAAGAATTCCAACCCATGAAAGAGGGCGAGGTCAGTTTCTACTACTGCGGTCCAACAGTCTGGAACTACGGACACATCGGCAACTTCCGTTCAACCGTGGCCGCCGACATTCTTCGGCGCTATCTGAAATACAAAGGCTTCAAAGTCAGGCACGTGATGAACATCACCGACGTTGAAGATCGCATCATCGCCAAATCGCAGGAAGCCGGTGTCACAATCGATGAGTACACGCAGCAATACATCGATGCGCTCTGGGAAGATTTTGATGCGCTTGGCTGCGAACGTCCTGAGATCGTGCCGCGCGCGACTCGTCACATTCCCGAGATGGTTTCGCTGATCGAAAAGCTTCTGGCAAACGATCACGCTTACAAATCAGACGGATCTATCTATTACCGCATTTCTTCATTTCCGGACTATGGAAAGCTTTCCAAGATCAACTTTGCGGGAAATATTGCCGGCGCTAGTGAACGAATCGATACGGACAGGTACGAAAAGGAAGATGCGCGCGACTTTGCTCTATGGAAACAACCCGAGGCGGAAACCGAGCCGGCTTGGGACTCTTCGATCGGACGCGGTCGACCAGGCTGGCATATCGAATGTTCGGCGATGTCGATGAAATATCTCGGCGAGACATTCGACATCCATGCTGGCGGTATCGACCTGGTTTTTCCACATCACGAGAACGAGATTGCTCAAAGCGAAG
>Ga0207676_10002506_pt1 | contig 13086 bp, 11 predicted proteins | sample KBSSwiS72_FD_184307 | JGI IMG/M metagenome (GOLD analysis project Ga0207676, IMG submission 184307) | Switchgrass rhizosphere microbial communities from Kellogg Biological Station, Michigan, USA - KBS Switchgrass S7-2 (SPAdes) (version 2) | ecosystem: Host-associated > Plants > Roots >... | reverse complement strand
CTGCAGCTGATGGAGGGAAGCGCCCCGCTCAAGGATATTGCCGGCCAGCTCGGCTTTGCGCATCCGGCCGCTTTTTCACATGCCTTTCGGCGCGTTACGGGCAAGAGTCCCAATGTCGCGCGCCGGCGCGTCATCGCCGCGGAGGGAGGGGACTGATCGTCGCGGCCAGCGGCCGTGGGCCGCGCCCGACGCTGGAGGGAAAAGAATGTTCAGGTTCACGCAGGATCCGTCAGGTGTCCTCGAGGTCGAGGCCTCGGGCTTCTGGACCGTCGCGGAAGCCGACCAATATATGGCGGAGCTGACCGCCCGTCTGACCGCGACACGCGCGCGCTATGGCTACGCCTTGGTGCTGGTCGACGGGCGTCAGGTCCAGGTGCAGACGGCCGAAGTGATGCAACGCATGTCGCACATTCAGCAGGTCCTGATTTCCAACGACCGTGATCGCGCCGCCTATATCGTCACCAGCAGCCTCGCCAAGATGCAGGCCCAGCGCCTGTCGACCTCGGAACGGCTGAAGGTCTTTCTCTCGCCCACGGCGGCGCGCATCTGGCTGCTGGCGTATGAGAACGGGGCGGCAACCGACCCGCACGCGCCGCCAGCGGTTGGCGGGCAATCATCCAGTGCGTAGTTGCCAACGCGACACCGCCGAAGACGAGCTGCCGTGGAGGCGCGGACCTTCGAGAATGGCGATCGTCGACATCGATCATTTCAAGCGCATCAACGACGCCTTCGGCCATGACGTGCGTAACCGGGTGATCGGGGCCGTCCGCGCCATGTTCAGGCGCCGCCAGAGTGCGCGGAATATAACCTGGATTTATGATCTGGGTTGATTTTGTGCTGCGCCCGTTAGGCATATGGCAGGAGGTCGCGGATAGGAATCGGCGGATGAGTGCCACCTTCCACTTCGAAATCGACCGGTCCCGCAGCCTGGTCAGGATCACCATGGCCGGGCTGTTCAAGCCCGCCGATATTCGCGCCTTCGACGACGCGCGACGCGAGGCGCATGCCGGCTGGACTGCGCGCCCAACATGCACGTGACGCTCAATGACGTGCGCGGCATGGATATCCAGCCGCGGGAAAGCGTGGCGGGTTTCCAGCAGATGCTTGCCGGGTCCGAATATCGCTCGCGCCGCCTGGCCTTTGTCTGCGCGCGGACGCTGGCGCGCAGCCAGCTCATGCGCGCGCTATCCAACCGCGAGGCGCGCTGCTTCGAGGATGTCGCCCATGCCGAGGCATGGCTGTTCGCCGAGGAACGCGACAGCGCACCGCGCCGCGCCTACGGATAGACAACGCACCTTTATGCCCCGTCGCCCCGGACCTGTTGCAGGGTCCACCTGGCAGCCAGATCCAGGTGAGCGGCTCCTGCAAGAGCCTCGAAGCGGGTTTTGCGGATGGGTGGATGCCGGAACTGGTTCCGGCATGACGAGCCAGGTTGAAGCGCCGCGCCCTGACTGCCGTGGTGCAAAGGTGCCCGTCAGATGTCCATCTGCTTCACCGCCGCGTTCCACGCGATGACGTTGTCGCGCGCTTCCTGGACGAAGGCGGTGCGGCGGACGATGCTGAGGAAGGTGTCGGCGATCCACTTGCCCGGGTGGCGCAGCGGCCGCGCGAACTGGATCAGCAGCACGACGCGGGTGTTCTCCGTGTCGTTCCACACTTCATGCCGATAGGTGTCGTCGAACACCAGGGTTTCGCCCTCGGCCCAGCGCACGATGCGGTCGTCGACGCGCATCCGCACATCGCCGTCCTTCGGCACAATCAGCCCGAGATGGCAGGTCAGCAGCGCCTTGGTCACGCCGCGATGGTCGGGAATGTGCGTGCCCGGCGCGAGGATCGAGAAGAAGGCGGTGTTGAGCCCCGGGATCTGCTCGATCACCCGCGTGGTGTTGGGGCAGCTCGCGAGATTTTCCTCGGCGGGAAAGCCATAGCCCCACAGGAAGAAGGAGCGCCACATATTGATCTTGGCGATCGCGCGGTGGTCGGGCGAGATCGTCGCCAGGCTCGGCGCGGCCTCGGGCTGCAGCGCGACCGAGATCGCCTCCTCGCGGATCGCTTCCCAATTGTCGCGCAGCAGCTGCGTCCAGGCGAAGTCGCGCATGTCGAGCACGGGGTCGTTGGAAACCAGCGAGGAGGAGGAGATCAGCGCGTCGAAGAAGCCGCGCAGATGCTTGCCGACGCGCAGGATCAGCGGCCGGCCCTTTTCCGCCTTCAGCTCCTCATCAGGGTGCGGCGCGCCGGACACTGCCGTGACGTCGGGAATGCGCCCCGACGCGATGGGCCGGCTGCCCGAATTCGGCCGCAATCCCGTCTGGCTGTCCTTGGTCTTCACCCTGGTGTTCACAACTCGCCTCCAGAGGCCCTCGTGCCCGGTCATCCCCTCCGCAAGACCGGGTCCTGGCCGTTGTCGATCAAATCCGCCGCTCGCGGTTCATCGCCGGCTAACGTGACAGTTGGTCGAAATCATGGCGGGACGGTGGGAATGTTCGACCGGGTCACCCTGGCAGTGCCGTTGAATGGGTCGGCACGCGAGGACCCGCGCCTGGCGCCGGTTAAGCTTCACGTAAGGCGCGCTGCTCTCTCAGGGGCGTTGCCACGCTCTGCCCACGCCCCTAGGTTGCCCGTCATGCATTTCCTCTCCCGCGCGTTCCGCGTCGCCCTTGTCGCTCCCCTGCTGCTCGCCATCGCGCCCCAGGCCATCGGCCAGAAGGCGGGCAGCCCGCATGGCGATGCCGATCGCTTCATCGTCGATCGCAGTGCCTGGCTGTACAAGGGCAGCGACATCACGCCCGATCCGGGCTGGCGCTTCGGCACGCTGTCGAACGGCGTGCGCTACGCCGTGCGCCGCAATGGCGTGCCGCCGGGGCAGGTGTCGATCCGCGTGCGGATGGACGCCGGCTCGCTGATGGAGACCGATGCCGAGCGCGGCTATGCGCATCTGATCGAGCATCTCTCGTTCCGCGGCTCCGAGTTCGTGCCGGACGGCGAGGCCAAGCGCATCTGGCAGCGCTTCGGCGCGACCTTCGGCTCGGACAATAATGCCGAGACGACCTTCACCGGCACGACCTACAAGCTCGATCTGCCCAGCGCGACCGAAAGCGGGCTTGACGAAAGCATGAAAATCCTCGCCGGCATGGTCGAGAAGCCCAACATCACCACCGCAGCACTCAACGCCGAGCGCCCCGCGGTGCTGGCCGAGCGGCGCGAGAGCCTCGGCCCGCAGACCCATTTCAGCGACACCATGTTCGCCACCCTGTTCGCCGGCCAGCCGCTGGCGCGGCGCCAGCCGATCGGCACGCTCGAAACGCTGAACGCCGCCACCGCCGACTCGGTCCGCGCCTTCCATGATCGCTGGTATCGGCCGGAACGCGCCGTGGTCATCGTCTCCGGCGACATGGACCCGGCGCTGTTCGAAAGGCTCGTCGCGCAGCATTTCGGCGACTGGCAAGGCATCGGCCCCAAGCCCGCCGAGCCCGATTTCGGCACGCCCAAGCCCGATGAGCCGAGCACCGCCGCCGTCGTCGAACCCGGCCTGCCGGTGATCGTGCGTGTCGCGACCGTGCGCCCGTGGCACTACAATGACGATACGGTGATCTTCAACCAGGAACGGCTGGTCGATCAGCTGGCGCTCGACGTGATCAACCGCCGGCTGGAAACCCGCGCCCGCACCGGCGGCTCCTATCTCGTCGCCCAGGTCTCGCTCGACGATCTTGCGCGCTCGATCAACGGCACCTTCCTTTCGGTCCAGCCGGTCGGCGACGACTGGGAAGCGGCGCTCAGGGATGCCCGCGCGGTGATCGCCGACGCGCTGGCCGCCCCGCCATCCAAAGCCGAGATCGACCAGGAACTGGCGGAGCGCGGCGAGGCGTTCCGCACCATGATGCAGACCGCCCAGGTCGATGCTGGCTCGAAGCTCGCCGACGACATGGTCCAGGCGGTGGATATCCGCGAAACCACCACCTCGGCGGCAACGATCAACGGGGTGTTCCTCGATGCCCGCAAGAAAGGCATGTTCACCCCGGCGCGGGTGTTCGCCTCGACGCAGCGCGTGTTCAAGGGCGTGGCGACCCGTGCGGTGCTCAACGTCCACACCCCGGCGGACGGTCTCGCTACCAAGCTCGCGGCGGCGATCGACGGCACCGTCAAGGGCACCGGCGCGCGTACCGCCCAGGCCTCGATCGGCTTTTCCAAACTGCCCAAACTCGGCAAGCCCGGTGTCGTCACCAGCCGCGAGCATATCGACCTGTTCGATCTCAAGATGGAAAAGGTGGTGTTCGCCAATGGCGTGCGCCTGCTGCTCAATGGCTCGACCTCGGAAAGCAGCCGCGTCTATGTCCGCGTGCGCTTCGGCGGCGGTTATGGTGCGCTTCCGGCCGATCACGGCTCGCCGATCTGGCCCGCCAGCCTCGCGCTGGTGCAGGGTGGCATCGGCTCGCTGAAGCAGGGCGACCTCGACCAGATGACCGCCGGGCGTCGCATAGGGCTCGACTTCGGGATCGGCGACGACGCCTTCCAGCTCGGTGCGATGACCTCGCCCGCCGATCTCGAGGATCAGCTGCACCTGATGGCGGCTAAGATCGCGGTGCCCGGCTGGGATCCCAACCCGGTGCTGCGCGCACGCACCTATATGATGTCGACCTATGACTCGCTCGATTCGTCACCCGATCAGGTGCTCGGGCGCGATCTCGAAGGGCTGCTCCACGATGGCGATCCGCGCTGGGGCATGCCGCCCCGCGACGAGATCGCCGCGACCACTCCCGAGAGGTTCAAGGCGCTATGGGCGCCCTTGCTCGCCAGTGGGCCGATCGAGGTCGAGGTGTTCGGCGACATCAATGCCGACAAGACGATCGAGGCGGTGGCGAAGAGCTTCGGCGCCTTGCCGCCGCGCACGGTGAGTACCGCGACCCCGCCGCCGGTACGTTTCCCGGCGCATGTCGCGACCCCGGTTATCCGCACCCACAATGGCGCCGCCGACCGCGCCATCGCGGTGATCGCCTGGCCGACCGGCGGTGGCGTGGTGGATATGGACGAGGCTCGCCGGCTCGAGATTCTCGCCAACATCTTCTCCGACCGGCTGTTCGACCGGCTGCGTTCCGAGGCGGGGGCGAGCTACAGCCCGAATGTGTCGAGCGACTGGCCGACCGGCGCCGCGTCGGGCGGCCGCATGATCGCCGTCGGCCAGGTCGCGCCGGAGAACCTGCCGCTGTTCTTCAGGCTGGCCCGCGAGATCGCCGCCGATCTCGTCGCGCACCCGGTCAGCGCCGACGAGCTCAACCGCACGGTCGGCCCGATGACCCAGCTGATCATGCGCCAGTCGACCGGCAACCAGTTCTGGATGAACCAGCTCGGCGGCGCGACCTATGACCCGCGCGTCTTCGAGGCGGTCAAGCGCGTCTATCAGGACGTGGCCACCGCCAACGCCATCCAGCTCCAGGCGACGGCGGCGAAGTATCTCAGGCCGGAGAATGACTGGACGATGCAGGTCGTGCCGAAGAAGTAGCTTCTAACTCCTCCCCGGCACGGGGAGGGGGACCAGCGCAGCTGGTGGAGGGGGCGTGCCGCAGACGCTTCGCCCGTGGTGACCCCCTCCACCACGCGCTGAAGGAGCGCGCGGTCCTCCTCCCCGTGCCGGGGAGGAGCTTAAAGGGTCAGCCCTTGTACAACGCATCCAGTCGAGGTCCGTAAACCTCCTTCAACACGTGGCGCCGGATCTTCAGGCTCGGCGTCAGCTGCTCATTCTCAATGGTGAACGGCCCGTCGGCCAGGATGAAGCGACGGATGCGTTCGATCACCGACAGGTCCTTGTTCACCCGCTCGACGGCATGGCCGAGCGCGGTGCGATATTCGCTGTTCTCGGCCAGCCGGGCGAAGTCGCAGGCGTCGCCATTCTTCGCGCACCATTCCTGGGTCCATTCCGGATCGGGCACCAGCACCGCGACCATGTAAGGCTTGCGGTCACCATAGACCATCGCCTGGACGATCTCGGGCTGCAGCGTCAGCATGCCCTCGACCTTTTGCGGCGCGACATTGTCGCCCTTGTCGTTGACGATGATGTCCTTCTTGCGGTCGGTGATCTTGATCCGGCCCTTGTCGTCGATCAGCCCGATGTCGCCGGTGTGCAGCCAGCCATCCTTCAGCACGCGATCGGTCTCGGCCTGGTTGTTCCAATAGCCGTGCATGACGAGCTCGCCGCGCACCAGGATCTCGCCGTCCTCCGCGATGCGGACCTTGGTATTGGCCAGCGGCGGGCCCACCGTGTCCATGCGCAGGCCGACCGAGGGGCGGTTGCACGAGATGACCGGCGCCGCCTCGGTCTGGCCATAGCCTTGCAGGAAGGTCAGGCCGAGCGACTGGAAAAAGATACCGACCTCGGGCGTCAGCGGTGCGCCGCCCGACACCATCGCCTTGATCCGCCCGCCGAAGCGTTGCTGGATCTTGGGCTTGAGCGTCGCCTTGAGCAACAGGCTCATCGGCTTGTCGCGCAGCCGCGCCCGGCCCTCATATTCGGATGCGCCGATCGCCTGCGACCGGTCGAGCAGATAGCTGGAGAACCTGCCCTGCTTCTCGATCGCCTTGGAGATGCGCGTGCGCAGCACCTCGAACAGCCGCGGCACCACGACCATGATTGTCGGGCGCGTCTCCTCGATATTGGAGGCGAGCTTGTCCAACCCTTCGGCATAATAGATCTGCGCGCCGAGACCGATCGGGAAATGCTGCCCGCCGGTATGCTCATAGGCGTGGCTCAAGGGCAGGAACGACAGGAACACCTCGTCGTCCCAGCCGAAATCCTCGGCGATCAGCGAGCAGCAGCCATATACGTTGTGCAGGATCGCGCCGTGATGCTGCATCACCCCGCGCGGCGCGCCGCCGGTGCCCGAGGTGTAGATGATGCAGGCGGTGTCGTCGCGGGTCGCGGTGATGACCAGCTCGGCCGGGTCGCTGGCATGGTCGGCGATCAGCGCGCCCCAGCGATAGACGTCGAGGCTGCCGGTCTGGGCGACACGCAGGTCCTCCATGCCGATGATGATCGTGGCGTTGGAGGCGCGGATCGCCGCGGGGAGCACCGTCCTGGCCAGCCTGGCGGTCGAGACGATCACCGCCTTGGCGCCGCTATTCTCGATGATGTGGGTGTGGTCGCGCTCGGTGTTGGTGGTGTAGGTCGGCACGGTGATGCAGCCGGCGGCCATGATGGCGAGGTCGCTGATGCACCATTCGGGACGGTTTTCGCTGACCAGCATGACGCGGTCGCCCGGCACCATGCCGATCGCCTTGAGGCCGGCGGCGAGGCTCGCCACCTGTCGTGCCGCCTCGGCCCAGCTGAGCGATACCCAGCCGCCTTCCTCCTTGTGCCACAGGAATGGCGCGTCGCCCTTCTCCCGCGCGCGCGTCAGGAACATGGCGACCAGGCTGGGGAAATGTTCGAGCGTTCGCATCTGTCTCTCCCGGGGCCGCGCCGCGTTCGGCTATGGCCGGTAACTGGTTATTCGGCGGGCCGGTTGGGCACCGCGCCGACGCGGACGATGTTGGTGACGCTGCCGTCCTCGCCCATCGCCACACCCTCACTGCGCGGATCGGCCGCGCCGACCCAGCGGCCGCCGACGCGCTCGATCGCGTTGGCCTTCAGCCCGAGCGGGGCGACCTGCACCGATTCGCCCAGCGCCTGCAGCGCCGGAACCATCGCCTCGAGCTGCGTGCCCTTCTCGGCGGCGGCGGTGTGGCCGGGCGCATAGAGCAGGCCGAGGCCGATCGCGTCCTGCGCCGGCATCTTCCAGTCGAGCACCGCGACCAGCGCCTTGGCGATCTGCGCGATGATCGTCGATCCGCCCGCCGCGCCGAGCGCGATGCGGACCTTGCCGTCAGGTCCATAGACGATGGTCGGCGCCATCGAACTGCGCGGGCGCTTGCCGCCCTGGACGCGATTGGCGACGAGATAGCCATCGCGCACCGGTTCGATGTCGAAATCGGTCAGCTCGTTGTTGAGCATCACGCCGTCGACCGACAGGCCCGAGCCGAAATAGCTCTCGATCGTCGTGGTCACCTCGACGACATTGCCGGCGCGGTCGGCGACGACGAGGTCGCTGGTGCCGGGAATGTCCAGGTTGGTCGCCTTGACGCGCGGCGGGGCGCCCGGCGGGGTGCCGGCGGCGACCTCCGCCATGGTGCGGTCGGGCGAGATCAAGGCCGAGCGCGACGCGATATAGCGCGGGTCGAGCAGGCCCCTGACGGGCACGGACACGAAATCGGCATCGCCGAGATACATGTCGCGATCGGCGTAAGCGAGCCGCTCGGACTCGGCGAACAGGTGCCAGGCGACCGGGCTGTCCTTGCCGAGCTTCGCCATGTCGAAGCGTTCGAGTTGCTTGAGGATCTGCAGCACCGCGACGCCGCCCGACGAAGGCGGACCCATGCCGCAGATACGGTAGACGCGGTAGCTGCCGCAGATCGGCGCGCGCGGCTTGGCGCGATAGGCGGCGAGGTCGGCTAGCGTCATCTTGGACGGGTTGTGCGCCGCGCCATTGACCGCCGCGACCAGCCGCTTTGCTGTCGCGCCAGTATAGAAGGCGGTCGGGCCGAGCTTGGCGATCCGCGCGAACAGCGTCGCCTGTTCAGGGCTTTTGAGCAGCGTGCCGACCGGCAGCGGCTTGCCGTCTGCGCCGAAGAAATGTCCTTTTGCCCAGGGGTCGACATGCGTGCCGAAATTGTTCAGGCCGTTGTGCAGTCGTGGGGTAATGGCAAAGCCGTCGTGGGCGAGGCGGATCGCCGGGGCGAACAGCCGCGCCCAGGGCAGCCGGCCATGAAGCTGATGCGCCAGCGCCATCATGCGCAGATTGCCCGGCACGCCGACGCTGCGCCCGCCCGGCACGGCGGCGAAATGGCTGAGCGGCTTGCCGTCGGCATAGAACCAGCGTCCATCCGCCGCGCGCGGCGCCGCTTCGCGCCCGTCGAGCGTCGTCACGGTGCCGTTGCGGGCGGCATGGTGAACCAGGAAACTGCCGCCGCCGATACCGGAATTCTGCGGCTCGACCACGTTCAGCACGAGCATCGTGGCGATCGCCGCGTCGGTCGCGCTGCCGCCGGCCTTCAATATCTCGACACCGGCCGCACTGGCGCGTGGATCGGCCGAACTGACCATGCCTGGCACCTGCGCGGCGGGGGGGGCCTTCGCCTGGGCGGCGAGCGGGAACAGCAGGAAAAGGGCGAATGCGAGGCGGCGGCTGATCATGACCGGGAAGGGTAGCGGGGGAGGGCGCTACGTCAACCGGCCCCGACCGCCTCGGCGACGTTCTTGTAGCCATCGCGATCGAGCAATGCCGACAGGTCGCGCGCGATGCGCCGCGCCAGGCCGGGGCCGTGGAACACCAGCGCGGTATAGAGCTGCACCAGGCTGGCCCCGGCGCGGATGCGGGCATAGGCCTCGGCGCCCGAATCGATACCGCCCGCGGCGACGAGCGCGACTTTGCCGCCGGTCGCGTTGCGGAAATCGGTCAGCCGCTGGCAGGCCAGCCTGGCGAGCGGCGCACCGGACAGGCCGCCCGCCTCATCCCGATGGCGGGAGCGTAGCGCCGGCCGCGAGACGGTGGTGTTGCCGATGATCAGCGCATCGACGCCGCGTTCGATCGTGGCGCGGGCGATGGCATCGATCTCTGCGGGCGCGAGATCGGGCGCGACCTTGAGGAACAAAGGCGGTCGCTGGAGCGGCACGCGCCGCGCCGCGTCGGCGGCGGCGAGCAACTCGGCCAGCGCCGCGCCGCGCTGCAGGTCGCGCAGACCCGGCGTGTTGGGCGAGCTGATATTGATCGTGACATAATCGGCGATCCGCGCGGCCTGCTCCACGCCATGGGCATAGTCGGCGATGCGGTCGGCGGCATCCTTGTTGGCGCCGACATTGATACCCAGCCGGCCGCGCCGCGTCGCGGCGATCGCGCGGGGCAGGGCGGCGGCGAGACCGCCATTGTTGAACCCCATGCGGTTGATGACGGCGGCATCCTCGACCAGACGGAACAGGCGCGGGTGCGGGTTGCCGGGTTGCGGCACCGGCGTGAGCGTGCCGATTTCGACGCTGCCAAAGCCGAGCCCGAGAAAGCCGTCGATCGCGCGGCCATCCTTGTCGACCCCGGCGGCCAGGCCGACCGGATTGGCGAAACCGAGGCCGGCGACGTTGGTGGCGAGTCGCGAATCGGTTTCCGGACCGGCCGCGCCGCGCCCGCCCCATGCCGCCAGCGCGGCGATGGTCAGGCGGTGGGCGCGCTCCGCATCGAGCGCGAACAGGGCGGGGCGGAGGAGCGGGTAGAGCATCGCGCTCCCCTTGGCAGCGCGGTGGGTGCGGGTCAAAGGGGCGAACGGTCGCCGCGCGCGCTCTGGCGTTTTCATCCAATACAGCGCCGCGCCGTCGACCTAAACCGATCTTGCGACCCGAAGAGGCTTCCTGACGGGAGACTCTTTCACTTTGGCCCGGATGGGAAACCATCCGGGCCGCTTTTCTTTGGCGTCGGAAAAGGTTACCCTCGCGGAACAAAGAAAACGGGGTTGCATTCAGTGTCGGATATCCAGCTGGACTACCGAGTCCCGGCGGGTGATCTCGCCGAATATGTCACGCTTTTCTATAACTTCCGGGCGGATGTTCCGATTTTTGAGGACACCGAGCGGGCCGATCACGCGCAATTCCGGCTGAGACTCGATTCGGGCGGTGGTGAGTACGCCTTTCCCGACGGCTCGGTGCAGCAGGCCCAGGAGCATCACCTGATCGGCCCGACCAGCGGCGCGATGAAGGTGCGCGCCAACGGCCCGGTCGAGATTTTCGGCATGGGGGTTACCGCAGCTGGCTGGGCGGCGATGGTCGGGAACGATGCGTCATCAATGCTCAATCGGGTCATCGACGCGAGCGGCATGTTCGGGGCGGCGCGGCTGCGTACCGCGGCGATGGCGCTGCGCAAGGCGCCCGACAATGATGCGCGTTTCGCGATCGGCGAGGCGTTGGTGCGCGAACTGGTACGTGTCGGCGATGTCGGAGCGATTCGATTCGTGCGTCAGGTCGATGAGTGGCTGGCCGGGAGCCCGTCGCCCGAGATGGACGATCTGGTCGCGACGACGCGACTGTCGCGCCGTCAGGTCGAGCGCAAGTGCAACGCGCTGTACGGCGCGCCGCCCAAGCTGCTGGCGCGCAAATACCGTGCGTTGCGCGCGGCGGTGGCGATGGTGTCGGACAGCGAGCAGGTCGACGACCTGATCGAGCGCGGGTTCTACGACCAGTCGCACCTGATCCGCGAGGTCAAGCAGTTCACCGGGTTGACGCCGCGGCAGATCAAGGCCGAGCCGAGCCTGCTGGCGCGGCTGACGATCTCGCAGCGCACCGCGCTGGGCGGACAGGTGAGCCCGCTGATCAGCGATACGTGACCTAATAGTTCCTCCCCGTGCCGGGGAGGAGCTGAAGGAAGAAGAAGTTCTGGGTTGACCCAACCCCTCCCAACCCCCAAATGGCAATCGGATCAATTCTGTCTGATTGAGATTCGATGCGCCTGTCCAGCCTGGCCGACTATGCCGTCGTGATGATGTCCGCCGCCGCACGTCAGTGCGGTGCGACGCGGCTCAATGCGACGCTGCTGGCTGATGAGACCGGCCTGCCCTTGCCGACGGTGCAGAAGCTGGTCAGCCGGCTGTCGACCGCCGGCCTGATCGAAAGCTCGCGCGGCACCGGCGGCGGCTTTCGCCTGGCGCGACCGCCGGCGGCGATCAGCCTGGCCGACATCGTCGAGGCGATCGAGGGCCCGATCGCGATGACCGCGTGCGTCGAACATGGCAGCCATGACTGCGTCGTCGAGGATAGCTGCAAGGTCAGGCCGCACTGGAACGCGGTGAACGGCGCGGTGCGCGGCGCGCTGGCGGGGGTTTCGCTGGCCAGCCTGTCCCACCTGCCGTTCGCTTCGAGCGAAGTCGAGAAGCCGGTGCGAGGCCATGGTTTCTCGACTTCGCTCGAAACGAACGGTGAGAGTAGGGCGCCGCGTGGCGTTGGTTTGGGAGTATCGGCATAATGGCCACGCGCAACGCCGAGGCGCATGCCGCCGCCAACAAGACCTATGAATGGGGTTTCCATTCCGACATCGAGCAGGAGTTCGCGCCCAAGGGATTGAGCGAGGACACCGTCCGTTTCATCTCGGCCAAGAAGAACGAGCCGGAATGGATGCTGGATTGGCGCCTCAAGGCCTATCGCCTGTGGCTGACCATGACGCCGCCCGACTGGGCCAAGCTCAATGTGCCGCCGATCGACTATCAGGACGCCTATTATTACGCCGAGCCCAAGGCCAAGCCGAAGCTCGGCAGCCTGGACGAGGTCGATCCCGAGATCCTGCGCGTCTATGAAAAGCTCGGCATCCCGATCGCCGAGCAGGAGATGCTTGCCGGGGTCGAAGGCGCGCGCCGCGTCGCTGTGGACGCGGTGTTCGACAGCGTCTCGGTGGCGACGACCTTCCGCAAGGAGCTCGAAGCCGCCGGCGTGATCTTCCGCTCGATCAGCGAGGCGATCCGCGACTATCCCGACATGGTCAGGAAGTGGCTCGGCAAGGTCGTGCCGCAGCATGACAATTATTTCGCGGCCCTGAACTGCGCGGTCTTCTCCGACGGGACGTTCGTCTACATCCCGGAAGGCGTGCGTTGCCCGATGGAGCTGAGCACCTATTTCCGCATCAATGCCGAGAATACCGGCCAGTTCGAGCGTACGCTGATCGTCGCCGACAAGGGATCGTACGTCTCTTATCTCGAAGGCTGCACCGCGCCGATGCGCGACGAGAATCAGCTACATGCCGCGGTGGTCGAGCTGGTCGCGCTGGACGATGCCGAGATCAAATATTCGACGGTGCAGAACTGGTATCCGGGCGACGAGAACGGCAAGGGCGGGATCTACAATTTCGTCACCAAGCGCGCGCTGTGCCAGGGCAGGAACAGCAAGGTCAGCTGGACCCAGGTCGAGACCGGCAGCGCGATCACCTGGAAATATCCCAGCTGCGTGCTGGCCGGCGAGAACAGCGTCGGCGAATTCTATTCGGTCGCGGTGACCAACAACCGCCAGCAGGCCGATACCGGCACCAAGATGAT
>Ga0207676_10002502_pt1 | contig 13093 bp, 7 predicted proteins | sample KBSSwiS72_FD_184307 | JGI IMG/M metagenome (GOLD analysis project Ga0207676, IMG submission 184307) | Switchgrass rhizosphere microbial communities from Kellogg Biological Station, Michigan, USA - KBS Switchgrass S7-2 (SPAdes) (version 2) | ecosystem: Host-associated > Plants > Roots >... | reverse complement strand
CGCCGTCCAGCGGATCAAGGACGTCAAGGCCCTGCGCGCCCGACAGTTCGCCGAGGACCAGGGCCCGCTGGCCCACCCCGTGCGGCCGTCGAGCTATCTCAAGATCGACAACTTCTACACGGCGACAATCTACGAGAAGGGCGCGGAGGTCATCCGCATGCTGAAGACGCTGATCGGCCCGGACGTCTTCCGCCAAGGCATGGACCTCTACTTCGACCGCTGGGACGGCCAGGCCACCACCGTCGAGGAGTTCATCCGCTGCTTCGACGAGGTGTCGGACCGCGACCTGACGCCCTTCTTCGCCTGGTACGAGCAGGCCGGCACCCCGAAGGTCACCCTCGCCAGCCACTACCACGAGGTCGAGCGCACCCTGCGTATCGAGCTCAGCCAGGAGACCGGACCGACCCCCGGCCAGCCGACCAAGCGCCCGCTGCCGATCCCGGTCACCGTCGGCCTGCTGGATCCCGAGGGCCGCACCCAGGCCTTCGTCCGCGACGGCGAGGCCCTGGACGAGACGGTCATCGTCCTCGACGGCGCCCGCACCCATGTGACGCTTCACGATGTTGGCGAGAAGCCCGTCGTCTCCGCGCTCCGCGGCTTCTCCGCCCCCGTGCTGCTCGAGAGCGACGCCGACGCCCGCGACCGCTACGTCCTCCTGGCCGGCGATCCTGACCTCTTCAACCGCTGGGAAGCCGGCCAGGAGTTGGCCCGCGAGCTCATCCTCGGCCGCGCCCGGGGCCGACCCGACGAGGTCGGCGAGGAGCGCTACGCCGAGGCGGTGGGCCGCGCACTCAACGACCAGGCCGCCGATCCCGCTTTCAAGGCGCTGCTGCTTTCGCTTCCCTCGGAGCCCGACCTGTCGTTGGCCATCAACCCGGCCGACCCCGCCGCGATCCACGCCGCGCGCGACGCGATGCGGACGCGCCTCGCCCTGCACCTGGCGGACGAACTGCGCCGGCTGCACACCGGCCTGCAGGAGATCGGCGAGTTCTCGCCCGATGCGGCCGGCGCCGGACGCCGGGCGCTGCGCAATGCCGCCCTCGACCTGCTGGCGGCCAATCCCCGCTCCGAGATCGGCGAATTGGCCGCCGGCCACTACGAGGCCGCCGCCAACATGACCGACGCGATTGGCGGCCTCTCCGCCCTGATGCAGATCGGCGGCGAACCCTACGAGACCGCGCTTCGCCACTTCTTCGACAAGTGGAAGGGCGAGCCCCTGGTGATCGACAAATGGTTCGCGCTGCAGGCCCGCGATCCGGACGAAGGCGCGCTGGGGCGGGTCATGGGGCTGACCGCCCACCCGGCCTTCGAGCCGAAGAACCCTAATCGGCTGCGGGCGCTCGTCTCCACCTTCGCCAACTTCAACCCGGCGCGCTTCCACGACCCCAGTGGAGCGGGCTACCGCTTCCTGGCCGACCAGATCTTGGCCGTGGACGGATTCAACCCAATGACGGCGGCAAGGCTCGTCGATCCCCTGGGTGGCTGGCGCCGCTACACGCCGGAGCTCGGCGCCCTGATGAAAGCGGAGCTCGAACGCATCCTGGCGGCGCCAGGCCTCTCCAAGAACGTCTTCGAGCTGGTTAGCCGCGCCCTGGGCGAGGACGGCGCCGGCTAGGCCCGCACCCAACACTGCTCATCCCCGCGAAAGCGGGGACCCAGACTTTTTGGTGTTTGGGCGGTCTTGGCGTCAGCGACCGGTCGCATCCACGACGATAGCGACCGTTTTGCCTCGAGACAGCGGCTCCCATCCCGCCGTGACGGCGGATGCGATGGCCGTCGCCACGAGATCCGGAGCGATCTGGGAGGCCTTCAGTTGCGGCGCGCCGTACCTGGGCTGGGGGCCTGGTGGAAACTCCAGCACAGCTTCTCGCTGCCCCTCCTTGTGACGCACGGCGATCGCCATGCCGCGCCACCCCGCCACGTCGCTGGACCACTGGGGCTGGCGTTGAAGCCGCCAGACATAGGTCTCCCCACCGACCTCGATCTCAAACTCAGCGCTTTGCTTGGTTCGTGCCATGTGAGGGGGTTAGCCCGGCCAGCGCGCCCAGGCCACCCCGCCCTTCCTCTCCCGCGCTCCGGAAGCGAACATTCCGCGGGGTATCCACTAGCGGCGCCGCGACCCCGCAGCGCCTCACCTGCCCCGGAGCGGGTCATGCTTTCTGCAGAAGCAGCACCGCGTCAGCGTGGTCCATGACGCTGTGATCGTGGGTTACACAAACCACGACGGAATTCGCGTCGGCGAGACGAAGCTAGACCATAGTTTAACTCACCGAGACAATTCGCCACGGGAATCGCGGTGACGCTTAACCCCTCAGCGCGTAGTCTCGGCTATGGGTTGATCCACGTTTGGGACGGAGGCGGGGCGGGCGTTGGCTGCACGCAAAGGCGACGATGCGGCTGAGTCCCGGGAGCAGGGACGCTCGGCGGACCTTGCGCTTGCGCAGGCGCCGACGCAGCGGTTTGCCCGCATCGCCGTCCTGGCGGCCCTCCTGCTGCTGACCGTCTACACCGCCATCGCCATCGTGCGCGCGATGCGCGGGCCGGAGGGCCCGGGCGAGCAGCTCCTGTGGCTGATGGCGCCGCTGGGCGTGGCGTTCGCGCTCGGCATCCTGCTGCTGCTGGAATCGCGGCGGGTCGAGCGGGCCCACGCCGCCTTCTCCGACAGCGAGCAGCGCTTCCGCATGGCCGTCGAGGCCGCGCGTTGCGGCATCTGGGAATGGGACCTGGCGGCCGACAAGATCTTCATGTCCGACGTCACCGCCGCCCTCTTCGGCTGGCGCGGCGGCGTGGTCGATGGTCAGCAGGTGCTGGACCGGGTCTCCGAGGGCCACCGCGACGGCCTGCGCGAGGCGCTCAGCACGGCGGCCATCTACGGCGGCTTCGACGTCTCGTTCCGGGTGCCCAGTTTGGCTGGCGGCCGGCCAGTCTGGATTGACGCGCGCGGCCAGGGCTTCGGCGAGAGTCCCGAAGGCGGCTTCGCGCGGATCATCGGTGTGGCCCTCGACGTCACCGAGGAGCGGCTGGCGCAGGCGCGCGCCCAGTCCGCCGAGACCCGCCTGCGCGACGCCATCGAGAGCGTCTCCGAGGCCTTCGTGCTCTGGGACCGCAACGGCCGGCTGCTGATGAGCAACCGCAACTATCGCAGCTTCTTCCGGCTGGAGCCGCAGGTGCTGAAACCGGGCATCGAACGCGAGGAGCTGGAGGCGCTGGCGCGGCTGGCGGTCCGCCAGGAGTATCCGGCGCTGGGCGGCCGTAAGGGCGTGCGCGAGGCCGAGCTTGTGGATGGCCGTTGGGTGCAGATCTCCGAACGCACCACCGCCGAGGGCGGCCTTGTCGTGACCGCCGCCGACATCACCGCGCTCAAGGCCCAGGAAGAGGCGCGCCGCATTAACGAGGACGAACTGCGCCGCGCCGTGGTGAACCTGGAGCGCAGCCAGGAGCAGCTTTCGGAACTGGCCCGCAAGTACGAGCAGGAGAAGGTCCGCGCCGAGGGCGCCAACCAGGCCAAGAGCGAATTCCTGGCCAACATGAGCCACGAGCTGCGCACGCCGCTGAACGCGATCAACGGCTTCTCCGAGATCATGATCGCCGAGATGTACGGGCCGCTCGGCGACATGCGCTACAAGAGCTACGCCCAGGACATCCTCAACTCCGGCCAGCACCTCCTGGCGCTGATCAGCGACATCCTCGACATGTCGAAGATCGAGGCCGGAAAGATGAGCCTGCGCTTCGAACCGCTGTCGCTCGAGGAAGTGGCGGAGGACGCGCTCCGGCTGGTGCGCGACCGGGCGGAGTCGGCGGGCCTGGCGCTGCGCCTCGACTTCGACGACCTGCCGGAGGTCGAGGCCGACTACCGGGCGGTCAAGCAGGTGCTGCTGAACCTGCTTTCCAATGCCGTGAAATTCACCCCGCGCGGCGGCCGGGTGACGGTGCGCGCCGAGGTCCGCGATGACGCCATGGGGCCGCGGGTGCGGATCAGCGTGCAGGACACCGGCATCGGCATCACCGCCGACAACCTGGCGCGCCTGGCGAGACCCTTCGAGCAGATTGAAAGCCAGCACGCCAAGACCCAACAGGGCACCGGCCTGGGCCTCGCCCTGACCAAGGCGCTGGTTGAAATGCACGGCGGCCTGCTCGATCTGCGCAGCGCCCCCGGACAGGGCACCAACGCCTCCTTCTCCCTGCCCGTCCGCCAGACCGGCCAAGCCGCGCTCGCGGCGGTGGGTTAGGGCTGGAGCGGGCACAGGTGAAAGGTATCGCGGCTGCAGGTCTCGCCCTGCTGGCCGCGACCGCCGCCGCGCCGGCCACCAACGGCAAACCACGCCCGACCGGTTGGCAGGTATCATGTGTTACGGGCACGGACGAGTTCGCGTCCAACTGCCGAGCGAGATCCGCGCACGGCCCAATCACGATCGAGTTCGCGACCGGCGACAGCCAATTCTACCTGAAGGTGGAGGCGCTCTCCTGCCGTGACCCCGACAACGCCGTCGACCGCACCTGGTGGCGCGACGAACTGACCGGGCTCAGTGCACAGCAACGCAAGGCGTTGCTGTCCCAGGCGCTAGGCGAGGCGACAGATGAGCTCGCGAAGCGGTGCCCTGAGCTTCGCCTGCGCCCGCCGAAATTGGACGCGTTCCCCGACATCGCCGTCTTCGGAGACCCCGCCTAGGGTTGCACGATGATGTCGTAAGCTTTCCGCGCCGCCACGTGGGCGGCGGCGATGCGGCTGCGGAGCTGGCGGAAATCCCGGGCCCCGCCAGCCCGCGACAGCAGCGCCCGGAACGCTGGAGGCTCGCCCGTCGGATCGGCGTCGCCGTCGAGAGCCACTTTTAGCAGCTGGGTCGCGTCCTGTTGCAGACGCCATGCCTGTTCGAGCGCGGCCACGGCCCCGGCGTCGGCGAGACCCGCCTCGCGGAACGCCGCAAGGGCCTGGGCGGTGTTGGGATGAAGGGGCCCACCTTGGGCGGCGTGGGCCAGTTGCAGGAACTGGGCGGCGAACTCGATATCGACCAGCCCACCGGGCGACAGCTTGAGGTCCCAATCACTCTTCGGCGGCCGCTCGCGCTCGATGAGTTCGCGCATGTCGCGCACGTCGACGGCCGTCCTGGCCCGGTCGCGTGGGCGTCGCAGGGCCGCGCCAATGGCGCGTCCAGCCTCGCCTGCGAACGCTTCGCTGGTCGACCACACAACCCGCGCTCGGGTCAGCGCCAGGAACTCCCAGGTTTCCGCGTCCTGCTCGTAGTAGCCCTCGAAGGCCGCCGCGCTCACCGCCACCGGACCCTTGGTCCCGGACGGCCGCAGTTGCATGTCGACCTCGTATAGCCCGCCCTCCCCTGTCTGGGTTGAGAGCGCCGCGATCAGCCGCTGGGTGAAACGGCCGTAGAAGGTGGTCGCGTCCCAGCCCTTCAGCTCCGACGCCGCGGCGGGATCGGCAGCGCGGTAGAGGGTCATCAGGTCGAGGTCCGAGCCCGCGCTCATCTCCCGCGATCCGCATTTGCCCAGCGCGACGACCGCGACGTCGCCCGGGAAGGCGCCGCCGATCCGTTCGGCCTCGGCCAGCGCCACGGGCGCCAGGGCGCCGATGCAGACGTCGGCGAGATCGGCAAACGCCTTGCCTGCGGTCTCGGCGCTGGCCGTGCCGCTCATCACCTGCACGCCGATCCGGAAGGCCTGTTCCCGCTGCGCCCGGCGCACGGCGTCCATCGCCGCCTCGAAACCCTCGGCCTGGGCCACGGCGCGCTCGACCACCGCCCGGTCCTCGCCGATCTGGATGGTCTCGAAGAAGGAGCCGTCCAGCATCGCGTCGATGGCCGCCGGCCTCCGCGCCAGCGTCGAAGCCAGCCGCGGCGCAAACGCCATGACCTCCACGACCAAGGCAAAGAGCCGGGGCTGGGCCAGGAACAGGGACTGGATCTGCACGCCGGAAGGGAGGGCCGCGAAGAAGTCCCGGAAGCGGCTGAAGGCGGTATCCGGCGCGCCGGTCGCCTGGAAGGCTTCCAGCAGGCGCGGGGCCAGCCGCGTGAAGAGTTCGCGCCCGCGAGCGGTGCGGGTCGCCGGGATGTTGCCGTGGTGCCAGCTGCGGATTGTGTGGGCCACCCGCGAGGGGTTGGCGAACCCCATCCGCGCGAGCGTGGCCAGGGTCTCCGGATCGTCGTCGACGCCGGTGAAGACCAGGCTGCCGAAGCGCGACGACAGCGGCTCCTCCTCCTGGAAGAGCTCGCCGTAGCGGGCGTTGACCGTCCTCAGCGTCCGGGTGATCGCGGCGTCGAAACTAGCCAGGCGGCCGTAGCCGCAAAGTGCGGCCACCCGCCGGCGCTCGGCATCGGATTCCGGCAGTCGATGCGTCTGCTCGTCGGCCAGCATCTGGATGCGGTGCTCGACACCGCGCAACGTGACATAGGCCTCGGATAGCTCAGCGGCGGTCCCAGGGGTCACGTGGCCCGCTTCCGTCAGCGCCTTGAGCGCGTCGAGCGTCCGGAAGCTGCGCAGGGCGGGGTTGCGGCCGCCCAAGATCAGCTGCTGGGTCTGGACGTAGAATTCGATCTCTCGGATGCCGCCGCGTCCGAGCTTGAGGTCCACCCCCTTGGCCGAGACCCGCTCGTCGACCTTGTGCGCGTGAATCTGTCGCTTGATCGAGTGGATGTCAGCAATGGCGGCGAAGTCGAGGTTCTTGCGCCAGATGAAGGGCAGGAGCTCGGCCAGGAACGCCTTCGCCGCCGGCATATCGCCGGCGCAGGCGCGCGCCTTGATGAAGGCGGCCCGCTCCCAGTTCTGGCCGACGGTTTCATAGTACTCGAGCGCGGCGGCGACCGGCACGGCGTGCGGGGTCGAGGACGGATCGGGGCGCAGGCGAAGGTCCATGCGGAAGACATAGCCGTCGGGCGTGCGCAGCTGCATCAGGTCGGAAAGGCGCTGGGTCAGGCGGACCGCAAAGGCGCCGGCCTCGACGCCCGGCGCGAGCGGCAGGGCCTCCGGCTCGAAGAAGACCGAGACGTCGATGTCGCTGGAGTAATTGAGCTCGAACGCCCCCTGCTTGCCCATGGCGATGCAGAACCAGCCGGGCACGGGCCCCTCGACGCCCTCGCCCAGTCGGGTGAGCCTGCCGGCCTCCAGCTCGCCCCTGGCGGCGACCACGAGCGCAGCGGCCACGGCTGCGTCGGCGAAACGGGTCAGGGCGCCTGTCACCTGGTCCAGGTCCCAGACACCGCCGAGGTCGGCGAGCGCGGTCAGCAGATGCAGCTCAGCCTTGAGCTTGCGCAGTGTCGCTGTCGCGGACTCCCCGTCCAGATCAGCGCAGGCCTCGGTGCGCGCGAGGATGTCGCTCAGCCGGGCATTAGGATCCTCGTCCAGCAAGGCCGCCAGCCGCTTGGGATCACGTCGCGCCAGGCTGACCAGATAGGGCGAGGCTCCGAAGATTGGGGCGAGCGCGGGCCAGGCCGCCTCAAGCCGCTTCGGGCCAAGCGCCTCGGCGATAACACCGCGCGCGCGCTCGGCCGCCTTCTCGTCGGCTATCGGACCGCAAGGCTTCATCTGTTCCACGAGGCGCATCGCCCTGGAGTTCCGCCCTTCGAGCGAGCGGGTCAAGCTGCCCGCGGGAGGATCAGGGCGACCCGCAGGCCAGGTCCCATCTCGCCGACCTTGCCGGGCCCCTCGTCGAGCTCCAGCCGTCCGCCGTGCGCTTCCGCCACCGCCGCGACCAGCGACAGCCCAAGTCCGGCGCCGGGCTGATTGCGGCTGTTCTCCAGGCGGACGAAACGCTGCACGACACGCTCGCGGTCGTCGTCGGGAACGCCTGGGCCGGTGTCGGTGACCGAGAACTCCACCTCGCCCGACGAGCGGCGGCGGACCCGCAGCATGATCGCGCCGCCCTCCGGCGTGTATTTCACGGCGTTGTCGAGGATGTTGGCCAGCGCCTGGGCGAGGAATTCCCGGTTGCCGCGCACCTGCAGGTCCTTGGCGAACTCGGCGGCGAAGTCGATGCCCTTGTCCTCGCAGAGCGGCTCGTAGAGCTCGGAGATGTCGGCGGCCAGTTCGGAGGGGTCGAACAATTGCGGATCGGGCGCGGCGCCGGCCGCCTGCAATCGGGCGATCGAAAGAACGGCGCCAAAGGTCTTGAGCACCCCGTCGGTGTCCTCCAGCGCCTGGGCGAGCGCCTTCGTGGGGTCGCCCTTGCCCGCGTCGACATCCATCGAGGCCGTCTCCAGCCGCGCGCGCAGCCGGGTCAGCGGCGAGCGGAGGTCGTGGGCGATGGCGTCGCCGGCGTGCTTGTGGCCGGCCATCGAGCGCTCCAGGCGGTCGAGCATCTCGTTGAGGCCGAGCGCCAGTTCGTCGAATTCGTCGCTCGTGCCGCGAACGTGGGCCCGGGCCGCCAGGTCGCCGTTGCGCACCGCGTCCAGAACCTCGGTCACGCCGGCCATGCTGCGCGAGACGTTACGGCTCATCAGCACGCCGCCGGCGAGCCCCAGCACGACCACCAGGGCGCCGGCGCCCTGCAGGGCATGGATGATCTTGTCGACGTAGGCTTCGTCCTCGCCGACGTCGGCGCCGACGAAAAGGATCTCCCCGCCGGCCAGCTTTTCCTGCAGGCCGCGGGCCGGGTGTTTGACGGTGCGGCCCTGGGTGTCGACGTCTGTGACCGAGAAGGTCGTCCAGGTCGGGGGGCCGGTGAACTTCTCCACCGGCGACTCCTCAATGGAGCCGGAGATGCGCTTATGCTCGCTGCTCATCAGCAAATAGAGGAAGGGCCGCTCGCTGGCCGCCCGCTCGATGAGCGACTGGTTCACCGCATCGATGCCGGCGCGGTCGTAGGCCGCCACCAGCGACTGCATCTCGCGGGTGATCTCCTGGTCAGTGCGCCGCGTCGCTTCACCGGCCGTCGCCACATAGATGTAGGCCAGGAAGGCGCTGGCGGCGCTGGCGAATAGCGCCAGAAACAGCAGCGTCAGCCGAAACGGCGTCGTTCGGAAGATGCGCGGCAGGCGCATGGAGCTTGCCCGCCTTGGTCGCTACGCGTCGAGGCGGTAGCCCGCCCCGCGGACGGTCTGCAGCATGGCCCGGTCGAAGCCCTTGTCGATCTTCGAGCGCAGGCGGGAGATGTGCACGTCGATGACGTTTGTCTGGGGATCGAAGTGATATTCCCAGACCTTCTCGAGCAGCATCGTGCGGGTCACCGACTGGCCGGCATGGCGCATCATGAATTCCAGCAGCTGGAACTCGCGAGGCTGCAGGTCGATCTCTTTACCCTGGCGGTGCACGGTGCGCCCGATCAGGTCCATTTCGAGCTCGCCGACCCGCAACAGGGTCTGGACGGAACCAGTTTCGCGGCGCCGGGCGAGCGCCTCGACTCGCGCGATCAGTTCAGCGAAAGCGTAGGGCTTCACCAGGTAGTCGTCGCCGCCGGCCTGCAGTCCGGCCACGCGGTCGCCCACCTCGCCTAGTGCCGAGAGGAACAGCACAGGGGTCTGGTCCCCCTCGCGCCGGATCGTCTCGATCAGGGTGACGCCGTCCATCTTCGGCATCATGCGGTCGACGATCATGACGTCGAACTCGCCGTCCCGTGCGGCGGCCAGGCCCTCTTCGCCATCAGCCGCGCGGGTGCAGGCGTTGCCTGCTTCGCTAAGGCCCCTGTCCATGGCTTCCGCCGCTTCCAGGTCGTCTTCGACAATCAGGATCCGCATGTGTGATTCCGCCCCCGCGAGCTTTCGACCCTAGCCCGAAACCTTGAGCGGCAGGAAGGTCGTGCGGCCGGCGCGATAGACGCCCACCAGCACGCTAGCGCGGCCAGCCTTCTTGGCGGCGTCGACCTCGGCGGCCAGATCGGAGGCGGCCGTCACCGGACGGTTGCCGGCGCGCACGATCACGTCGCCGCGGCGCAGGCCCTTCTGACCAGCGTCTGAGTTCTGGTCGACGGCGCCGACCACGGCTCCGCGCAGTTCGGGCGGCAGGTTCAAGCCACGGCGCGCAGCCTCGTCCAGCGGCACGAGCGAAAGCCCGATCACCGCCGGCGCCTGCACCGTGGGCGGCGTGGCGCCGCCTGGGCCCTGACGTCCGCCGGGGGTGTTGTCGTTGCTGGCCAGATCCTTCTCGGACGGACGGACGCCGGAGCGCACCTCGACCGTCTTGCGCTTGCCGTCGTGGATCACGTCGAGGCGCAGCGCATCGCCGGGCTTGGCCTTGGCGACCTCGCGGGTGAGCTCCGAGGAGGTCCTCACCGAGACGCCGTTGATGGCGATGACCACGTCGCCCGGCAACAGGCCCGCGCGGGCCGACGGTCCGCCGGCCACCAGGTCTGAGACGATCGCGCCCTTCTGGTCCCCAAGGCCCTGGGCCTCCGCCATCTCGGGCGTGAAGTTCTGGATCGTGGCGCCGATGTAGCCGCGCTGGATCTTGCCGCCGGAGATCAGCTGCTTGGTCACCGCGTCGGCCACCTCGGCCGGAATGGCGAAGCCGATGCCCACCGAGCCGCCGGACGGCGAGAAGATCGCCGTGTTCACGCCGATGACCCGACCGTAGATGTCGAAGGTCGGACCGCCGGAGTTGCCGCGATTGATTGGCGCATCGATCTGGATGTAGTCGACGAAGGTCTCGCCTATGTCGCGGCCGTAGGCCGAGATGATCCCGGCCGTGGCGGTGCCGCCAAGGCCGAAGGGGTTGCCGACCGCGATCACCCAGTCGCCGACGCGCGGCTTGGCGGAATTCTCGAAGTTCACGAACGGGTAGCCGCCGCGCCCGCCCTTCACCTTGATCACTGCGAGGTCGGTGCCCTCGTCGCGGCCAACCACGGTGGCTTCCAGCTCGGTCTCGTCCTTCAGGACGACTTTGATGCTCTCGGCATTCTCGACGACGTGGTTGTTGGTGACGATGTAGCCGTCGGCCGAGATGAAGAAGCCCGACCCGGAGGACTGCTGGGTCGGAAGGCGCGGCTGACCCTTCTCCGTCTTGCCGCCCTGCGGCGGCGCGTTGTCGTCATCACCGTCCGGAGCCTGGCCGCCGAACGGCAGACCTTCGAATCCCGGGATGCGGCGAAGCGCGCTGGCGTCCACGCGGCTGGTGACGTTGATCGAGACCACAGCCGGGGAAACCTGGGCGAAAATGTCGGCGAAGGACATCGGCGCGCCGGGCGGCGGTGCGAAGATCGGAGCCGTCGAGGCCTTGATGACGTGCGGCGCCTGGTCGGCGTGAGCGTACGGAAGCCGCATCCCTGCACCTGCAACCGCTGCAGCCATCACGCCTGCGCCGGCGACTGCGCCCAGGAGGTAACCGGTCTTCTTGGAGGTCATAAGCCTTCTATTCCCTGTGCGCGCAGCGAAGAAGCGAACACGCAACACAAACCTAGGTTCGATGCACGAGAGCGCAACTGCCCTCAAGTTACGTTTAGGTCACCCTCCGCTCCGCAATCCGTCGGATGTTGGGCGCAATCATGTCAGGCGGAATCGCTTTCCGACAGCCGTTCCACACGCGCCGCCTCTTCAGGCGACAACTCTTCGGAGAGAGCTTCGCCGTCGGATCGGTTCCGCAGTCGGCGCAGCAACAGGAAAATACCCAGCGCGGCGGCCAGGAAGGGCCCGCCCCAGAGCGCCAAGTTGCCAGCGTTGAACGCCGGGGTCAGCAGCACGAACTCTCCGTAGCGGTCGGTCAGGAAGCGTTTGATCTCGGCGTCACTGCGGCCTTCCCGCACCTGCTCGCGCACGATGCGGCGCAGGTCCCCGGCCAGCTCGGCTTCGGAGTCGTCGATAGACTCGTTCTGGCAGACGAGGCAGCGGACATCCTCGAAGATCGCCCGTGCGCGCGCCTCCTGGGCGGGATCGGGCAGGCGCTCGGCCGGGTCGGAGGCCGATCCAGCGATGCACAGCACGCCGGCCAGCGCCGCCAGGATCGCGCGCCACCTCACGCTGGCTGTTCCTTGCGGCGGCGAGCGACCCCGAGCCGCAGGCGCCGGTCGGAGAGCGAGATCAGGCCGCCGAGACCCATGATCACCGGGCCAAGGAAGATCAGCGTCGCCCAGGGGTTCCAATAGGCGCGCACCAGCCATACCGGCGCGCCGGCCGCGTCCCGCCGCTCGCCCAGCACCATGTAGAGGTGCGACGGACCGCGATAGCAGATGGCGACCTCGGAGGTGGTCTGGCCGCCGGCCGGATAGAACCGCCGCTCCGGCTCGCCCGTGCAAACCGGCTTGCCGTCCTTGGTGGCGTGGATCACCGCGCGCTCGGCGTCGTAGTTGGGTCCGTCAACGTCGGCCACGCTGTCCAACCTCAGGTGATAGGCGCCAACATCCAGCGATTGCCCGACCCGCAGCGTCTCGGCGGACTCGGCCTTCCAGCCGGTCTCGAAACAGGCGCCGAGCACGAAGACGCGCAGTCCCAGATGCGCGAGCGTCATCCCCCACGCGCCGCGCGGCAGGCCCACCAGGCGGCGCAAGCTCTCGCCGGCGGAGATGCGGAAAAGGCGCGTACGCTCGACCAGCTCGGCGATCGCGCCCGCGATCAGCCACGACCCCATCCCGATGCCCGCAGCGCCGAAGGCCTTGCGCGGGCTGACGATGGCATAGGCGAGGAGGGCGACGCCTAGCGCGATGAGCGCCGCGATCCACAGGCGCTGAGCCACACCCTGGGCGTCGCCGCGCTTCCAGGCCAGCAGCGGCCCGGCGGGCAGGAGGATCGCCAGCGTCGCCATCAGCGGCGTGAAGGTCAGGTTGAAGTAGGGCGGGCCCACCGAGATCGCCTCGCCGGTCATGGCTTCGCGGATCAGCGGATAGAGCGTGCCGAGCAGCACCGTGGTCGTGGCCGCCGCCAAGAGGATGTTGTTGAGCACCAGGGCGCTTTCGCGGCTGACCGGGGCGAAGAGGCCGCCCTGCGCCAGCTTCGGCGCCCGCCACGCAAAAAGGCTGAAGCCCGCGCCTGTGGTGAGCCCCAGGATGATCAGCAGCAGGACGCCGCGCTTGGGATCGACCGCAAAGGCATGCACCGAGGTGAGTACGCCGGAGCGCACCAGGAACGCGCCCAGCATCGAGAACGAGAAGGCGGCCAGCGACAGGAAAAGCGTCCAGCCCGCCAGCGCGCCGCGCTTTTCCGTGACAATGGCCGAGTGCAGCAGG
>Ga0207676_10002483_pt1 | contig 13142 bp, 12 predicted proteins | sample KBSSwiS72_FD_184307 | JGI IMG/M metagenome (GOLD analysis project Ga0207676, IMG submission 184307) | Switchgrass rhizosphere microbial communities from Kellogg Biological Station, Michigan, USA - KBS Switchgrass S7-2 (SPAdes) (version 2) | ecosystem: Host-associated > Plants > Roots >... | reverse complement strand
GGTCGTGGTCATATTCGCCATTGGAATGGCGTGGGTCGAGGCCGCCTGCGTGTACTACCTGCGCCTGCTCGTGGGCCGGCTCGATCCTTACCAGGCGAATCCCCTGCCGGCGCATGGCGTCGTGGATCAGGTCGAGCTCGTGCGCGAGGCGGCAACGCTCGTCATGCTCCTTGCCATCGGCATGCTCGCGGGGCTGACGTGGTACAGCCGGCTCGCCTACGCCGCGATCGCATTCGGCGTCTGGGACATCTTCTATTACGTCTCTCTCAAAGTGATCTACGACTGGCCGAGGTCGCTGTTCGATTGGGACGTGCTGTTCCTGTTGCCGTTGCCGTGGTGGGGTCCCGTGCTGGCGCCGGTCTGCATCGCGCTGCTGATGATCGTGTGGGGCACCCTGGTCAGCCAGCACGCCGTTCGTGCGCCCGACGCGGCGGCGATGCCAATGCTGTGGGGCCTGACCGGGCTCGGCGTCGTCACGGCGTTGTACGTCTTCATGGCCGATTCGCTGCACGCGGCGCGGCACGGACTGGACATGACCGCGGTATTGCCGACCGACTTCAAGTGGTCCGTGTTCATCGTCGCCCTGGCGTTGATGGCCGCGCCGGTCGCGAACATCGCCTGGAACCTGCGGCGCAAGGCGATCGCCTGATGCCCAGTCGGAGGCGAGAGCAACACTTCAGATACGGGCTCGCGTGGCGGGACAGCCGTCGACGAATGTCTTCTTGATCGAGTCCGGTGTGGCGATGCGGCGGAAGAAGCTGGCGAGGTAATCCTTCATCTCGCCTTTGTGCACGTTGCTCAGGTCGCTGACCGAGTCGATGGCCGTCATCATGTCGGCCTGACGGGCGCGGAACGGCTCCGCAGCCGCGTTGAACTCTTCGACCGTGCGGCACGGGCCGCGATAGAGGCGATCGGTCACGCTGTGCAGGGACAGGCGCGGGTCGGGCGCCGCGTACGGCGCATGGACCATGCCGGAGAGATCGAAGTCGTAGGGCACGGGGAAAAACTTGCGCTTCTTGTCCTGCACGATGACGACGTTGTGCAGGGTCCAGATCGAGTAGTCGGTGTTGCCGAGCATGTACTCGAGCAGCATCATCGTCGTGAGCGCGGGCTTGTCGAACTCGTTGAACACCATGTGCGGCAGCCTGACCTCGCGGCCGCCCAACCGGCGCGCCAGGTCGTTCTCGTGCTCGAGGAACAGGGCGCTGTGGGTCGCCATCTTTTTCTTCGAACGGGCATCGATGTAGGTGCCGCGCGCCAGACGGGCCCGCAGGGACAGCGGCGTCACGAGGTTCGCGAGCTTGTAGGCCAGGTACTCGCGGATCACGTATTGGTCGGAATCCCGCTCACCCCGGCAGTGCGTGCCCAGCTTCAGCGTCGTCTGACCTTCGAAGATCGTGCCGGCGATCGGCTCCCGTGGAAACTCGACTTTGATCGGGACGAAGTCGCAGGTTTGGGATTTCAGCCGCAAGTGACCCCGCGATCCGAGCTTGACGGGAATGTCCAGGCCGTCAACGGCGAGCACGCCCGGAAACTGTTTCGCGTTGTTCGGCGTGCGTTCGGCGTTGATCAGATTGAACTCGGACGTCAGCGTGAACTCGAGCGGCGGTCCGTTCTGAAACAGCTTTCGATTCTGCGCGTCGGTCCGGCGCGCGACCAGGATCTCGTCCTCGGGCCATGGCTTGGCTGAAATCGGTGGTTTCCTTGCCGGTTCGGCTGCTGGAGGGTTTTGGGCGAGAGCGCCGGCACCGCCAGCAGCGCGACAAGTGCGGAGAACGCGAGACGGCGGATCATGGCGGTCCTCTCGATCAGCGAACGTCGCGGTCGCGTCCATCCTAGCACCGGCGCCGGGCGGTTCACCCGCGTCTGTGCGCCGGTGATGCCTTGTGCGTTGGCGGCGGCAGGCGCGTCACGACTCGATGTCGAGACGGTTCATCGTTCGCGAGGCCAGACGGGGCTCACGAGGTCCGTCTGCCAGACCGGTCCTCCCATGAACGTCGGCGCCCGCGATCGCACGAAGGCCGGCGCTTCCCCCTCGAGTATCCAGACGTGGGAGTCGGGCGGTTCCTTGCCGACGAGCGGGGCGACCAGGCCCGCGATCCCGCCAATGTGGATCTTCAGCACGTAGTGGGTGGCTCTGCGAGCCGAGCCGGCCACCGAAAACGGCTCGGTGCCGGCGGCGGCCATCGTGACTTTCACCAGCCGCGGTTTGGGTGTGGCGACGACGAGCGACACACTCGGCGGCAGGGCGTCCCGCCGCACATTCTTGAGCAAGGTGATGATCAGCCCGTTGGCGAGGTCCGGCGGGAGCTCCATCTGTTCGTCTTCGACCTTCTCTTCGCCGTGCTCGTTCTTGTAGCGCACCACAACGTGGCCGGTGGTTCGGTCGATGCGCATGTCGAGCGGCCGCTCGAACGCAGGTCCCTTCTGCACGAGATGATCGGTGACCAGTTGAAAATGCCCCCGCTGCGAAAACACGGCGGTCTCGTCCTGCAGCGACCCGTCTTTGAAGCGGTAGACCAGACGGCTGGTCACGCGACCGCCCCGCACGTCCTGAATGAGATCGCCGTATGCCAGCACGGAGCCCTCAGGTGAGCGCAGCGAGAGAAAGCCGTGCACCAGCCCTTCGACATGCCGTACGGCGACCGGTTCGGCGGACGGCACGCAAGTCCAGAGCAGGACCGCCGTTGTCAAGGCAAAGAAAACGCGACGACCGGGTTCCATTGGTAGCGACGACGCAAAAGCGAAACCACCCGAAGCGGGAGCCGCGTTCGCGACTTTTATTAGGGATCCGCATCAAAGCTGGACAGCAGCGTTTCGCATCACGAAAGTGAGCGACGAAAGCGCTGCATGAGCTTGGGAACGCAGACGGCGTCGAAAAAGTATTAGAAGTTAGAACTAACCGCACGAACACGCTCTCCGTCGAAGGTCATGTGGGAAATCTCCTCGCGGACGCTCGATATGCGGTTCGCCTGCTCATCAGGAAACCAGGCTTCGCCGCGGTCGCCATTGTCACGCTGGCGCTGGGGATCGGCGCGACGACGGCGATCTTCACGGTCGTGCACGCCGTCCTGCTGCGTCCGCTGCCGTTTCCGGAAGCCGACCGCCTCGTCGAAGTCCGCATCGTCGGCAACAATGCCGCCGTGTTCCCGCTGCCCGACACCGATTTCCTCGCGTGGCGATCGCAGAACGACACCGCCGAGGCGGTTGCCGTGTACGACACCTCCTCGGCGACGCTCACCGGGGACGGACCTCCCGAGCGGTTGATCTCGTCGGCCGTCACCGACCGCTTCTTCGACGTGCTCGGGGTGCAGCCGCTGCTGGGCCGCGTCTTCCACGAAGGCGACGATCGTCCGGGAGCGCCGAAGACCACGGTGCTCAGTCACGGACTGTGGATGCGTCGCTTCCACGGCGATCCGGGCATCGTCGGGCGCTCCATCACGGTGTCCGGCGAGCCGCACGTCGTCATCGGCGTGATGCCGCCGGGGTTCGACTTTCCACCCGCGAAGAAAGAGCTGTGGCGCATTCTGACCATGAACGAGCCGCGCCGGCGCGGGCCGTTCTACACGTGGGGAATCGCGCGGCTCAAGCAAGGCGCCACGCTCGACACGATGCGCGCGAATCTCGATGCCGTGAGCGCCACGATCAAGCGGCAGTATCCGCCGCCGGGCGCGGGGAAGCTCTACGCGATTCCGCTGCAGGAAGCGATCGTCGGCGACGTGCGGCGCATTCTGTACGTCCTCCTCGGCGCCGTCGGGTTCCTGCTGCTGATCGCGGCGGCCAACGTCGCAAACCTGCTGCTGGCGCGTGCGGCCGGCCGCGAGCGCGAGATTGCCGTGCGCGGAGCGCTGGGCGCCGGCCGCGCGCGCATCGCCGCGCAGCTCCTCACCGAGAGCGTCGTTCTCGCCGTCGTCGCGGGCGTGCTCGGCCTGGCGGTCGCGTCGTGGGGCACGCGCGTGCTCATCGCCGTCGCGCCCCAGGGCATTCCGCGATTGAACGAAGTGCGCATGAGCACGCCGGTGTTCCTGTTCGCGTTGTCGACGGCGTCCGCGTGCGGACTGCTGTTTGGTCTTATTCCAGCGCTCCGCGCGTCGCACGTACCACTCGTCGAGACGCTGAAGGAAGGCGGGCGAGGCGTCTCGGGCGGCGGGCACCGGCGCGTGCAGCGCCTGCTCGTCGTCGCAGAGATCGCGCTTGCGCTGATGCTGTCGACCGGCGCGGGCCTGATGGTCCGAAGCTTCGTCGCGCTGCAGCGGGTCAACCCGGGCTTCGAGCCGTCGCACCTTCTGACGTTCCGATTGTCGCTGCCGCAGACGCAGTATCAGAGCGGCGCGGCGCAGCGGGACTTCTACTCCCGGCTCCTCCAGCGACTCGAGGCCTTGCCGGGGGTGCGATCCGCGGCGCTGACGATCAGCGTGCCGCCGGACGTCCTCGCGATGACCGACAACTTCATGGTCGAGGGACAGACGCTGCCGCCGAACCAGAGCGCGCCGCTCGGACCGCTGATCTTCGTCAACGACACCTACTTCTCGACGATCGGCGCGCCGCTCGTCCGCGGCCGCTTCTTCACCGAGCGCGATGACGAGAACGCGCCCGCGGCGGTGATCGTCAACGACACGCTCGCGAAGCGGTACTTTCCCGGCGTCGATCCGGTCGGCCGCCGGCTGAAGATTGGCGGACCGGAGCGGCCGACCAATGCCTGGATGGCCGTCGTCGGCGTCGTTGGCGACATGAGCTATTCCGGTCTCGACGCGCCGCCGGAGCCGGCCGTGTACCTGCCGTTTCGTCAAGCCACGAGCAACAACCAGTACGTGCTCCTGCGAACGGTCGGCGATCCGCAGTCGCTCGCTCCCGCCGTGCAGCGCGCCGTCGCCGAACTCGACAAGGATCTTCCGGTCGCGGCGCTGCGGACGATGGATCAGTTGATGGTCGAATCGAAAGCGCCGCCGCGCTTCCGGACGATTCTGGTGTCGCTGTTCGCGATCGTCGGCCTGACGCTCGCGTCGATCGGGATCTACGGCGTGATGGCGTACGCGGTGGCAGAACGGACGCACGAGATCGGCGTCCGCATGGCGCTCGGCGCCGACCGCGCCGACGTGCTGGGAATGGTGTTGGGCGAAGCGACGCGGCTCGCAGCGGCGGGCGTCGCGATCGGCCTCGCCGGCGCCGCGGCGACCACGCAACTGATTCGCAGCCTACTATTCGGCGTAACGGCGTCCGACGTGCCGACGTTCGCCGGAATCGCGGCGCTGCTCGCGGCCACGGCGTTCGTCGCGAGCTACATTCCGGCGCGACGGGCGACACGCGTCGATCCGATGGTGGCTCTGCGTTACGAGTAGAGCTTCCTGGAACTTCGACGCACGCGCCTCTCGCAAATCCTCGATACTCTTGAATGAACGGTTCTTCTGACCAACTAACGACGACGACGTGTTGATCCGCCGAGAATCGATCCCAGCGCACCGCGCAGGATCGCGCGGCCGAGGCCGGAGCCGACCGAACGCGCGGCGCTCTTCGCCGCGGACTGGACCAGGCCGTCGTGTTTGCCGCCGCGCGGGCCTGTCGTCCCGAACAGGATATTCGACAGCGCGTCGGTGACCGCGGACCCGGTCGAGGGCGCCGCGGTTCCCGCCTCTCCCCCGCCTCCTGCCTGTCCCGCCGCTCCCGCCGGCCCGGCTTGTCCCGTCCGCTCTTTGAGCTTCTCGTACGCCGACTCGCGATCGATCGACTGCTCGTAGTGGCCGTACAGAGCTTTCGTCTGCCCGCGTACCGCGGCGCGTTCCGTGTCGGTGATCGGGCCGATGCGCGAAGCCGGCGGAACGATCCACGCCCGCTGCGTGACCGTCGGACTGCCCTTCGCGTCGAGCGTCGACACCAGCGCCTCTCCGACGGCAAGCTCGGTGATCGCGTGGCCGATGTCGAGAGTCGGATTCGGCCGCAAGGTGTCCGCGGCCGTCTTCACCGCTTTCTGGTCGCGCGGCGTGAACGCGCGCAGCGCGTGCTGCACGCGGTTTCCGAGCTGGCCGAGCACGGTGTCGGGCACGTCCGCAGGACTCTGCGTGACGAAATAGACACCCACGCCCTTGGACCGGATCAGCCTGACCACCTGCTCGATCTTCTCGATCAGCGCCGGCGTCGCGTCGGTGAACAGCAGATGCGCCTCGTCGAAGAAGAACACCAGCGTCGGCTTATCCGGATCGCCCACCTCGGGCAGCCGCTCGAACAGCTCCGACAGCATCCAGAGCAGGAACGTCGCGTAGACCTTCGGCGATCGGATCAGCTCGTCGGCGACCAGCACGTTGACCATGCCGCGCCCGCTCGAGTCGGTCTGGATCAGGTCGTCCACGTCGAGCATCGGCTCGCCGAAAAATGACGCGCCTCCCTGCTGCTCGATCTCCAGCACCGCGCGCTGGATGGCGCCGATCGAGGCCGCGGAGATGTGACCGTATTCGGTGTTGAACTGCGACGCGTTGTCCCCCGCGAACTGCAGCATGGCGCGCAGATCCTTGACGTCGAGCAAGAGCAGCCCGTTGTCGTCGGCGATCTTGAAGGCGAGCGCGAGCACCCCCTGCTGCGTCGCGTTCAGGCCGAACAGACGCCCGAGCAGCAGCGGCCCGAGATCGGACACGGTCGCGCGGATGGGAAACCCGCGCTTGCCGAAGACGTCCCAGAACACGGCCGGATCCGCCGCGAACGCCGGCTCCGGAATGCCGGTCGCCTTCAATCGCTCCGCCAGCTTGGGCGACATGGCTCCCGCCGCCGCAACGCCGGAGAGATCGCCTTTGACGTCGGCGAGGAATACCGGTACGCCGATCTGCGAAAAATGATCGGCGAGCACCTGCAGCGTGACGGTCTTGCCGGTGCCGGTGGCGCCGGTGACGAGCCCGTGACGGTTGGCGAGCGACGGGCGGAACAGCACCTCGTCCCCGGCGGCGGTCCTTGCGATGACAAACGGCTCAGCCAAGATCCGTCCCCCGTCTTCTTCGTGTGGTCTTCGTGTTTTCGTGTCTTCGTGGTCAGGGTTGCGACAGCCCGAGATGCTTCATCAACAACTGCGCGAACTCGGGGCCCTTGCCCTCGTCCTCGTGCTTGAAATACACGTAGACGTCCGAGCACGCCGACGTCTCGCGCGCGATCGTGTCGGCCCATCGCTTGATGTCGTCGGGCGTGTAGCCTTCGTCACGCAGGCGGAAATACGCGTAGTCGGCCGTCATCCTCACCGGCGCCGAGAGCTTTTCGCTGTCGGCGACGCAGAGCGCGAGGTTGCGCGCGGCCAGCCGCGCGAAAGTCTCCTCGTCGTGCCACGACGGGTGGCGGAACTCGAAGGCCGCGCAGACCCTCGGCGGCAGCGTCTCGAGAAACGCATCGAACACCGCCAGGTCCTTCTTCAGATTCGGCGGCAGCTGAAACAGCAGCGCGCCGAGCTTGTCCCCGAGCGTCGCCGCCACCTGACAGAACCCCTGCACGTGCTCGCCGACGTGCTTCAGGCGGTTGTCGTGCGTGATGCGCCGCGGCGCCTTCAGCGTCAGCTTGTACGGCGACGGTGTCTGCGCCGCCCACCCCGACACGATCTTTTCGTTGGGCATCCGGTAGAACGTGTAGTTGATCTCGACGGTGGGAAACCGCGCGGCGTAGTACGGCAGCATCTTCGCGGCGGCGAGGTCGGCGGGATAGAAGCTGCCCTTCCATTCGGGGTAGTTGTAGCCGGAGGTGCCGGTCCAAATCATCTACACTAGATCATATGCGCGCTCGCTTTGTTTTGTTCCCGTCGGTTTTGTCGCTCTGTGCCGCGCTCGTCGCGATCGGCTGTACCAGGGCGCCCGAGCGCCGGACCTTCACGCTGCAGGGCCAGGTCCAGTCGCTCGACGCGCCGCACAAGCTCGTCACCGTCAAGCACGAAGAGATCAAGGGCTTCATGCCGGCGATGACGATGCCCTATGAAGTCGAGGACGCGAAGGCGATCGACGCGCTCGCGCCGGGTGATCTGATCAACGCCTCGCTCGTCGTCTTTTCGAACGGCGCGCATCTCACGGAAATCAGGAAAGTCGGGACGGCGCCGCTCGAGAAGCCGCCGGCCGACGTGCCGAATCCGCCGGCGTCAGCCGGGTTCGAGCTGATCAGGCCGGGCGAGTCGATCCCCGACGCGAAGTTCGTCGATCAGGACGGCAAGGCCCGCCGTTTCGGCGCCTTCAAGGGATCGCCGGTCGTCATGACCTTCATCTACACGAAGTGCCCGCTGCCGACCTTCTGCCCGCTCATGGATCGGCACTTCGCGACGCTGCAGAAGACGCTCAAGGCGGATTCGGCGCTGAAGGCCGTGAAGCTCGTGACGGTGAGCTTCGATCCGGTAACCGATACGCCGCCGGTCCTGAAGAAACACGCGAAGAGCCTCGACGCCGACCTGACGCGCTGGACCTTCCTCACCGGCGATCGCGACGACGTCGATCAGTTCGCCGCGCGATTCGGGGTCTCCGTCTCCCGGGCGCTCAACGATGCGCGGGACATCACGCACAACCTGCGGACGGTCATCATCGGCGCCGACGGGAAGCTGGTGAAGGTCTATACGGGCAACGACTGGTCACCGGAACAGGTGCTCGCGGACTTGAAAAAGCTTGAATGAGGTTTGAAGAAGGGCTCAGGGCTGAGGGCTGAGGGCTTTCAACTGAGAGTTGAGACTTTAGAGTTGAGAGTTGCGCGCTTCACTCCTCGAGAACGGCGGCTGATCGCCAGGCTGCGGACGCCGCGCGCCGTCCAGGCCTACCTCAACGCGCTGCCCTACAACCAGGAGCCCGGCGGCCGCGCGACCCTGCGCAGTTTTCGCGGCGTCGTCCGCGAAGGGTGCGCGCATTGCCTGGAGGCGGCGCTGTTCGCCACCGTCGTCCTCGAGCGCCACGGGTATCCCCCGCTGCTCCTCAGCTTCGAGTCGATCGATCAGCTGGATCACGTGATCTTCGTCTACCGGCAGAAGGGTCGATGGGGATCAATCGCCCGCTCGCGTGATCCGGGGCTGCACGGGCGCAAGCCGGTGTTCGCCACGCCGGAGGCGCTGGCCCGCAGCTACATGGATCCGTACGTGGATTTCTCCGGGCGCGTCACCGGCTACGGCGTCGTCAACATCGCGGCGCTGATGGGCGACTACGACTGGCGGTTGACCGACAAGAATGCGTGGAAGGTGGAGCGTGTCCTCCTCGACCATCCGCACCGGCCGCTGCGATCGTCGGACGCGCGCGTCGATCGGTTGCGGAAGCGCTACCGCGCGTTCCGGGCCTCGTTTCCCGGGCGGAAGCCGGTGTTCTATCGAGGGCGCGCGCGCTGGACGCCGCTGCCGGAAGAGTTCCGCTGATGGCCTGACGCGGTCAGTCCAGATCGAAATCGCGCATCGGCTTGGTGACGGGTTCTTCCTTCGCCTGACGCAGCGCCTCGTCGAACCGCTTGGACAGCGCGTCACCCCGGTTCTTCTCCGAATCGACCGACTTCTCGAAAATCGCCTCGCGCCGCGCGGCTTCGGCCGCGAGGATCCGCTGGGCGTCGTTGAGCTCGGGCTTGTTCCCGCGATCCGGCTCCTTGTGCGAGACGACTCGCCCGAGGTTGGTGTCGATGACGAGTACCGTCTGACAGCAGGGGCACGCCACTTCGAGTTCCGATTTCAGCCGGGCCATCAGCGTTTGCCTCCAAAGGCGCCTTCAAGGCCGCCCACGGTGAACTCCTTCACAACCTCCACCGGTGTCCCATCGGGGAGCTTCGCCTTCAGCCGGAGATCCGTAATCTGGGTGCGGCGGTAATTGAAGCGCTGTCCGAATCCGGCGACGAACGTGTCGAGCGGCACCTGCACCCGGCCGCCCGCCGGAATCGACGCCATACGCACGCTGTGGTTCCGGTTGAGCCAGATTTCAACGCCGGTCCAGTCGTTCGCCGACCGGTTGTCGATCGTCAGCATGTTGCCGTCCAGCTTCAGCGGCTCGATCGGCGGCTTCCGCGCACACGCCACGATCGCGAATACCAGCAGGACGAGTGCGGCGCACGCGAGCAGGCGGTTCGCCGGGACTCGATCAGGCACGGACTATCATAGCGTAGTGAATCTGCCCGGGCGCCCGACGCTCCGCGTCGCGACCTACAACGTGCATCGCTGCCGTGGCATCGACGGACGCACGCGTCCCGAGCGGATCGCGGAGGTGCTGCGCGCGATCAACGCCGACGTCGTGGCGCTGCAGGAAGTGGTCGGGCCGGGGCCCTCGACAGGCGGCCACGCGGAGGAATTGGGCGCACAGCTGGGCATGGGCTGGGTGATGGCACCCGCGCGGCAGTTCCGCGGCCATCAGTTCGGCAACGCGGTGCTCAGCCGGCTGCCGATCACGCATCACATCGAGCACGATCTGTCGTGGAAGACATGCGAAGCGAGGCGCATGCAGCGCGTCGACATTCAGGCCGAGGGCTGCCTGCTGCATCTCTACAACGTCCACCTTGGCACCGCGATCCTCGAGCGGCGGCACCAGGCGAAGCGGCTGGCGACAATCGTCTGCGATCGACACGTCACGGGACCGAAGCTCGTGCTGGGCGATTTCAACGAGTGGATGCGCGGCCTGGCGACGTCACTGCTCAACGAGAAGCTGCGCAGCGTCGACCTGAGGGAGTTCCTGCCGCGCAAGCGGACGCAGCGCACCTACCCGGGATTGTTCCCCGTGCTGCATCTCGATCATATTTACTACGCGGGGAAAGTGGAGATCGTCGGCGTCGAGCTGCCGCGGACGCGGCTGTCGCTGGTCGCCTCGGATCACCTGCCGATCGTGGCGGATATCCGGATCGGTTAGGAACGCAAAGCTCGCAAAGCACGCGAAAACTCTTTTCAACCTACACTAGATTCTTGGCGGGCTTAGCGCGCTTAGCGTTCTAGTCAGGCTCTTCCGCGAGCTCGAACGGGATCGTCGAGACATCGACAACGCTCGGCACCGCGGCGACTGCGCGGCGGCTCTTGACCGCGCGTGCTTCCTCGTAGATCCGCGTCGGCACGGCCTGGATGTCCCACACCAGTCCGACGGCCGCCATCGCGCGAATCGTGTACCAGGTCAGGTCGTACTCCCACCAGTAGAAACCGTTGCGCGCGGCGCGCTGGAAGCGGTGGTGGTTGTTGTGCCAGCCCTCGCCGACAGCGAAGAACGCGGTGAACGCGTTGTTACGCGATTCGTCAACGGTGTCGAACCGCCGGGAACCGAACATGTGGTTCACCGTGTTGATCGCGAAGGTCGCGTGCGCCAGCGTCATCGTCGGCAGGCAGAAGCCGTAGACGAGCCACGGCCAGCCGCCGGCCAGATACATCGCCACGGCCAGAACGATCGGCGGGACGATGAAGAAACGCTCGATCAGCGCGAGCTCGGGCTGCTTGCCGAAGTCGCGCATGACCGGGTTGCTGGCCTCAAGCTTGTCGTGCTTGGTGTCGTGGAGGAACCAGCCGATGTGCGCGTAATAGAAACCGCTGATCATCGGGCTGTGCGGATCGCCGTCGCGGTCCGCGTACTTGTGGTGGTTGACGTGGTGACCCGCCCACCACAGCGGCCCCTTCTGCATCGCCGCCGTGCCGATGAAGGCCCACACGAATCGGGCGACGCGGTTCATCTTGAAGGCGCGATGCGCCAGGTAGCGGTGAAACAGCAGTGTCAGACCGACGGCGCGCAGGAAGTGCGACACGGCCCAGAGGCCGACGAGCGGCCAGCGAAACGGTACCGTGAAGACGAGCAGCGCCGACGCCTGCACGATCCAGAAGATGGTGATCTGTACGATGTTCGGAAGCACAGGTTAAATCTCTCTCAGAGCGCGGGCGACGGGGATACGGGCCGCGCGTATCGCGGGAAGCAGGCCGCCGACCGCTCCCATCACCGCGGAAAATATAAGGCCGTTGACCAGCAACCCGGGGTAATCCGGAACTTGAATGCCAGCTCGCTGAAGCTGGTCATGTTCATCGCCCCGGTGGACAGCCCGTGGACCGGCAGCGCGAGAACGCAGCCGATCGCGCCGCCGATCACGGCCAGCGCCATCGACTCGACGAGGAAGGCGGAGACGATGCGCGCGCGCGAGAAGCCGAGCGCCCGCAGCGTACCGATCTCGCGTGTGCGATAGGCCACCGCCGCGTACATCGTGTTCATCGCGCCGAAGACGGCGCCGATCGACAGAATCGCGGTGACGAACGTGGCAAAGACGCGGATCAGCGTGCCGGTCGTTTCCGACTGCCCTTCGTAGTAGTCGCGCTCCGGATACGCTTTGAGATCCAGGCGCGGATCGGCCGCGATCGCCGCGGCGAACGATTCGAAGGCCGACGGATCGGTCAGCTTCACCGTCGTCGACTGGTAGCCATCGCGCTGAAACGCCGGCATCATCAGATCGACGTCGCCCCACACCTCCGACTCGAACGAGGCATCGTCGTCGACGAAGACGCCGACGACTTTCCACGTCGAGCCGCCGAACTTGACGTCGCTGCCCATCGTCAGCCCCTTGAAGCGGACGGTTGCCTGCTTGCCGACGTTGATCTCGCGCGAGCCCGGTGTGAAGCGGCGCCCCTCGACGAACGTCAGCGTATTGCGGATCTCGAAGGCGAGCGGTCCGACCCCGCGCAACGGCACGTTGGCCGGCTGGTCATCCGACACGCGCGGCAGGGCGATGATGACGACCAGTTCCGGCGACGCCATCGGATGGCCGTCGCTGCCGCGAGCGACCTGCGGCAGCGCCTGGATCAACGGGAGCTGCGTCCGCAGCACCGCGCTCACCGTCTCCGACGTGGCGCCTTTGCGCAGCAGAATGGCGTTCTCGTTCGAGCCGCTCGCGACCAGGGCGCCGTTGAAGCCCTGGGCGATCGCCATGGTCATGACGAAGACGGCGACCACCATCGCGATGCCCATGGCGGTCATCGCCGCCGTCCCCTTGCGGACCGTCATCGACCGGATGTTGTAACTCGAAATCAAGCCCATATCTGTTTCGAACGCGAAGCCCGCGAAGACCGCAAAGCAAATTTGGCTTTGCGCGCTTTGCGAGCTTTGCGTTCCTCTTTTACGCTACACGCCGTAACGCGTCCACGATCTTCAGCCGCGACGCCATCGTCGCCGGGATGACGGCCGCCAGCAGCCCGATGAGGGCGCTCAGACCGAGGCCAACGGCGA
>Ga0207676_10002479_pt1 | contig 13151 bp, 14 predicted proteins | sample KBSSwiS72_FD_184307 | JGI IMG/M metagenome (GOLD analysis project Ga0207676, IMG submission 184307) | Switchgrass rhizosphere microbial communities from Kellogg Biological Station, Michigan, USA - KBS Switchgrass S7-2 (SPAdes) (version 2) | ecosystem: Host-associated > Plants > Roots >... | reverse complement strand
GGTTGGCGCATCCCGCCGAACTGAATACCGAACTCCTGCTGGATCCTCCTGAGCACGTTGATATCGCCACTGCCGAGGGCTTTGCGAGCCTCATCGAGCAAGCCCACGTGCTCCATCAGGTTGTTGTTGGCGCGCACCATCTGCGCCTCTTTACCCGTGGCGAATGCCTCCTCGGTGCGCGTCATCGTGCGATATTCCGCCTCCGCCCGCGCCGGCGAGAACTTCGGGTCGATGCGCTTCGCCTCATCGAATACGTCCGGCGCCCACGAGACGCGGCCGGAGCGGAGCTCGTTCAGCTGTGACGGGGACATGTCGTGATCCACCAACTGCTGCGCGAACGTGTGGATCCTCTCCTTCGTGGGCAATGTCGCGATCTGCGCCTCGGTCAGTTGGTTCTGTTGGCCCCTCTGGTTCAATAGCAGAGCCCGCATCGTCGGGTCCTGTGTGAGCTCTGCATATCTCTGCAGACCCAGATTGAACTCTTCGGGAGTGAGTTGGTTCGGCTTCTTGTCCAGGGACCGCGCGTGCTGCACCAGGAACTGGTCGAACTTGTCATTGCCCATGATGCCCAACTTGGCCTTCGCCGCATTGATGTCGAACTCCGGTTGCTTCTCCGGAGCGACTGCGGAGCGCACGTACGCCGCAATAATGTCGGGTGTCGGCCGGCCAGGGGGCAGCTGCACCTTGGGGTGTCTCTGCTGGATTGCTACCCAGTCTGCCGGGCTGGGGACTCCTGTCGCGGGATCGATAGCCGCCTGAATCTCTTGGATGGCTGCCTGACGCTCGCCCGTAGCTACCTTCTGCTCTGCCTCGGTGGTCTGGATGCCGGCGAGCTTGGTCTGCGCCTCCTCCCGCTTCGCCGCGGCACGTTTCTCGACCTCGGCCAGGACCTGCGCCTGCGTTGCGAGGCTGTTGGCGAAGGCCTGCAAGTGGGTTGGATCGCTGTACTCCGTGAACCGCGGCACGTTTTTCCCGATGCCGAGTTTGTCGGCGTTGGCGTTCGCCGCGGCCAGGTCCTCGGGAGACTGCACGCCGGAGAGCAGGCCTCGGTAGCGGTCGATATCGATCCCCGTGTTCTCTCGAGTCGTTTTGTCGAGTGTGGCCGCGTCCTGGAGCATCTTCGTGTGGTGCTCGCGCATCGCAATCAGGTCGCCGGGCAGCACCTTCCCTGATTTGGCAGCATACGCAAAGGTCTTCTCCGGGTCGCCCCCACCTTGCACCATTGCATCGAGCAGGGCCTTATTCGAGTCGAGCTTCTGGCGTTCGATATCCAGCTGCATGCCGGCGGTCTGCTGTTGGAGTCCCTGCGTCCGCAATTGCCCGATCTGCGCGAGCGTTTGCAAGGGACTCTGTGTCTGTGGCGGGGGCACGTTGAACCCCTGCAGATTCGGAGCTGGTGGTGCAAATTCGATAGGCATGGCTTACCCCTTCTTTCCCCAGATATTCTTCGGGATATTCTTCAGGCCCCATCCGCCATCGGCCCCGATCCCTCCGAGAGCTATGGCGTCTCCCACCTGGCCGATTCCGCCCAGCATTCCATTCCAGGACGCGGCCGCGCCCAGGTCGCCTGAAGCCCGGGCCTGTTGGGATCCGATCTGTGTATTGGCTAAATAGTTCGCTCCGGAAAGGGTGTTGGACGACGTGAGGTTGCGCGCGTTGATGTTGGCGTTACCGGTGTATTCGGCGCCACGTATCCCCGCATTGCCGGCGTATTCGGCGCCCCGCAGGCCCGCGTCCCCTGCGTATTCCGCAGCCTGCACGCCGGTGGTGCCGGCCGTCGTGGCGGCGCCGCGGCCCAGGTCTGCCACCGTTGCGAGACGCTGGAATCCCTGGTTGTAGATGTCGTTCGCATTTTTGAATGCGGTGCCGGCGTAGTCCTGCGCGTACCTGTTGAGGCTGCGCATAGTCCCGCCGGAGCCAGTCACCCCGCCGGCCGCGGCGGCCCTCTCCGCGGCTTGCCGCCCCTGTTGTAACTGGAACTGGTAGGCCGGCGAATACTGCGCCATCATCGCTGCGGTGAATGGCTTGCTCGCATCCCCGAGCTGCCCGGCCGCGGTGGCACCAGCCGAGATGTAGGGGTCGAGCATACCGGTCAGCCTTTCCGCTGCTGTCGTGGCGCCGGTGCCGGCCGCGCCCGCCGCGGTGGTGACTCCCTGCCCCGCGGTCTGCGCTGCACCGGTGACTCCCTGGCCGGCCTCCGTGGCCGTCTGCAGGATCTCCGGGTTTACCTGTTCGACGGCCTTGTTGACGGTCTCGCCTGCCTGCTGGTAGCCCTTCTGCAGGTAGTCGGCAGCATGGTGAGAGGCAGACACCCCCTGAACCCCGCCTATGATCGATGTGACTAAACTCGGCATATCAGCCCCCCACGGGCATCCCCAGTAACACTAAGTCCTGAAGATGCCCACCCCGAAGAAATGCTGCGGGCTGGCGCCCCACGTACCGCAGCCCGATTCCATGCGTGCCGTACACAATTGCCGGCCCGTTGTTGGCCGGCACCGCGGCCGTCAGGCGCCTGCACTCGGTGTTGTCTCCGAGCCACTCCGGCAGCGCGCGCGCCGCTGCCCACTTCTCGCGCGGGGTAGCCCACGGCATCATCGCCGCGTGGACTTCCCAGCACACTAGATTCTGCGGGATCAACACGAAGAGCCCGACCAGACGGCTGCCATTCGTCGCCACCACATACCAGATCCTGGGATCGTCGGGCACCTCGTAAGCGTGCTCCGGCGGTAGCGAATCGTCGCCCATCTGCTCGTACATGCCTGGCCATGTCAAAATCTCCCGAACCAGTTCGAGGTCTCCCGTTCGGTGGAGATCCACCAGACACTCAGTACGCGAAATTACCTTTAGCATCATCTTCAGGACACCCCCCGTCGACAAACGTGCAGGTGACCGTGGCAGTTTCAGGCGTCGACGGTGTCCCCGGAGCCGTCTGTGTGTACGTGAAACTCCACTGGAGCACTCCCGTGGCGCCCGTGCCCTCCCCGCTGCCCCCACCGTGCCCGTCGTCGATGCCATTGCCTCGCAACTCAAGCGCTGTGGCTGTCCAGTAGCCCGGCGCCGAGATGCCGACTCCCAGCGGCACCGTCGCAGCCACCTGTCCCACCACGTCCATCAGCACGATGCCCACGCTGGGCTCGTGGATCGGGAAACCCGCATCCTGCGCCGGCAGATAGGACTGGCGGATTGTGCCGTCCTCGTTGCCCCCCTGGATCGAGTAGTTGATCCCCGGGTCCACCCGGAAACCCATGATGCCCACGATCAGGTTGCCGACCTCCTGCACAGCCAGGCCGCAGGTCGGCCGCTTCGAATAGTTGAAGGCTGTTGCCATATCCTGAGGTGTCATGCTGCCGTCTTGCGGGATAACCCCTGCGTAGACCTCGACAGCCACCACCAGCACTGCCGGCGTCGTCAGGGTGATTGTCAGGAAGTTGGTTTCCTTGTCACCGGCGAGGCAATCCTGCGCTTCCCACTGCTCCGTCTTTAGGTGATGGTCGTAGGCAACCTGCACCTTAAGCGTATAGGTGTTGCCGGCCACGTCCGTCATGCTGGCCACCGACACCGTCGGGTCCAGGATCACCACCCCGACGATGACGTCCTCATGCGCGAGGATCTCGATCGGCATGCTGAGCCCCGGGTCCAGCCGGCCGCCGAATGTGCGCCCACGTTTAGCCGTCACAATACCGTCAGGTGCGAAGCGTCCATCACCGAGACCACCGTGTAATTCACCCCATCGATTACGATGGTGTGCCCCGCCATTGCGCTCGACCAGGATCCCCCGGACAACCTGGTCGCGTTGTGTCCTGAGAGCCTGCAGGTCCCGCCGATGATCACCGGGCCATCCTCGGTGGTGCGGCCGCCCCGGTCGACCACTCCGAACATAATGGTGTCGCTGCCAGGGCAGGTCCCGTCCGGCGTGCCGGTGATGCAGCCGGTATCCGCATCGAGTTCCCGTCCGCAGGCCAGTTTCCCGTCGAGAATCGAATACTGGTAGTCGCCCGTGCCGCCGGTCGCGCACAGGCAGACCTCTTCCGATTCCGCGATCTGAATCGTCGTGCTGGTGTCCGGAGAGGGCTGGAAGTCATAGTCGCGGATTGTGCACCCGAGGCACGAGGCGAACGGGCTCGACTTGAAAAAGATGGAGCCCACGCCGCGGCCGGCCCAGCATACCGCCCGTATGTCCGTCGGGGCCGGTTCGCAGTTCGTTGGTGGTATGTCGGGAGTGACCGTGTAGGCACGCAGCACGGTCTTACTGACCTCGCCGGTTGCAGCGTTCACACACTCGTAGTGTTGTTCGATCCTGTATGACGCGATGAAGCGTTCGTAGGATGAGAACGGGGGGCTGGGATTCTGACTCAAGGTTTGTTCATTGCGTAGTTCCACGGTAAAAGTCGGCCAATGATCCAGCCAGTCCTCGATCGCCAGGTCGAAGTGAAACGAGCCCCCAGCGGGGTCGATCAACTCGAACGACGGTGCAGCGGAATCGTCCGGGTCCGCGAACACCGTCAAATAGTGGATTGCGCTTACCCCCGTGCCGACCGAATAGCGCACGATATCGATCACCATCATGAGTTGCTTGATGGTGCAAGTGCTCGCGTTCCCCGAACAGACGCAATCCAGCGTTAGGGCCATTCAGAAAGCCCCGTTGCCAATCTCTAGCGGAACCTGGCCGGTGCAGGTCTCAGAAATATACCCGCACTCAACCTCGGCAATCTCCGGAGGGCCGGGTGTCGGCGGCGCCGGCGGCGGATCGAACGTATACGACCACGCCACCGGGTCCTGGATTCCAGCCACAGCGGTCAGCGTCATGTTACTTGGAGGCGTTACGGTTGCGACGTCGTAATCCGCATCCCCGATCGTGATGTTGTTACCGACCATCTCCGCCACCCAGTTGCCCCCCGAGATCCTGGTGACGCCCGTGCCGAACGTCCGGCACACCCCGCCGATGGTCTGGCCTTCCATCGCGCCATCCCCGCCGCCGCCCCCGTCGGTCACCCGAAATTTAATGTTCGTGCTGCCGGCGCATGTCCCGTCCGGCAGTCCCTCCGTGCAGCCCGTCTTCGTGTTGAGCGTCTGGCCGCAGGGTAAATTGCCCTCGATGATCTCGTACGTGTAGTCTCCGGTGCCGCCGGTCGCACACAGGCAGAAGGACTGTTCTGAATCCACCTCAATCTTGGTCTGCTCAGGCACCGGATGCCAGTTCAAAGCGTCCAGGGAAATCCCGCCAGAGAAGCACGCCCCGAGTGGTGAGGACCGGAAAAACATGCCGGAAAAGCCTCCGGAGTTGCTGTATATAAACCCTCGAAGGACGTCCCCTCCCGTCCTGCATTCCGTGTATTGGCCCCCGTCGTGTTGGGCAAGCACAGTGCGGTGGGTTACCTCTCCCGTCATCACGTCGACGCAGGTGTACCGCTGTTCAATTCCGATTCCGATGCCGTACTCCGCGTAGGCCGAGTACAGTGGATCTCCTATCTGGTTTGTCGAAGCATCCATAGAAAAGCGAGTGAACATCGTGTCCCAATTCGGAACCCATATACTGGGCGACAAACTGATCTCAAATGTCCCCGCGCCGCAACTGAAGCAGACGGCCTGAGAAACGGAACCGCCCGCGGCGAACAATTCCAGGTTGATCAGCGCTTCTACCGTGGTGCCGTGCGTGTCGGCAACCAGGTCGATTTTGATCTCTCCGAAGAGGATCAGCTCCGTCAGGTCGCAAATCGTCACCTGCCCCGAGCATGTGCATTCCAGAGTCAGCGGCACAACTCAGCCCACTTCATCACAGCCCGGGTCCTGAGCGAGAGAGAGCAGCAGAAACCGTGGCTCTGCTGATATTTCTCGCCCACTACCTGCCAGATCATGATGTACCCGTCGGCCGGCTTCGAGTAGAACTCCACGCGCCCCGATTCGGTCTCGTGCGTCATTTCCTTCTGCCATCCCTCGGGCGTGGCCGGCAAGACATCCCAGTCATTCCGCAGTGGCGTAAAGGTCAGGCCGCGGTTGAGGGCCTCCGCTCGCTTCTGGCAGCCTCCGCACGGCTTTACGCCGGCCGCGGTGGTGGCCGCTTTCACGAGATCGCCGGCGCCCAGCGGCGTCTTTAGAAAAGGTACTTTGATTTCCATTGACGGTTCCTACGTAATAACGAAAATGACGGGTTGCACAACCGCGCCCGTATCCGGCAGAAATGTCGCCATTGTTGCGCCATTGCGCCCCGTGGTCCCGTGATTGTCGATCCAGAACGGGTCCTCCGATCCAGATGCAATCTTGTATGCCAATGCGCCGCCGAACTTGACGCCCGACTGGAAGGGTGACTGATCCGTGATGATGAAGGACGAACTCACGGAGTATACATCCGCCGATCCATTCTCCTTCTGGTATCCGGAGACAAACAACTCGTTCGGCACCGATGCCGTGATGGAGCCTGGGTTTTGCCCTGTGGCGGCCGTGCCACCCCCAGTCCCGCTTTGTTGGTCGAACGGCGACAGCGCCACGCCAGAAAAGGCTTGAACCTGGAGGGCACAGGCAACTCCGCTCCCTGTGAATGTGAACGTGTGCCCGGGACCGACGCCGGGGTTGGCTGCATAGTACAGAGTGCTGTGTGCGTTCGTCCCTGCCGGGGTGAGAGCAGTCCACGTATTGCCCTTGGAGTCCGACATGGCAGCTGTGAATCCAGCTATATTTGCGACCAGCAGGGTGGCGCCGGTCGTGTCGATCGCAGCCGTCGTACTGGTGCTCGCTCCCGAGGTCCCCACGTTGGACACCAGAGCAATCGCCATTATCTGCTACCTGCCAAAGTGAAGCCGACATCCGTCAGAGTAGAGTCCTGCGGGCTGGGAGCAGCGATCGTCAGGCGATCGCCGGCCGCCAGGGACTTCGCCGTGCCGCTGGTAGTGGTGAATGTGAAGACGCCACCGGTCGATATCGAGACGGCGCCAATCGTTGACCCATTCTTCTTGATGTCGTAGGCCGCGGTGGCTGCAGGGTTGGCCCCGACCGATCCATAGGACCCGCTGAAGTTCGCGCCGAATGTCACCGCGCGCGTTGCGGTGAAGATCATGACAGTAGCGCCATTCCCTGGCTTGCCTACCAGGGAGCACACGAGATCATAAATCGTAGACGCTGCCACTGGAACCCAGGCCGAACCGCTCCAGCGGCAAAGGGAGAGCGAAGATCCCCCACCGCTGCTGGCCCCCGCATACGCAGCATCTGTGAACAGATAGACCGAGCCTGTTACCGGAGAACCAGGAGGACTGGCGAATGTAGTGGTGGGCGGAATCCAGGCCGCGGAGCTGGCGTTGATGAGACCGGTTTCCACCGCGTTCTGCTTCATTTTGCGATCCCGTAGACGCGGATCGTGCCCGATGTGATGTTGCCGCCAGAAAAGAGGACGCGGAAAGCGTTCACCGCGGTATTGGATTTGTAGCGCCCGCCGCCAACAGTAAAAGACATGGCGCTGCTGGCAAGCCCGTTCAACTCTTTGATGATGAATTTATGGCTGGAGGACGATAGCGGAGCGTAAAGTTTGACACTGCCAGAAGGGCCGGTAGCGGAACTTCCATTAGAAAACAGGAAGAATCCGGAACTACTGGTCACATCCTGGCTTCCCGCAGCAAACCCAATCGTTTTGAAATAGTCCAAACTGTCATAGTTGCTGGATGTGGAGTCGTAACTGCTGCCACCGTTCGTGGACATCTGCATCAGAAGCTGCACGCCGCTGGAAGCTCCAATTAGGCTTACAAACTCGATCTGGTAGTCGTCATAGTCAGACTGGAACGTCGCGCCCGACTGCCCCGTCGCGTTGCGCGTCGTGAAATCAAGCGATGCCGAACTGCTGGCTGTATGAGACTCCAGTAGTACGAGTGCTCCGGATGATCCTGCGCCGCCGGGAATATCCGCCGCAACTAAGGCGCGGAATGCGGGTGCCGCCGCTGATCCAGTCGTAGGCCCAGCGAACACTGTGTTGGCACTCTGTGTGGCCTTGGTGACTGCCAGCGTTCCCGAGGTGGTGACAGGCGAACCAGCAACGCTGAACTCCGTTGGCATCGTCAGTGCCACACTGGTCACTGAGCCTGCGCCACCTCCTGGAGTAATGCCAGCATCAATCAGATTGCCGCTGGCGTCCCATTTGACGGTGTTGCCACTAACATTAGAGCCTGTGTTTGTGACGACTTTGTTCGTGCTGCCAGTTTTCGAACCGATCTTTACGTCAGCCCCACCCGCGCCAAACACTGGAAGGTCCGCGGTTAATGCGCCGCCTGTGTTTGTGACGCCACCAGGAGGCCCTGTCGGTCCGGCCGGGCCTTGCACGCCCACCGCGCCATTGATGACGACGTAGTAGTTGCTCTGCGCGGTGGCGAAGGTGATGACGACGTCATGCGTGGTCGCGTCGACCGTCCAGCCGGCCTCGATCGCGTTCCGCGGCGAGGCGTTGTCGTAGACCATCACCAGAAGGCCTGCGGTGGCGTATCCATGCGTGGCGCCGGTGATGGTCTTGGTGGTATCCGGGCCGGTAATCAGCGAGGATATATACGCCGGCACGCCGGTTCCATCGGCACCGTCCGCACCGTCGGCACCATCCGCCCCGTCATCACCCTTCTGCGCGAGCAGGTCCCACCAGGCCGGCGAGACGTCCGGACCATTGCCTGTGTTGTCATCTTGCAGGCTGATCCAGCTGGAGCCGAGGTGTGAGACCGAGTCCCCTTTGGCGTATGTTCCGCCGGAGGCCCACGGGCCCATCCACTGGCCCGTGATGGTTGCCGACTCCACCGGCACGCCCCACTTCACAGTGACGGTCGCGATGCCGTCTTTATCGCGCGAGCCGTCCGAGCCGGTGATGTCGAACGTGATCGGCGTACCAATTACCAGAGTCTTGGTGATGATCGAAGTAGAGACCTCCGTCCGCACCGGCGTCGACGCCGGTATCGTCAGCGTGCCCAGCACGAGATCCGCGACGTTCACCTTCACCACCAGGTCTGCTGTAATGGCCTGGCGCAGAACGCCGGTAATAGTGAGGCCTCGCCCGCTGCCCTGCACTGTCAGGTTGGGCGCGCAGTTGTCGCGCACGGTCGTGTCGTTGATGTCGACCGTGCGCCAGTATGCCTGCGTGGCGGCCGGCGTGGATCCGTCGTCTCCACCATCCGCGGCGTCCGCGATCGCAGTCTGCAGTTGCTCGAGCAGAAGCTGCCCGGACCTTGTTACCGTGCCGTCCGGATTGACAATTTTCATCGTCCGCGGAACGACCGGTATCGGCGTCTGCTTTAAATTATTGCGGTTGACGGCCACCGGTTTACAGCAGGTTCACCGCGGGTCCGACGCGCTGTTTGTCGAACGTGACGCCACCGGCCTCGGCCTCGACCACCACGACGGCCCACGACAGGCTGTTGCCCAACTGCTGCGCGTATGTGGGCGAGTCTTTCTCGGCTTTGTGCCACTCCTCGAGCAATTCCTGGTTGTCGATCCAGGCCTTGTCTTGTGCGTCAGCCTGGAGGTATTCGTCGCCGCCGTGCGGGCTGTGGACGGCCCCGGGATTCTGGACCGTGGTATTCCTTTGCGCCGGCAGGATGGTTCCCACCGGAGGTGTTTGATACATGGTGTTTCTCCTTTATGCCGCGTCCGGGCTTAGTGCCAGGTCGCGGTGACCTCGTTCAAATAGGCGTTTGCGAGTTGGACATCGGCGCCGGCCGGCAGGCTCTGAGAGCTCATGTAATGCCAGTTCTGTGTGCGGTCATCGCTGAAGGCCAGGTAGAGCGTGACTCCCTCGTCTTCCGCGTCCTGCATCGTGTCAACCTGCCAGATGCGGTCCCGCCCCTCGCCCAACCGGTTCCAGAACACACGCGCCCGCCCCATCACATCGCAGTCAAGCTCGAAGCGTGCATAAAACCTGCGCATGTTCTCCGTCGTCAGGTGCGGAGCCCGCCGCCGGCGCCAGATGACGTGCCCGTTGTCCGTCTTATAGTCGGTGCTGATGATGTAGATATTGGCGGTCTCCCAGTCTCCCCCGATGTGGACCTCCTGCTCTCCGCTCAGCGAGACCACACAGTGCACCCAAGGGCGGATCCGGTCCCAGTGATCGGCCTCCGTGTTCCACCAGCCTCTCTGGTGCCACCAGCCCGTCGTCGCGTCGTAAACCCACGTGGCGTTGGCCTCCTGGAAGGTGATCACCCAGAATTCGTGGCCCTGATCCATCATCGTGAAGCCCACCGCATCGCGAATGGTGGGATACCTTGCCCAGGCCGCCTCCACCGCGGGAGTTGAGACCGGCACCGGGTTGTAGCCCACCGCATGGTATGCGCGCCGGCCGCCCCTCTTGACGTCCTCTCCGATCCACGCCACTCCGTTGCCCAGCCGGCAGACGCTGTACGGCGCCTGACACCCGAGATGCATCACCGCGCCCGGATCCGGCATGAATGGGTTGTCCGCGTTCCCCACGTCGCGCATTACCTGGGTGCTCTCCAGGCTGCCCATCGTGTAAAGTTCCTGATGGTCCGCGAAGAGTGCCGCGACGTTGTCTGGATAATTCGCCTTCGTGAAAAAGTCGAGTGGGTTCCAGGACGTGCCGTCATTGATGGCCGAGTAGTAGACGGTCTTGGTGCGAGGCGACGGGACCACGAAGAAATAGCCATCCATGAAGGCGCCGTAACTGGCTGTCACCGGCATTGCCTCGACCGTGCCCGTGCCCCCCGTGGCGCCCGCTGTGCCCGCGGCCGGCATGATGATCGCGTCTCCCATCGGGTCGCCATTGATGTCGAAGATCAGGCCGGTGATCGTATAGGTGCCCGGTGTCCAGCCCGTGCCCGACGTGATCACCAGTTCGAGGCCGATCTCCGAAGGCCCGAATGCACGCGTCGGGGAGTGTACGACATACGGCGTTACCAGCTGCAGGTTCGAGAAGGAGATGTTCGTATACTCGATCCCTACGCCGAGCCCGGATCCGGGGACGCCCCAGGCCGCGGCGCCCACCGCGCCACCATCAGAGTTTACGGACAGTACGACCTGCGAAAGGCCCACGCTGAAGCCGGCCCCCTCGGTGATATAGATGGTGCGGCCGATGTCGGAGGCGTCAAAGAACCCCGGTATCGGCTTGGTGAGGGTCTTGCCGGTGGTGTCCGTCGGGTCGACCAGTAAGTCGGTCAGCGAGTCAGAGAACTGGCAGGGCACCGGTCCGTTGCCGCTGTCGCAATATGCCATACCGGCCGAGACAATGAGTAACTGGTTGCCGTTGGCGAAGAACTGCACGGGCCAGTCGTCGTTGCCTATGGTGCCGCCGGCCGGGCCCACTCCGGAGGCGCCGCTGAAGCCCGGCGTGGAGCGATCAATGACGGTGCCCCCGAAGAGAATCTCGTACAGGTGGTCGTCGCCTACGGCGAATAGACGGTTGTCGCCGGCGAACAGCCCGCGGACCGGCGCCAGGGGCAGCGACACGAACGGGGCCAGGCCGGGTGTGCGAATCAGGCTGCAGCGGACGTTCTTGTCCGTCACGCCCGTGCCCATGTCGTTTACCGTTACGCTGTTGCGCTCCGGTATCCAGTTCATGGTCAGCTCGCTGGTGATGTTGGGACTGATCGACGCGTTGAAGGGACCGCAGAAGGCATCGAACCGCATCGGAGGCTCGCTTTAGTCCGGTATCGTCCCCGTCATGTAATTGAAGTCGGCCGATGGACGGGCGAATGTGCCATAGTCAGCGCTTGCGATCCGCGGGGCCTTGAAGTTATTGCTCTGCAGGGCATCCCGCGCCTTGAGGGCGCGCCGCGCCAGCGTCGGCGGGGCCTGCGAGCCCCAGATATCCGCAAGCTCCTCTGCGAGGGTCAGCGTCACCGCGGCGAGGTAGGCCTGCGGCGCAACGAACGGGTCATCCAGGGTCGCGAACTCCTGCAGGACGACATTGGTCTCGAGGGTCACCTGGTTTGCAGTCTGCGGCACCGGCCAGAACCAGAGCCGGCCGGAGGGCACGTCGGGCTCGTAATACAGGTCTGTGGGGATCGTGCTCCCCGTCGCCGGGTTCGACTTCGCGCCCCACCAGTCCTTATCCCTCACTGTGATGGTGAGCGACGTCCCCTCGGGCAAGACCAGTGCCGCGGATAGGATAGCCGTCGGCCGCGGCGTCAGGTCGAGGTCGGGTGCGATGAGCCCGGGCCCTATCAAATGCGGCTGGTGTCCCGCGGCCAGCTGGTAGTCCCCGAACCTCGTCGTCCATGCATAGCAACCCCTGGCAGCCCAGTAATTGACCTGCTGGTTCAGGAAAATGAGACCGTCGGCCAATTCGTTGTCGCTGTTGACGGCCTGCGGGCGCAACAGGATACGCGCTTCGCGAAATGCGATGTACAGGACGTCCCTGCAGATCATGGGAGGGCCACCCATGCGCCGTTTTGCCGGGCATACTTTTTCCCGTCGGACGGCGCGTCCGGGAAGCTCGCCGGTCCAGTCGGGCCTGTGGGCCCGGCAGGCCCCTGCGCCCCAGTCGTCCCCTTCGCGCCGGCAGGCCCTTGCGGTCCCTGAATCCCCTGCGGTCCCTGCGGCCCGGCAGGTCCAGTCTTGCCACTGCTGCTGAATCCCATTAGGTCACCTTCACGCTGATCTTGGTATCGGCATCGGCAATCACGCCGAGGCCGATCCTGCCATCGGTAATCAGACTATTGATTGCCCAGTTCGCCGGCACTTGAAGCGAGTTCTGGTCGGTTACTGTGGGGTCTTTGTCAGAGCGCAGGAAGACTGTCCCCGGGCCGAGATTAATCAGATCAAGCGGGCGATTGATACCGGCCACGCCGACCAGGCGATAGACCGTGCCGGCTGTGATGTTGAGCGTGTTGAAAGGTCCAAGAGTGACGTTTGGCATTTATGTGGTCCTCTGTGCCGGAGGCGAAGTCGGGCCAGGCCCGGTCGGCGGCGGCATCGGAGCGGAGAATATTTCGGCGTTCAACTGCGCGATGACGTCCTTCGCCTGCTGTGCCTCCGCGGCGAGCTCCGCGGTTAGCGGCCGCTGGAACGCGATACAGAGTTCCTTTGCCGCGATCATGACGATGGCTTCGGTGTATCCGGGCGCCAGTTCGACGTTGCCGGTCTGGTTCGGCAACGCGGCAATCGCCTCGAAAGTCCACAGGATTACGGATCCGCCGGTCGGCATCGGGGACACATAGACCTTGCCGGTCGGGAACCCGTTG
>Ga0207676_10002474_pt1 | contig 13173 bp, 10 predicted proteins | sample KBSSwiS72_FD_184307 | JGI IMG/M metagenome (GOLD analysis project Ga0207676, IMG submission 184307) | Switchgrass rhizosphere microbial communities from Kellogg Biological Station, Michigan, USA - KBS Switchgrass S7-2 (SPAdes) (version 2) | ecosystem: Host-associated > Plants > Roots >... | reverse complement strand
GATCCTGACGGCGAGCTCGCCGGAGGGCGCTCGCGACTATCTCGTCCCGAGCCGTGTCCATCCGGGGAAGTTTTACGCGCTCCCGCAGGCGCCGCAGATGTTCAAGCAGCTGATCATGGTCGCGGGCTTCGACCGCTACTTCCAGATCGCGCCCTGCTTCCGGGATGAGGATGCACGCGCCGACCGCTCGCCAGGCGAGTTCTACCAGCTCGACTTCGAGATGAGCTTCGTCACTCAGGATGACGTGTTCAACGCGATCGAGCCCGTTCTGTCCGGCGTTTTCCAGGAGTTCGCGAACGGTCGCACCGTCACTCCGGCGGGCGAATATCCTCGCATCCCGTATAAGGAAGCCTTGCTAAAGTACGGATCGGACAAGCCGGACCTTCGCAATCCGTTGCTGATCAGTGACGTGGGCGATGAGTTCAAGGGCTCGGGGTTTGGCTTGTTCGCCGGACTGGTCGAGAAGGGCGCCGTCGTTCGCGCTATCCCGGCTCCTGGAACTGCAGAAAAGAGCCGCAAGTTCTTCGACGACATGAACGAATGGGCTCGGGACGAAGGCTTCGCCGGCCTCGGCTATGCCACTCGCAAAGGCGGTGAATGGGGCGGCCCGATCGCCAAGAACCATGGCGAAGAGGGCATGAACCGCATCGCCGAGGCGATGGGCCTTGGTCCCGACGACGGCATCTTCTTCGCCGCCGGCAAGGAAGAGGAAGCGGCGAAGCTCGCCGGTGCGGCACGCACTCGCGTTGCCGAACAGCTCGAGCTCATCGAGAAGGGCTCGTTCCGCTTCTGCTGGATCGTCGATTTCCCGATGTTCGAATATAATGATGAGCAGAAGAAGATCGACTTCAGCCACAACCCGTTTTCGATGCCGCAGGGCGAGATGGAAGCGCTGGAGACCAAGGACCCGCTCGAAATCCTCGCCTGGCAGTACGACATCGTGTGCAACGGCGTGGAGCTGAGCTCCGGCGCGATCCGGAACCATCGCCCCGACATCATGTACAAGGCGTTCGAAATCGCCGGCTATACAAAGGAAGAAGTCGACACGAACTTCTCGGGCATGATCAATGCCTTCAAGTTCGGCGCTCCGCCACACGGCGGTTCGGCTCCGGGCATCGACCGTATCGTCATGCTCATCGCCGACGAACCGAACATTCGCGAAGTCATCCTCTTCCCGATGAACCAGAAGGCGGAAGACCTCATGATGAATGCGCCGGCCGCGGTCATGCCGAAGCAGCTCAAGGAGCTATCGATCAAAGTCGTCGCCGAGGATGCACCTGTCTCAATATCGTAATGGCGCCTGCTAATCGATTGTCGCTTCCCGGCAGAGTAGCTAAGCCCCTTGGGTGCCGATCGATTTAACGGAATTTGAACGAGGCGAGCCGTTCGCCGGAGATGCGCAAGCGGAACTGGCTTCGCTGCGCGAACGCCTGGCACGCGCGCAACTGTCGCAGATCGTGCATCGCAAGCGCGCCATCATCCTGTTCGAGGGCTGGACGGGGGCCGGCAAGAGGGCAGTATTGAAGCAACTCGTCGGTGCGCTCGATCCGACTTACGTCACTGTCGTCAAGGTGGCGGGTAGCGCGGACAGCGACGAAGAGCGGCATTGGCTGGCGCGGTTCTGGAGCAACCTCCCGGCCACGAGTGAAACGACGATCTTCTATCGCAGCTGGTACCGGCTCATGGTCGAGCAGCGAATGCTCGGCCATTTCGATGACGATCGCTGGGCGCGAGCGATCGATGAAATTAATGAGTTCGAGGCGCAGCAACGCGACCATGGAACGATGATTGCGAAGCTCTTCTTCCACGTGAGCCCGGAGCGGCAGGCGGCCAATTTGCGGGCGCGCGAGGAGGATCCGTGGCTTCGCCATGTGCGCGATTTCCAACCCATCGTCGGGCCCACTCATCGAGAGCGTGCCAACGACGTGTTGCAGGACCTGTTCGCCAATACCAACACGCGCTGGGCGCCGTGGAATCCGATCGATGCCAATGACGGGACCGCGGCCTGTATCGCGGCGCTGGGCATTATCGCAGGCGCGATGGAGAAGGCGATGCCGTCGGAGCCGCCTCTGGAGGTTGAAGAGAAGGTCGTCAGCCTTCGTCCGCCAAAGCTGACGGAAGCCAGCCGCGCCTAGCCCGGGTAGCTGATCGCCATTACTTCATAGCTCTTTTCGCCGGCAGGCAGGCGAACCACGCGTTCGTCGCCGACCCTCGCGCCAATCAGCGCCCGCGCGAGCGGAGCGCTCCAGCCGATCCGGCCCGCTGAGGCATCTGTCTCATCATCACCGACGATCGTCAGCGTCCGGCGACCGTCGTCTTCGTCTGCCAATTCAACCGTTGCCCCAAAGCGCACCTGGTCACGCTGCTCCTGCTTTGCCGGGTCGACAATCTTCGCCGCCTTCATGATGCGCGCGAGGTGCGCCAACCGTCGGTCTATCTCCCGCAAACGCTTCTTGCCGTAGAGATAGTCGGCATTTTCCGACCGGTCGCCGAGCGACGCTGCCCACGACACGACCTCGACCATCTTCGGCCGCTCGATGCCGAACAGCTCGTCATATTCGGCGCGGACGCGCGCGAATCCTTCAGGCGTGATGAAGCGGGGCTGGTCGGCCATCCCGCCCGACTATCAGGCCGGACGGTCCTTCCCAAGGTAGCGGGAAACATGGACCGCAGTCTGTTGCTCTGAAGTGCCGCGCATCGAATCGTAAACGACCGTATTCTCGATCACGCGTTGAACGTAAGCCTTGGTCTCGACGTAAGGAATCGCCTCGATCCACTTCAGCATGTCGACCTGGCTGCGCGGATCGCCGTAGCGGTTGATCCACTTGTTCACATTGCCGCTGCCGGCGTTGTAGGCCGCGACCGCCAGCGGCACGCTGCCGTTCCAATTGTTGAGCATCCGCTGGAAGTAAGCAGAGCCGATCATGACGTTGTAATTGGGGTCGCTGATGAGGCGGTAGCCGTCGTAACTGACGCCCATCTTCCCGGCCTGCTCGGCCGCGGTGCCGGTCATCAGCTGCATCAAGCCGCGAGCGCCGGCGTGGCTAACCACATAGGGGTCGAATGAGCTTTCCTGCCGCGAAATGCCGTGCGCGAGCGACCAGATCCCGGGCGATACGGTCGAGCCGAGCGTCGGATAGGCCTGGCGTACGTAGAACATCGAGCCCTTCACCCGCGCCATCCGCGCCACCCAGACGGGCAAATCCTGCCGGCCGAGCTGCTGACCCAGTTCGACCGCGAGCGCTCGATCGGTGTCGTTGTCGAGCGATTCAGCGAGCGCCCTCGTGAATTGGGTTCGCTCAGCCACCGACCCGGCTTGCTGGAGCATCCGCACCGCCTGAACGATCCGGTTACTGGCGAAAGCCGAACGCTGGGCAGGTGTCGCAATCGAGGCTGCTACCGACTGCTGCGGCGGTGTTACCGAGCGGCCAAGCCGTTCGAGCGCCAGCTGGCCGTAGAACAGTTCCGGATAAGCAGCGGCGCGCTCGAAATAGCTATTTGCTTCCTGGACATGGCCCGCGGCGAGTGCCGCTCGGCCGGCCCAATAATTGCCTTTCGTCTGGACCTGCAGCGACTTCCCGCCGCGGGCATAATTATAGAACATGGCGACAGCGCTGCCCGGCTGGTTCATCCGATCCAGCGCCACGTTGCCACCAAGCCAGACGAGGCTGGTGTAATTGTCGCGGATCCCAATCGACTGCTGACTGATGTCCGTACCGGCGGGCAGCGCGTCGCTGAGATGCCGGGTGATATTGAACGCCGTGTTCCACTGCCGGTCCTGGGCCGCGTCGTTCGCCAGCGTCAGGAGCATGTCATAGAAGCGCTCCGGGTCGGCGGGTTGGTAAGTAAAGTCGTGCTGACGCGCGACGAGGTCGCGGGCTGCCTGCGGATAATTACGAGCCAAGAGATAACGAGCGCGGTCCATCATCAGGCCGGCGTCCGTCGCCACTTGGCCGATCACCGGCTGGTACAGGCTGTCGGCGTCCGAGGACTGGCGTTGCATCGCGATGCGTGCAGCGAACGCTGCCCGGCGGGTCGGCGTCGTCAGCGAATAATAGCGTGCGGCGTCGTCAGGATTCTTGGCGAACAGCAATGCGTCGACGCGGCGGTCGTGATCGTCGGCCGTGAAACTCGAACCGAAGCGAGCCCAGATTGCCTGTTCGCTGTCAGATCCGAGGTCGGCTTCGCTCCACGCGCTCCTGGCCGCCGCAAGCGCCTCGCCGTTTCGGCCATTGGAGGCATAAGCCTCCGCCAGTCGCGCAAAGCCATTGCCGGTTGTCGGCGGCTTGGTCGCGAAGAAGGCGAGGACCGTCGCTGGGTTCTCGCCGGGACGCATCGCCTTCTCGGCCCAAAGGCGCAGCTTGCTCTCTTCGGGCCAGCCCGGATTGTAGGTCAGGAAGCGTGCGTAATCAGCAAAGGTGTAACCGTTGCTCTGACGAAGCCGGCGCCAGTCCCCGATTGCCGCCGACACGCTATAGCCCGGCGATGCAACCGGATAGGACGATACCGGATACTGAGCGGAAGCGGCCGTCGTGGCGGCAAGAAAGGCAGGGATGGACCAAGCGATGCGCCACATGCTGGACATCCTACGTTCCCCCTCCTTATCTGGCCCTTAACGAACGACCGCGGGGCCAATTAAGTTTCCGCGACGCCAAAGGGACTTAATCATGTTTTTCGGCTCGATACCCGCCCTCGTGACGCCATTTGCGGCGGGACGAGTCGATGAAGCGGTATTCCGTGATTTCGTGGCGTGGCAGATCGAGCAGGGATCGAATGCCTTGGTCCCGTGCGGGACCACAGGTGAAGCAGCAACCCTGTCCAATGAGGAGCATCGCAGAGTCATCGAGATTGCGGTCGACGTGGCCGGGGGCCGGGTTCCCGTTATCGCTGGCTGCGGCTCCAACAACACCGTCCATGCCATCGAGCTGACCAAGTCGGCGAAGGCAGCCGGGGCGGATGCCGCGTTGCATGTGCCGCCCTATTACAACCGGCCCAATCAGGACGGGATTTATGCTCATTTGGCGGCTGTCGCTGACCTCGATTTCCCGATCGTGCTGTACAATGTTCCAGCCCGGACGATCACTGACATAGCGGTCGAGACGATGGCCCGCCTGTCGCAATTGTCGAATGTAGTCGGAGTCAAGGACGCCACGGGCAATCTCGCGCGCGTCTCGGCTCAGCGGCAGGCTTGCGGGGCCGAGTTCGCCCAGATCTCCGGAAACGACGACATGGCGCTCGGCTTCAATGCGATGGGTGGTGTGGGGTGCATTTCGGTCAGCGCCAATGTCGCTCCGAGGCTTTGTTCGGATTTCCAGAACGCGACGAGGGAGGGTCGTTGGGAGGACGCGCTGCACCTTCAAGACAAGCTCTATCCGCTTCACGCGGCACTGTTCAGCGACGCCTCGCCGGCGCCGACAAAATATGCGCTCAGCCGTGTTCGTTCGGGCTTTCCGACAGAGCTTCGACTGCCGCTCGTGGAAGCGTCCGATGCATCAAAACGCGCGGTGGATGCTGCATTGGAGCACGCAGGCCTTATCTAAGTCCAATGGCCAAGCCGCTTCCCCAGCCTTTCGACAAGCAGAAGGTCGTCGCCGAGAACCGGCGCGCGCGCTTCGACTATTTTGTCGAAGACCGGCTGGAGGCTGGCATCGCGCTGACGGGCACGGAGGTGAAAGCCTTGCGTCAGGGCGAGGGCTCCATCGCCGAGAGCTATGCCACGGTCGAAGGCGACGAGGTCTGGCTGATCAACAGCCATGTGCCTGAATATAGCCACGGCAACCGCCTCAACCACGAACCTCGCCGGCCACGTAAACTGTTGCTCAAGGGGCGCGAGATATCCAAGCTGCACGGGGCGGTTGCTCGCCAGGGGCTTACCCTCGTGCCGCTGTCGATTTATTTCAATGGCAGCGGCCGGGCGAAAGTCGAGTTGGCGTTGGCGCGGGGTAAGAAGGTGCACGACAAGCGTGAGACCGTGAAAGAGCGTGACTGGAAGCGCGAGCAGCAGCGCCTGCTGCGGCGGCGCGCATAACAAAATGAAGTGGCTCACCCGTCATATTCCCCGTCGCGAGACGATCCACGAGAACCGCCTGCTGCGGCCATTCGCGAGGCCGCTCAGCAATCCGGCGCTATGGCGAATGACCCGCCGCTCGGTCCCGCGGGCGGTGGCGCTCGGCCTTGGCATCGGGATCGTCATTCCTGTGATGCACACGGTGATCGCTGCGATTCTGGCGATTCCGCTTCGCGCCAATGTCGCAATCACGGCAGCGCTGACCTTGCTGGTCAATCCGTTGACCTACGCGCCGATTTACTACGGCTGCTACCTGGTCGGATCGTGGGAGCTCCATCATGATTCCAGCGTCATCGACCCCCGCGCCGCAGAGCAAGTTTCCGGCGAGCTCGGGCGCATCATGTTCTGGCTGCATCATGCCTCGGGGCCGATTGCCCTTGGAGTTCTGACCGTCGCCCTGGTGACGTCGGCGATCGGCTATGTCGCCTCGTCGGTTGTGTGGCGCTGGTGGCTCGGCAGCAAATGGCGGCAGCGTCGCGCCGCCCGGAAAGCCGCCAAGGCCTGACGTTCGCAGCATCTCTGCTTACGGCCGTCGATTTGACTCTGGCGCACTGCCGTTGCGCTGACGACTGGCTTGGGTCACACACCAATCTGGTTTTCGGAGGGGAATAATGGCTCGAGTTCTGGCGTTTCTGACTGTCACCACGATCCTGGCTGGCTGTGCCGCGCACGAAATAGCGGCGCCGCCTCCACCTCCCGTCGTTGAAGCGGTTCCGGTTCCAGAGGCTCCGCCCGCACCAAAGCCGCAATATGGCGCCTACGGTTTTGACGCCGCAGGAATGGATACGAGCGTGGTTCCTGGGGACAATTTCTATCAATATGCCAATGGCATCTGGGCGAAGAACACCCCGATCCCGGCCGACAAGTCCAACTATGGCATGTTCACCGTGCTCGACGATTTATCGCGCGAGCGCACCCGCAACGTGATCCAGGAGGAGGCAAAGGACCCGAACAGCAAGATCGGCAATGCCTACGCCAGCTTCATGGATGAGGCAGCGATCGAGGCGAAAGGCCTGGCGCCGCTCAATCCGTGGCTCAACCAGGTTCGCGGGCTTAAGACCAAGGCTGGATTGGCCGCGCTTTATGCCGATGCCGACCGGCAAGGAATCGGCACTCCCTTCGTCATGTTCATCGGGCAGGACCGCAAGGCGTCCGATCAATATGCGCTGAACGTCTACCAGGGCGGGCTCGGCATGCCGGACCGTGACTATTATTTGTCGACCGATCCCAAGATTGCGGAGACGCGCGCCAAATATCTTGAGCATTTGACCAACGTCCTGACCCTGGCTGGCGAGAAGAATGCCGCGGCGCGGGCAAAGGCCATTGCCGCGTTCGAAACCCGGATTGCGAAGGTTCACTGGACTCGGGTCGAAAGCCGCGACGCCAACAAGACCTACAATAAATATTCGCTGAACCAGGTTCGCAAGCTCGCGCCCGGCTTCGACTTCGCCTCATTCATCAAGGGTGATGGCGCTAACGTCGAGAACGTCCTGATCTACCAGCCAAGCGCCTTCAAAGGCATCGGCGCGGAGCTCAGCCGGACTCCGTTGGCGGTTATCAAGGACCAGCTCCTGATCCGCTCGATCGACGCCTTTTCGTCCTATCTCCCGAAGCAGTTCGATGCCGAGAATTTCGCTTTCTACGGCACCGTCCTCAACGGGACCCCGCAGCAGGAAGAGCGGTGGAAGCGCGCCGTCGACTTCACCACCGGCGCCTTGGGCGACGACGTCAGCAAGCTCTATGTCGCCAAATATTTCCCGCCTGAAACCAAGGCCGCGGCTGATCGCCTGGTCCATAATCTGATCGCAGCGATGGACCGCCGGATCGATACGCTCGACTGGATGGGCCCGGAGACCAAGGCGAAGGCCCATGCCAAGCTCGCGGCCTTCACTCCGAAGATCGGTTACCCGTCGCAGTGGCGCGATATGAGCGGCCTCGTCGTTGACCGCGGCGACGCGATTGGGAATGCGATGCGGTCGGCTCGCTTCGAGCACGACTACGAGATCGGCAAGCTCGGCGGGCCGATCCGACGCTGGGAATGGGGCATGACGCCCATGACCATCAACGCCTACTCGAACCCGACGATGGTCGAAATCGTCTTCCCCGCCGCGATCCTGCAGCCGCCGTTCTTCGACCCCAATGCCGATGACGCCGTGAACTACGGTGGGATCGGTGCGGTCATCGGTCACGAGATGAGCCACCAGTTCGACGACCAGGGTGCTAAATATGACCTTCACGGCAATCTCGTCGACTGGTGGACTCCGGCCGACGCCAAGAACTTCCAGTCGCGGCTGGACCGGCTGGGCGCCCAATATGACGCTTATGAGCCACTTCCCGGCTTTCACGTGCAGGGCAAGCTGACGATGGGCGAGAATGTCGCCGACCTTGCCGGCCTCACCGTTGCTCACGACGCTTATATTGCGTCGTTGAACGGCGCGGCTCCGCCGGTGATCGAGGGCATGAGCGCCGACCAGCGTTTCTATCTCGGTTGGGCGCAGATCTGGCGGCGGAATTATCGCGAGGCAAACCTTCGCCAGCGCCTGCTGACCGATCCGCACTCGCCATCGGAGCAACGCTCAGCGATCGTCCGCAACATGGACCCATGGTACCCCGCGTTTAACGTCCAGGCGGGTCAGAAGCTGTACCTGCCGCCTGCGGACCGCGTCCGCATCTGGTGATGCTCCAGCAGAACCTGCCGCAGATCAGTTCAAGCCCGCTCGACGGGTGGGGGCGGTGGCTTGCGCCGGCCCTGATCGCCGCGGCCGGACTGTCTGGCGCGCTGGTCTTGTTGCTCGTCGGCCAGATGACGCTCGCCGGCATGGCGGCTGTCATTGCCGTGGGTGCGGCCATCGCAGGCTATTTGCGGGCCGCACAGCCGGCGTCCGTTGCCGAGCCGATCGTCGGCGGACCTGATTTTACGCTCGTTGGGTCAGCGCTTGGAATGTGCGGCGATGCCGCGGCCCTGACTTCGGAGAACGGGTCGCTGCTGATTGCGAACAGCGCTTATCGAGACCGCTTCGGCGGCTCGCCGCCGCCGCTCCAGCTCGGGACCGACGAGGATTCGGAACAAGGCCTTGAAGTCGCCCGGACCATGGCCTGGCGCGATGGTGCGGGATGCGCCGGCCGGATCAAGACCGATCACGGATTCACTGCTGTCGAAGTCGAGAGAGTTGGGATTCGAGGCGACTTGTTGCTTTGGCGCTTTCCCAAGCCTCCCCCGCCCGAACCGACGACTGTCGCGGCGAAGTGGCTTTCCGGCACGACCGGTGAGCGGCTCGGTGCGGCCGGGATCATGGCTGCGTTGGTCGACGAAGAAGGCTCGGTTCTTGCCGCCAATAGGCCGTTCCGCGATCGCGCGCTGGAGGACGGGAGCGATCCTGCTGGCCATCGCTTCGCCGGGATCGTCGATGTCGGCGAGGACGGCAACGTCCGACTGAAGTCCGAGGGCGAGGCCGCGAAGGCGATGCGCCTCGTCCATGTTCCCGTCGATCCGAAGAAGGGCGGCCATTCCGGGACCTTCCTCCTGTTCGAAGGTGGAGATTCAGTGGCGCCTTCCGATGCTGCGCATCTCCAGGCACTACTCGACGTCCTTCCGATCGGCCTTGCTCTGGTCGATCGTGACGGCCGCTTCCTGACGATGAACGAGGCCTTCCGGAATGCGGCAGGTGTCCGGGGCAATACGAACCCCGTCTATCCCGGCGACCTCGTCGTCAAAGAGGATAAGGCGGCCGTCGCCGATGCTGTCCGCCGCAATGCGCGCGGGCCGGCAATGTCGGGCGACCTTGCAATCAGGCTTGCCCGCCAGCCGACCGAACCAGTCGCCTTGACCATAGCGGGCCTCCGCGGCCTCGGCGATGCAGCGGTCCTCCTGCTGCTCAAGGACAATAGCGAAGAAGCGAAACTCAAGCGGCAGGTCGCCCAGGCCACGAAAATGCAGGTCGTCGGCCAGCTTGCCGGCGGCGTCGCGCATGACTTCAACAATATCCTGACCGCGATCATCGGGCACTGCGATCTGATGCTGATGCGGCATACGCCGGGCGACAGCGACTATGACGATATCCAGCAGATCAAGTCGAATTCGAACCGCGCTGCGGGCCTTACTCGACAGCTTCTTGCCTTCTCGCGCCAACAAACCCTGCGCCCGCAGGTGCTCCAGCTTCCCGACGTTGTGTCGGAGGTGTCCCATCTGCTGAAGCGGCTGCTTGGTGAGAATGTCGAGCTTGCGGTGAAGCACGGCCGCGCGCTTGGCCCGATCCGCGCCGATCCCGGGCAGCTCGAGCAGGTCATTATCAACCTCGCGGTCAACGCCCGCGACGCAATGGCTGAGAAGGGCGGGGGCACGCTCACCATCCAGACCTATCCGGTGAAGTCCGACCAGGTCGCGCAACTCGGGTCCGACATCCTGCCGATCGCCGATTATAGCGCATTGTCAGTGACCGACACCGGCACCGGCATTGCTCCTGGGGTCCTCGGCAAGATCTTCGAACCCTTCTTCACGACCAAGGAAGTGGGAAAGGGGACCGGTCTCGGCCTTTCGACCGTCTACGGTATCGTCAAGCAGTCGGGCGGCTTTATTTTCGCCGATTCCAAAGTTGGTGAGGGCACCCGCTTCGTTATCTATTTGCCCGTGCATCGCGAGGACGTGTCAGCAGCCAAAACCCGCAAGTCCGACAAGGCAAAGCAGGACGAGCTCTGGGGCAGCGGCACCGTCTTGCTGGTCGAGGACGAACCTATGGTGCGCTCGGTGGCGGAGCGGGCGCTGACCCGCCACGGCTACACCGTCATTACTGCCGACAATGGTGAGGAAGCGCTGGAGGTCATCGCCAAGGGCGAGGAGATCGACCTGCTTCTGAGCGATGTCGTGATGCCGGGCATGGATGGCCCCGCGATGGTCGCCGAGGCGCGCAAGCAGCGGCCCGAACTCAAAGTCCTGTTCATGTCGGGCTACGCCGAGGAACAGCTCCGCCACTCGCTCGGTGTCGATAACGCCCATTTCCTCCCGAAACCCTTCTCGGTTCAGGACCTCGCCGAGGCCGCGAAGCGCGCGCTCGCCGCGAAATAGCGCTTGCCCTCCGCGACTTGCGGGTTATGCCACGGTCGATGTCTCCGGGGCGTTCCATCCTTATTGTCGAAGACGAACCGCTTATCGCGATGATGCTCGAGGACTTCCTCGAATCGCTCGGTCATCGGGTGGCCGCGACTTGCGATACGGTCGATGGTGCCCTCGACAAGGCGGAGGCCGGCGGGTTCGATCTGGCCATCCTCGACGTCAACCTGAAAGGCGAAAATGTCTGGCCGGTGGCGACCAGGCTGCGCGAAAAGAAGGTCCCGTTCGTCATCGCAACCGGAGGGCACGTTGACCCGCCGCCGCCCGAGTTCAACGATGCGCCGGTGATCGAAAAGCCCTACACCGTGGACCGGGTCACTCCAGCGATCGACGCCGCGCTCGCTGGCTAAGCGAATCTTGCTTGGGCTGCTCTTGGCAGCCGCCTTCCTTTATGGCGCGTCCGTTGTTCTCATGTACTCATCGCAAACCGATTTGATCTTTCCCGTGCATGCGGTCGCCGCACCGGGTCCGCTTCCGCCAGGGGCCGAACGGCTTTCGGTGTCGACGCCGGACGGAGAAAAGCTGGCCGGCATCTACCTTCCCTCCGATCACCCGGATCCGAGCCGGACCTTGATTCTCGGCTTCGGGGGCAACGCCTGGAACGGGCAGGATGTGGCCGAGTATTTGCACGAACTCTATCCGGAGCATGACGTCGTTGCGTTCCACTATCGCGGCTACAGTCCATCGAGCGGTTCGCCCTCGGCGCAGGCCCTGATTGCGGACGCCCCGCTCGTTTACGACGTCGCGGTCGAGCGGGTCAGGCCGACGCGCGTGATTGCCGTTGGCTTCAGCATCGGGACCGGCGTCGCAGCCCAGCTGTCGGCCAAGCGAAAATTGACTGGCCTCATTCTTGTGACACCCTTCGACTCTCTAAAGGCGGTGGCCCAGTCAATGTATCCGTGGCTTCCGGTCGGGCTGGTCTTCAATCAGCAAATCGACGCAGCTGGACCGCTTCGCACGGGAACCGCGCCGGTGGCGATTATCGCTGCCGAACGTGACGAGATCGTCGCCCCGGAACGGACAGACGCCCTGCGCAAGGCGCTGCCGAAGCTGGCCTTCGATCGGACCATCAATGGCGCGGGCCACAATGACATTTATTCACGCTCCCAATTCCATGAAGCGATGCGCCAGGCGCTCGGCGCCATGGGCGGCTGAAATTCGCTGACCTATCTTGGGACACGGTAAGGTTACGGGCGCTGCCAACGCCACTTGCTAGGCGGCAGGGTCCCATCCATATTGTTGAGAACAAAGACGCTATCGCTCATCCGGGAGCGTTAACTCTCCGGCAGAGTTGATTGTGTAATAAAGCGGGCTAGCATGGCCCATTGGATACGGCCGTTAGCGGCCGGTGTATAAGGAACCGAATGACCAAGCTTTCAGGCGGCGACGGCAAGAGCACCCTCTACTGCTCCTTCTGCGGTAAGTCGCAGCACGAGGTCAGGAAGCTGATCGCCGGTCCGACGGTCTTCATCTGCGATGAATGCGTCGAGCTGTGCAACGACATCATCCGCGAGGAATCCAAGTCGGCGCTGGTCAAGACCCGCGACGGCGTCCCGACGCCGGCCGAGATCTGCAAGGTCCTCGACGACTATGTGATTGGCCAGGATCGCGCCAAGCGCGTGCTCTCGGTCGCGGTCCACAACCATTACAAGCGGCTGTCGCACGGTTCGAAGACCGGCAATGAAGTTGAGCTCGCCAAGTCGAACATCCTGCTGATCGGCCCGACGGGCTGCGGCAAGACGCTGCTGGCGCAGACGCTGGCGCGAATCCTCGACGTTCCGTTCACGATGGCGGACGCGACGACCCTCACCGAGGCGGGTTATGTTGGTGAGGATGTCGAAAACATCATCCTGAAGCTGCTCCAGGCTTCCGACTACAATGTCGAGAAGGCGCAGCGGGGGATCGTTTACATCGATGAAATCGATAAAATCAGCCGCAAGTCGGACAATCCCTCGATCACGCGCGACGTGTCGGGCGAGGGCGTCCAGCAGGCGCTCCT
>Ga0207676_10002471_pt1 | contig 13185 bp, 7 predicted proteins | sample KBSSwiS72_FD_184307 | JGI IMG/M metagenome (GOLD analysis project Ga0207676, IMG submission 184307) | Switchgrass rhizosphere microbial communities from Kellogg Biological Station, Michigan, USA - KBS Switchgrass S7-2 (SPAdes) (version 2) | ecosystem: Host-associated > Plants > Roots >... | reverse complement strand
AGACCGGTGACGATAGCTTCGGTGTTGTGAGCGAAGCGCACGCCGTAGATGCCGTCGGTTGATTTGAGCTTGCCGGTTGTGACGAGGTCGGATTTGTTGTAACTGGCGACGACCTTGTTGTTGATTGCACACTCAACCTTGTCGCCCTTCACTGAAATCGCGATCTCCTGTGTGACGGGTTGGCCAACGCCCGCGGCCTTGTTTACCGCCGGATCCTCAGCTCCACGTCCATTCATCTGAAACGGTTCTGGTCCAAAGCCACGCACGATGAACTTACCGTTGCCGTACGCTGCGCAGTAGAGATAACTCTGCTGGTCCGTTCCGAGATCGTTACCGGCGATCATCAACCCGTAAGGATGAGGGTGATTGTTGAGGCTCATGTATTTCGGTTCATTGAACGTCGCTTTGACGGTGTAATCTCCGGACGCTTTGTTTTTCGGATTCCAGTAAGTTACTGCTGGACCAGTGGTGACGCGCAGCGCGTTGCCGTCTTTTGCAAGCTTCGCGCTATTGAGCGTCATGCCGGCATCTGCTTCTTTGGCGTCGATCTTTCCGGTCCAGCCAGGAACAGAGATTCCGCCTCCCTCAACTCCCCTGGAAGCTTCCATCTGCCCGCCTTGAGAGAAATTAACCGCCGGCACCAACAACAGCGCGAACAAAGCGAGAGCTAAAGCAGTAACGAGACGCATCGTGGAATCCTCCTAAACTGAATCTTTTAGCTGCGAACGTGAACCTCCACGGCGCAAGGCTGTGGCATCCAAGCGTTTGTTTTATAGCTTGCGTAGCAGCAAGCGTGAGACTCCACGGGACAAGCTCGTGGCATCTCTTTTTCCGACTTTGTGCAAGGGCCGTGGCAGAAGAGAAAATACTCACGAAACATCCACAAGGCAAGACCAGAATCGAATAGACCAGAATCGAACTTGCGCAACAGAACATTCAGGCGCTGAACCTGCTTCGCAGGTTTCGCGCACAACAGCTTTTGTGTTACTGCTCGCAGGTTTCAGAACAGAGCTATTGTGCGATGCGGAAGGTGCCGATGTTGCTGGCGCGACCGTGGGCCCGGAGCTGTAATGTAACGGTGCCCGGGGGGAAAGTGGTTGGCAGCCTGAATACGACCTGCGTGAGATCGGTGTTGGGGACCGCGCGCACGTCGTCAGGAAACACCGTGATCAGCTGATTATTACTGCCTCTCACGTTAACGTTCACCGCGGAGAAGTTCTCACCGGGATCCAGTTGCAGGTTCCGCGCAAACAGAACCACTCTCGTATTCCGGTCGCCGTCCGGATTCCAGTCATCGATTCTCAGAACGTGGAACGGATCTCTGACGAAGAGATTAGACTCCAACACCGCCGCCTGGCTTATGCCCGGACCCGATTCATCAAGCAGCAACTCCAGCACATCGTCATTGACGATCGTGCCCACCCCCTGGTTATCGGAGATTGAGGCATTCGAGGCATTGGAAAGGTTAAGCACGAAGGATTCATTCGACTCCGCATTCGTGTCGCCGCAGACTTTTACCGGAATCACAGTCGTGAACTGTCCTGGTTGAAATGTAAACGTACCTGATAATGATTCGTAGTCAACTCCTTGATCACCACACGCAGCCCCACCTCTTGCTGTGGCGTTCGCAGTCGCATAATTAACGCTGACCGTTTTGCCGGTGACAGCGGAAAGCGTTAGCGTGAATATCGCTTGTGTCGTGGTGCCAGGACTGCCTTCAATCACAGACGCATTGGTCACGAACAACGACGGAACTGAGCCTCCGTCCAGAATAAATATCACCATAGTGTCTGGTGAACCCAACGACTCAACAGCGGAAGTGCGCAACGTGACCCTGACTGTTTCGCTAGACTCCGGTATGCCGTCATCGGTAATCGGAATCTGGAAAGTCTTGCTTGTTTCGCCGTTGCCGAAGTTCAGCGTACCGGAAGTGGCTGTGTAGTCCTGACCGGCAATAGCGCTGCCATCTTCAGTTGCATAATCGACGGACAGGTTCCCGGCGCTGCCACCCGAGCGTTGAACAGTTATGGTGGCGAGGCCGATATCTTCGATCACTTGAAAATTAGCCAAAGTGAAGTGAACGCTGCCGCCGGCGGCACTCTCGTCGCCGGCCGAAAACTCGGATGTATTCCCGTTCGGATCGGTAGCAGTGGCCGTAATGGCTCGCCCGGCGGGCAGCGCATTTGAGAAAGTGACGCTGATAGTCGCGTCGCCATTGCCGTTGGTGGTTACCTCTGTCGTGTTGAAGAACAGCGCGCCTTCGCCATTTCCCGACGGGTCCAAACCAGCATTCGAATAAAAATCGATCTGAAACTTAGTGCTGGGTGTGGACTTCAAACTTCCCTGAATCGTCGTGCTGCCGCCGCTCGACTGGACCGACGTCAACACCGGGAAGTTCTGGAGCAGGTTTGCACCCGTATCTGTGTCGGTGGTGTCGTTGGAAGTTACACCATCCGCTCCAAGGTCGATGCCGAGGCCGCCGTTTGAAAAAATCGAGTTGCCGTTGATTCGGATACGCGTACTGTCTATGACCGTGATACCCGCACTCCCATTAAATGCAATCTTGTTGGCGGCGCCACTTTGCGTGCCACCGATGGCGCTGTTCAGGGAGTTGGCGATGAAGATGCCGCTGGATACGTTTGCAATCCCTCCCGTGCCGAGGGCATTCAAGCCAATCAGATTTCCCTGAATGGTATGTCCCTGCCCGGAGAGTTGTATGCCCAGTAGATTTCCTGAGATCACGTTTCCCGCGCCAGGTGTTGTTCCCCCTATCAAGTGATTGACGTCGGAAGCAGAAATGCCGATGGTGGAGTTGCTAAGCGCTCGATTGCCAGTAACGTCAGTGCCGATATAGTTGCCCTGCACAGTGGCCGCTGCACCGCTGCCTTGCAACCCCAGCACAACGTTTATAAGCAAACTCCCTGTAATAACATTTCGCGCCCCCGGGACAGTTCCTCCGACCAAAGCATTGGTACCAGCAACAACGCCATTGGCGTTAGGCAACTTGAACATTCCGGTGATATCAGTGCCGATGAGATTGCCCTGCAACCTGCTCCCGCTACCTCTCACCGTAACGCCGGTGCCATCGTTGCCGGAAATGATGTTCCTGGCAGCAGGTGTTAGACCACCGACAAGTATGTCCGAACCGGCGGCATGGATACCGTTCACGTTGCTAATCGCTTTCGTGCCGGTAACATCCGTTCCGATCAAGTTACCTTGAATAATGGTTCGCGTAGCGCTGGTAGAGATTCCTGTTTGATTACCGGAGATCAAATTGCCGGCGCCCGGTGCGGTTCCGCCGATCACATTATCTGTGGACTGCGAACTAGTGATACGTATTCCTTCGCCGCCGCTATCAGCTTTTGCTGTGCCATCAGCATTGGTACCGATGAAGTTGCCTTGAATAGTGTTGCTGGTGCCGAAAATTTCAATGCCGGCAAATCCATTGCCGGAAATAACGTTGCGCGCCGCGGCAGTTGTGCCGCCGATTAGATTGTTTGACGAATTGGAGAGCAGTATTCCGGTGTTGTCGCGGCGCGCGGTTGTACCTGCGGCATCGACGCCGATGTAGTTTGCCTGAATTACGTTACTGTTGCTGTTGTTCAACCAGATACCGTTGCCGCTACTGAAGTTGCCAATCGCCAATCCCTTCACGGTGCTGCCGCCTGCTTTAATAACCAGACCAGAGGCACTGGCGACGAGTGTTCCATCGAGCTCGATGAGTGGCGTGCCTGCGTATCCGGGTTGAGTCGTGCCGTCGATAACGACCGCCTCAGTGATTTCCGGAAGCGCCACCGACAAGCTGATAACCTTCACTCCTGCACCGGGAATGTTGAACGTAATCGTGTCTTTGCCGTCGTTGGCGTTGGCGTTGAGGATTGCGTCGCGCAGAGATCCTGGACCGTGATTGTTATCGTTCGTCACCACGAAACTCTGACGAGAGGCGACGAAGTTAGCTGTTTGTGGAGCGCTCAGGTTGTCGAAAGCTTGGCTTGGTGCAGCGAAAGTGAAACCAGGTCTCGAAGGTGTCACGGTGTAGTTGCCGCCACCGGCGAGCTCAAATGAATAGTTACCGTTGCTATCCGTGGTTCTTAGTCCGGATTGAGATCCGCTAAGAGTAATGGCGACGCCGGCCAATCCAACGCCGTTCTCAGTTACCTGGCCACTGATCGTGAAAAAGGGCGCATTAGTCGCCGTCGCGGTAAAGTCCAAAACCTGATCGCTGTTAAGATTGTTGAAGGTCTGACTCGACGGCGCGATCGTGAAATGCGGTTTCGTCGCACTGACGGTGAAAGTTCCGCCTTCGCGCAAACGTGAGAATTGGTAAGAGCCATCACCTTCGGTGGTTACCGAAGTGATCGATGATCCGTCACTCAAAACCACATCTACTCCGCCGACCGGAGCATTGCTTCCGTCCAGAACGTGACCGCTGATGAGATACGACATCGACAGTTTCGAAATGAATACCTCGTTGCCGCCATGACTGAACGGTTGAAAAGCATTCGGAGTAGTCGGGAAGTCTGAAGCGAACGCCAGACCGGTAACATACGCATTACCAGCCGAATCGACTGCAATCCCAAAACCTTGAGCGCTGAGATTGGGGAAACTTCCCGGATTCATCGTTCCACCGATGAATGTCGAGTAAACCAGTGCGCTGCCCGCAGGGTTGATCTTGGTGACGAACGCATCGTCACCGCTCGGTGGCATTGAGGCAAGGTGCAGGGTTGAAGGCTTTAGCGGATCGATTGCGAGTGCCGACGGAGAAAACGTGTGGAGTCCTCGATTCACGGACTTCCATGTTTGTCCGCCGTCCGTGCTCTTGAGCACTCCCTGGACCGGGTCCCTTGAAAAGGTTTCCGTCAGGTAATAGAGAGTCGATGAGCTTACCGGGTCGACAACGATCCTTCCTGCAATGCCGACGAGAGGTGACACCTGCGACCAATTGTCTCCGCCATCCGTGCTCTTAAATATGAAATTGCTGGTCCCAATGTACAGCAGTCCCGATGTAACCGGGCTGATACTGATCGACCGTGCACCTGGTCTTGTTTGACTCGCGGCAAGATATTGCCAGGTCGTCCCTGAGTTTGTACTTCTGAGAATACCGCCGTTGATCGAAAAGTCCGCGACATAAACTTTCGTGTGGTTGAGCGGATCGACCGCCAACGCAACGGGTTCGAGAAACGAAGGACTGGCAGTTGCCGTCCAGTTATCTGCTCCGTCATCAGTTTTGTAAATCTGAGTACCAAGCAGCCCGGCATATAGCGTCGTTGGTGTTACAGGATCGATATCTAAACTGAGAAGACTATTCCCCGGCAACCCGTTCTTGCGCAGGTTCCAACTGTTTCCTCCGTCAGTAGTCTTGTAAATACCATTGTTGGCGTTGTTGAACTCGTTTGTGGCCACATAAAGTGTGGATGGCGTCAACGGATCGATAACTATTGCACTGAGCCGTCGAGCGTTCAGGCCATTGTTCACAGCCGCCCAGTTTCTGCCGCCATCTGTGCTCTTGAATACACCCTTTCCCGTTCCCGCATAGAGAATCCACGGCTGGATCGGATTCACTACGATATCTATTACGACTGCCTCCCCTAAGCCGTAGTTGTCGTTGCTCCAGTTGGCCGCTTCATCGGTGCTCTTATATATAGGACTCCTGGTGCGCAGCGCGCCCGCGGTGAGCGGAAACTCCCCGGAGCTACTAAACCCTGTAACGTAAGCGTTGCCGGTCGAGTCGACCGCTATGCCGCGCGCACTCGCTGCACCAAGATAAGTCGAGTAGACAAGTCCCGAGCCCTGGCTGTTGAGCTTCGTGACAAAGGCGTTGCCCCCAAAGTTGTTCGCGGTTTGAATCGGATTAAGTGTCGGGAAATTGGACGATTCAGTCGTGCCAGTGACGTACGCGTTGCCGGAGGCGTCCACCGCAATTGCGAAACCGAGATCGTCAACACTGCCACCGAGATAAGTTGAATATGCCAGCGCTCCCGTAGTCGTGAATTTCGTGACGAAGGCGTCGCGAGCGATGCTACTGCCTACCGTGTCTTGAAACGCATTTGCCGTGGGAAAGTCTGAGGAGTTGGTTTGACCAACCACGTAAACGTTGCCCGACGGATCCACCGCGACACCGTTGGCGGCATCACAACTACTGCCGCCCAGGTACGTCGAAAAAACGTAGGACGGCGCGGACGGATCCAACCTGGTGACAAATCCGGTGGCACAACCATGTATGAGACTGGCAGCGGGTTTGATTGCATTTACTGTCGGAAAGTCTGTTGAGAAGGTTGATCCAGCGATGGCGATGTTGCCGTTGCTATCTACGGCGATGCCATTGCCGAAGTCGTCGTTAGTTCCCCCCACCAGAGTCGAAAACAGCAACCCCGAGCCGGACGGATTTAATTTCGTAATGAAAGCGTCCGAGGAACTGACAGTTGTCTTCAGGCCATTGACGATGGGAAAGTCATTCGCCGTTGTGTTTCCCGTCACGTAAGCATTGCCCGACGCGTCCACTGCGATGGATCTTCCCGTCGCGCTGCTGCTGAGATAGGTGGAGTAGACCAGCGTACTACCCGTCGAGTCGAGCTTGCTGACAAATGCGCCGCCTGAATCGTTGGTTGTTTTGAAAGCTCCGGCCGTCGTGGGGAAGGTGCTGCGATCGGTTGAACCAGTGACGTATGCGTTGCCTTGTGAATCAACCGCGATACCTAAAGCGGAATCATTGCCAGCGCTGCCCAGGAAGGTTGAGTACGACAAAACTGGATCGATCACCAGCGGCTTGCCGGAATCAAATGCCTGGACTTTGAACCTGATCTCATTCTTTTTGATTACATACTCGCCCTTTACTTCACGCCGGCTGCCGGTATCAGTCAGTTGATAGATCACGGGCTTGTTCAATCGCACTTCGCCGTGTTTCAAGTTGAGTAATAGACTGCCGGTCTCGTCCAGACTGATCTTGTCCGCGCCTGCGACAGTAAACTTTATAGCTTTCGGATTCGCTCCCGGAGCCACGACAAAGTCGTACTCGAGCTCGCGCTGGTTTCCGTAGTACACGACGTCGATACCGGGATAGACGTCCTTGTAATGGACCTTCCGGTACGTCGGAACATTGCGCTGCCATTTCTCTGGATCGTTGCCGATGAAGTAGTTGACTTTACCAGGCAGCTCGTCCTGGCCTTCGACCTGCGAAGCGGCATTAGCGCCGATCATCTTCAATCGCAGGACTGAACCTTCCCGCACTTTCGTGTCGGCTTGAGGTTTTCGCAGTGAAAGCACCGCTTCGTTGGCGGTAAGAAACAGACGATAGCCGGGACCGTTTGAGAGGAACTTGACCGGCTGTTCGACCTGGCCTCTGTTTGCCTCGAAGCTCAGCGGTAGTCTGCCAAAGCGGTCGGCAACTCTCGCCGTCAACGACGGATCCGTCTTAGGCTTGGCATCGTCGTTGCGGGCAGCAACAAAGATCACCCCAGCGAACGTTATGACCAGACAAACAATTCCAATAACGAGCACAGCACGATTGCTGCGCGTGAAGGGAGGTATGGGGGAATTCATATTTCTATTTAGGAACGATCTCTAACTGGCGAAGGTCTGAGTTTTACCTTCGCATTAATGCGTGGGCCGAAACGTTGTTATTTTCCGTTTAACCTCGAGAGAAGTCAATCTTCATCAGCTTCTATCCGCAAAATCTGCGGCTAAAATAAGTTTGACACCACTCGCGGGCTAAAGTATTTTAAGCACCTCGGAAAAATTGTGATGACAGCCGCGTCTTATCAATTCGTTACTTCAGCTCGTAGCAACGATCAGATGTGTGCTTGTTTGTGTTGTTGTACGCCGGCGAATGAGCGGACTGATGTGTATGTGACATAGATTCAAGCAATCATAAGCATTCACCAGGGCCGCTCCTTTCGAGCGGCCTTTTTTGTGTTTTAAAACCGCCATCAGGCGAGGAGAAAACGATGTCAAGAACTCTGGCAGTCTATTACGAGCATCCTGATTGGTTTCGACCACTCTTTGCGGAACTCGACCGCCGCGCATTTCCCTACGTGAAGCTCGACGCGACGCGGCACGCTTACGATCCGAGCGAGAACAAAAGCCCTTACGCGGTTGTGTTCAATCGCATGAGCCCCTCCGCATACCTGCGTGGTCATGGTCACGGAATCTTCTACACACTCCAATACCTCGATCACCTGGAGAATCTCGGCACCCGAATCATCAACGGTCAGAAAGCCTTCGCGATCGAGATCTCAAAGGCGCGTCAACTCGCTCTTCTCGACTTGCTCGACCTGTCTTACCCAAAAGCGCGCGTGATTAACCATCCGGCGCTGGCAGTCGCTGCTTCGGAAGGTCTCCGCTTTCCGATCGTCGTAAAGGCAAACATCGGCGGTAGCGGCGCCGGCATTGTGCGTTTTGATTCAAGAGACGAACTGCGCGCGGCTGTCGAGGCAGGCAAAGTTAATTTAGGTATCGATCAGACAGCGCTGGTCCAGGAGTTTATCCCGCCACGAGGCGGATACATTACGAGAGTCGAAACACTCGGCGGCAAGTATCTCTACGGGATCAGGGTGTTCACTACGGGCGAAACTTTCAATCTCTGCCCGGCCGACATCTGCCAAACCACGGACGGCGTTGAGCTCGCGCGCGTAGCGTGTCCGGTGGATGCGCCTAAGTCGGGTTTGCGTGTGGAAGGGTTTGAACCACCTCGCGACGTGATCAGATCGGTGGAACGAATCGTCCAGGCAGCGCAGATCGACGTCGGCGGTGTTGAGTACATCGTCGACGACCGCGACGGTTCGTTGCTCTATTACGACATCAATGCGCTTTCGAACTTTGTCGCCGATGCGACACGCGTCGTCGGGTTCGATCCGCACGCGAGATTGGTCGATTTTCTGGAGAAGGAGGTTACGCGATGCGCTACGGTTACTGGCTCCCGGTTTTCGGCGGTTGGTTGAGAAATGTTGAAGACGAAGGAATGGAAGCGAGCTGGAACTACGTCAGTCGCCTGGCTCGACGCAGTGAACAGATCGGTTACGACCTGACGCTGATCGCCGAACTCAACCTCAACGACATCAAGGGCGTCGAAGCTCCTTCACTGGACGCATGGTCCACCGCCGCCGCTCTTGCCGCAGTCACAAACACGCTCGAGTTGATGGTGGCGGTGCGTCCAACCTTTCACCAGCCGGCGCTGCTGGCCAAGCAGGCAGCAAACATCGATCACATCGGCGGTGAAGGAAGACTCTCGCTGAACGTCGTCTCTTCATGGTGGGCTGACGAGGCTCGCAAATACGGAGTCGAGTTTGAACAACATGACGATCGTTATGCGCGCACGCGTGAGTGGCTGGAGATTGTCGAGCGGCTGTGGCAGGAGGATCACTTCTCGTATTCGGGTAAGTACTATCGAGTGGACGACGCAGTTCTGCAACCCAAACCCACGACACGACCACGACCGGCAATTTACGCAGGTGGCGAATCGGAAGCAGCGAAGGAACTGATCGCGCGCTGGTGTGATGCGTACGTCATGCACGGCGACGAGCCTGCACGCGTGCGCGAGAAGGTGCGGGACATGTCGCAGCGGAGAGAGCGGATTGGCCTGCCACCGATGAGGTTTGGTGTGGCGGCGTATGCGATCGTGCGTGACAGTGAGGCTGAGGCGAAGCGTGAGCTCGAACGCGTCACCAACGTCAAACAGCATGCAGCCGGTTACGAGAATTACCAGCAATGGCTCGCGGGAACAAAGCTGGAGCAACGTGTTTCGCTTGAAGACTACAGTGTCTCGAATCGCGGTCTTCGCTCGGGACTGGTGGGCACACCGGAGCAGGTACAGGCGCGTGTGGCTGAGTTTGAAGATGCGGGAGTCGATCTGCTGCTGTTGCAGTGTAGTCCGCAACTGGAAGAGATGGAGCGCTTCGCAGAGACAGTGATTCAGGCAAAGGAACTGGTGCAAGCACAGGCAGTATAGGAAGGACGAATTATGAGTACAGCAATTATTAAAGATTCGGCGCTCGAGTTGTTCGCTAACATTCCGAGATTCCGATTGGTCAATCTCAATACTCCGATCGAACCGCTCAAACGGCTTGGACGAACGATACCCGGCGCGCCTCAACTTTGGATAAAGCGAGACGACCTCACGGGCTATCTCGGTGGAGGCAACAAGTTGCGCAAGCTCGAATACGTGATAGCCAATGCGCTATCGCAAGGAGCTACGACGATCGTTACCACCGGTTCGATCACTTCGAACCTCGCGCGAAACACAGCGCTGATCGCAAAACGTTTAGGACTGAACTGTGAACTTATATTGAGCGGCGGCAATCCGGAATCGGCTCGCGCAAATTGGCGCGTGGCGGAAATGCTCGGCGTGAAGATTCATTCCGTGGCTGCGAGTTACGAAAGACCGGCAAGAATGAAGGAAGTTGCACGCGAGCTGGAGGAGCGTGGCGAGCGCGTCTATCAGATTCCTTTAGGCGCATCGGACGAAGTCGGATCGTTCGGAATGGTGGCGGCGTTCGAGGAGCTTGGCATACAACAACTCGAGCTCGGCAAGCAATTCGATGCGATCGTTTTTGCAACTTCTTCGGGTGGCACCCAGGCAGGGCTCGAAGTGGGAAAGAGATTATTCAACTACCGTAACCTGCGCCTGCTGGGCGTCAGCGCCGACGATCCCGCGGGCTTAATCAAAGAGAATGTGTTGAAGGCAGTTGGACCAATGCTTTCAATGCTGGGCAAAGTAGACGTGCCTGCTGCAGATGAGCTATTCGTCGACGACAACTTCATCGGCGAAGGTTACGCCATATCCACTGAGGAATCTCGCGCAGCCGCTCAACTCTTTGCCGAGACTGAGGGGATACTGTTGGATCCGGTGTACGTCAGCAAAGCAGCCGCAGGCTTGCTAGCCTACTGCCGCGAAGGAAGATTCAAACCGACGGACAAAGTCCTGTTCTGGCACACGGGCGGAGTGCTGACGCTGTTATAGCATCTCAAGCGGGACCTTTCGGTGGGGAGGCGGAAACGCAATGTCCAACTCCTTCACATCGCTGTCACTGAGCTCGATGTCGAGTGCGGCGCGGTTGTCGCGAATGTGCTCTGGCTTGCTTGATTTTGGAATCACTACCAAATCGGGATGCCGAAGCAACCAGGCCAGAGCGATCTGAGCGGGCGTGGCATTGTGTCGTGCGGCGACACTTTTGACACTAGGGTGACCAAACATTCGCTTTTGCTCAGCAGCGTTATTTCCGATCGGAGAATATGCCATCGTCGGAATGCGTCGCTCCCGGCACCAGGGCAGCAGGGCCCACTCGATTCCGCGATACGGGAGGTTGTAGAGCACTTGATTCGTGGCGATCTCATCGCCTCCCGGCAATGCGTACGCCTCCTCCATGTCGTCAACATCAAAATTGCTTACGCCATAGTCACGAATCGATCCTTTGTCTTTCAGAAACTGAAAAGCTTCGAGAGTCTCCGTGAGCGGTACGTCGCCGCGCCAGTGCAATAAGTAAAGATCGATGTACTCAACCTCGAGCCGCCGCAGGCTTCGCTTACACGCCTCGACCGCACCACGCCGTGTCGCATTATGCGGATAGACCTTGCTAACAATGAAGACTTCCGAACGAGGTCGATCTTTAATTGCCTCACCCACGACTTCTTCCGCCCCACCTTCACCATACATCTCGGCTGTGTCGATGAGCGTCATCCCAAGATCTAAACCCAAACAAAGCGCAGCAATCTCCTCCTGCCGTCGTGAACGCTCCTCCCCCATCCTCCACGTCCCCTGCCCCAACACAGGAATCTCGCGTCCCGACGGCAACAACGTTGTTCTTACTTCCATATTTCACCTCGTTGAGGGAATATTAAGCCACAGATGAACGCGGATAACACAGATCAGATCTGATCCGCGTCCATCCGCGTTCATCTGTGGCTCAAATTTTTCGTTCGACGCATCACAAATCAGGAGCACAAAATGAAAACTTTTTACCGTCTAGTAACCGGCATCATCCTTCTCGTCGTAGCGTCGCCGTTGGTTTCATCGCAGCAGAAATCGGAGCCGGCGCACAAGTTGGTCGAGTTTCATATGGCGCTGCTGAAGCACGGGCCAAAATGGACGGCCTCGGAGAACGAGGACACGAAACGTTTGCACCAGCAACACGTCGACTACGTCATTTCGCTACTCGATTCCGGCAAGGCTGTCCTCGCCGGACCGTTCACTGACGATGGTGAGATAGATGGCGTGTTCATCTTTCGTGCGAGCTCCGCCGCGGAAGCGAAAGCCTGGGCCGAAGCTGATCCATCAGTGGCATCGGGCTTCCGCATAGCGGAAATGCATCCGTGGTGGTCTGAAGACATCTTCGCCAAACCAACCAAGCCGATGAAGCTGACGCAAACATTCCTTGCGTTCCTCACGCGCGGTGAAAAGTGGACGCCGGAAAAAACACCCGCAACTGAAGAGATTCAAAAGGGCCACATGGCCAACATCAACCGTCTTGCGGAAATGAAAAAACTAATCGCCGCGGGACCGTTCGGAGACGATGGACGCTTGCGCGGCATCTTCGTATTTCGCGTCGGCTCGTTGGAAGAGGCAAAGACTTTGACCTCGACCGATCCGGCAGTGCAGGCGGGCAGACTCGCGATGGACATTCATCCGTGGATGGTGCCTGAAGGAGTGTTGCCATAAAGTCTATGGAACCACTAGAAGAGATCCTTCAGGAAATCACTTCTTTCGAAACCCAATTGAGTCGCCGTAGCTTTATTGGAGCCGCGTTACTGATTGCGGTTGCAGCAGACGTTTCATTGGGTAAGGATGACAAACGGTTCATCGATGCTGTCGCCGCCACGCTTATTCCCGCCACGGCACTACAAAGCACCGGCATAAATGTGGGCCAAAATATCGATCGACTTCTGCAAAGCGGGAACGCCGATCATCGTAGAAAGGTCACCCGGTTTGTTGCCTGGTCGCAGCGGGCGTCAATTCTGTATGGAGGAGAAAAAGTTGCGCTTAACGCGCGAGGTTCGCGATTCACGCTGGTTCGTAAAATGGGGCGCACACTGTCATCGCTCTGCCTGATCGCGTTCTGGGCAGACGAGCGAGCTCTCACGCTTATCGATGTGCCGGAGGAGAGCGCATGATCAGAAAACTCACAGGGGAACATCGAAGGCACATCTTTTCAGCTCGCGATCTGGACACTTCCGAGAAGTGCCGGCAAGCCACCG
>Ga0207676_10002455_pt1 | contig 13220 bp, 15 predicted proteins | sample KBSSwiS72_FD_184307 | JGI IMG/M metagenome (GOLD analysis project Ga0207676, IMG submission 184307) | Switchgrass rhizosphere microbial communities from Kellogg Biological Station, Michigan, USA - KBS Switchgrass S7-2 (SPAdes) (version 2) | ecosystem: Host-associated > Plants > Roots >... | reverse complement strand
TGCACGAATGGTTGGCTCATTATCCTCAGACACAACAACGATGACATCATCAGTCACAGACAAGAAACCTTCGATGTTCCATGTAAGTGCTGCTCTTTGCGAGAGCGGCATGAGTGCCTTAGGAACGATGCCACCTCTTGGCATCCGAGTACCTCGACCGGCAGCCAAGATGATGAGCGTCGTGTCATTTGTCATTAGGATTACTGTACCACACGTTCTGTTCGTTATCGACCGAAGTCGTCGGAGATTCGGATCACGTCATCGGGGAAATTGGTCTGCACCTCAAAGAGAATGATGGGTCCCACGGTTCGATGAACCATTCCCGGCGTAATGCGAATGGATTGACCCGTCGTGCAGATCCAATTGCCATCACCGTCTTGCACGCCGCCATTGCCAGCAAGGCAAATGATCACCTCTTCTTTGAACTCGTGACGCTGAAGTGATGTGCGTTTGCCTTCAAGCACAGTGATGACTTTGGTGAGGCAATCGTCGAGCATGAATGAAAGCTCACGACCCCACGGCTTTGATTGATTCGTGTCGCCGACTGCGCCGACATCCTCGGCGGCAGCCATCAAAGCACTAACCAACGATGAGCGCATCACGCACCTGCTTCCTGACAAACAGATCAACACCTTCGGTGTATGGCCCATCGATCTGTTGCTTGACGAAGTCGTTGTTGCGAAGGTATCGCAATGCGCATTTGGCGCGCTGCAGCCATGTACCTTCGTGCTCATCGAACCAGCGCGTCCATGCTTCGCTGGTGTATGCATAGTGAAGGATCGTAGACACCGTCGGGCCAGGCAGCGCGAACAGCAACGCATCAATCTCCACTGCGCCAATTTCAGGCGCGAGATTGTACTCATCGATGCAGTCTTGATACTCAGGTCGCTTGCGACTGCCGAGCCAGTCCATGTTGTGAGCTTTCGTCTTCACGCCGTCGCCGCGGTAGATCGTGCTCGACGCATAGAGCTCATCAAGCGGAACTGGAACGCCGATCTGTGAGTCTGCCCACACGAACGAACCGGTAGTGATCACGCCGAATGCGATCGTCTCGGACCCAGCGGCGTCAAGTGCTGTGTCGATCAACTTGTGATTCACGTCCGGTGATGTTGCATGCTCATCGCCGATCTCAAGCAGGCACGTGCTGTTCGATGCATACCGACGCACCAGCTTGTGTAGCGTGTCGGCATCGTTGCCTACCTGACAAACATCGATGTGAAGACGGTCGAACCCAGCCTCGACATCTGCATCAAGAGACTCGATGCCGTCATCGCTCTTGCCACCTTGGCGCGGACCGCCGTGGTCACGCACTGCGAGTGCATTCGGCCAAGCGTGAACAAGATCTGTGAAGCCTTTCTGATCGAGACCGATGTACCCACCACCGATGTCGACCTGCCGCCGTGAGGCGACGATCGTCATGCCAAGTTGCGCAGCCTCTTCGACGACCAACCTACTGACTGCACCGACGCACATCTTCATACGTGATCTCTCCCCCTGTGTAGTGAATGAATGACCAGCCCTTGGGCATGTCGATGAACTTGTCGTTGTCGTCGATGTATGTCGCGACGAGACCTGTTGCGGCATGAAGCCGCTTGAATGTACGCATCTTTGCAGGCGTACGAATGTTGAACACCATCGCATCGAAGTACGCAGTGAACTTGTGAGGCAACCAGAGCGCGGTGTCTGGTGGTGCTGCACTCATGACGATAGTACGTTGCGGTCCATCACAGTCAGCCATGTGCATATGCCATGCAACGCCCATCGGCGGTAACTCGGCGCAATCGCCGATGTGCTTGAGATAGTACGCATTCTTCGTCTCGCGTACAGCATCCATGTAGGTGGTGTCACCTTCGCACTGCTCCACCAACCAATTGCCGCCTTCTTGTGCGAGGATGTCCGCCGGCGGATCAACGCCGGCGGACCTGTAACCCTCGCAGATGAGCTCTTGGGAGTCGACGATGACGCCGTCCCAGTCGAACACCGCAGTGAATGTCATGTCACCACGGCGGCTTCGGGCTGCCGCTCTCGCTGATGCTCGAGTCCGGCGGCTGCGATGCTGGAACCCCTCCGTTCGGAATGGATGCTGCACCTGGTGCGAATTGCGATGGCGTTGCGCCGCCAGCGCTGCCAGGCAGAGGCGCGATGGTGTCGATGCCATCACGGAACTGACCGGAGCCCTTGGGCCACTCACGGTGTGAGATGGTGCCAAGGAACATCTTGCCGACGAACAGCAGTCCAACCTGCTGTGGGTTCGCGCCGTGCTGCGCAAGCACCTGAAGCGGGACGCCGATGGCATTCAGCTTCGCGGCCATCATGCCGAACGCGCCCGGCTTGACATCCGAGTTCGGCGATGGGATGAACACGTTGGCGAACGACGTGCGTCCGGACTCTGGCCCTTCCGCCACCTTGCACTTCAATGAGATGTTCTGACCATTACCGCTATTGGTCGCCTTCATCTCGCCTTTCTCGACGACGAAGACGAACGTCTGTCCGTCGGGCAATGGCTCGAACTTCTCGTTCTCGGCCAACTGCTGGAGTTGCGCCCAGTCCATGTCGGGCATGGTATTCCTTCTCTCTGTTTGGGTTTGTGTTTGGGTCTGTTGCTCGTCACGTCAAGGTGCACACGCTCCTAAGACGTACGATTATATTAGCCGCTGGCTTGTGCGGCTTGTGCAGCAGCAAGTGCGGCTGCTCGCTGCGCCGCAACGTTGGCGACGAGCTGTGAGATGTCTGGGTTGTCCGCGAACCCTTGAATGCCAGGCACGCGACTGCCTGCCTCAAAGAACGGCGATGGCTCGAAGATCATCCGCTGTGTATTGACGCCAGTTGCGAGTTCGACGTATGGCGCGAAGTAGCCAACGACATCAAGCAGGTATGGCGCGATGGTCTTGAGTGCGCCTTGGAGATACGGACCTTGCTTGCCGTCCTTCATCACCATCATGCTGGTAATGCCGATGAACTCGAGTGGCTTCGTCGGATGTTCGAGAAGATCACGGAACTGTCGCATCAGCGCGCCAAGACCACGAAGCAGCTCACCCCAGTCCTGGGTCTGCATCTGATTCGTGCCAGCGATCTTGTCAACGAACTTCGTCTGCAACTCGCTGATGGAATCGATGATCACGCTCCTGAACGGGTGATTCCCACTCGCAAGCCATGAGTAAGCGACACGCATCTGGTCGAACGTGTTGATACGAACACGAACGTAGTCCCATGTCCCATCGTACACTGGTGGCGCGCTGACGAGATCGTAATCCGTCTTCCGACCGTTCCACGGGAGGAATCGCGTTTGACCTTCGATGTCGAGGTACAACATCGGCTTGGGTCCAGTGAGCATGACGGTTGACTTGCCGACCTTGCTTGGCCCGTATACAAGCAAACTGAACGGCGGTGTCGTCAATTCAAGCGCTGCTTGTGATGAGTCCATGTCTGCTTGACCGAGTACAGCTACCTCGGCTGTGGCAGCGTCATTCTTCGTCGGCATGTGGCTTCTCTCCTACTGGATGTGGCTCCGCAACGTGCGGCGCAGTGGCATATCGCTCGAGCGGATCAATTGGCTCGAACTCTTCGATGAGCACGTCCTCGACACGAGACCCATCATTGAACATGTCACAGATGTTGACATATGGACAATCCCACGAACACGACTCCATCGGCGTGGGATACGCGATCTGTGCTGCAGTGGCGATCTTGCCTGGAACGTTGAATGGCTCGACCTTATCACGTAAGGTCATGATGTCTTCAAGTGCGTACGTGAGCCGTGTGATGTAGTTCTCACGCTCTGTGCGATTGAATCGCACCTCAGCACGTGCATAAAACGGTGGCTTCGCCGTGCCAGTGCGTTTCACCTTACGTAGCATCGAGAACATGGCGCCTTCAACATGCAAGGCGTTTGCCTCATCACCGCGCATCTCAAGCGGCAGTGGATTCTCAGTGAGCAAGATCATGTATCCGATCATCTGCTCATTGCGTTGCAAGCCGAACGTGGGATCAAGCAAGCTGCCGACCGTCTTCTTGTCGATGATCCACAGGAAGCGCGTGATACGATTCCGTGCTATGACATCCGCCTTGCCAAGATAGACAATGATCTCACCTGATGGTAGCGTGATCTCCATTGACATCTCACGCTCAGTGTCAAGTACTTCGAACTCTGCGAGACCACCTTCTTCAGCCTCCCAGTCCCAGTAACCTTCAAGCATGATGCGAGCGAGTTCGACCTCTTTCGGATCAAACTGCCATCCACGCTTGAAGTACTTGTGAACGTGTGAAACGATAGCGCGATCACTTAACTTGATCGACTGCGCGTCCGTTGCACCCCAACGTAACGCCTTGAATCGAGCGTCATGCCCGACATGTACAAGCGTACCGATCCATAGCGGACCTTGCCCACCGGCAGCGCCACCGTTGGGTGTAACACGGAGACTATGGGCTAACCACCACTTACGCCTACAACGCTTGAACGTGGCTACCTCAGAGTTTGAAGCGTGTCGGCGAGTGATGGACACCGCTTCCACTTGCACGTCTTCTGTCGTTGTCATCAGTAGTTACTGTACCACAAGTCTCCGTTGTCGTAGGAAATTATGCGATGAAATTCAACAATGACGTGATGAATTACGAAGGCCAAGTGCTCAGCGACGGCGCCCACTCAAGCAATGGCTGAAAGCGTGTGGTTGCGTCTTCGTGCAAACCGATCAATGTCTTGTGCTCATCGCACGCCTTCTTACCATTGCGAAGTAACCAATCAGCTGCATTAGAACAGTGATCGCAGCAAGTGATGATGTATAGCGGGCGACGTTTCACGCTGCATCGTCGTCCGTGGCGACTTCGACGTCTTCACCTTCAGTGTCAGCAATGAGCGCAACGGTTTCATCGCCGCTGAGGACCTTGCGCAGGCGGTCAGCGTCTCGGACGAGATCTTGCAGCTGCGCAACCTTCATGGCGGCGAGCTCTTGCACCCTGAAGTCGACGGTGTTCTCACTGACGACGTCGATGATCAAGATCGACTCATGGATCTCACTGCCAATGCGATGGCAACGGTCTTCCGCCTGGCTGTTCTGGATGGCGCTGAAGTCGCGTTGCAAGAAGACAACCGTGCTCGCGTTCGTAAGCGTGATGCCAGTACCGCCGGCCGCGATCGTGCAAAGCATGACCCGCATTCGCTTCAGGCCTTCATCTGACTGGAAGATGTTGACATTCTTCTTGCGTTCATCAACGCTGATGCTACCGGTGATCATACCGTACGTGTGACCAGCCTTCTCGAGGCGCGTGGCGGCAAGCTCAATGAGCTTACGTGACACTGAGAACACAACAACTTGACCTTCGACCTCATCCAAGATGTCGAGGAGCTCGTCGATCTTGCAGCTTGGATCGGTCATCGTGACTTTGCCATCGACCACAGTGCATGTGGCGGACGCGAACTGCAAGAGACGCGTGAGTTTGGCGAGTGGGTTGACTGCGATGATCTCGCTCTCAGCGAGCTCGACGATCATCTGGTCGCGCATGGCATCGTACTGCTTCTTCTGTGAAGCAGAAAGCGTAACCACGCGACGCACAGGGACCTTCGGCGGAAGATTAGGCAACGCGATCTCTTTGGGCACGCGACGCCAATAGTGTTCGGTCGTGTGGTCGAATTCCTCACGTGTCTCTGGCTTGATGCCAAGAACGTCCATGCCGCCCCACTGCCCAAAGCCAATGAGGCAGTAACGGTCCAACCACTTGCTCTTGCTTGCGAACTCTTCAGGATCGCAGAAGTGCAATGCTGACCACAGATCAGCAGGCGTGTTCGCAATGGGCGTGCCAGTGAGACCTTTCCGCCAGATCACGTCAGGTCCGTGCGCGAGCTTCCACAAGGCACGAGTCTGCTTCGCCAGTGGATTCTTGCCACGGTGCAGCTCGTCCGCCACGACGCCTTTCCAACGGATGGAGTTGAACAGCTGCGGCGCCTTCTCACCTGGAGAGAGGCTGGTGCCGCCATATGGTGCGAGACTGCTGTTCTTGGGCAGCGATTCCCAGTTGACGATCATCACATCGACTTCGCCCTTGGCCACGCGCTCAACACACGCTTTCCTGGTCTTGGCGGAATTGCCAGCGTCTTCGACGCGGACCATCGGTGCCCATGTTGCAAAGTTCTCGAGCCATACCGACTTCACCGAGTTCGGTGCAACGATCAGCAGCGGGTAGAGGTTCACACCTCGGTTCGCAAGGATGCGGACCGCCATGACCACCTGTGCAGTCTTCCCAGTGCCCATCGGGTCGAAGAGGCACGAGCCAGCAGACATCCCTTGCTCAAGGTTCGGGTTCGCAAGGAAGAGTGCGCCACCTGGCTGATATGGCAGCGGCGAGAATGTTTCATTCTTGATCGCCTCGAACTCGGCCTGCATCTCAGGCGTGAACGTCATCACCTCTCGCAATGCGCGTTGCGGCGCAATATATTCAGAGAGGAGACCAGCTGCGTAGTCCTTGATCTTCTCACTCACACGAAGACGATCGCCGATGATGCCTTTCAGCGCCATGCACGATGCCCACTTGGCCTTGATTGTCCAACGATCGAGGTCAGCGTTCCATCGCGTGCCAGGAACGAGCTTGATGAGCTCTTTGTCCATGGGAGACGACTGTATGAGGATTGTGGACCCGTCGTCGGTTATGTCGAGCGTAATCGCCCGCGCGTCGTTTGTCATAGCAATAGCCTATCACACTCTCACACGTATGTAAACAATTCTCAGCGATTATTTAGTGGGCTAAGAGATGTTTCTCGCTTCGTCAATCGTCGCCTGATGCGTGCTTCGCGAGTCTTGGCATATTGTCTGCTTCATCCCATGTATAACATTTCAGCTGCATCGGCTCAGCGTGCTCATTTCGAAGTGCAGCGAGACCGCCACCGCTCTTGATGACAAGCCAATAGATCGCATGCAACATCGCCATCTTTGCGTGGCCTTCACCGCCCTTTACCCACATGTTATACTCACGCGCTTTTGATGGCTTGCCCTCGAACTCCATCGCTTCGCCTGGCTTCTGCATGTAGATCGGAATGCCAAGTCGCCAGCACTCAGCTTGTAGCAAGCCTATAAGCCACAGTGACCATGGCTGCTGCGTCTTCTTACCCGTTTGTGGTGTGATCGTGAACGTCTCACAAACGCACGCTTGACACGTTGGTAGCTTGGCGTATATGAACGACCAGCAACTTCTGACGTCCATCTCGAATGGCTCGAGCGACGTGATCGTGGCCGTCTCCTGATCGTATCCAAGCATGACTAGACCGGTGGCTAAGCCAGGATCAACGAACATGACCTGCATCACTCGAACTCCGGATCGTCGACTGGATCTCCCCAGTCACCGACGAAGTTTCGCAAGTCAGGCATCGCCTGTGATGGATACTTGTCACCCCACCTGTCAAGCAACGTAGCCTCGGCAGTAAGTGGCACGTCGAACCCATCATACGACATGACACGACTGAACTCCATCGCGAGCTCTTCAGCCTCATCAGCGTTAACCTGTGCGATGCACTCGTCGTGAACTGGAACGAGCAGCGAGTCGCCAAAGCCAGCAGCGTCCAGTGCAACGAGTTGCTTCTTGAACACCTCAGCCGCCGTGCCTTGAATGAGGTAGTTCAACGTCGCGTAGTCGCGATCCTTAGGACGATGCTGCCGACCAAAGACCGACTTAAGGAATCCATCAGTCTGCACAAGCATGCCGCACATTGCTTGGAACTCAGGGACGCCTGGGAACTGCTCATCGTACGCGCTGAGGAATTCAGCAGCTGCCTCAATGCTGATGCCACACGTCCAAGCGAACTTCTCAGTGCCAGCGCCGTATACCTTTGCGAAGCCAGCGTTCTTAGCCACTTGCCTGCGTGGATCTTTCTTCTCCATGTATGGATCATTGAACGCGCGACGTGCTGTTGCAAGGTGTAGGTCACCTGACATGATGGCTTCACGCAAGCCAGGATCGCGACAGTACTCATAGAGTACTCGCATCTCCACCTGGTCAAAGTCGCAACTCAACATGCGCATGCCTTCATATGGAATGAATGCGTCACGTACAAGTTTCTTGCGCGGAAGCAGCTGCAGCAGGTTCATCGTCATACGTCCGGTGTATGCGCCAGACTGTCTAATGTTCGGCATGAAGAGGTCACCATTCATGGCCTCACCCGTGCCTTCCATCAAGTTCTTGAAGTAAGTATTCGCGACCTTCACTGTCTGACGAACCTGCAATGCAACACGCGCGAGTTCATGCACTTCGCCGAGTTCAGTCAAGATCTCCTTATCCATCTTCCATGCACCGGCTCCCGTCTTGTGAACGAGTTCAACACCGTCTTCAATGAGACGTTTCGCAAGCTGCGCATTACTTGTGATGTTGTCAACGCCGTACATCTTCTTGGCCCACTCGCGACATTCATCAACGAACACGTGAAGCGCGGCGAACATACGATTCACGTACTCTTGGTCGATGCGGACACCTCGACGCATCATACCTGTCATGACTGGCATGACTGACATCTCAATCTCGTATGACTCACTCGCCATCATGTTCGGAAAGTTCGTCGTGTAGTAATCAAGCAAGCGACGCGTGAGTACAGTGTCAAGCCCACCGTATCCCCAGTATGTTGGGAAGTCTACTGGCACAGTATCCCAACCCCAACCTTGCTCGTCCATGGCACGTTTGAGCGCAAGCTGACCGCCGCTGCTGCCGCGTGCAACGTACTTGTCACTAAGGCTCTTGAGTGCGTGACTCTGTCCTTGATTGACAAGCTGTGAGATCAACATCGTGTCAACGAGATCACCCTTGAACTCGACGCCCTCCATGTGCGACCAGTTCAAGTCGAATGGGAAGTTGTGACCGACCCAACCGTTGCGATGATCACGCATAGCGGCTGTGTTGTGTATCTTCACCGCATCTTCGACAAGACCGCGCCATCGGCGCATGTCGATCGCCCACGCCTCGTTCATATCACCGAACTGCGCGAGACGAACCGCCGCACCTGGCTTCCACCACTGAAGACCAGTTGTCTCAGTGTCGTATGCAAGTATCTCGTCGTCGTGCGCGCCAATCCACCTGATGAAGTCTAGTGCCTCTTGTGCGTCGGCGACGAAGTGAATCTTCGTTGAAGTAGGGTCCCATCGCGCATCTTCATTAACGGCAATGTTACTCATACCATCACGACGTCAAGATCACACGCATTCAAGAACTCACGATACTGGTCGATCGCCTCAGGCGTCCATATCGCACGGCCCTTATCTTCATCAACGGTCTGTGGTGCCACAACACGAATAATACCACTGTTCGCAATGAGCTTGCAACAATCCCAGCACGGCATTCGCGTCACATAGATTGTTGCGCCTTCGAGATCATGCCGTGCTGAGTATGCGATAGCGTTCGCCTCTGCATGGCATGCAACACAATTCCCGTAATCGACGCTGGCGTCGCCTTCGCCGCCGGGCATTGCTCGAGGACAGAACGAGTCGCACTTTGGCTTCTCAGTGTATTGGTCGTGATCACCCATGTTGTGGATGATGGGACGTCTCGCAGGATGGAAGCCCGCCGGCGCACCGTTGTACCCTGTGGCAACGATGCGACCATTTGCGCCAACGACAACGCATGCAACTTGAGATCGAACACAACGTGACTTACGTGATATGTCCTTGGCGACAGCAAGCCAGATAATGTCATCCTCGGTGATCACAGCTTCGACCTCACTGCGAGAATGCGCTCGTGATACCAATCGAACACGTCAAGATCGAAGTCGTATCTGTGCACGAAGTCATCATTCATATCCGCAATGCGAATGTGATCACGGACGACTTTGGTCATTCGCAACCATGATGCGTGCCGTGATGGATCGAGGTGCCATGACTTGGCGAACAACGGACCGAGTGAGAAGTCCTTCTCGGCGGGACGCAGTTGCTTGATCTTGTCGAAGTCGGTCGCGTACATGTGTAGCGACGTGGTGTGATGAAAGTACTTGCCGACGTTCCATCCCATGAATCCGGCGACTGCTTGCTGCAGTTGCGTGAACACGAACATGTCAAGGCTGAGTCCACGCCATACATCATTGGATCGCATGTGCACGTGGCAGTCGAGATACACGCCGCCGACGTCAAAGCGCGTGAGGAACTGTATGCTTGTGGTGCATGGGTAGTCACGAGCATCAGGTACGAGCGCGTCCTGCATCGGATCCCACAGGACGACCTGCGCTTGACGCGTCTGTGGATCTTCGCTGAGGCGGTCGATCATCGTGATCATCTGACCTCGAGCTCGTACGCCATACCCGCCATGAAAGTTGCCGCCGTCCATGAACGACGCCATCTCAGGTGCGGCGGCAACAAGAAGCGCTGGATCGCAGAAGCCGCCGATGAGGCTCAGCGCTTCGACGGCAGCAAGTTGCATTGAGAGCGCACGTCCAGTGTCGACCGGGACAGCGCGTGATGGATCATTGAGGATGATCTGTACGCCTGGGACGTCATGCGTCTGAAGACCGCGCGGTGCTTTGTGATCACCATGATCATGAACGTACGCAACGATGTCGAAGTACGACTCTTGCATTGAATCGATGATGAATTCCATCAGAACATACCGCCTACGAATTCGCCAGTGGCGTCTTCATCGTTAGTGCGGTATGCTTCGATGAATTCGAGAACGCTGTCTTGCGACGAGAGGATGCGGTATTGGCAATTCGCGTGAAGACGATCGCTGATCACCTCAAGGTATCGGCCATACGCAGCCTCTGCCTGTTGGAGCTCAACTTGCCAGTGTATGCCACGGGCCTCGAAACGTTCACGCATTATCTGCGGCGGCGGCATGACATACACGATGATGGTGTTCGGAATCATCGCGTGAAGCGTGCGACTGATTTGTCCGAGCTCGAGATCAGTAGCAAGGCGCGGACGTGGTGGCTTGAGCAATGCCGGATACACCGCCTCACCGATGTGCCAGCGGTCAGCAACCATCAGTCGATTGATGTCCATACCTGCATACTTCACGAGCGGCTCCACCCACTCGCCATATGCAGTATCAGCCGTTGGTGGACCGGCACAGTAATGCGTATGAGGCTTGAGTGCTTTCGCAATCGTACTCTTACCTGCGCCGTTTGGTCCCTCAAGAATGAGGAATGTCATCGTGTCTCCTGTCTTGTGTCTTTGTCTTTATGTGTTACGCGACGCGATGGTTATAGAACGCGTCGTGTATGTCTTCATCGACTATCGCTGCAGCTTCAGCAACAGCTCGATTCGGGATGTTCGGCATGTACGATACGCCGCCCTCGCGCCGGGTCAATCGCTCGATGACGCCAGCAGCACCCTCTACGACGTTGCACCATGGACGATCACACTCACCTCGAATGATGGATCGTCCAACGCCGTGCACGATGTATTTGCCACTATCCGTGCGGTAAATTGAGATCTCGCTCCACCGTGTCTTATTCGGCGTCTGTGACGAGGCAAATGCTAGACGAACTCCCGTGAATGTAACGAGAGTCTCTGCATCAAACAGCTCGTACGTCTGGGTATCCTTCGTCGTTGTCATTAGGCCAAACAATACCACACAATTGTACGGCAGTGCAGCCAGGGTAAAAGTTGCCTACAACGCAGGCGTGATCAAGAACGTGACAGCGACGTTGTAGTCCCTAATCTGACGCAGCGTACCTTGCGGTGTTGCGTCAACACGCGCATGGCCTGCAAACGTGCATGATGCGAGTGAGTTCAAACGTGCCATCACGGTGAATGAACCTGCATGCGTGTAGTCAAACACTTCACCGCTGTCCGCCACGGAGAGACCGGTTTGACCGTATGCCGTAATCGGTCCATACGTTGATGGACCTGCGCTCTGTGGGTTGCCTGTGTTGAAAGGCGTGACGTTGTCTTCGATGAACGTCGTACCGCTGAGCGATACCTCACCACTCACTGAGTAGTTGTCGGTGTTGGCCATTCGAACGCCGGCAGAGAACTCAAAGTTGATGAGAACGTTTGCGATGCTGCAGAATGGGTTCGTCACAACGACAAGCAACTTGTCGACGCCGCCAACATCACGCGGCCCAGAGTTCGTCGTCAACGCACTTGGCGTAAGATCGACCGCGCTGCCGTCAGTATAGTCAGCGCCACCATTTGACGCGTAACGTCGCAGCACTGATCCTTGTGAAGGCACGGTCAGGTGGCCGTCCTTGCACTGCACCTGATTCGTTAGGCAGATGCTGCCGTTGAGATCAGTGCTCAATCCGAGGCATGTCGCCCCATCACAAATTGACGCCACGTGTCATCACTCCTTGTTAGACGGGAACCGGCACGATGACACCGACCGGCGTGCCCTTGATGTTGTTGCTGCTCTTGAACTGTTCAGCACTCTGAAGTGATGGAAAGTTCTTGCACTGTGAGTTGTCGCCGTCGATCTTGACGACACAATCATCAGGATCGCTTGTGCCAGGCTGCAGCAAGCGATAAACGATCTTGTTCTGCCACATCGCATTCTCACGATCAACGTCGCTCATTGACGATGCAGAGCGCGCGCCAAGGCCGACGGCCTTTGCGCCTGAACATCCGCAACCTGCCATGTTACACTTCCTTTCATATACATTGTATCACAAGTACTTATGGCGATATGAGGTTGATGTTGTCTTGCTCAGCGAGTGTAACACTCGTCTCTGAACTACCATCTTGACTCCATGAACCTTTGATCTCTTCGATGCGCATGAACGCCGTCACAGGCGTGCAAGCGTTCTCAAGAGTCACCGGCATGCAGCTGCCTACCTGCATTCGCGATGACTTAACGCCTTCGCACGTGCGCAGACGCAACGCTTGCGCATCGTCAGTGCTAGTGCCTGCAACGAGCTTAGGCAATCCATTCTTTGAGACGTGAGTCTTCGCGCCATCTTGCGCTGTTGAGACACTTGACACGCTATCATCAGCGAACTTACGTTCAACGAGAATACCGTACGTCGGGTCAAGACCACCTGAGTAGCCCACGACACTATCAGTGCCAGTCTTATCGTTATATACCGCGGCACGCGTCGCGTACGTCGTACCATCGAATGCCACTGGCACGTTCGAGTACAAGTCACTTGGGCCGAGCGCCGCGAGCTCTTGCAAGCACAGACTCTTCGCGCACCAGAACGTCAGTTCACGCCCGAACGACGACATGTGCATATATGTCCCGATCATGTCCGACAACTCATCGTCCCACGCAATCGGCGGTCCACTGCTTGAACCAGTGTCCAAACCTGAGCCGCCAGTGTGGTC
>Ga0207676_10002447_pt1 | contig 13231 bp, 26 predicted proteins | sample KBSSwiS72_FD_184307 | JGI IMG/M metagenome (GOLD analysis project Ga0207676, IMG submission 184307) | Switchgrass rhizosphere microbial communities from Kellogg Biological Station, Michigan, USA - KBS Switchgrass S7-2 (SPAdes) (version 2) | ecosystem: Host-associated > Plants > Roots >... | reverse complement strand
TGGCTCGGTGGTGGCCCCGGGCCGGGCAGTGATCTCCACACACACCAGCAATATGACCGGGGCCACCACCGAGCCACCGATGGAGATTGCGTCTCCATAGTGGACAGCGGTCGCTGTCACGTTAGCCGTGACGCTCAGCGCAGCTCCCAACCAGAAGCCGAACCGAGCCCAGCCGCGGGGGTGAAGCCCCTTGGCCTTGTCCTCGCTCATTGCCAGCGTCGCGACGACCAGCATGCCGTCGACCGAAAGCGGCAGGGTGTGGGCCAGCAAGCTGGCCTGGTGCGCGAGCAGAGCCACATCGACCTGATGCGAGTAGCTTGCCAACGCGGCGACACTCGTGACGGTGCCTAACGACAGGACGTAGGCGACACGCCTAGTCCAGTAGGACAGACGCATGGTGGTCTCCCTCCACCGGGCACCCTCGGATGGGGTGCGGGGTGCGAGCGCGCCAGCGAAGGCGACTGGGGAGATTCCTGCTCGCTGGCCGGGGGCGCCTATGGCTGCCTCGCCCGGCCGGGTGTACCGACTTACCGCGTCGGATCCAGTTGTCAACGTGTCGGGCCTCTTGCCCTTTGACTTCTACTATACACGTCAACGTGTGAGGTGCCAAGGTGGATAACGGGACTGGGCTGTCAGATACCTGACACTTTGACGTGAGAGGTTGACGGGCGTACCGTCGGGCCATGGAGACGAAGCTCTACCGCGCCGACTTGGCTGAACTCGCCGGCATCAAGGTGGACTCGCTCAACCGGCTCAGCCTGCCCGAGCGCGACGGCACCGACATCGAGGACGGGAAGGCGCGCCCGTTCTGGTATCTGTCGACGGCGCGGGAATGGCTGGACAATCGTCCCGGCCAGGGCGCGCGTACCGACCTAGTGCGGAGGTGAGGATCCGATGCTGCTGATGCCTTGGTGGACGCCGGCCGTACTGGCGCTGACCTACGTTGCTGCGACGCTGATCCTGCGCCTGATCCCGAAGCCTCCACCGCGGCGGCCGAAGCAGCGCTAGCCCGCGGTCCGACAGCTCCCTGAGATCCAACCACCGCCGGGCTGCGGGCCCATCACCGTCGCCACGGCCGCAGTCAGTGCCCCGTCGCGTTCGTTGCGCGCCTCGTGCCAGCTGCGCCGTCGCCGTGCCTGCTCGAGGAACGCGGACGTCAGGGCGATGATCGCGTCCCAGTCCCGGCCGGGGATGTCGTCCATGGTCAGGCTGGCTTCGGGCCCGTCGTCGGCGTTGAGCCACCGCAGGGCGCCGATGGCGAGATTCATCGAGTTGAGCGGCACGATCAGGGTGGGTGTGGGCTGGGTCATCGCGGCCGCCTCTCGGCTGAATGGCTGGAGCACAGCCGGGACCCCCGCACCCCCCGAGCGGGGGCCCCGCTGCGCTTGCGGCCCTCCGGTCTACCGACGCCACGGCCATCAGGGCGGCGTAGCACCGGCGACATTGGAGGGTTGTGCCTGGGGCTCGGCGGCCCCGAGTCGGTTTGGACCGGAAGCGAGGCGTCCCCCGCCGCCGGCCGGCGGCCCCGACCCCCTCGCTGCCAAGCCAGGAGATCCGGGGAGCCGCCTCATCTAACCTATGTACAGTAGTTGTGGGATGTCAAGGGGTAGCGGGCGGGTTTCTTGCGTACATAGGTTTGGGCGTGATCCAATTTCCCCTAGCTGCCAAGCCAGGAGGAAAGAAGCCCATGGTGAGCAGGAAAGATTTCCTGAGCGTGATACGGGGGATGATCCAGACGGGCGAGTGGCCGCCAGGGCACCGCCTGCCCTCGACTGCGCGACTCGCTGACATGTACGACGTCAGCGAGTCGCTTGTTAATCAGGCCATGGCAACTCTCATCGACTCGGGCGAAATCGTCACTATTCCGGGCGGGGCTCGGTACGTGCCGCCACTGCCGGGCGACGAGAGCAATAAGGGCGCCTGAAGATCCCTCTAAGTTTCCCGACAGTACCTATGTACAGGAGTCATCCGAACGGATGATACTGGCGGGCGTAACGCGCGGTGTAGACATGGCGATAGATAGACGTAGGACGACCCCAGACCCCGGTCGATCTTTTGGCGCCGATACATGGGATCCCGGCGGGCCGCATCGTCGGGCTTCGGGCTCAACGCTGTGTTCACCCTCCCCATTTGGGCACCGATCGGAGCACCCGTGAAACAAAGATCTAATCTGTGGCTCGTCTTCCTCTGTCTCACCGTCGCGGCCGTCGCCGCAACCATCACCGCAACTCTGCTTGAGGTCGACCTCGGCTCCTTCCGAGTCGGGTACCTGCTCATCGGTATCGGCACCTGCACGCTGCTCCTGTTCCTCACCTGCGTTCTCGCGCTACGCGAGCACTCTCGTCGGGCGAAGGCCGCGTTCCAGCGCAAGGAGCGCGAGGCGGCCCGGATCCGGCGGTACGAACAGGAGGTCACGCGCGCCCACCACGAGGCGGCTGCGGCGGAGATGGCGCGCAAGAGGCGCGATGCCAGCCTGGTCAACCGCACCGTCGCTCAGCTGATCGAGCGGGAGCGGATGAACGAGCCGACGTACCAGCTGCCCCCGCCGATCGTCTACACGCGGGCGACAATCGAGGCGGCCCGGGCGGTACCCAGTGGTGCCGCGCGGCGCGCCCAGTTGCTGCGGGCCTGGCTGGACGATACCGGCGAGATTCCTTGGCCGCGCTTGGACGACTACCGGGCGGCTAGGCAAGACCCCATGTAGAGACCCGGGGGTCGGGAGGAGAAGGGGCGGTGCGTTGCTCGCGCACCGCCCCTTCTTTGTGCCCTGCCATGATCATCGGGTAAAGATTGGGTACAACTCAGGGCCGATACTGGCGGTAGACCGTGGTAGGCGGTGGTAGCCGTTTCGGCAGGTCAGAGGACCCTAGCGGACATCGCCGCAGGTCATCGAAGTGCCGTAGATACTTCAACGCCAAATAACGATAACGCCCCGCCCGGGTCCTCTGACCTGCGGCGGGGCGTTCTTCATGATCGGCGGGTAAAGCTACGGTACAGATCGCAAACGATCATGCTTCGCGGCGAGCATGTCGTCGATCGCCTGCCGCGTACGGTCCTCGTCGTCCGGCCACAAGTGGGAGTAGACGTTCAGCGTCATGGCCGCGTTGCTGTGCCCGAGCCGTTCGCTGACCACCTTCACCGACAGCCCCGCCCGGATCAGCGCACTCGCATAGAAGTGCCGCAGGTCGTGCATCCCGACGTCCGGTAGCCCGGCCTCGCGCCGGGCCGTGTCCCATGGCGCCTTCATCCGGTGGCGATGCAGCGGCTCGCCGGCCGCGGTCCGGAACACGAACCCGTCGCTAGGGTAGACCGCCAGGTGGGCCGCCAGCGCGTCAATCACCGTGGCCCCTACTGGGATGGACCGGTACGCCGCCCGGTTCTTCAGTGGGCCTACGCCGGACGGTTGCACCTGCCGCTCGACGCGCACCACGCGGCGCAGGAAGTCGACGTCGCGCACCTGAAGTCCGAATAGCTCACCCTGCCGCATCCCGGTGCCTGCGGCCACGATGCCCAGCGCCCGGTAGCGGGGCGGCAGGGTGGCGATCAGCGACTCCACAGCCTCCACTGCCAGCGGCACGACCTTCGCCCGCATCACGGCGGGCAGCTTGATCCCGTCCGTCGGGTCGCGGACGATCAGCCGGTCCTGCACCGCCGCGGCGAACACGGCGGACACGGTGGCCATCAACGTGCGCACCGAGCCCGGCGCGAGGCTGAGCTCGGCCACGAACGCCTGCACCTCACTGGGCCGCACCGCCGCAATCGGCCGCCCACCGAGCGCCGGATACAGGTGACGTTCCAGCCGACTCTTCGCCCCGCTGGCGGTGTTAGGCCGGTGCGGCTGCATCGCCCGCCACTGCTCGGCGTAGTCCCGCACCGTCAGCCGGTTCGCCTCGACGTACTCGCCGCGCGCCACATCGGAGCGCACCTTGACGTCGAAGCGTTCCGCGTCGCCCTTCAGGTCGAACGCCCGGGTCTGGTCCCGCCCGTTCGGGTCGGTGTAGCGCACACGCCACCGCTTGCCCCGCCCATGGCGGCTGCTGGGTATCCGCTGGCCGCCGTCGTCCTTCCTGGACAGATACCAGAGGTCGTCGACGGCCATCAGCGGTTGCCTCTCTGGGCGCTGGCCCGGATCGCCGCCACCTCGGCGAACAGATCATCGAACAGGTCGACGTCCTCCTCGAGCATGCGGATCAGGCGTTGCTTCTGCCGCTCGTTCAGCGGGCTGTTCGGGCCGAGGCGGGTAAGGATGTCGCGGACGACGGGCGGCAGCGGCGGCGGTGGCGCTACGGTCTGGCCGAGCTCGGCAGCAGTGGCGAGCCCGGCCTGGACCATCATGTCTCCAAGGCGGACCTTCAGAACCGGGGCGACGGCGCGCAGGTTGGGGATCGTTGGCAGCTTCTCTCCTTTGATCCATCGGCCGATGGTCGTGTCGGTGATGCCAGTTGCGCGAGCCAGCGCGGCGGGGGTGTTGTAGCCGGTGCGCTCCATGAGCAGTTCGAGGTAGACCCCGAATGGGGTTGTCGCTGCTGCTTTGTTCACGGCTGGCACGCTAGCGGTGCCCCGGTAGACCGGCCTAACCTCGCTGAGCAGGGATACTGCATGCATGCAATAGTTCTTAGTCTATTGCGTGCGTGCAGGCAAGTAGTTGTCGGCATGTCGCAACGAAAGAGTGCCCGCAATCCTGCACGCGCGCCGAGAAATCTGATACGGTCTCGGCATGCACGCAGGCAGCACGCAGTCCACGCCGAAGCTCCGCTTCAAGGTTGAACGCGCCGACGAGATCGCCGCAAAGCACAACTTGGAGAGCATCAAGGACAAGGCGGCGTTCTTCGGAGCGACCGAGACAACCTACTCACGCGTGGCGCGCGGCCTGATCGTTCCCGGCGAGGTATTCATCGCCGCCGTGCTTTCGTCCCGGCCTTTCGACCCGGACATCACCTTCGACGCGCTGTTCGAGGTCGTGGACGAGGTGGCCGCATGACCGACCGTCGCCCGCTGGCCACCCCGGAAGAGGTCTCCACCTACCTCGGCGTGCCGATCCAGACCCTGTACAACTGGCGCGCCAAGCGCACCGGCCCGCGCGCCTCAAAGGTCGGCGTGCACCTGCGCTACCGCTGGGCCGACGTGGAGAAGTGGCTCGACGAGCGGGCGGAGGCGGCCGCGTGACCACCACCAACACCGCGCTCGCCCATGCCTCCCCGGGCTTGAGCGCGGCGCCTCGGCCCACCCCCACGGGCTGAGGGGGGCTGCGGCCCTTCCTGGCTGGTTGGCCGCAGCCCCGCAAACGTGCAAGGCCCCGCAAGACAAGTCCACAAAAAAGCCAGCCACCCGCAACAGGTTCGCTGCCGCGCGGGTGGCCAGACAAGGGGAGTATCCCATGGGCACCAGAGGATTCGTCGGCTTCGTAGTCGACGGCAACGAGAAGATCGCTTACAACCACTTCGACTCTTACCCCGGCGGCCTCGGTACGGACGTGCTCGGCTGGCTGCGAAAGACACACCTCGGAGGAGCGCGCCGCCTCGCGGGTGAACTGCGGGTCGTTGGCGAGAACGACGAGCCGACCGAAGAAGACGTCGAGCGCCTCGCGGGCTATACCAACCGCAACGTGGGCGGCCCGTCGGAGCGCCCCACGTGGTACCAACTCCTTCGCGAAACGCAGGGCAATCCGGCCGCCATGCTCGATGCCGGCGTGATCGAGGACGCATCCAACTTCCCTGCCGACTCACTGTTCGCCGAATGGGGCTACGTCGTCGACTTCGACGCCAACGTGTTCGAGGTCTACCGGGGCTTCCAGCAGGCGCCGCACGTAGGCGGGCGCTTCTCCGATCGCAAGAGTGGCGACCGCGACACCGGCTATTACCCCGTGCGGCTCGTCATCTCGTGGCCGCTATCGGACCTGCCCGACGAGGCGACCTTCCTTGCCGTTGTGGATCCGGACGAGGACGAGTCATGACCGACACCCTGCCCGCGCCGCCGTACCCCATGGACCTCATCGCCGAACTCACCCCGTACACGCTAACTAACGACGAAGCCCAAGCCGCACGCACCGCGTTCAACTGGGCGCTGCGAACCCGGTTCACCGATATGCACGCCGCCATCTGTGACCTGCCCGCCCCGGCGCTGCGCGACGTGCTGCTCGCCGTCGACGTGCTCGGGTCGACGCTGCGGTTCGAGCTGGCCGGGCGTGAGTTCGACCGGACGGCGGCGACGCCATGAGGCTCGTCGTCATCAACCGCCTGGGTACTGTGCACCGCCAGTTCGCCAACGGCGCCACGTGCATCAGCGTCGAGCGCGCCCAGAAGACCAGGGAAGTCACGCCGTTGCAGTGCCTCGTCTTCGGACTCGCGTGCTGCGCGCAGTGCTTCCCCAGCAACGACGAATACCTGCGAGTGGTCCACGGACCGTCAAGGGGGCGGGTGTCGGTATGAGCGGACCACTGGACGCTAACCATCCGGCGATGCAAGCCATCGGCGAGGCCATCGCGATCGCCGAGCAATACGGCCAGGAGGACGGCGACCACCACAAGGCGTGGGTCATCGACCAGATGGTCCGCGCGCTCACCGGTATCGACTACGACGACTGGCGCGCGGCTTACTGCGATGGCGACGACGGTCCGGAGACGTACGAGTGGAACGAGGGGATCGCACCATGACCTCCTACGCGTTCGGCGCCATCACCGTCCTCGCCATGTGGGGCTGGGGCCCGCGCCTGCACGCCTACGCCGACCAACTCCACCGCCGCTGGGCCCGGCGCACCAAGGAACGCGGACTGCCGCTGTGGGACGCGCACACCGAGAACTGGCTGCAGATCAGCGAGCGGCGGATGGCGGCCGCCGCGTGGCACGGGGAGACCACCCGCGAGTTCCACGCCATGACCGAGCCGCTGGTGCGGCACCTGGCGTACGACGAGAGCGACGAGACATGACCGAAGAGGTAGTGATCGGCGACGTGGTGCTGACCCGCGTAGAACCGAAGGTCATCGTCAACGAGCACCCGGACTACACCCACGTCAGTCTCGCGGCGATCCAAGCATCCGACCCCCGCCTACTGTTCATCTCCGGTGCTCGCCTGTACCTCGGCAACAACGCGGACGAGGTCGAGGTCATCTACGAGGTAACCGGGTGGGACGACGAGGCCTGGGCGTTGACCGCAAGGCGGGTGCAGCCATGACCGACCTCATGGCCGGCGAGATCGTCGCCGCATTGCTGCTCCTCATCGGCGTCATCACCCTGATCGCCCTGCAGGGCAAGGACAACCCCGGGCCCGACGTCGGGGTGGACATCGTCGACTGCGGGATGGTCGCCGACGTGGACGAGGACATCCAGCAGCCCCGGGTCGAGGTCATCGACGACGCACTGCGGCAGGTCGGGGCCGACAACCGGGGGGCACAGGACTGGCTACTCGATCGCCGGCTGGCCGAGATGCAGAGGCGGGCGGCGTCGTGAGGATCCTCGACCTGTTCTGCGGCGCCGGGGGCGCTGGCATGGGATATGCCCGCGCCGGGTTCGAGGTCGTCGGCGTGGACATCAACCCGCAGCCGAGGTACCCGTTCGAGTTCGTCCGGGGCGATGCGCTGGTCTTCCTCGCCAGCCCGTTCGTCGACCTGTCCAAGTTCGACGCCATCCACGCGTCGCCGCCATGCCAGGCCTACGCCAACGTGACCGCATGGCGCGGCGACCAGTCGGACCACCCGGACCTCATCGACGCCACCCGGGACCTGCTCAACGCCACCGGCCTGCCGTGGGTGATAGAGAACGTCCCCGAGGCGCCGCTGCGTCCGGACCTTCTGCTGTGCGGCTCGCACTTCGGACTGAGGATCAAACGGCACCGCATCTTCGAGTCATCACCGCGGATCTTCTCCCTCATCCCGACCTGCCGGCACCGCGACATCCTGCCGTTCATGCACAAGGGCGAGCGGGCCTTCGCCGATGCCATGCACTGCGACTGGATGACCAACCGTGAGGCACGGCAGGCGATCCCGCCGGCCTACACCGCCTTCATAGGCGAATTCCTGGCCCAGCACATCCGGACGGCGGTGGCCTCGTGATCCGCCTGATGATGCCCGACCCGACGCCAGATCCGCAGGTGCCGGAGCTGGCCCCGTGCCCGCGCTGCGACGGCGAAGGTGGCTTCTGGGTCGACGAAGAGCACGGGCCCACGTACCACTTCCCATGCCCGCAGTGTCGGTGCGAGGTCTGCGGGGACACCACCGAGACGGCGCCGCTGTGCAAAGCATGCGACGAAAGGCAGAGTCGTGACTGAGAACCTCGCGTCGGCGCTGGCCGCATTCCAGCTGGAACTGCCGACGATTGCCAAGGACAACATGGCGAAGGTGGAGGGTAAGGAGGGTCGGCAGGGCTACACCTACCGCTATGCGGACCTGGCCGAGATCTCGTCCGTCGTGCTGCCGTTACTGGCGAAACATGGACTGTCGTTCGCGTCCAAGCCGACGATCGACGAGTCCAACCGATTCGTTCTCGAGTACGCGCTGCGTCATGTGTCGGGTGAGGCCGACACCGGCCGGTATCTGTTGCCTAACGCCGCGCCGCAGCAGGTCGGCTCTGCGATCACCTACGCCCGTCGGTACGTGCTGTGCGCGATCACTGGGGTCGCTCCGGGCGGCGACGACGACGACGGGAAAGCCGCGACGGACAACTACCAGCGCGACCAGTACGAACCGGTGCGGTCCTGGGATCCGCACGACCAGGCGTCATTATTCGGCGACTGGCAATCCGAGATCAGTCAGGTTTGGTCGCTCGACCAGCTCACCGACGTACTTCGTCGAGTGCAACGCAGCAAGGATCTGAGTCCGGCGAGCAAGGACAAGGTCGTGAAGCTGTGCGTCGAGCGGCGGGTTGAACTCGAGCAGGGTGGACCGGTGCCGGCATGATCGAGGACTCGCCCCGCCGCTGCCCGCGCTGCCACAAGCGCATGTTCCTCGAACTCGACGCCGAGTTCATCGGTACCCGCCTGCGCATGGAGCACCACTGCTGGTCTTGTGACTGGCGCGAGATCGAGTACCAGCGGCCGAAGGGCGGCACCGGCACGACGTTGGCGGACTCGTTGGCGAGGTTGCGCAATGCCTAGCGGCCCCGACAACAGCACCGTCGCCGCGGTACTCGAACGCGCCGGCTACAGATGCGAGGCCTGCGGGAAGCTCGTCGGCGACCAGCGCGGCACGGACTACTCGATCCACCACCGCCGGGCCCGGGGCATGGGCGGCACCCGGTGGTTCGGGTGCAACCTGCCGTCAAACCTGCTGGTGCTGTGCGGATCTGGGACAACGGGCTGCCACGGGTATGTCGAGGCGCACCGCTTCCACGCCGCCAACGCCGGCTGGCTGGTGTCCCGGTACAAGGATCCGGCCGATACGCCGGTGGAAGTGCAGGGCAGGATCGTGCGGCTCACCAACCAGTGCACGTATGCGGAGGTGCTCAGTGCGTGAGCCGTACTACGCCGACGACCAGCTGACCCTGCACCATGGCGACGCCCTGGCCGTGCTCCGCACCATGGCCGACGAGTCCGTCCACTGCGTCGTGACCAGCCCGCCGTACTACGGGCTGCGCGACTACGGCGAGCCCGGGCAGTACGGGTTGGAGCCGTCGCCGGCCGCGTACGTGGAGACCATGCGCGCGGTGTTGGCCGAGGTGCGCCGGGTGCTGGCCGCGGACGGGACGCTGTGGCTCAACCTTGGCGACTGCTACGCCAGCAACGGCGGCGCCAACCGCAATGCCGACTTCAATGAGCGCTGGCACGGGGAAGGACAGAGCGGGCAGCGAAAGCAAGAGCGAGGCAGGCCCGAAGCCGTTGACCCAGAAACGTGGGGCAAGTGGAAGAAGGATTGGGGCCGCGCTCCGAAAAACCTTCTCGGCATCCCGTGGCGGGTCGCGTTCGCACTCCAAGACGACGGGTGGATCCTGCGCAACGCCGTCGTGTGGGACAAACCCAACGCGATGCCCGAATCGGTCACCGACCGGCTGTCGACCACGTACGAGCTGGTGTTCATGTTCGCCCGGTCGCCGCGGTACTGGTTCGACCTCGACGCGGTGCGGGAGCCGCACAGCGAAAACAAGCCATGGGGGAGGTTCACCGGGACCAAGCCGGGGCAAGCCATCGGCGCGCTGCGTGGGCACCCGCCGGAGTGGCGCCAGACGGGGCTGGTAACCCACCGCGAGCATGAAGCTGGGCGCAACCCCGGCGACGTCTGGACCATCCCCACCCAACCATTCCCCGCCGCGCACTTCGCCGTCATGGCGCCCGAGCTCGCCCGTAGGTGCATCGTCGCCGGCTGCCGTCCAGGTGGGACCGTGCTCGACCCGTTCTGCGGGTCCGGCACCACTGGCATGGTCGCGCTCAAACACGGGCGCCGCTTCGTCGGCATCGACCTGAACGCCACGTACCTCGACCTGGCGCTGCGGACGCGGCTCAACCAGGGCGCGCTCATCGAGGAGGTCGCCAGTGCCTAGATCCGCCTACGGCCTCGAGTTGGTCCGCGATGAGGACTGGCAGGCGAGTGCAGCGTGCACACCCGACACGGCCGAGCTGTTCTGGCCCGCCTACACCTACCGGCAGCCGCAGCGGATCACGTCCGATATCAAGACGGCGCTGCGGATCTGCCACACGTGTCCGGTGAAGGCCGAGTGCTACCAGCACGCGGTGGAGCACCCGGAACCGTATCCGCGCGTGGCTGGCGGGCGGTTGTGGATGGGACGGGAGGGCGTGCGGTGAACGTTGACCGCCTCGCCGAGATCGCAGTCGAGTTCGTCATGCGCCTGCGTACCGAGGACGCCGAGGCCAACGGCCGCTGGCTCGACGAGCAGTTGCCCTCGCCGGAGGACTGGCGCCGGATGCTGTTCGTCCTCGGCGCAGCTGTTCCGTGCGGCAAGACGGAGCCGGACTGGCTGCGCCTTACCGAGTGGACACTCGGCGACCCGAACTACGTGGACGAGATCGCGGTGGAGCGGGCCTGCAAGGGCGAGCCGATCCACCTGACCAGAGCCGAGCGGCGGGCGGCCATGGACAAACTGGTGCGCCGCGGTATGCCCGCCCGACAGATCGCCGCCATGTTCGGCGTCTCCGACCGCACTGTGCGGCGTGTCGGCGACGCGCAGGGCCGAGTTCAGTCACACCCGCACGAAGGGTTGGCTTCATGACCCGACTTCCTCCGGCTCGACCGACGACGGCGCAACGCAAACCGCGGGCGCCGAAGATGGTGCCCACCCACGTGATGATCAATGCGGGACAGAAGGACTACGCCGGGGTGCCGATCTGCAACGAGTGCGGACACCTTCAGACGCACCGGATCCATGACCTGAACGTGGCGGACGAGGTGCTCGAGGTAGACCGACGGATTGTGGGGGAGGGAACCTGATGCCACTTCCCTGGGTGCGGCTGGACACGACGATGCCGGGCAACGCGAAGGTGCTCCACCTCATCGAAAGCCATAAGGAAGGCCGGGCCGCCGCGTTCGTGTGGGTGTGCTCGATCGCGTACGCCGGCGAGCAGGGCACCGACGGGTTCATCAGTCGGTCGGCGCTGGCACGGTGCAACGGCACAGCCCTGCACGCCCGGCTGTTGGTCGAGCATCAGTTCTGGAAGGACGAGGGCATCGGGTGGACGATCCACGACTTCAACGAGTACCAGATGTCGACCGACGAGACCCGCAAGCGTTCCGAGCGGGCGCGGAACGCGGCCTTCAAACGATGGGGCAAGGAGATGCCGACGTGATGCCGGACGCTATGCAAAATGCATTGCCCGACGCAGGTGCCGAACGCATAGCGGATCGCACATGCCCGACGCATAGCAAAATGCTATGCACGAACGTACGAACGTACGGACGTACGTACGGGGTAGTACTTTCCGTAGCTAAAGATCGACTTTCGTACCGCACACGCGCATACGACGATCTTGGAATTTTGGCTGGTCGGGCCGTGCTCGCTCCGCTCGCCGGCGGTGCCGCATGAAGCCCTTCTACGTCGACGAGGCGGTCACGCTGTACCACGGCGACGCGCTCGCCGTGCTGGCCGAACTCGACACGGCATCCGTCGACGCGGTGTGCACCGACCCGCCGTACGGGCTCGGCTTCATGGGCCAACAGTGGGACCAGCCCGGCCAATACGGCAGCACGCGCCGCCGGGAACGGAATCGGCCGCTGTCGGCCGGAACTGTCGGACGGGACCACCGCACCACGAGCGAGCGTTCCGCATCCATGCACGCCGGCGACTACGACCTCTCGCTAACCGCCATGCGTTCGTTCCAGGGCTGGTGCGAATCGTGGGCGGCTGAGTGCCTGCGCGTACTCAAACCCGGCGGGCACCTGCTCGCGTTCGGCGGCACCCGCACCTGGCACCGGTTGGCGTGCGCGGTCGAGGATGCCGGTTTCGAAATCCGCGACACGATCTCGTGGCTGTACGGGTCGGGGTTTCCGAAGTCGCTCGACGTGAGCAAGGCCATCGACAAGGCAGCCGGGGCGCAGCGCGAGGTGATCGGCGAGAAGCTGTCGCCCGACGGCGTTCCATACTCAGCACTGCACGGTCCGCGCAGTGGCAGACGAGCCGGCGCGATGGGCGAGGCGGTAGCGGTCTCACGTACGACCGAGTTGCTCACCGCACCCGCCACCGACGACGCGCGCCGCTGGTCCGGTTGGGGCACCGCACTCAAGCCCGCGCACGAACCCATCGTCGCCCGGCTCGCGAAGCCGCTGCAGCCCGTCCTGGATCCCGCATGAACCCCACCGACCCGAACTCGCCCCGCATCGACCGCCGCACCATGGCCGTCGTCCACCTGATCGGAGCTGCCGCATGACTCGCCCTAATACCCCGCCATATCCGCCCGGCGACCCGCGACCATGGCCTCCACCTCCACCTCCGCCGCCTACTCCGTCGCCAAGCGCCAACGACCTAAGGATCACGCCCTGGCTCACGTCCACCGCGAACCGCTGCCACTGGACCGAGAGGCCCACGCCGTGACCGACATCGACCTGGACGCGATTGACGAACGGCGCAACTCGGCCGAGGAGAACCCCGACATGCTCGTGTGTCAGCGAGCCAGTGCCGACGACACCCCGTCCGGCCGTCTGAGAGCCACGGAGAGCCACGATCAGGGCGCGCCGACGATGGTGCGGGCACGGAAGGGTCACGGGCCCAGGGAGGCACGGGGCGACGAGACGGAGTACTGGCGCCGGATCACCACTGAGGCGGCCGAGCGCAACCGGAAGCCCGCACCCGCTGACC